>Ga0070741_10009505_pt1 | contig 18830 bp, 13 predicted proteins | sample Coa_R1_4_FD_66440 | JGI IMG/M metagenome (GOLD analysis project Ga0070741, IMG submission 66440) | Surface soil microbial communities from Centralia Pennsylvania, which are recovering from an underground coalmine fire - Coalmine... | ecosystem: Environmental > Terrestrial > Soil > Unclassified ...
GTGCCACGTGGGCCGCGGTCCATTCAGCGCCGTAGTCGTCGTGCTTCGCGACGGCCGCGGCGATTTCCTCGTGCAGCGCCCGTCTCCGCTCCGCGGGTATCGCGTCGTACACCGCTTCCCGGAACAGCGGATGGCGGAACTGGAACCCACCGTCGTTCCGCTCCATCAGGCCGGTCTGCACCAGCACCCGCGGATCTTCCTCGGGAAGCAGCGCGGACAGCAGCGCCGTATCCGCCGCCGGGCCAGCGGCGGCGGCCGCAGCGAGCAGCGCCCGCGCTCCGGGGGCCAGGTGCCTGGTCCGCTCGTGCACGATGGCCTTTGCCACATCGGGAACGGGCAGCACGCCTCGATCGGCCGCGGCGAGGACGGCCAGTTCCTCGAGCAGCAGGGGCGTCCCGGCGCCCCGCTGGACGATCTCGGCGACCGCCGCTGGCGGCAGCGCCGGCGCGACGTCGCGGACGAGCCGTTCGCTGTCCGCCGGTTCCAGCCGGTGCAGCGCGAGGCTGGCCACGACGGATTCCCTGCTCAACCGGATCAGATCCGGCCACCGTGGGTGCGCCTGACCGATCTCCTCCGTCCGGAGGGTGACCGCCAGGACCACGCCCAGGTCGGCGATCCGGCGGGCCGCGTAGCGGACGAACTCCCAGGTGGACACGTCCGCCAGGTGCAGGTCATCCAGAACCCACAGTGTCGTCCGGTCGCCCGCGGCTTCCTCGACGGCATCCAGCAGCGCCTCGAACACGATGGGCCGGGCGGCTGCTCCTGAGCCTGCCGCGCGTGGCTGCCCGGCCAGCTCGGGCGCGACGGCCGACAGGATGTCCGCCCGCGCCCGCGCCGCGGCCCACACCGCCGGCTCGGCGCGACGCGCGACACGCAAGGCGTCTGCCAGCGCCGCGTACGGCAGCGCCGACTCCTCGGGAACCGCGCGTCCGAGCAGCACTTGGCCACCGCGCCGCTGTCGGCACGAGTGGCTCAGTTCCCGGCACAACCGTGTCTTGCCGATCCCTGCCTCACCGGAGAGGAGCACCACGCTGCCAGAACCCTCGCCCGCCCGCGCCAGTAGCGCGCCTAGCTGCCGCAGCTCCGAGCCACGGCCCACGAATGCCGTACCCATCGGCTCAGCCAGACCCCCGTCCGGGACATCGCGCTCACCCGCGACTCTCAAGCGTGGGGTAGTCCGATACCTTGCCGATCACGTCCGGATCACGCCGGCTCGCGGCCGACAATGGCGGAGGTGCCCATCGGTGTTGCGGCGCCTCCTCAGGTCGCCGACGGCTAGACTTCGTCCGGTACGGGCTGTAGCGCAGCTTGGCTAGCGCGCTTGCTTTGGGTGCAAGAGGTCGCCGGTTCGAATCCGGCCAGCCCGACTGTTGCTTATTGCCGCGGGTCAGCGATCGCCGGCGGCCCGGTAGTCCGCTAACCCGCTAACCCGCTAACCCGCTCACCCGCTCACCCGCTCACCCGCTCATCCGCTCATCCGCCGAAACTGGCCGCGTGGTCGCGGACCCATTGCTCGTAGCCGCGGGCGGGATGCCCGGTGATGTCCGCTACGGCCGACGTCACTTGGGCGGGGTTGCTCACCGTCCCTGCCATCAGCGCGAAGAGGGCGGCGATGAAGTCCGGATCCATCAACTGGCTCATCTGCTTGAGCACGGGCTCTGGATCCAGGTCCTCGACGGTGAGGTCCCGTCCGAGCTGTTCCCCGAGAGTCTTGATCAGGCCCGCCTGGGTATCCGACCGCGGGCCGGTGAGCAGGTAGGTACGGCCAGCGTGGCCGCCGTCGGCGAGGATGCGGGCGGCGGCCTCCGCGACGTCCCGCTCGTGTACCGGAGCACTCGTCGCCTCGGCGTAGGGGACGCGCAGGACGTCGCCGCTCTTCAGCTGCATCGCATACGGAAGGGAGTTGATCGCGGGGAAAAACAGCCGCAGGAACGTCCAATCGGTGGTCGCCTCGGTGATGGCGTGCTCGACTCCGGCGTGGTACGCGGCGATCACGTCGCGCTGGGGCGAAACCGCGTCGTCGATCGCTCCAGAAGACAGGAACACAATCCTGGTGCCGGGCGCGACGACGCCGAGCAGCGGCGTCGGGTCAAGGCCGTACGGGAGCACCAGCGCGATGGCGGACACGTCCTTGACCGCGTCGGTCAGCGTCTCCGGCCTGGTCAGGTCGCCGTAGACGACCTGAACACCAGCGGGAAGCTTCGCCTCGTCGGGCTTACGGGTCAGCGCGCGGACCTCTTGACCCGCGGCGAGCAGTTCCTCGACAGTCTCGCGGCCGAACGGGGCAGTGGCGCCGATCACCAGAATCATCGGGAGATCCCTCCAAGAGTAGCCATCCTGATACCAGTCATTATATCAGAACGGAATGCTCTATTCCAGTTGATCCGGCCGCCGCGCGAGGGTCAGATGGTGACGAAGTGGTAGCCGGCATCGAGCAGGCGCGGGATGACGATGCCCAGTGCCGCCACGGTTTCCGCGCGGTTACCACCGCCGTCGTGCTCAAGGATGATCGATCCGGTCCTGGTATTGCGCAGGATGTTGGCCACGATCGCGGACACGCCCGGCCGCGCCCAGTCTCGCGGATCGACGGACCAGTCCAGCGGCGTCATGCCGGTTTGCTGGCAGCGCCGCAGCACGGCGGCCGACCAGGCTCCGTACGGAGCGCGGAACACCGTCGGCGTCTGTCCCGTGGCCCGGTGGATCGCGTCGGTGGCGCGGTCCATCTCGGCGATCGCCGCCGTGGGCGAAAGCCAGGCGAGGTCGAGATGCCGCCAGGTGTGGTTCGAGATGACGTGGCCGGCCGCCGCCACCTCCCGCGCGATCGCGGGTTCCGCGGCGACTTGCATGCCGATCATCGAGAACGTGGCGGTAACCCGGTGTTTCTCCAGCAGGCGGAGCACCTGAGGGGTGTAGCTCGCGTTCGGGCCGTCGTCGATGGTCAGGGCGATCGCCTTCGGACCGTCGGCCACGTAGTAGACGGGCTTGTTGTTCCCGCCGCCACCCGGATCCGAGGCGTGGCCGGTTCCGGTGGCTGGGTTCGGTCCGGACATTCCGTGACCGGTCCCCTCACCCGTGCCTTTGCCCTTGCTGGTTCCGGTTCCGGTTCGTGTTCCGGTTCCGGTTCCGGTTCGTGTTCCGGTCCCGGTCCCGGTCCCGGTTCCGGGACGGCCGGCGCCCTGGTGCCCGCCGTGATGCTCGGGCATCGGCCGGGTCTGCGCCGTCGAGGTGACCCGCTGCACCGGCGCGGAACAACCCGCGAGCAGCGTCAGACCGCCCGCGGTGAGCAGAACCCTTCGGTTGATCACATTCCCCGTGCGCACAGTCCCAGGCCCCCGGTCTTTCGGTATGTAACGACCCATTCACTATCAAGACCGTTCGGGGGGCACTTTGGTTGTGCCGGGTTCGCGCGAAGTTCTGAGCCGAAGCCGTCTTGGTGACCGCCGAACCGGTTCATGCGTCGCTTAACCAACGTTGACATGCGCAAATATGATCAATAACCTGATCAAATATGAGCAAGATCTGCGGGGAGGCGTCAGCGTGATACTCACTGTGACGCTTAACCCGGCGGTGGATGTGACCTATCTGGTGGACCGGCTGGTGCCTCGGTCGGCCGCCACGGTCGCATCCGCTCGTCAGCGGGCCGGCGGCAAGGGCGTGAACGTGGCGCGGGTGGCCGCCGCGTGCGGCGCGGACGTCTGCGCGACCGGGCTGGCTGGCGGGTCACGGGGCGAGATGATCGTGGCGTGGCTGGCGGAGCAGGGGGTGCCAGCGGCGTTCGAGCCGATCGCCGGCGAGTCCCGGCAGACCTTGACGATCGTGGAGACAGGGCGAGGTTCCGCGGGCCGCGGGGGCGCCGCGGGACATCCGACCGAGCTGCGCGAGATCGGGCCGGTGGTGACGTCCGGCGAATGGTCCCGGTTCCTTGACCGGTTCGCCGGACTGGCGGCCGCCGCCGGAGTTGTCGTGCTGTCCGGCAGCCTGCCACCCGGCGTGCCGGACGGCGCCTACGCCGCGCTGACCGGGATCGCGCGGCGCGCGGGGTCGCCGGTGATTCTGGACACCGGCGGTCCCGCGCTGCGGCTGGCGTGCGCGGCGGGACCGGACATCGTCAAGCCCAACGAGAGCGAGCTGATGTCCGCTGCCGGGCCAGCCGGGGACGGGATTGGCGGCGGGCACTGGTCAGGGCCACCGGGCTGGCGATGGCGAGCGTGCTCCGCGAGACGGCGGGCGAGGCGGACGCGGGCCTGGCTGGTTCGCTCAACGAGAAGATCCGGGTGCGGAGGCTGGGATGACGGCGGACGCGACGACGCAGGCGGCATTCGTGCTCGCCATCGACCACAGGAACTCGCTGCGGCGCTGGTACACCGCCATGACCGGAGCGGACAGGGCGGACGGCGCGGCGCTGCGCGCGGGAAAGACCGCGGTCGCCGACGGGCTGCTCGCGGCGATCGCGGACCCACGGTTCGCCGGACAGCCGATGCTGCTGATCGACGAGGAGTACGGCACCGACGCCATCGGCCGGATCCGCGAAGCCGGCGCCGGGGTGAAGATCATCGTGCCCGCCGAGCGCAGCGGCGAGAAGGAGTTCTCGTTCGAGCACGGCCGCGGGTTCGGCGAGCAGATCAGCAAGACAGGTCCGGACATCGTCAAGGCGCTGGTCCGGTACAACCCGGCCGGAGACGGCTCGCGCAACGGGCGCAGCCGGGCCCGGCTGCTCGACCTGGCACGCTGGCTGGACGACCACGGACTGCCGCTCATGCTGGAGCTCCTGGTGCCGCCGGAGCCCGATCAGGCCGGGCCTTCCTTCGACGCGACGGTGCGACCCGGGCTGACGCTGCGGGCAATCGCGGAGCTGCGTGCGGCCGGCCTCTCCCCCGCCTGGTGGAAGGTGGAGGGCCAGGCGTCCACGGCAGCCTTCGCCGAACTCGCGGCGGCGACACACGGTGGTCGCTGCCTGGTGCTGGGCCGCGGCGAGGACGCGGACGCCGTCGGGCGCTGGGTGGCGATGGCCGCCGCGGCGCCGGGCTTCGACGGCTTCGCCATCGGCCGGACGATCTGGGCCGACGCGCTTGGCGAGTGGCTGATCCGGTCCGGCCGGACCGGCCGGACCGGCCGGGGGCAGGCTGTCGCCAACATCGCCGCCAGGTACCTGGGCTTCGTCGAGACCTATCTGGCGGCTCTGGCGGCTCGGTAGCGCGCCGCCGGGTCAGACCACCAGGATCTCGAGGCCGACCGCGCGCAGCCGCTGTAGTTCGGCGGGATCCGCCCCGGAATCTGTGATCAGCGTCTGTACCGCGGCGACCGGGCAGATCGTGGCGAACGCGATCCGGCCGAGCTTGGTGCTGTCGGCGAGTACCACCGCACGCTTGGACTGCCTCAGCAGGACGGCGTTGGTGCGCGCCTCCGTGTCGTCGTGCGTCGTGCAGCCCGCGGCCGCTTCGATGCCGTCGACCCCGAGCAGCGCGATGTCCAGGTGGTAGCCGCTGAGCGTCTGCTCTGCGACGGGGCCGACCAGTTCGAACGAGGCCGAACGAGCCATGCCGCCGGTCACGATCAGGGACAGGTTCGGACGGACGGCGAGTTCCGCGGCGATGTTGAGCGCGTTGGTCACCACGGTCAGGTGCTGCCGTCCGGCGAGAATGCGGGCGGCTTCGGTCGTGGTGGTTCCGCCCGTGATGCCGACCACGCCGCCCTCGGACACCAGGTCGGCGGCGGCCTGGCCGATGCGCAGCTTCTGATCCGAGTGACGTTCGGTCCGGTACCGTACCGGCAGCTCGTAGCTGACCGCCTGCATCACGGCGCCGCCGTGCGTGCGGGCGAGCAGATGCTGGTCGGCCAGCTGCCGGAGGTCGCGGCGGATCGTCGCGCCGGAGACGTCGAGGCGCTCGCTCAGCTCATCGACCGAGGCGGAGCCGTCGGCGGCAAGCTGCTCAAGGATGGCGCTGAACCGCTCGAACTTGCGCACATAGCGATCGTATCTGATCAGGTGGGACGTCCGCGTGGCGTTGCGCGGGTCCGGGCCTGATTGGGGTTGACACGGTCTAGTGGGCTCGATTGCGCAATTGACACGCTGCGGGGAGGTTGGCCGGGGCAGCCGCGTGAGCGGACACCACTCAGGTCGGCTCGGCGCGCGCTCGCAGGGGGCTATCCGGGCGCCCGCCGACGCTCCGGCCGAGTTGGGCGATCGCTCGCTGCGACTACCGTGACTTCTGTGCTTTCTGTGACCTGAGCGGCCACCTTTCATGTCGAAAAAGTGTCACGTGTCGAGAAAGGCGCCATATCCGCACCCTTTTCTAACACGAGACACTTTTCTGACACGGAAGCCGAAGTAGGCGCCTGGCAAAAGGTGAAATATCCGGCATCGCGAGGCGGCGAGCAGCGCGGGCGGGCGGCGGACGAGGCGGGGCGCGGCACGGGCAGGGGGCGGCGCGAGCGGGCGGGCAGGGGGCGGCGCGAGCGGGCGGGCGGGGGGCGGCGCGTGGGGGCGCGGCGCGGGCGGGTGGTTAGCGGGGTTCTTCTTTTTTGGTGTCGGCCCAGAGGGTGTGGAAGGTGCCGTCGCGGTCGGCGCGACGGTAGGTGTGGGCACCGAAGTAGTCGCGCAGGCCTTGGACGAGGGCCGCCGGGAGGCGGTTGGCGCGGAGCGCGTCGTAGTAGGCGAGGGCGGCGGAGAAGCCGGGGACCGGGATGCCGTTGTGCGTCGCGGTCGCGATGACGGCGCGCCAGGCATCCTGGGCGCCGGCCAGCTGTTCGGCGAAGTATTCGTCGGTGAGCAGCGTGACCAGGCGCGGGTCGCGTTCGTAGGCGGCGCGGATCCGGTCGAGGAAGACCGCCCGGATGATGCAGCCGCCGCGCCAGATCGTGGCGATCCGGCCCAGGTCGATGTTCCAGTCGTACTCCTGGCTGCCGGCCGCGATCATGTTCCAGCCCTGCGCGTAGGAGACCAGCTTGGAGGCATAGAGCGCGTGCTCGATCTGGTCGGCGAGAGCGGAGTCAGCGGACGCGGCCGGGCGGGGGCCGGGCAGGCCGGCGGCGGCGGAACGAAGGTCGGCGTGGCCGGACAGCGAGCGGGCGAAGACGGCCTCGGCGATGCCGCTCACCGGGACGCCGAGGTCGAGGGCGTCCTGTACCGTCCAGCGGCCGGTTCCCTTCTGCTCGGCCTGGTCAAGCACGATGTCGACGAACGGCTGGCCGGTGACTTCGTCGGTGTGCGCGAGGACTTCGGCGGTGATCTCGATCAGGTAGGAGTCCAGCCGGCCGTGATTCCACTCCCGGAACGTCTGCGCGATCTGGGCCGGCTGCTGGCCGGCGCCGTACCGGAGCAGGTCGTATGCCTCGGCGATCAGTTGCATGTCCGCGTACTCGATGCCGTTGTGCACCATCTTCACGAAGTGGCCGGCGCCATCGGGGCCGATGTGCGTGCAGCACGGCGTGCCGTCCACGTGCGCGCTGATCGTCTCCAGCATCGGGCCGAGCGCCTGGTACGACTCCGCTGATCCGCCGGGCATGATCGACGGGCCGTTCAGCGCGCCCTCCTCTCCCCCGGACACGCCCATGCCGACGAAGTGCAGCCCCCGCTCGCGCAGCGCGGCCTCGCGGCGGCGGGTGTCATGGAAGTGCGCGTTCCCGCCGTCGATGAGCATGTCGCCTGGCTCGAGCAGCGGCGCGAACTCGTCGATGACCGCGTCCGTCGCGGCACCCGCGTTGACCATGATCACGATGCGCCGCGGGCGCTCCAGCGACGTCACGAACTCCTGGGCCGTGGTCGCGGGCAGGAAGGCGCCCTCATGACCGAATTCGGCGACTATGTCCGTGGTGCGGGACGTGGTCCGGTTGTGCAGGGCGACCGCGTAGCCGTGGCGGGCGAAGTTACGGGCCAGGTTGCGGCCCATCACGCCAAGGCCGGTCACGCCTATCTGGGCTGAGTCAGGCATGCATTCCACTATCTCACGGGGGGAGGCCTCCCCCCGGCCCCCCTGGCCAAGTGAGCCGTCCGCCGCCGTGGCGGTGAGGGCACGCGGAGGACGCACCTCGTTCGTTATGTGAAAAAAAGCAACCTAGGGAGGGGGCGCGAGCATCCTCCTTGCGACGGCAACCCGGGGACGCCGTCGGAAGGACGGGAGCGTGACAGCCGCGGACGACTTCGTCGAGTTCGCCACGGCCGCTGCGCCGCGGCTGCGGCGTACCGCGTACCTGATGTGCGGCAACTGGCACACTGCCGAAGACCTCGCGCAGACGACGCTGACCAAGATGTTCGTGTCATGGCGGCGGGTGCGCAGGAACGACGCCGTGTTCGCGTACGCGTCGCGGACGCTCGTGAACACGTACATCGCCAGCACGCGCGCGCGGCGGTCCAGCGAGGTCATCACGGATGTACTGCCCGAGCAGGCCGCGGTATCCGATTCGCCGGAGACGCGAATGCTCGTGATGCAGGCCCTCGGCACGCTCGCGCCGAGGTCACGCGCCGTGGTGGTGCTGCGGTACTTCGGCGACATGAGCGTAGAGGAGGTGGCGGCGTCGCTTGGCTGCTCCACCGGGACGGTGAAGAGTCAGTGCGCGCGGGCCCTGGAGAAGATGCGGAACACGCTCGACGGGCACCAGGAGGATGGGCGCCGGGCTGATGGGCACCAGGAACAGAGGCGTCATGGATGAGAACGAACTGCGCGCGCTGCTGGGGCGCGCGGTCGCCTACGAGCCCGGGCTGGGGCCGCTCGTCGACAACGCCGTGCGCGCCGGGACCCGGATCCGGCGGCGGCGCCGCGTGCTCGGCGCGGTGGGCTGCGTCGCGGTGATCGCCGTCGTGGGCGGCATGGTGCCCGTGCTCGGACACGCGCTCGCCGGACGGCCGGAACCGACGACCGCGCACACGGTGCGCCCGTCGCCGTCGGGGCTCGGGCCGAGCCTGGCGCCGGACCGGCAGCCGAGCCCGTCCGCGTCTCGGACGCACGGGCCGGTCTCGCGGAGCGCTCCGCCGGCGGTGGTGCCTTCGACATCGGCGTCGGGATCGGGGGCTGGTGCCTCGATCCTGGCGGTTGACAGCTACGGGTCGATCTTCACGGTCAATTCGGCCACACACAGCGCCGGGAAGCCCGTCGGCATCAACGGGACAGTCGTGACGTCCGTCGTGTCGCCGGACGGGAAGACGATGTACGCGCTGGTAGATACCGATGAGATCGTGCCGATCAGCACGACGACGCACCGGATCGGGCGGTCGATTCCCGTGCCTTCGGCGACGGCGATCGTGCGGATGACGGTCTCGCCGTCCGGGCGCTTCATCTACCTGTCGGACTATCCGGACCACCAGGTGCTGGCGGTCGACGTCGCCCGGCGGACGGTAGCGGCGACGATATCGACCGGGCTCTCGCCGGATCAGATCGCGTTCTCGCCGTCCGGGACGACCGGGTACGTGGCCGACACCAACGCGGCCTCGGTCACCGTGTTCAGCACGGTCACCCAGCGGGTGCTGCGGACGATCAAGGTCGGGCAGGATCCCGTGGCGATCGCCACCTCGCCTTCGGGGACTGTGTACACGGTGAACGAGTTTTCCGGGACCGTGACGCCGATCGATACGTCGGCCAATGTCGCGGGGCGCGCTATCCGGGCTGGCGATCGCCCTCAGGCGATCGTTTTCACGCCGTCGGGCACGATGGCGTACGTGACGAACTACTGGTCGTCGACCGTGACGCCGATCGACCTGGCGTCCGGCCGGGCGCTCCCGGCGCTGCGCACCGGGAGCCGGCCAAGCGCGCTGGTGATCACGCCATCCGGATCCACCGTGTACGTGCTGGACAACGACCCGGCATCCGTGACGCCGATCGATACGCTGACTGAGACGGCCGAGCCTTCGGTGCGAGTCTTGGGCGCGGGGAGCGAGGCAGGTCAGATCGCGGTGACGCCAGACGGGTCGACGGTACTCGTGTCGATCGGCAGCCAGCTGGTACCGATCAGCACCGCGACCAACCGGGCGGGGGCGCCGATCCGCCTGTCCGCGCCCTGCTGCGAGCAGATGATGGCGCCCTAGGGTCCGGGGTTCGCGCGTCCGATGGCGGCTTGCTCGCGGCTGATGTAGGCATTCGTACGCTCACGGCTTGTTGCCCGGTACGGCCGTGATGCCGCAGGCCCCGGCCCTTATCGGGACATCTAGGTCATTTCCGGCGTGTCGGCGAGCGAGCCAGATTATTGCGGACAGTTACCCTACCAATCCGGGGGGGTAAGTGTCCGCAATCATTCCGGAGCGCATTCCGGAGCGCATTCCGGAGCTGACGCGAGCCGCTGAAGAGCAACGCCATGCCGGGGCAAACCGGATATCCGGCAGCCCGCGCGGCTGGTGCCCGTGGACCGACGGCGGAATCGGCCGCTCTGGGCCCAGATTGCGGGCCGCCTGCGGGACGGAGCGGGCTGGCGGGCGGAGGCGGTACGCTACCTATGGCGGCGACGACGACCTGGATCCTTCGGGCTGGCAGTACGGGGCTGCCGCGCGGGCGTAGCTCAATGGTAGAGCCCCAGCCTTCCAAGCTGGTCATGCGGGTTCGATTCCCGTCGCCCGCTCTTTTTATGGCTGGTCAGTGCGCTCTTCCGGTATGTGATTGCTCCGGCCGGTCAGGTCAAGACCGGGTACGCGGAGTGCTCTGCCTGCGCCCGGGTCGTTCAGCCAGCTGTCGAAGCCGCCTGGTTCGGGCCGGTAACCGGCGACAAGGCCGGCCGCGATCCCTATGAGCTAGGCGCTGGCTCTTATACCGCCCGGTCACCCCGCCGCTATTTGCGATGGCTCCTGGAGCGCTTGCGGCCTCCGCCAGCGCCGGCTCGTTCATCCTTTCGGAGGAGGCGCGGATTCTCCGTTCGTCGTTATTCGTCCCTGCGAACGAGGCGACGCGGCGGACGTGGCCCATAGCGTTCGGGGCGGGCGCGCGATGTGCGTCCGTTATACGGCCCTGAAATGAGGAGAGACACGCCATGCAGCCGCCTGTACTGGCCCCCCCGAGCGCTGCGCTCGAAGCGACTGACCTGGTGAAGACGTTCGGCTCCGGCGGAACCGCGGTACGCGCTCTCGACGGCGTGACGGCGACCTTCGGCTCGGGCGAGTTCACCGCGATCATGGGACCGTCTGGGTCCGGCAAGTCCACGCTGATGCACTGTCTGGCCGGGCTGGACACCCCGACCGGCGGATCGGTGCGGATAGGGGGCACCGAGATCTCCGGCATGGGCGACCGTGCGCTTACCCTGCTGCGACGGCGCCGGATCGGGTTCATTTTCCAGTCTTTCAATCTGCTGCCGACGCTGACCGCCGAACAGAACATCCTGCTCCCGCTGGAACTGGCCGGGAGCAAGCCTGATCCGCAATGGTGGGACGCCGTCATCGGGTCGCTGGGGATCGCGGACCGGCTGCGGCACCGGCCGAGCCAGATGTCCGGCGGTCAGCAGCAGCGGGTTGCCTGCGCTCGCGCGCTGATCACCAGGCCCGACGTGGTGTTCGCGGACGAGCCGACGGGCAATCTCGACTCCAAGGCCGGCGCGGAAGTCCTCGGCTTCCTGCGCGAATCCGTCCGCGAATTCGGCCAGACGGTCGTCATGGTCACGCACGACCCGGTGGCGGCCAGCTATGCCGGACGGGTGCTGTTCCTTGCGGACGGCCGGGTCCGCGGCCAGATGCGCGCCCCGACGCCGGAATCCGTCCTTGACTACCTCAAGCGAACGGGAGAGTGAGTCCGGTGCTGCGCAAAGCTCTGGCCAGCCTTCGGTACCGGAAGGCGCGGCTCGCACTGTCCTCGCTCGCCATCGCCGCGGGCGTCGCGTTCGTGACGGGCACCCTGGTGATGGGCGCCTCGATAAAGTCGGCGTATTTCGACAGCTTCGCCGCCGGTGCGAAGAACGTGGATGCCGCCGTGACTCCGCACTCATCGAGCAACCAGCAGCTCGGCACCGACACATACCCGTCGGTGCCGGCGTCCGTGCTGGCCCGGATCAGCTCGGTACCTGGCGTCGCGTCCGCCGCCGGGCGGCTGGTCGGCCAGGCGCCGCTGCTCAGTGACAGCGGAAAGGTCCTGCTGAATGGCAATTCGCCCGGGTTCGGCATCAATCTCACGGCCGATCCCGCGCTGCGCGGTTTCACTGTCGTGTCAGGGCACGTTCCCGAGTCAGCGGACCAGGTCGCCGTCGACAAAGCCACCGCTGCCGACGAGCACTTCCGGCTCGGCCAGATCGTGCGCGTTGTCGATCACGGCGGCCACGTGCGCGCGCTCCATCTCACCGGCACGGTGGACCTGGGCGTCAACCATGAGTTCGGCAACTCCACGGTGACCGTTTTCGAGACGGCCACGGCGTTCAGCGTCACCGGCAGGCCCGGCTACGACCAGATTGTCGCACGTGCCAGGCCTGGCGTCTCGCAGGCCGCGCTGACCACCAGGATCGGCGCGCTGCCGGCGGTGTCTGGCTACGTCGTGCAGAACGGTGCCGCGTTCGCCACCGCGGAGGCCGATCTGGCGGGGGCCAATACCTCGTCCCTCACGACCGGCATCCTGGCGTTCGCGATCATCGCGCTTGTCGTCGCCTGCATCGTCATCTACAACACGTTCACGATCCTCGTCACTCAGCGCGGCAGGGAACTGGCGCTGGAGCGTTGCGTAGGGGCGACACGCCGCCAGGTGTTCGGCGGGATGCTGCTCGAGTCCCTGATCGTCGGGCTGATCGCCTCGGCGGCAGGCGTCGTCGCGGGGCTTGGCCTGGGCTGGGTCCTGCAGCGGGTGTTCAACGGCTTCGGCGCCGGTCTCCCGTCCGGTCCGCTCGTGCTGACCCCGTCGACAGTGGCGGTCGGCATGATCACCGGGGTAGCCGCCACCATGGTGGCATCCGTGCTGCCGGCGCGGTCGGCCACCCGGGTCGCGCCCGTCGCGGCGCTCAGCAGCCAGCACGAGCAACCAGACAGTGCCCGGATCGGCTGGCTGCGTGCGGCGGTCGCCGCGGCCTTTGCCGGCGCCGGCCTGTTTGTCGCGTACCAAGGGTCGCGGAATGCCGGGTTCATCCAGATCACGATCGGCGGACTGCTGTGTTTCGTGGCCGTGCTCGCGCTCGGGCCGCTGATCGTCCCGCCGATGATCACATTCTTCGGGTGGCTGCCAGGAAGGTTCGCGGGCCCTACCGTGCGGCTGGCCGCCGCCAACGCCCGGCGCAACCCGCACCGGATGGCGGCGACCACCGCCGCGCTGACCATCGGGCTCACGCTGATGACGGCGTTCACCGTGGTGATCTCGTCGGCGCAAGCGACCAGCGTCGAGCGGATCACCGCGCAGTATCCGTTTGATTATGTGGTCCAGGCCGGGTCCGTCAGCAGCGGCGGCATCGACGCTGATCAGCTCGTGCCGCAGCGGGTGGTCGACGTGCTGGCGGCCTCGCCCGCGCTCGGCGTCGTGGCGCCCGTCTACGACGTCAAGGCGACGGTGACCGGGGCCGGAAGAATTGATGTCGGCGCGATCAGCCAGAGCGCGTTCGGGGTGAACGTCAAGCCGACGATGGTCTCCGGGTCGATTACCGCAATCGGCCCAGGCGCGGTAGCGATCGACAGCAGCCTGCACGTGGGTAGGGGCGGCACGATAGTTGTCAGCACACCCGACGGCGGCGCCGAGAGGGTTCGCGTCGCGGCCGTCTACAAGCGCGCGGGCGGGGTGCTGCCCCGCGTCATGCTGTCGGTGCCCGACTTCACTCGCTGGTTCCGGCCTGCTGGCGCGCAGTCGGTGCTGATCAACGCTGCTTCCGGCGTGAGCACCGCCACATCACGGGCGGCTGTAGACACGGCGGTCGCCACCGATCCGCTGCTGACCGTCAGCACTCTGGCCGACTACCGGGCAGCGCTATCCAGCGCCGTCAACCAGCTGATCGCGTTGTTCGGCATCCTGCTGGGGCTAGCGGTCGTGATCGCGCTGTTCGGCATCTCCAACACGCTCACCCTGTCGGTGATCGAACGGACCAGGGAGTCGGCGCTGATGCGCGCGCTCGGCCTGACCCGAGGCCAGCTCCGCCGGATGCTGCTGACCGAAGCGCTCTACATGGCCCTGATCGCGACGGTGCTCGGCGTCGGTCTCGGTGCCGCGTTCGCCTGGACCCTGGTGCACGCGTTCATCCAGTCGGACGGCGGCGGCGTGATATCGATCCCGTTCGCCGAGACCGGGCTGTTCGTCGTGGTCGGCGCCGTCGCCGCGCAGCTCGCCGCCGCGCTGCCGGCCCGGCGGGCAGCGCGGGCTTCCGCGGTCAGTGCCATGGCGGACGTCGGGTAGACCGCCTGGTTGTGACGGCCCGGGTCGTGAAAGCCGAATTCGACCTGATCACCGGCCAGACTTAATCCAGAACGAACGGTGGCTCATGTAACCGGAATCTGATCTCGCGCGCAAGACGGACCAATCCGCGCCGGCGCCCAGGACGAATAACCACCGTGACCGGTCTCAGCAAGGTTCTTCGTCCTCAACCCAGAAGGAGAAGCGATGCGCTTCCTCACACGCCTGAAGCCGAGCGTCGGCTTGATCGGCCTCGGGGCGGTGGCCCTGACGGTCGCCGCGGCCTCCCCGGCAGCGGCGTCGGTACATGTGTCGCCGGTGACCGGGCATGTCTACGTCGATGACAACACCGCCGGGGCGAACACCATCGGGGCGTTTGACCGTCACGCCGATGGATCGCTGACCCCGGAGGCCGGATCCCCGTTCGCCGCCGGCGGCGCGGGCACCGGGGCGGGGCTCGCCTCCCAGGGCGCGCTGCAGGTCTCGCCGGACGGGCGGTTCCTGATCGCCGCCGATGCCGGCAGCAACCAGATCTCGGTGCTGCGGATCCTGCGCGACGGCTCGCTGCACCTGGTCCGCGGCGGGGTCGTGTCCTCAGGCGGCGTCCTTCCCGTGAGTATCGCGATCCACGGTGACCTGGTGTATGTAGCCAACGCGGGTAACGGCGGCAGCAACTACGCGGGCTTCCGCCTGCGGCATGACGGCCGGCTGGGCCCGATCCCCGGTGCGGTCGTGGCGCTTCCCGACGGCGCCCAGCCCGGTGACGTGCTGTTCAATGGCGACGGCACAAGGCTCGCCGGGACACGGGTCGGCACTTCCCAGGTCGACAGCTTCACCGTCGGCTTCGGCGGGCGCCTGAGAGCGGCCCCGGGCTCGCCTTTCCCCGCCCAGGGCCTGGGACCGTTCGGCAGCCAGTTCCGGCCGACAAATCCCGATCAGCTGTTCGTGTCCAACGCGCACAACGTCGGCGCGGGCTCGGGCACGGTCTCGGCGTTTGCCGATGCGGCGGACGGGACGCTGACGTCGATCGGCGCATCCCCGTTCGCGGATCTGCAGACCGCACCGTGCTGGGTGGAGATCACCCATGACGGCCGGTACCTGTTCACCGTGAACACCGCCTCCGGCAGCATCTCCCGGTACCGGATCGCCCCCGGCGGGGCCTTGACGCTGCTGGGCAGCACGCCAGTCCGCACCGCCGGTGCGGGCGCGGTCGACGCCAGCCTCAGCCCAGACGGCCGCACCCTGTACCTCGACGAGTCCAAGGCCGGCGCGATCGGCGAGTTCGCCGTCCACGGGGGCGACCTGACCGAACTGCAAGGCTCCCCGGCCGCGCTGCCGACCGCCGCTGCCCCCGCGGGCATCGTGGTCACCTAGCCCGCCGTCAGTGCGCCGGAGCCGGGCGTGGGCTCCCGGCTCCGGCGCGAACGGTCTTCAGCCGTACCGCATTCAACGTGCGGCCCGGCGGGTGCTAGCTGCGCGGCCGAGCGCGCGGAGACCGGACTTGAAGGTGCTGGAGGTAGCGAGTGAGGATGCCGGCGGTGAACTCCGGTTCCCGCCGGATCTCATCGAGCGGTACCTGGACGACCTGCGGTACACGGACCTGGCAGGCGACTTGCACAACTTCGGCATCGTGCTGGCGGAGCACGAGGGTCTGCCCGTGCAGCAGGCCGCCGAGCAGCTCGCCATACGGGTGGTGAGCGTGTCACCAGCTCAGGACGGTCAACTTGAGCGCGGCACGTCCGCTTTATCCACTATGTCCAACCAACTGAACGGCAATGTCACCCGGGCGGGGCTCGGATTGGGTTTATGCGGGGATAAGTCACCAGGATCCCATTGTGGGGCGGACCACAGCCAGCAAGACGGCGCCAGGACGAGGACGGTGTACGAGGGCTGCCCTAGCTTTGCCTCAGGCTGTTATGAGCTATGGTCCGGCTTGGCGAGCAGCCCGGCCAGGATGCGCGGGTCGCCCGCGGCGACATCGACGATCTTGGTGCGGCTTGATGCTCCGGACACCAGCGTAACGGCGCTGCGGCGGACACCGAATGCGGCGGCCACCGCGGCCAGCGCCGCATCTGTAGCCTTGCCGTCGACGGCCCGGACGCTCACGCGCACGACCAAGGCGCCGGCATGCTCGCCGCCGATACCCGGATGTGCCGAGCCGGGCCGCACCCAGATGGTGATCCGCATGGCACCAGTGTGCAGGGCCAGCCCGGCCAACGGCCGCTCACCTCTGTTGGGCGCGGTCTTGAGGGTTCAGGAACTGGCGCCAGCCGCCTGGCAGGGTGGTCTGGCCTACCTCGATCAGGTGCCCGTCGGGGTCACGCAGGTAGCAGCGAATCTCGGTCTGGTGTTGTGTGGGCGGGGTGAGGAACTCAGCGCCTCGCCCGCTCCATTCCGCATACACGGCGTGGATGTCCGAGACCCGGATGTTGAGGAAGCTGCTTGCCAGGTCCGGATCGCGCGGCGTCGCGAGCGTGACCGCCGGCTTGTCGTCGGTCGGACCGCCGCCGGCGTTGATGATGACCCAGCTGTTGGCGAGCGCCACGTACGACGGCTCGCCCGAGCGGACGGGCTGGCTGCTGTCGGGCATATTGCACCTCCGTGGTCTCGATTCAGGTCATCCGCCGCAGCGCGGTTTCCACGGCGTCGATCAGGGGATCGCCTTCGGCCCGCGGGTGCCGCGCGAGCCCGAGCTCGACGTCCGGCAGGGCGGGCAGGGCGTCCGGGTCGTGGCAGGCCATCGCCGGCTCGAGGTTAACGGGCATGAGCGCCGCCACGCCGAGCCCGGTCCGCAGCCCGGCGAGCACGCCGGCGAGACTGTTGCTCTCGAACGCTATCCGCCAGCGCCGGCCGGCGCGTTCGAGCGCTTCCAGCACCGAAGTCCGCCAGGTGCATGTGCCAGAGAACGCCACCACGGGCAGTGGGTCGGCGGCTATGTCGATGCCCTGGCCGACCGCCCACGCCAGCGGGCGGCGTACCGCCCATCGCGGTGACCCCGGCAGGTACCGGACTTCGTCGAGCACGAGCTGCACCAGGCCCGTGTCGTAGGCTTCCCGCATCGCGGCCTTGGGAAGGATGAGCACCTCCAGCCTCGCGCCTGGGTGCAGGCGGGCGAGGTCGGCCAGCGCCTGCGGAAGCTGGGAAGCGGCGAGATCTTCGAGCAACCCGACACCGCAGTGACCGGTAAGCGCGTGCCCGGTCTCGGTGAGCGCCTGCGCGGAGAGCGCGAGAATCCGCTCGGCGTACGGCAGAAGTTCCTCACCCGCCCGGGTCAGTGTGACCCCAGACGACGAGCGGTACAGCAGCGGACGGCCGATGGCGCTCTCGAGCTTGCGCAACTGCTGGCTGAGGGCGGGCTGGGTCTGCCCGAGCGCCGTCGCGGCGCGGCTGATGCTGCCCGCCCGCACGGCGGCGACGAACGACCGCAGCAACGCGGTCTCAAGATCCCTGGCCATAAGAATGCATTATGTCGGCTACAGCGAATTGATGACTTCCTATGGCCTGATGATTGATCTAGCGTCACGCGGGTGACCGGATACCGGCAGGTGCTCGCGGTGCCAGGGCGGGCACCATTGCTGGGCATCTCGCTGCTCGCCCGTGCCGCGATCACCGCTGACGTGATGGCGCTGACGATGTACGTGGTGCTGAGCCTCGGCATGAGCTACGCGGCAGCGGGCGGCGTCGCGGCGGCGTTGACCGCGGGGATGGCGCTGGGCGGGCAGTTGCTTGGCCGCATGATCGACCGGCGAGGCCCGCGTACCGTACTGCTGCTCACTGCCGTGCTGCAGGCGGTGTTCTGGCTGAGCGTGCCGGTACTGCCGTACGGGATCCTGCTGGGTGCCGCCTTCGCGGCGGGCCTGCTGATGGTGCCGGCCCAGCTAGTGACCAGGCAGGCGATCGCCGCGATGACGACGGCGGGACAGCGCCGGGCGGCGTTCGCGCTGGAATCTGTGCAGGGCGAGCTGTCCTACGTGGTGGGGCCGCCGATCGTGATCCTCTGCGCGGCGAAAGTGTCCCCTGGCGTGGTGGCATGGGGCGTGGGCGCGGCGATCGTGGCGGGTGGCGCGGGCATCGCCCGGCTCAACCCGCCGCTGCGCGGCGAGGGCGAGAGCGATGCCGGAATGGCCGGCCGCCCTCGCCGCCGGGAATGGCTGGGCCCGGGCATGATCGCCATGCTGGTGATGGCGTTCGGCACCACGGTACTGCTGAGCGGTACCGACCTGGCAATCGTCGCCGCCCTCAGGCAAGCCGGCCAGGTGTCCTGGGCCGCCGTCGTCGTGGCCGTGTACGGCGCCGCCTCCATCACCGGCGGGCTGGTGTACGGCGCGCTCTCCCGGCCGCTGCCCACGTGGCTGCTGCTCGGCCTGCTCGGGTTGGCGACCATTCCCGCTGGGCTGGCCCGCGACTGGCGGTGGCTGTGCGTGGCCGGTGCCGGCGCGGGGCTATTCGCCGCGCCTGCTCTTTCCACGGTGGCCGACGCGGTGAGCCGGCTCGCGCCTGCCAGCGTCCGCGGCGAGGCGACGGGCCTGCAATCCTCGGCGCTGAGCGCCGGTTTCGCGCTCGGATCCC
>Ga0070741_10009506_pt1 | contig 18830 bp, 18 predicted proteins | sample Coa_R1_4_FD_66440 | JGI IMG/M metagenome (GOLD analysis project Ga0070741, IMG submission 66440) | Surface soil microbial communities from Centralia Pennsylvania, which are recovering from an underground coalmine fire - Coalmine... | ecosystem: Environmental > Terrestrial > Soil > Unclassified ...
GCTGATAGAGGTGGTCGAAGAGCGCGTCGAGGAGAGCCACACTGTCAGCGTGCGGGAGCGGCAGGATCGCATCCGTCTGTTGGTGCCACACGGCAAGCACCGGCTCACCGCTCTGGGGGTGGGGCCACAGCACAGGTCGCAGCTGGTGAGGGTCGACGCCGTCGCTGCGGCCAGCGAGGTAGGAGATGCCGTCCGACATCGACCGTGATTTCGCGAGATCGGCCACGGCACGCCCGGAGAGGCCCTCGACCCGACGACGCAACTCCGGCGGCAGCGTCCGGGCGGCGAGGATCCCGTTCACGAAGCTCGTCTGCGTGCCGCCGGAAGGCAGCTCCAGCGCGTACAGCGAGATGTACTCGTAGGGTGCCGGGAAGAACATGTAATCGGCGTGCCAGCTTGCCGGCTCGCTGCCGAGCGCGCCGCCTGGTCGCACGTTCGAGACGAGGCCGATCGGGCCCGAGCGTTCGCTCGCGACGCGCCCGAGAAGGCCCGCGAGCGCCAAATGCTCGTCGTCGCTGACAGGCCGCCCGCGCATGAGCAGCAGGTGGTGCTCGCGCAGTGCGGCGCGGAACGCGCCATCGTCACGCCCGAGCTCGACGCCCTCGATATGGGCGCCGAGGGCGGCGGACAGCCTCGTCAGCTGCAAGGTCCCGAAGTGGCGGTCATGCGGGCGGCACCGCCGGCGCAGCCGGCTCGACGCGCACCGACGCGGCACCGAGGTGCCGTGGCGCGGCTGTGGCGATTGGGCCGGGCCCGCATGGCATGCCCGCGCTCGCGCTCGGACGAGTGGCGGCGGAGCAGGACCTGCTCGAAGTCCGCCATCGTCAGGTCCGGCCCCGGCGGGGTGTAGCGGGACACCTCGGGGTCGTTGGTTAGCTCCAACCAACGTTCGCTGTCGGCGGCCTCAAAGCTCCGAATGACCAATCGATCGGTCTCGAGACGGAAGCCCACGCGCCAGAGCGTAGACGGCATGTGCTCGGCTGCGAGGGGCTGCGAAACAGTCACTCCCATGGTCGGCACGCCCTGACGGCCTCGGTGATCGGCGCCCACGCCGGGAAGTACGCGGAGCGCCTCGATCACCTGCGTACGGCGCACCCGCCGGTTGAGCACCCCGTCATCCCGCGGGTGGCGACGTACTCGGCTTTACTGGCGTCGTGCCCACCCTGGAGCGAGTCGCACCGATCTTCGCGGTGCGCGACGTCAGCGCTGCGCTCGCGTACTACGAGTCTCTTGGCTTCCACGTACGGTCCTACGAGGGAGGTGTGTACGGGTACGCCACACGCGACGGCATCGAGTTGCATCTCGGGTCGATCCCCCTCGGCCAACAGTGGACCCGAAGCACGGCATACGTGTTCGTCGACGATGCTGATGGCCTCGCCGACGAGTGGCGAGCAGCGGGCGCTGAAGTGCACGGCCCCGAGGACACCGCGTGGGGACGACATGAAGGTGCGCTCGTCGATATCGACGGCAATGTCATCCGGTTCGGTTCGCCGATGGATTAGGCGTCCGCCGCGCGGGCAGCACGACTGCCCGATATCGCTCGGGGGCACCGACGGCGAACGTGCTTCAACGGCACGTGGTGGCCGGGCGTTGCGCGCAAAATTGCGGACCGACAGGAGCGGCCGCAGGCTTACGTTGGCGAACTGTGCGAGCGCGGCCGCCCGACCTTGATGACGAGGCGGTGACCGGCGCGCTGGCGGACGGGTGGGGCCTCCACACCACCTCCGTGGAGTACCTCCCGGAGGGTGGCGGCAGCCACCACTGGAAGGTGGCCGATGCGACCGGGGGCGAGTTCTTCGTGACGGTCGACGACCTCGACCAAAGAGACTGGCTCGGGCACACCCGCGAGGAGGTACTCGACGGTGCCCGGCGTGCCCTCACCACCGTCGCTGCGCTGCGGGGCGATGCGGGGTTGCGGTTCGTGGTCGCACCGCTGGCCGGTGCCGACGGCGCCCTCGTGCGCCGTGTCGGCGTTCGCTATGCGGTGTCGGTGTACCCGTTCCTCGCCGGCACCTCGTACCAGTTCGGCCCCTACACCGATCCAGGCCTGCGGGCGGCGGTGGTCGGCATGCTGGCCGCACTGCACGCCGCTCCGCCCGCCGTCGCCGGCATCGCACCGCCGCGCCAGCCGGTTGTCGGGTACCGGGGAGACCTCGACGCCTTCCTGCGGGAGCCCGGCAGGCCGTGGGATGCCGGGCCGTTCTCCCGGCCCGCCCAGGAGGCGCTCAGCGCTCACGCCCCCGAGCTGCGCGCGGTCACCGCCGGCTTCGATCGCCTGGCCCGACGAGGCGCGTGGGAGGCCGGGTCGGTCGTCACCCATGGCGAGCCGCACCCCGCCAACGTCATGGCTGTGGCGGGGGAGCTGGTCCTGGTCGACTGGGACACCGTTGGGCTCGCCCCGCCCGAGCGCGACCTGTGGCTGGTGGTCGAGGACGGCTCCGAGGACGCGAGGCGCTACGAAGCTGCGACTGGGCACGCAGTGGACCCGGCAGCGATGACGATGTACCGCCTCCGCTGGTACCTCGACGACATCGCCAGCGCTGCCCACCTCTTCCGCCACCCTCACGAACGCACCACCGACGCGCAACGCTGGTGGGACGGGCTCGCACCACGCCTCGGGTCGTTGGCGTCGTGGCGGAAGACGCTCTCCTGACAGCATCCTGGCGACCTACAGCCGCACAGGTGCACCACGCGAACCTCACTCGAGGCGCCGCGTCGCCTGCTCCCGAAGCCGCCCGAACCGGACCTCGGTGACGTTGAGGCTCAGGGTCGTCCCTGGAGCTCCGCCTCCAGCGTGGCGACCCGTGCACGTAGCGGCTGCACGATGGCAGCGACCTGCTCCGCAGACCACCGGAGCGGGATGTGCTGGGGACAGTTCCACGAGGCTGCGACCACGTCGACGAGGACGGCCCGTTCGACATGCCCTCGGTCAGACCCGGCTCTGACCACCTCGACAACCGCGCCGTCCTCGACGACGCGTGCCCGTCCGTACAGCTTCAGGCGGCGGCGCGCGGCGAAGTCGATGAAGAGCAGCGCGACGCGGTCGTCCGATGCAAGGTTGCCGACGCTGATGTACTGCCGGTTGCCCCGTAGGTCCGCGTAGCCGATCGACGCCGGTCCGAGCACGTGCACGAACCCGGGTGGGCCTCCACGGAACTGCACATAGGGCCAGCCGGTCTCTGAGACCGTCGCCTGGAAGAAGCCGTCGCTCGCCTGCACGAACGCCGCCTCCGCCTCGCCGAGGGCGAACTCGGCCGAGGGGTCCTCGGCGGACGCGGCCACAGGGGAGCGGAGCCGGCGCTGTGTGGCGCGGACGCCCGGGGTGTAGGCGATGGAGCCGTAGCTCGCCATGGTCGAAGTACCTCGGATCAGAACGTCAGCACGTGGTTGCCGTCGGCGACGAGCGACGCACTACCGCTGCCTTCATGGCGTGCTCTCCTAACTGTCTATACCGTTGGTGACGGTTATAGGCGAAGGTCCTGCGGCGTGTCAACCGGCAATCGGCAGTTAGTTAGTTAGAAGACGCTAGGATTGCCGGGGTGGAGTTCCTGTGGGTCGGCAACCACTCGGGCGTCGACCTCTGCAACACCCGCCCCGTTGTCGACGGCGTGCCCGTCGAGCTACTGGCCACGCCCCGAGACCTGGGGTCTTGGCTCGCGGCTGCGCTCAGGGTGGCGCCGGCGTCGCGCATCGAGCCGGACCGGTCCACCCTGGCGTGGGCGCGGCGGCTCCGCGAGGAGCTGCGCGCGGTGCTGTTGTCAGGGGGCACGAGGACCGGCGCGCTCGATGGGCTCAACGCGACCCTGAGCGGGCTCTCGGCGGTGCCCGCGGTCGACGGCAGCGGGCAACTCGTGCTCCGGTCACCCCGTCCACAGGTCCAGCTGCGCCTCGAGCTTGCCCGGCTGGCGATCGACGCCTGCAGCCTCGACCCCGGCCGCGTCCGCCGCTGTGCGGACCCCAAGTGCGTGCTCGTGTTCTACGACGCGACCAGGAGTGGCACCCGCCGCTGGCACGACATGGCGACGTGCGGCAACAGAGCGAAGGCGGCCGCCCACTACGAGCGGACGAAGCAGAACGGCCCGAGACGCGCCTGACTATTCGGCCATCAGGGTCCAGGCGACCCAGTGGTGACCTTGGACCCGCACGACGAGCTGGCCGTCGGCCTCATTGCGGGCCGCATAACCGTCGACCTGCTGCGTCGGCACGTAGCGAAGACAAGCTCGTCACCATCGAGTACGAACCAAACAGGTGCCGTATGGGGCCGCCCGTCCGGGCGGACAGTGGCCAGCTGGAGACGTCGATCGATCGCGCCCGGGCTGGACGGCAGGGCGTGGGCATGGGGTCCTGCGTGGCCCCGCTCGACGCGAGGGGCGACGCCAGCTGGCTCAGAGATCGAGGGCGGAAGCGCTTGCCACGGCGGCCGGGTTCGTCCGCCACTCTTCCGGGTGCGAATCGACGTAGAGCTCGACTGCGTTGCCGTCGGGATCGCTCACGATCAGGGCCTTGCTCACCCGGAAGTCGAACATCGCGTGCACCGCGATGCCCTTCGCATCGAGGTCCGCCTTGGCAGCCACCAGCTCGCTGACCGCGTCACCGATCTTGAACGCGACGTGGTGGAGCCCGATCGACTGGCGCTCCGCGCGGGGATCCCCCTGCACGAGCGCGACGTCGTGGTGGTTCTCGCCGGTCGATAGGAAGACCATCGTCCCCTCGCCGAACTCGCCCCGAGCGACCTCCCGAAGGCCGAGGACGTCGCGATAGAACGCGCATGACGCGTCGACGTCGCGAACCCGGAGCACGACATGGCCGACCCTCGAAATCCGGAACGCAGCAGCCACCCGACGGTCTCCGTTCAATCGACGTCGACGAGAACTTGCCGCGACCAGCGTACCCGGGTCGGTGTGCACACCCACGGTCGGGGGGCAGGTCGGGAGCCTGTGGGAGGTGCGTGGCGCGGATCGCGGACCCCGACATCACTCGTGCCCCCGCGCGGCGCCACATTTCGCTGGGCGCACGCCGGCGGGTTCCAGAACGCGCCCAAAGGACAACGGGCGCCGCGGTCGGACCGTTACCGACGGCCGTAGGCGCCCGGCGCGCGCCGGATGCTTGGAGCCACGTGCGTGGCCGTGCAACGTGTCGCCCGGCCGGGGAAATCGACGGTTATCGGGGAGCGCGTGCGCGAACGGAGTAGAGCAACGGCAGCATCGCCTTGCCGGCTGGGAACCAGTACGTGCCGTCGTCACGGTGCTCGAGGAACGCCCATCGTGGATAGAGGGTGAAGGGGTACTCGTGCACCAACTCGATGCGGAAGCCCGCTGCGGCGATCGCCGAGACCACGTCGCCGAGCGGGTGGTGCCACTCGACGGACACGTTCTCGTACGTCTGGGCGTTGACGTCCGCATAGGTGCCTCGCGACTCGTCGACCATCGGCCCCTCCAGGAAGTAGCTGTAGGTGGGCGAAAACTCGTCGCCCCACCCGAACACGTCCCCAACGGGGTGGAACTCCGACAGGTACAGCACCCCGCCCGGCGCCACGATGCGCCCGCACACGGCGGCCCACGCGGGCAGGTCTGGCAGCCAGGTGAGCGCGCCCTTCCCCGTGTACACGATGTCGAAGCGCCTGCCGCCCAGCACGGACACGGCGTCGTACACGTCGGCCAGGACGAACTCGGCCTCCGGGACCCCTACGCGCCGGGCCAGCGCCCGCGCCGCCTCGATCGCCGGCGCGGAGAAGTCGACGCCCACGACCCGAGCGCCCCGGCGCGCCCACGACAGCGTGTCGATGCCGAAGTGGCACTGGAGGTGGGCAAGCGACAGGCCGTCGACGGGGCCGAGCTCCTCGGCTTCGAACGGCTCGATGCCGTCCCGCGTCCCTTTGACGAAGCCGTCCACGTCGTAGAACGCCGACTTCAGGTGGATCGGTACCCGCTCGTCCCACAGCCGCCGGTTCGCCTCCCGCGCCTCGTTGGCGTGCACGGTCGGAGCTTACGGACGGCCCTCTAGGCCCCTGTGGACAAGCACCGCTCCACGCCGGCACCGAACGGGCGCTGGGGCGGGGAGGCGAACCGACCGCGGGGCGCACCTCCCGGATCCTTGGCACCCCTCGGTGCCGGGCCTGTCGCGTCACCCGTGAACCCCGATTGAGCGGATGGCCGGCCGCGGCGGGGTGGCCCCAAGGCAGCACGGTCAGGCGTGGCCATAGACCCATCGCCTTCTCGCCGCGCGGCAGCCAGCGTGCCGGGACGGGGCGCGTCAAGCCGTAACTCGCCTGGGCCGGTACCGCAAGGCGACCGCCCCCGACCGGAACTCATGGCGACCCAGGAGCTCGAGCTGGATGCGCTCGCGCAGGCCGGCGAGCAACGTCGGCCCGTGCCCGGCAAGGACCGGATGCACAAGGAACTCGTACTCGTCGATCAGTCCCAGATCTGCCAACGCCAGGGGGAGCGTCACCCCGCCCACGAACAGGCCCCCGCCCGGCTCCTGCTTGAGGCGCTCGACCGCTTGCCCCACGTCGCCTCGCACGAGCTCGGCGTTCCAATCGACCCCGCTGAGCGTGCTGGACACGACGTACTTCTTCGCCCGGTCGATGGCCTCGGCGAACGGGACCTCCGGCTCACCCATCCAGTCAGGCCACGGGCCCGTGGCCGGCCGCCGCCAAGCCGCCTCCATCATCTCGTAGGTCACCCGGCCGAATAGCAGGGCATCGGCTCGTTGCATCTCAGCGGTCCAGTACCGCATCGACTCCTCGTCCGGAGGGGGCCCTGCCTCATGATGGCAGCAGCCGTCGAGCGTGACGTTGATCGAGTATCGAAGTGGTCTCATCTCCCTGCTCTCCCTTGAGGCGCGCCGCGCGTCGATCGGACCGTACTCAGACGATTGCCGGTGCCGTCTCTCATCGGCGTCCCGATCGCAGAATGCCGGGTCAGCGCCATGTACGGCTTGCCGTCCATCCGGCGACAGCTCGCGAGCGTCACGGGGGCGGGAACGCCGGTTATGGGCGTCGGAGCCGCTCCGGACGGGGGTTCGGGCACCGCAGACCCGGGTGTTCGATGCACTGATGGGCGTTCGGTGCGGCTCTGAGGGTCCGCCGCTCCGGCCACCGGGGCGGCTCACGGGGGCACTCGGAGGTTGACCTTGTCGGCGGCGCTTCGGTCTGCACCGCACGCGTCGCCACCATTGCCGATCGGGCGCTCGTCGTGCGAACGTTGTACCCCGGCATCCATCTTGTCCGTGAGCCGACCAGGAGGCCGCAGACGTCATGGCGACGAGCTACACCACGGATCACATCGAGGTCATCGATGTAGACAGCCACTACTCGCCACCCGCGGGCTTCTGGGAAGCTCATGCCCCCGCGAAGTTCAAGGAGCGGGTGCCCCGTATCGGCGAAGACGAGCAGGGCATGCCGGAATGGCTGGTCGACGGGCAGCCGTTCGATTCCATCGGCTTCAACATGGTTCGGCCGGACGGCACGAAGGCGCCGGGCAACATGCGCGCGCTGCCTTTCTTCGAGCAGATGCACGCCGGCTCTTACGACGTGAAGGCTCGCGTCGCATGGCTGGACGACCACGGCATCTCCCAGCAGATCATGTACCCCAACACCGGCGGCTTCAGCAGCCAGATGTTCTTTACGAAGATCGCCGATGAAGAACTTCGCAATGTCTGCATCCGGACCTACAACGACGCCGCGGCAGCGCTACAGGCTGAGAGCGGTGACCGCCTGCTGCCGTTGTCGCAGATCCCCTGGTGGGACATCGACGAGGCGGAGAAGGAACTCCGGCGCACCGTGGTCGAGTTGGGCCTCACGGCCGGGCCCACCATGTTCAGCGCTCCCGAGGTCCACGGCCTGCCGTGCTTGAACCACCCGCGGTGGTCCAATTTCCTGTCGAGCTGCGAGGAGCTCGAGGTGCCGCTCAGCTTCCACATCGGGCCGCCCGGCGGAGGTGCGCACAAGCCGTGGGTCGAGCCGGGCGTCGACGCTGCGACCAAGCTGGCGACAGGCCGCGGTATGCACCTTGCCGTGTACACGACGAACTCGTTCTTCAGCAACTCGTGGCTCATCTCGAATCTCGTCTTCAGCGGCATCCCGCTGGTGCACCCCAGGCTCAAGATCGTCTCTGGAGAATCGGGTATCAGCTGGTTGCCATTCCTCCTGGAAGCCATGGACTTCCAGTGGCAGGAGAACATCGAGCCCGAGGACAAGCGAGACGTCTGGAAGGGCATGATGCCCAGCGAGATCTACCGCCGCAACTTCACCGCCTCGTTCTGGTTCGAGAAGGTCGCGCTCGCCGAGCACATCGACTTCCTTGGCGCGGACACCGTCATGTTCGAGACCGATTTCCCGCACGGTACGTCATTGACGGACAGGATGACCGCAGACGTCGCGGCGACCCTTGCGACCCTCGCCGCGGACGTGCGCAAGAAGGTGCTGCACGACACCGCAGCGCGCGTCTACAACCTGCCATAGGCAGACAGCAACCACGACTCCGCGTTCTCACTTGGTCGTGAAGTCGTCGCGCTTCCACCAGACAAATCCGCAGCTGGCGCGGAGCCAGAGATGCAGTGGTCGTCGGCGTCTTCGCCGTCGTGTCCGCCGGTGAGTTCCCCTCTGTCCCGACTTCATCGTGGATGCCTGCCGCTACGGCCTCCGCGTTCAGGCGCACCCTCTTGACTTCCTATCGATAATAGGTAGGATACCTATCGCAGATAGGGAGGGCCGCTGGTGAGCGTACAGAACCCAGACAAGGTCGCCCAGCGACGAGACGCCAAGGTCGCCTCGATCGTCGCCTCTGCCTGGGGGCTCGCTCGGCAGCACGGGATCGCAGGGGTCTCGTTGCATGCACTGGCCCGTGAGGTCGGGATGCGCCAGCCGTCCCTGTACGAGTACTTCGAGTCGAAGCACGCGCTGTACGACGCGATGTTCGCCGACGGCAACCGGCAACTGCTCGAGCGGCTCGACGCGCTCAGGCTGCCCCAAGACCCCCGTGCCGCGTTGAAGAAGTTCATGGGCACGTTTGTCGCGTTCGCGCTCGAGGACCCGGCCCGGTGCGAACTGCTATTCCAGCGCCACCTCCCGGGGTTCGCGCCGTCGTCGGAGTCCTACTCGCTGGCAGAGGAGGCGCTTGGGCGTGCCGCCAAGTTGATGAACGCGGCGGGCGTGACACACCAGAGCGACATCGACTGCATCGTCGCCATGGTCGCGGGCCTGATGGAGGCGCAGCTGAGCAACGACCCCAGCGGCAACCGTTGGACCCGTCACCTGAACCGTCTTGTCGATCTCTACGTCGACGACGCCCAATCAAGGAGCACGCCCCGATGATGCCCAGCCGGATCAAGCGCCCAGAAGCCCGTGTGCTGGCCGAGGAGGAGTTCGTCCGCTTTGCCGACCTGGCCGCGTCGCTCACGCCGGATGAGTGGGCACGGCCCACCGACTGCACCGGGTGGGACGTCCGCAAGGTCGCGTTGCACGTGCTCGGGTCGGGCGACGCGCAGGCGTCGTTCCCGACCTTCGTGCACCAGCTTCGTCGCGGCCTGCCACTCAACAAGGAGATCGACTCGCACCACTGGGTGGACGGGATGAACGAGTTGCAGATCCGCGAACGCGATCACCTGTCGGACGACGAGGTCGTCGTGCAACTCAGGGCCGTGGGCCCGAAGGCTGTGAAAGGCCGGTGGCGCACTCCACCGCCGGCGCGGTACTTGCCGATCCCCTTCGGCCCACCCATCGGTTGGACGTTGCTCAAGTACCTACTCGACGTCGGCTCCACCCGTGATGTCTGGGCCCATCGCATCGACATCCACCAGGCCATCGGTCGGCCCATGCACCTCACGGCCGATCACGATGGCCGCCTCGTCGCCGACATCGTCGGGGAATGGGCGGGCATCCACGGCCAGCCGTTCGAGCTCGTCCTCGAGGGACCCGCCGGCGCCAAGTTCAGCCAAGGCGTCGGCGGCGAACGAGTCGAGATCGACGCCATCGACTTCATCCGCACCCTCTCCGGTCGCCTGCCCGGCTCCGGTGTCCTCACCAACCCGCTACCCCTCTAAAGGAGACCTGATCATGGAGACACTCGTCGACGAGATTGCCGATCGCATCTACCGGCTGTCCACGTTCGTCCCGGACATCGGGCCGACAGGCTTCACGTTCAACCAGTTCCTCATCGACGCCGAACAGCCGGCGATCTTCCACACCGGACCGCGCGGCATGTTCCCACTCGTGTCAGAGGCAGTCGCCTCCCTACTGCCACTCGAGCGGCTCCGCTGGATCATGTTCGGCCATCTCGAAGCCGACGAGTGCGGCGCGATGAACCTCTTCCTCGCAGCTGCCCCCAACGCTCAGGTCGCCCACACGGCGATGGGCTGCATGGTGTCGATCAACGACCTCGCCGACCGGCCCCCGGCCCCTATCGGCCCGGACGGCTCGTACGACCTCGGAGGCCGGCGCATCCGCAGCATCGATACCCCGCACGTACCTCACGGTTGGGACGCCCACGTCATCCACGAGGAGACCACCGGCACGCTGTTCTGTGGTGACCTCCTTTCCCAAGTGGGCGCCGGACCAGCGCTCACGACCAACGATGTCCTCGAGGCCGCCGTACAGACCGAAGACATGTTCGGCGCGACGTGCCTCACGCCGCAGACCGCGCCGACGATCCGCCGCCTCGCCGAGCTCGAGCCGGTGACCCTCGCCATCATGCACGGCTCCTCGTACTCGGGCGACGCCAGCAAGACACTGCTCGCGCTCGCCGACGAATACGACCGCCGGTTGGCCAACACCAACTGAGCCCGTCACACCCCGCTGTTGATCATTAGGAACGACGCGACCCAAAGCCGGCGCGACGCATAGCGCGGTATGACCCGCAATCCCGACGGTTGGGGAACGGGGCCGCTCGACAGGAGAGTTCAGGGGCCGTCCAGAGCGCGGAGCCCAGCCTTCCGGGCAACGCAGCACACCCCGACGCAGAGTGCGCCTAGGTCGTGGATTCGCGCTCCGGGGCCGGCGACACAACGACCCGCCCGAACGACGGTCCGTCGGCGCCGTCATGGCGCACCGTTCTGCACGCCGGCGGACGCCATCCGGGCGCTGCCCATCACCTCTTCAGTCCACCGTCGGACGAGCCCGTCCCGCTCCGCGAGCTGATGGCGCGATCGAACGACGAAGATCACCGGGCCTATTCATCCTGCGACAGGTCGCACCTGGAGCGGCGCGTCCTCGAAGGCGCGTTGTAGCGTCGGGAGGAGGAGGGGGTGGTGTGGCATGTTCCACGGCCGCGCAGCATTCGTCACGGGAGGCGGCACGGGGATCGGGTTCGCATGCGCGAGCGCGATCGTCGACGGCGGCGGAGTGGTCACGATCGCCGGGCGACGGGCCGAGGTCCTCAAGGCGGCTGCCGGTGTGCTGGGCGAACAGGCCTATTGGGTGAAGTGCGACGTCACCGACACGCAGTCGGTTGATGAGGCGATCGCGGCAGCAGTGGAGCAGCAAGGCCCGCTGACCATGGCCGTGAACTCGGCGTACGGAGCGATGGTCGGCAGCTTCCTCGCGACCCCCGCGGACCTGTTCGCCATGACGACCGACTCGACTCTCAACGGGACGTACCGCTGTATGCAGGCCGAGGCCAGGGCGATCCGGGCAGCTGGCGGTGGGTCGATCGTCAACATCAGCTCGGTCGCGGCGACTCGCAGTGGTCGGTGGGAAAGCGCCTACTCGGCATCGAAGGCTGGTGTCGACATGCTGACTCGAGTCGCTGCCGACGAGTGGGGCCAGTACGGCATCCGCGTGAACTCGGTCCTGCCAGGACTGATCAAGACTGAGACTGCGGCGCCCCTGACCGAGGACCCGGCGACCAGAGCCGGGTTCATCCGCCAGACTCCGCTGGCTCGGCTCGGCGAGCCCGACGAGGTCGCGAGGTCCGTCGCCTTTCTCCTCAGCGACGATGCCGGCTTCATCACGGGACAGTGCCTCTGCGTCGACGGTGGGCTCTCACTTCGCGGGCTGCCCGAGCCAGAACACGGGCGCGTTCTGCGGGGCCTCATCCCCGACTTCTTCGAGGGTGAGGAGCCGTAGAGCAGATGCGTGCCGGCGCAGCACCGAACAACGCGTCCGAACACCGGCGACCACGGCGTCGACGTCGCGCCCGATCGGCACGCCGGCATCCCGACGACGCGGGAAGCAGTCGGGGTTGAGCGCCGGTGTCGGCGCGCCTGGCGCCCGGCGGTGACGAGCCAGCACTTGTAGTTGATGTGAGTGTCCCGCCGAACCTGTCGATGACTGCTGCGATCTCGCCGAAGAGCTCGTCGCGGACCGCCGCCGAGAGGGTTCGGTGGTCACTGTGGGTCATACGTTGGTCGAGCCATTCTTCGCGGGTGTAGGTGCACGGCCATGGGTAGGTGGCGATGGTCGAGGTGCTGAGCGCGGCGGTCGCGGGAAGGCTTTCGGCGGCGGCCTGCAACCGGTCGAGCCCGAGCGGCGAACGGCGAGCGTTAGATCGAACTCCGATGGCTGCGGCACGGGAGGCATCGTGTCCCCTCTCCGTTCCGGTAAGCCCTTTGGGTTTGTCGGTGAGGCACTGCCACCGTTCGCTCGCGACGACCACCGTCGAGGGCGACCTCAGCGATTGGTCGGCTTGCGTCGAGCCGCGGCTGTCACAAGGGTCCCGGCGGCGAGCAGCGCGAGCGCTGCCACGACGAGCGCGGCCGTGCCGGCACCTGTCCGGGGGAGAGCTTGACCGTTGCCCGACGTGCCATTCAGTGGGGTCGCGGTCGACGACCCGCCGGCAGGCGCCCCGTTTCCCCCCGCGCCCCCGGTCCCGCCTGCGGGAGCGCCAGGTGTCGCGGTGGTGGCGTGTCCCCCCGCGGTGGTCGTGGACGTGGTGGCCGTCGTCGTTGTCGTGGGGGCCGTGGTCGTCGTGCTGGCCGGCGCGGTTGTCGTTGTGCCGCCGCCCGACGCGCCAGCACAGCTTGCGCTCGTGATCGTGTTCGTATCGAGGGTGACCGCCCCAGTACCGGCGAGGAGCCGTCCCTCGAACGTCGCGGCGGTCTGCGCAGTTATGGACGTGTGCGCCAGCACGTCGCCGACGAATTGGGTGCTGGTGCCGAAGGTTGCCGAGCTGCCGATCTGCCACACGACGTGGCACGGATTGGCTCCGTTCTCGAGCACCACGTGGCTGTTCGAGGCGGTGATGAGTGTCGACCCCGCTTGGAAGACGAACTCTGCGTCGGGGTTACCCTTGCCGTCGAGCGTCAACGTCCCGGTGAGGCCGAACGTGGGAGACGTGTAGACCCCGGCAAGCAGCGTGGTCCCGCCGAGCTCGACGGGTACGTTGGTCGCCGGGTTGCGTCCCGCGGCATCGTTGTAGCCCGTCGTGAGGTCGTTCTTGGCGCCTTGCGTCACGGCGTCGCCGGCATGGTTCGTGCCGGTCAGGGTGATCGAGCCGAACCCCGTCTCCGTGGGCGTCGGGAACGTGCCCATGTCGCCGGTGACGGTCGTCGGTCCGGTGTTCGTGATGCCGGATCCCGCCAACACCGCGAAACTGGACGCCGTACCGAGCCCCACAGGGCCCTGCGCCGCCATCGCCGGCTGAGCAACGAATGCGCTCGCACCGAGCGCGACGACGGCGAGGGGTACGGCGCGCGTAATGAGACACCGGATGGTGCGGATGCTTGACATGTCGCTCCTCTGATCAGAGGAGGCGTCAAGCCTGTACGGGGCGACAATCTCGCGATCGACCTGCCCAAACCAGGCGTCCCTCTACGGTTACTGCTCCTTTATCGGCACCGTCGCTGGTCAGCATGAGCGTCTTCAAGGTGGGTTGACGGCTAGGAGCCCGTCGCGGATTGGTGCGGTGCTTGCGTGTCGGTCAGGCACCAGCGCTGGCCGCACCGTGGCCGGTGGAGGCGCGTCAGTCGAGGTCCGCCCAGCGCCGACCGGGGTAGAGGCTCGCTGCGGGGGCCCAGAGCCATTCGTCCCTGAGCGCTCGTCGGGTGAGGTAGGAAAGTGCTAGCTCGTCCGGAAGCTGTCCGTCGCCGATCTTTGCATCGAGCTCTGTGAGACCAGCCCCCAGCGACGCTGGTCTTCGCCCGAGCAGCCCGGCGAGATCGTCGAGCTCCAACGCGGCGAGCTCGGTACCGAAACGCCGACGCCGCTCCGCACAGGCCAGGAGGAGCTCGGCGTCGTGCAGCCGGGACTGAGCGAACGCTTCCCTCACGCGGGGAGCCACGTCGTGGCTCAGGGCCCACTGGGCCGCGGCCAGCAGGATGTCGGTGTCACCCTCACGCTCGTCCGGCAGATCGGGCCCATCGACGACCAGGCCCATCGCATCGGCGATGGCCTCGCAGGTGGCACGGTCACCGACGTAGCGGTAGGCGAGGTACCAGGCCAAGGATTCTTCGGGGTGGGGGTGCAGGGTCACGGCGTGGATCGGGATCATGCCCCGGACGTTCTGTTGCACGCGGTAGTAGCGGACCGCATCGCGGCGGTATTCGATGCCGGAACGGTCTTGATAGAGGGTGAACAAGCCGCTGAGACCGCCGGAGGGGTTCCAGAACTCCCGCACGCAGATGTTGCCGAGGTCCTCCATCGGATCGCCGAGGTGGCCCCATTCCCAGTCGATAACAGCGGTGACATGATCGCCCTCGAAAAGGAAGTTGCCCGGGCCGGTGTCACCCTGGAGCAACGACACCCGAACCGGTGACTGAGGTACGTGACGTCGCAGCCAACGAAGCCCGAACGTGATGAGCGGGTCGTGGTAATCGGTGAGGAAGGACCGCCAGCGGTCGAGAATCAGCTCAACCTCGCCCAGGGCGCACTCTTGTGCCGTCGCCGGTCGTGGCAGCTCGGCCAGGTCCAGGCCGTCAAGGTCGAGGACGTGGAGCGAGGCCATGATCTCCATGAACTCGGTCATCACCGCCCGTTGCTGATCTGCCCCCACCGCCGGTAGGTCTGCGCGTCCCGGCACACGCTCGAACAGGGTGAGCGATGGGCGCTCGGAGCGGGCAAAGACCTCTGGTACCGGCACCGAGGTCCCCGCGAGCGCGGCGATGATCCTGGTCTCCTTACCGAGCGACCAGGGGTCGTCGTCCATCGGCTGGCGCTCGAGCCGCAGGAAGCATTGGCGGACCGACCCGTCGGGCCGCTCCAGATCGACTACCCATGCCTCCCGCCGGGCCACGTGACGTTCAAGGTGGGTGACCCGGCCACCACCTGCTTCGGCCAACCACTCGACGGTGCCCTCGGGCAGATCGTTCGTCTCCATCCCGGCTCTCCCCTTGGCGCGGCGACCGTGTCGCGGGACCGCGACGCTACCGTGGCGCTGTCGAGGGCCCGGGGAGGCGGCGCGGTCCGTTCCGCCCGGGGTAGGACACGTTCTCGCCCTGTGCGTGCGCGGTTCGGGTGCGCCTTCTGGCGTGGCTTGGGCGGAAGGCCGAGCAGCCCGACTCCGGCAGCGCAGCACCGTCAGCGGCAGGGCCGCGTGCCGTGGCTAGAGAGGCCTCGTCGCATCGTTCGGGTCATGATGCCGGTGACGATCCTCAAGGAGGCCTTCCGTGTGCAGCGACGACACTCACGCCGACCACCTCCCTGGCCCCGATCCCCGGGTGCTACATGACTTCGAGCCCGGGGTGCTGTTCGATCTCGAGCCGGTCGACTCGGTGGTTGTGACCACGCTGATCGACAACGTCACCGACGTTTTCATGCCCGACCAGGGTCCCGCCCACCGCCCGCCGCTGGTGTCCACTTGCCGCAAGTCGGCGGCCACGTTGGAGGGCGGCGACGTCCCCGCCGCCCTGATCGCAGAACACGGTTTCTCGGTGCTGGTGACTGTGTCCAAGAACGGCGCGGAACACCGGATCCTTTTCGACGCCGGAGTCAGCCCCGACGGCGTGACGGAGAACATGCGCCGACTCGATGTCGACGCGTCGTCCATCGAGACGATCGTGTGTAGCCACGGGCATTTCGACCACACCACCGGCCTCGACGGGCTGATCCGCCGCCTGGGAACCGTGAACCTCCCGGTACTCATCCACCCGCACTTCTGGCGCCGGCGGCGGGTGACGGTCCCGGGCCGCGAACCTCAGGAGATCCCAACGACTAGCCGTCGAGCGCTCATCGACGCCGGATTCGACGTGATCGAGGAGGGTCACCCGAGCTTCTTGTTCCAGCGATCGGTCCTGGTGACCGGCGAGGTGGCCCGCACGACCGGCTACGAGCCGGGCTTCCCGCCCCAGCAAGCCTGGATCACAGGCCGCTGGGAGCCCGACCCTCTGGTACTCGACGACCAAGCCCTCATCGTCGACATCAAGGACAAAGGGCTGCTGGTCATCACCGGTTGCGGACATGCCGGGATCGTGAACATCTGCCGGTACGCCCAACGTTTGACCAAGGAGCGCCCCATCTACGCCGTGATGGGCGGCTTCCACCTCAACGGGCCTCTTTTCGAACCACTCATCCCCCGGGTTCTCGACGATCTCGAGGTGCTCGCGCCGGCCGTGATCGTCCCTGCTCACTGCACCGGATGGCGCGCGCAGCACGCCATGGGCGCCCGCTTCGGCGACGCGTTCATCCCGAACACGGTCGGCACACGTTTCGAACTGTGATCGGCGGCCACGCCAATCGTTGAACTTCCGGACCGGCGGCGTGGCCATCGTCCCGGCACCGGCGCGTGATGGATGCCCAGACCCAAGCTCCGGCGGCCCGAGGTCCAACGCGCTCGACCCTAGGATGGCCGCATGTGGCGCGAGCCGCGGCGGGCCGTGGTGGTCGTGGGCCTCGTGCTGGCGGTGTGGGCAATCGGATGTACCACCAGAACCCATCCACCGCTCCACCCGGCTGAGGTCACCGGGACCGCATTGGCGGGCAAAGCGGCATCGTCGGTCCCTTCGCTCAGACCGCTGTCACCGGCAACCTCCGTCTCGCTGCCGACGACCACGACGCCATCGCTGGTCGCGTGGAGCGGGCCGGTCGAACATCTCTTCTTCCACACCCTCGTGATCGACTCGAGCCTGGCGTTTGCCAACGACAAGGAGGGCCAGGGCTTCCGCGACTACTTCGTGACGGTCCAGGAGTTCCGCACGATCCTTGACCAGCTCTACGCCAACGGGTGGACACTCGTCGATCTCCATCGGGTCGTCGCGGGCACCGTGCGCGTCCCAGCCGGCCGACGACCGCTGGTGATCTCCGAGGATGACGTCAACTACTACAACTACGAGCGCCCACGAGGGCTGGGATGGCGGCTCGCTCTCGACCCGACCGGCGACGTGAAGGTCGAGGTCCACGACGCCACTGGTGTGCATATCACCGACGACGACCTCGTCCCGCTCATCGACGAGTTCGTGGCCGCCCACCCCGACTTCTCCGCCGACGGCGCCAAGGGCGTCCTCGCCCTCACCGGCTATGAGGGGCTGTTCGGCGAGCGGGTCCAGGACCCGAACGCCCCGGGCTACGCCGCGAGCGTTGCGAGGGCGACGGCGATCGCAGAGCGGCTGAAGGCAACCGGGTGGCTGCTGGCGAGCCACAGCTACGGCCACATCGACCTGAGCCAGACATCCACCGCCTATGCGCAGATCGATACGCAACGCTGGAGGGCCGAAGCCGAGCCCATCATCGGCCCAACCGATATCTACGTCTACCCCTTCGGCGCTCGGCCCCCGCCCCGCACCCTCGCGATGCTGTCCAAGGCGGGCTTCAGCATCTTCTGTGACATCGACGTCGTACCGCGCCTCACCCATCTCGCCGGGGTCACGATCATGAGCCGTCGCCACATCGACGGCCTCGCCCTCACCCAGCAGGCAGCCCGACTCGCACCCCTGTTCGACGCGCGCGCCGTCCTCGACCGGATCGCGCGCCGGCAGTAGGCGCGAGGTCCAGGGAAGCGCTATGGCGAAACGGCACGTCGGCGTGCCCGTCGAGCCGTCGACAGGAGTCACGCGGGGAGCCCTGTTTCGCTGCGCTCTTGGGTCGGTTGCCCCGCTGGCGTCTGACGGGCTCTCAGGCTCAGAGGAACGGACAATGGCGACAGCCCTGCTCGCAGCAGTACCCCCTCTCCCACAGGTAGCGAGCCGTCATCACGAAGAGCCCGGTTGTCGGGTCCAGGTACCCGGCATCGCCGCGCCCGATGGCTTGCTGATGGGCGCTCATTATGAGCGAGTAGTCATCCCGGCCGGGATCGAGGCGCGTTGGATCTGGCACTACCCGCCTCAGATCGGACCGTCCTACCCGGTCGTTGTCGGAGGCCGCGCCGAGGATGAGCAGCCACGAAGCGAGGCCGTGCTCGCACCAGCCGCCCGGCAGGACCAGGCACTCATCGGGGCAGCGACAGACGCCGTCGGCCAACCACTCGGCGAGGGTGTCGGGATCGGGCGGAGCCCAGCCGCTGTTGGTTTCAAACCATGCGTGTGCGTTCCGGACCGCCCCCGCAGCGTCGAGATCCACCGCCACAGCATGGCCACCAGTCGCGGTCAGATCGAACCTGACCGCACGGACAGGGTCACTCGAAGAGGTCCAGGCCCGCAGTACCGCGTCGAGCCCACCGCTTGACGTGGCCCTTCACCAGCTGGGTACGTCAGCAACTGGTTCGTATCGGGCTGTTGGACGAGTCCCGGAGCCCCAAAAACCGACGCCCCTACATCGGCCCTTGGCGCGCCATGCGCACCGGTCGAGGCAGCCCACACGCGGCGCAGCTTCGCGCCGGCGGTGCGGTCCGGTGCGCGGGTCACGGACGGTACTGCTCGCAGATATCGATGACTTGGCCATGGTCGATCGTGAGCCAGAACGGGAACGGGCTCAAGTACGGCGACGACACGTTCTGGTAGCCCCGGAGATAGGTGGGCAGTTCGTC
>Ga0070741_10009507_pt1 | contig 18829 bp, 13 predicted proteins | sample Coa_R1_4_FD_66440 | JGI IMG/M metagenome (GOLD analysis project Ga0070741, IMG submission 66440) | Surface soil microbial communities from Centralia Pennsylvania, which are recovering from an underground coalmine fire - Coalmine... | ecosystem: Environmental > Terrestrial > Soil > Unclassified ...
TGTTAAAGGCGTTGCCCGTTTGGAAAAAGACCGCGTCCTTGTCGCTGATCCGATAGTCCAGCCGTCCAAGCCATTGTTTGGTCGGAAAAGTCGTGACGTTCGTATTCAGGAAATTGTTCGTTTGCGCCGGACCGATTCCCTGCGTATTGGGATTCGGAAAAAGGCCGATCACCTTGGCGCCGAAGGTCGTGATCCGATTGGCGGGAATCCGATTGTTTGCGAACGGCTCGCGCGTGTATGTCTTTCCGTCAGGGCCGAGTTGCGTTGTACCGGGATCGTAAATAATGACCGGCTGGCCCGTCGAGGTCAGGGCGCCGGAAAAATCGCCGTCGTGCATGGCCGCCAGCGGAACTGTCGCGGTCGTAGTGCTGGGCGATTTTTGCAGCGTGTCGTCGAATGACAGCATGAAGAACAGCTTGTTTCTTCCGTCGAACTTGGGAAGGTAAACCGGCCCGTCTATCTCGAATCCGGGATTGTTGACGTGCGAACGCGATTTGCGCGTGCCGGTGCGGTTGTTCGAGAAACTGTTCGCCGCCAGAGCATAGGAGAAGTAACGTTCGAAGGCCACGCCGTGGAGTTGGTTGGTGCCGGCTTTCGTCGTCACAGTCACGAATCCTCCGCCCGTGCGTCCGTACTGCGCGTCGTAAGTATTGGTTTTGACCTGCAACTCCTGCACGGATTCGATGGCGGGCGAAAAAGACACGTTGTTGTCCTGCGTCGTGTCGGTGACGCCGTTCAGCAGAATGTCGTTGTTCCACACCCTGCCGTTCACGCCGGCGGCGTTGCCGTTGATCATGAATTCCGAGCCCCCTTGTGTGCCTGCCAGACCGAAATTCGTGTTCTGGCTGAAATTGTTCCGCAGAGCGCCCGGCATCAGGAACACCAGATTGAAGACGTTGTACCCGTTGTTCGGAAGGTTTTGCACCACGCTGTACGGCACGATGCCACCGCGATTCGCCGTTTCCGTCTGCAACGGGCTGACCTGCCCGGTCACAGTCACGGTATCGGAAAGCGCGCCGATCTCCAGCGTCACATCGATCCCCAGGCGATCATTGATCCCGAGCGAAAAATCCTGATGCACATATTTCTTGAACCCGGCCGCCTCGACCGTCAACGTATAGGTGCTGGGTAGCAGGAACTCGATCGCATAGTGGCCAACCTCATTGGTCGTCGTCGAGGAGCTCGCCTTCCGCTGCACATCGGTTACGACGACCTTGGCGCCCACGATCGACGAGCCGGACGGGTCGCTCACGATTCCGGCGATGCCCGCACGGAATTCCTGGCCGTACGCCGCGGCCGCCACTCCGCAGATAAGCGTCAACAGTCGAGCTGCCGTTGCGCGTCTCGCAATGCATCTCATCTCCATGGATCAAACCTCCTGATTGTTCGCGATCATATAACAGCCGCTGAGTGGGGTCAATGTTTTGCAAACCAACGATGACCGCGCCCGAAGGATGAACACGATCATTACTGACGCGTGACGCACCTCTCACCGGCTGTTCACGGTGAAAGAATGCACGTGCAGGAGATTGTGTAGTTCCTTCTTCACGTCGTCGTATCCGGATTCGCCGGCAAGGTTGTGCAGTTCGCGCCGGTCGGCGCGCTCGTCGTACAACTCCACGCCTTTCCGGCCCTCATCCCATTCCGTATAACGCCATCGTTCGGTGCGCACGGACTGCCCGAGATAGGTGATCGCGCTGATCATACGAGCCCGGTCCGGATTTCGGCCCACACTGCTGTACACGGCCTGCTTGCCACCGCCTGCGGGGTTGTCGAGAGCGCTGGCCAGGCTGCGGCCGTCCAGGTCCGGGGGGGCCTTGACGCCGCACAATTCGGCCAGCGTCGGATAAATATCGACAAACTCCACCAGGCCATGGCACGTCCGTCCAGCGCCGTTCGCGCCTGGTGCATGGATGATCAGCGGCAGGCGGGTGCCGTCGTCGAACAGAGTCATCTTGTGCCACATCCCGTGCTCGCCCGTCTGGTAACCGTTGTCGCTGAGGAAAACAACCACGGTGTTGTCCCAAAGCCGGGTTTCGTCCAGGGCGGCAAACACAATTCCCGCCTGTGCGTCCATGAAGGAGATACAAGCATAATAGGCGGCCCGATATTCACGAATCTGCCGCTCGTTCGGAGCCACCTGCGCTGCGAGTTCATACCACGCCGCTTCCGGAATCGTCTTCGCATAACCGTCCGGCACCGTGGGAACCGGAATTTTGGCGGGATCGTGTAGATCGAAGTATTTCGCCGGAGCCGCGTAGGGGCAGTGCGGCGCATGGAAGCCAACGCCCAGGAAGAAGGGCTTGCCCTGCTGGGCGAATTGCCGGATCAATTCCCCGGCCCGCCTCGCCGTACGGCCGTCGGCAGTTTGATCATCAGGCAGGCGCAGTTTCTCCCACTCCATGGAATGATTCCGCGGTTTCGGCATCTGATGCTTCTCAATCACGGTGGCGGGATCGACCGCCGGTTCCTTGCTCGTTTCCATCAGGTCCCAACTGGGCGGATCCTCGAATTCGGCGCCGTTGTGAAAGATCTTGCCCACGTCGGCGGTGAACCACCCGTTCTGACGAAACAACTGCGGCAGCATGACGACATCGTGCATGTGCGCTCGCGTCGGTGTGTGATTCGTCCACACACCGGTTTTGTCGGGCCGCAGTCCGCTGAGAAACGAGGCGCGGGAAGGCGAGCAGAGTGGGAACTGGCAATAGGCTTGGTCGAAGAGAACGCCTCGCCGGGCAAACGCGTCCAGATGAGGCGTTCTTACAATTGGATCGCCGTTGCAGCCGAGAGAGTTGTTCAGGTCGTCAGCAACCATGAACACGACGTTCTTGCGGGGACTGGCCGCCCCTCGTGCCGCCAATGCGCCGGTCGCGGCCGTCAGAAACCGGCGCCGGCTCCATACAGAGTTCATAAGAAGCGCTTTATAGATGATAAGAGAATCAACCGCTCCCGCGCGATTCAGGATGTTATCATGCCATTATCTTGTAAAGGTGAGGTCGCAAGTGCCAGCGACTGAGGAACTTTATCAACAGCGATTGACCCGCTACGCCGCCGCCATGCGCAACGGAGTCCCGGATCGCGTCCCCATCCGGCCATTAGCCGCCGAGGTCACCGCTCGATATGCGGGCTACACCTGCCAGGAGGTCACCCACGATTACCGCCTGGCCTTCGAAGCCGTCATCAAATGCTGTAGCGATTTCGATTGGGATGCCGTGGTCCCGAACATGGTCTACGTCTGGACAGGTCTGACCCAGGCGATCGGCCTTCGCTACTACGGCGTGCCGGGCATAGACGTGGGCTCGGATGTCGGCTTCCAGTACCGCGAGCCCTCCGAGCACGACGCTTTCATGCTGCGTGAAGAGTACGACGAGTTGATCGACGATCCGACGCGCTTCCTTTACGAGACGTGGCTGCCGCGCGTCACCTGCGAAGTATCGCCGAAAGGCGGCGCAGCAACATACCGCAATAACCTGTCGTTCGTAAAAGGCGGCATGGCGATGTTGAGCTACTTCAACGCCTTCGGGCCGCAGATCGAGCGGATGCGGCGCGAATGCGGCACGGTCAGCGCGATTTGTGGCATGTTGAAGGCGCCGCTCGACATCCTGGCGGACAAACTGCGCGGCTATGTAGGGCTGGTGTTCGACCTGATGGAGATCCCGGAAAAGGTCCTCGCCGCGTGCGAAGCTCTGATGCCGCACCTGGCCTGGCTGGCGCTGACCAGCGCCGATCCCCAGAAGACGATCCCGATCCCTATTTGGATGCACCGCGGTTGCGTTCCTTTCGTCTCCCGCAAGCATTTCGAGGAAATCTACTGGGCCACGCTGAAGCCGATTCTCGACGCTCTCTGGGCGCAGGGCAACCAGGTGCTATTCTACGCCGAGGGCGACTGGACGGCCCATCTCGAGCGTTTCGCCGAACAGCCCGCAGGCAGCATCATCTATCACATCGATCGCGGCGACCCCCAGGTCATCCACCGCGTCCTGGGGAAGAAATTCTGCCTGAGCGGCGGCGTACCCAACGCCCTGTTGATGTCGGGCACAACAGACGACGTAAAAGCCCATTGTCGAAAATTGATCGAGACCATCGGCGCCGATGGCGGCTACATCATGGACGCCAGCGCCATCATGCAGAACGACGCCACTATAGAAAATCTGCGCGCGATGACGGAGGCGGCGCTTGAATACGGGCGTTATCGCTCGCCGTCCTCGCCGTCGCCAACGCCGGGCGTGCCCGCCGGAACCGTGGGACTGCCCGATTGGATTTCCGCCGCAAGAATCCGGCCCGGTGCCTGCTTTCCTTTCCAGGAAAAACTGAAGCAGTTGCCGCCCATCTGTGGCGATCCGGCGATCGTGAAGCGGGTGTGGGAAGAGATCGATTCCCTAGCCCACCTGTATATCTGGCATGTCTTATTGAGCTTCTGAGTCACTTCCACCCGCGGGTCAATTGGGGCATGTACCCGTCACGTGTTAAGCTGCAACTGAGTGCCTGAACCCGAACAACAGGAGCCGAAACCGCCGAAGGTTTCGGTGGTGGTAGTTTCTTACAACCGGCAGCCGGAGTTGCGCCGCTGCCTGGAAGCCCTGGCGGCCTCAGAGGCGCCTGAACAAATGGAAACCATCGTCGTGGACAATGGGTCCACCGACGGCAGTGCGCAACTGGAACCCGAGTTTCCGAATGTCCGCTTCGTCCGCATTCCACGCAATTTCGGGCTCACCAAGGCCATGAACCTCGGCTGGCGCGCCGCGCAGGCCGATTACGTCTTCTTTCTCCACGAGGATACCGAAGTCTCGCCGGATACGGTCCGCCAACTCGCAGCCAGGCTCGACGCCGACAACGAAGTTACCGCGGTCGCTCCCATGCTGGTCACCGCCAACGGCAATCCGGCGCCGCAAGTGGGACACCTTCCTCCCGATGGCGAATGGCGCCCGGTCTTCGACGCCGGCCAGGCCGGCATGCCCGAGCATCCCGAGCCGGTACCGGTCGATTACGCGCGGGGCGCCGCCCTCATGATCCGGAAGTTTTTCCTCGCCGCCATGCGCGAAATCGACGAGCGCTACGGCCAGTATGGCAGCGATGCCGACCTCTGTTTCCAAATTCGCCGCGCGGGCAAGAAGATCCTGATTCTGCCTAACCTGCGCACCGTGCACCACGGCGGCTCCGACTCCCCCCTCAAACAGGCCGACACCCAGATCGGCATCTCCAAATGGCTGGCCAAGTACTACGGCGTCCTGGCTGGTCTGAAGGCCCGGATCGGCGCCACTTTGGGCGCATTGGTGCGATTCCAACTCGGCGTGTTCCGCTATGTTCTGTCCGGCCAAAAGATTGATGGCACCCAATAGTTAACCTTAGGCATACCACCTTTAAGTAGTCGGAAAAGCCCTCGATTTCAGTTATAATTGTTGCCAAGTATATATGGACGCCTTGCTCTGGATTATGTTGCCAGGCTTCGTGGCCGTCGGTTCCGGTTTACTCGTCTGGTTTATCATGCAGTCGCAGAAGGAGGTTGCGATCGCAAAGGAACGGGAGCAACTGGCCGAAGCCCGCGGCGCGCTGGAAGCGCAAAAGAAATCGATGGAGGCAGCGATCCAGGGCGCCGAAGAGTCTGCCAAACGCAAAGCTCTCGACGAATTCCTTTCGGAGATGCGGGTCGAGGAGCGGCATTATGTGCGCGAGCACAAGCTGCTTTTCATGCATCGGAAGAGCCTGGTTATGCAGGAGCGGATTTTCTTCCGGAATATCCCACTCTCCAACTGGATTGAGCACGAACTGATGATCGAGGAAGGCGCGGACATCGAAAAGGTGGCCAAGAGCCTGACTGTCTTCGACAAAGACGTCCTGAGCATCGAGGAAGCACCTCGCCCGCGCAAGTTTCTGCGCTGAATTAAGAACACCGTCACCCGATCGCGCACGCGGGTCTCGCCGCCTGCTGCGGCGGTGTTTACCGGCGCAAGATTATGGTAGGTTGATCTTGTGCATCGCAGCGCGGCCATCCTGGCGTTGGTGATCAGTTGCGTTGGCGCGCAGCAGAGCGATGCGCCGGTCAAATTCGGCGTGACTGTCGTCATCCCGTCCGGCCTTAAGGGACAAGTCTACAAAATGAAGGAAGACAGCGATCGCCTCCCGAATTTCGCAAAGTTGAAGAAGCCGATAGCCACGATCTACACGTCGACGCTCAATATCCCGCCGCAGGATTTTCAAGAGGGCTTCCCCGGCTTCAGCAAGCGCGTCGAGTGGTTTGCCATCGACTACACGGGCCGGTTCTGGATCGAGAATCCCGGCCGCTACCGGTTCCTGCTGAACTCCGATGACGGCTCGAAGCTGTACATCGACGATCAGCTCATCATCGATAATGACGGCATCCATGCGCCGACCGAGAAGGGCGGCGAGGCGACGCTCGACCACGGAGTACATCGTATTCGCGTGTCGTATTTCCAAGGGCCTCGCTACAGCGTTGCGCTCGTTCTCCAGGTCGCCCGCCCGGGCGAAAATTATCGGATCTTCAGCACCGACGAATTAAAGCCGCCGCCCGACTACGAGAATCCGCAGACTCAATCCCCGCAGTAGCAGCAGCGTACGGCAAAGATCGGGGAATGGCGAAACTGTCCGGCCTGGATTCCACTTTCGCGTCGAACTCCTGCTACTCCGAAAGCAGAGGCAGACGGTCATGGAGATCACAATCACGCATTCGCCTCCCGAGACGTTATAAAACGCGCAAAAAAGCTCAAAAAGCGAGGCGAAAAAAAGGCAAAAATTAAGGCGAATAAAAGGCAAAAGCTAAGGCGATTAATGATCGAAAATGAACACTTCGACTGACCTGCTAACATTCGTCCTGGTACAAACGTCTACGAACCATTAACTCCTGAAAAAATAGAATTCATGGGCCGAAAGCGTCGGCAACTCTGACTAAAGCCGAACTGCGGCTGATGGATGTCCTGTGGCAGCGTGGCAGGTCCCCGGTAAATGGCAGCCCGGATTGATCGCCATCGGAACTGTTTTGCGAGGAAGTTTCGAGATGGGGGGCGGAGGTCATTGATGCGCATAAACGGATCGATTTGGCTGTCGGATGGTATATCAGAGCGTGATCACGCCCACTCATGGAGCGTGGGCGAAGCCGTGCGCGTCATCCGCAAAATCTAACAGGTACAAAGGTTAGCTTCCTGTCGGCTAAAATCATTATCTCTTAAGAGAACTGAAGTTGACTTAGTACTACTACATCCTTAAAATGAGAGAGATGTAGTCTATGAACGAAGGTACTATGACTTCCAACGGGTCTACGACGCCAACGCTGCCAGACGTCAACAAGAAGATTCGGATTGTTGTTGCGGACGATCACCCGATATTCCGCGATGGGTTGTGCCGGTTGCTCGCACTCGAAGAGGACTTCGACATCGTGGCGCAGGCGCACGACGGACGGGAAGTTTTACAGGTCCTTCAAGAACATGAGCCCGACATCCTGCTGCTGGATTTGAAGATGCCGAACCTCGACGGATTGGGCACGCTGCAGCGGCTGCAGGCAGCCAGGAACCAGACGAAAGTCATTGTTCTGACCGCCTCCGAAGATAAGAGCGAGTTTGTGCAGGCCGTGAAGTTCGGGACATCCGGAATTGTTCTAAAGCAGACGGCGACCGAGCTTCTGATCAAGAGCATCCGCAAGGTGCACGCCGGCGAAATCTGGCTCGATTCCAACACGACTGCCGCGGTAATGCGGCAATTCGCCTCTCCCGAAGAGAACCCGGTGTCGGTGGCACCTCCTCCGCCCACGCGCGAGCGGGAACGCTCGCCGTTAAGCCAGCGCGAGCGTGAGATCGTGAGCCTGGTGGCACAAGGGTTCAAGAACAAGGAAATGGCCGAGAAGATGTTTATCAGCGAGCAGACGGTGAAGAACCACTTGCACAACATCTTCGACAAGCTCGGTGTTTCCGACCGCCTGGAATTGGCGCTGTACGCCATTCACAATAATCTGCACACGGGCAGGTAGCTGCCCAGCGACACCGTGGAACTTCCGCGCAAGTAAAGGGCACGGGTTGCCCCAGAGTGACCGATTCCAGACTGAGCCGGCGCAACTCTACGCCGCCGTCGACTGGCTGTGCACGCTCAACGGCGATCAGCGCCGGCGAGAGGCTTATGAAGCAGGCGGCCACCGCCGCGCCCTGGCACTTCATTACCGCGCTCCCTGAAGGCTATGCACGACAGGTTGCTGAAAGGTCTTCGGCGTTCAATTCACGTAATTCAACCAGTTGGGTTGGCGAAGAAGGAGTCTGACACCTTTTCAGCAACCTGCCAGAACGATGCGAAAGATCAATGCGCGGCGTACGTCTTCGAGAACCCGTTCCGGCTGTTTGTGACTGTGAAGGATCCATCCGGCCGCGCCGAGACTTTGATGTAGAGCGGCGGAACGTTTGCGCCGCCGAGGTTTCCGAGGTACGGCTCGTCGGCGTTGTGCTCCTTCTCCGGGCCGTTGAGAATCTTCTCGGTCTGCCAGAGTCCTTCCAGTCCAGGCATGTTGTGGATCAGTTTCATCGCGTCGTCGCGGCGCATGCCGCCTCCGTGGCTCAGGCTGAGGATCGCGACACGCGGATGCAGTCCGTAGACCTCCGCCTTCGGACAGGACGAGAGGGACCAGCTGTTTTCGCCCGACTCCTTCGGATAGCTGCGCGCGTGATGAGTAATTACGTACGCGTCGACGTTGCCGATGAGATTGTTGGGACAGAAGAAATTGTAGGAGAAGTTCCAGGTCAGATCGCCGAGTTGGATGAAGCGAAACTTGCCCAGCGTGAGCAGCAGGCCCACCGATTGTCCGTCTTCCTCGTAATCGTCCCGCCGCAGTTCCGTATCGGCGCAGGCCGCAGCGTTCGATTTACCGGCGCCCGGCAGCGGCTTGGTGATGAACTTGCCACGCGAGCAAACCGCCAGAACATCGGCGCCCTTGATCGGAATGCTGTCGCCGGGATTGATCACGCTGTGATTGCCGGCTTCGATTGTCTTGGTGTACTTGCCATAGAGCTCGTCGTAGATCTGCCGCATGTCCGAACGGTAGGCGCCTTCTTTCAGTCCCTTCCACCATTCGTCGCTGCGGCCCGCTTCCACGCTGGGGCCGTGATCCACGAAATTCGCCACCTTCACCTTGCTTGCGATCTCCATGGCGCCGCCAAAGTGGTCCTCATGGAAGTGGCTGATCACCATGTAATCGAGATGATCGACGCCTGCTTCCTTCATGACGGCGAGTACACGGCCGGCGGTGCGCACGGGGCCTGCATCGAACAACATGGTCTGACCAGACGGCGTAACCACAATCGTGGCGTTGCCTTGGCCCACGTCGACCACGTAAAAGTCTAGCGTTTGAGCGGCATTCAGGCACAATGCCGCGGCCACGCACAGCGAAAGAATCTTCATGCGCCCATTAATAACGGAATTCGCGCTCGTGAGTCAATGAAGCGTGCGAATATAGGGGCGTTATGAACCGACGGGACTTTCTCAAGCTCGGCGCCGCCATGCCGCTCCTCGCCCAGCGCAGCAAACGGCCGCCGAACATCGTGTGGATTATGGCCGACGATCTGGGCTATGCGGATCTCGGCTGTTACGGACAGAAGTACATCCGCACGCCGAACATCGACCGAATGGCCGCCGAAGGCATGCGTTTCACCAATGTCTACTCGGGATGCACGGTGTGCGCGCCATCCCGCAATGTGCTGATGACCGGTTACCACACCGGGCACGTCACGGTGCGCTCGAATCCCGGCGGAGTAGCGATTCACGCCTCCGACATTACCGCGGCGCAGGTGTTGAAGTCGGCCGGCTACGCCACCGGAGGGTTCGGCAAGTGGGGACTGGGCGAGGTCGGCACCGAAGGCGTACCGTGGAAGCACGGGTTCGACCAGTTTTTCGGATACCTGCACCAGATCCACGCGCATTTCTACTATCCGCCGTACCTGATGGACAACGACAAGAAATATCCGCTGCCCGGCAACGAGAACGGCAAGCACACCACTTACTCGCACGACGTGATCGCAGGGAAGGCGCTTGATTTCATCCGCAGCCGCAAGGACGATCCATTCTTCTGCTACGTGCCGTTCACGATCCCGCATTGGGAGTTGCTGGTGCCCGACGATTCCCGCGCCGGGTACCATCCGGAACTGCCCGAAGTCGGGGCGATTCCGCCCGGGCACTACGGCGCGCAGGAGTTTCCTCGCGCCGCGTATGCCGGTATGATCACACGCATGGATCGCGATGTTGGACGGATCATGTCGCTGCTGAAGGAACTCAAGCTCGACGACAATACGATTGTGTTCTTCACCAGTGACAACGGTCCGGTAGTACCTGCAGCGCGGGGCCAAGGTCGTGAGAATGCCGATTTTTTCAAGAGCGCCGGACCGTTGCGGGGACGCAAGACCACGATGTACGAAGGCGGCATTCGGGTGCCCATGATCGCCCGCTGGCCCGGCCGAATTGCAGGGGGCGGAACGAGCGATCTGCCGTGGTATTTCGCCGACTTCCTCCCGACGGCGGCAGAACTGGCCGGCGCGAAGACACCCTCCGGCCTCGATGGGATGTCAGTCGTTCCGGAATTACTCGGCGCACAAGCATCGGGCCGCGCCCAGAAGCGGCACGAGTTCATGTATTGGGAGCTTCCGACGTACGAGGCCAAGACGGGTACGTTCCGTCCGGGCGCGCCCATGCAGGCTGTGCGGATGGGCGATTGGAAGGCTGTCCGTCCCAAGCTCGACGGCATGCTGGAACTGTACAATCTGGCGCGCGATATCGGCGAGACGACAAATATCGCAGCCGAGAACCCAAAGGTGATGGAGCGCATCGAGACGTACTTGAAGACAGCAAGGACGGAGCCGCCGCAACAGCTCGAACCAAAATCCGAGTGGCACTTTTGATTTGGCGCAGGTACTCGTTCCGGACACTCGCGCCTGTCGGGCCGAGACCGTCCCGGCGCTTGTGGTGCGTCCGAAAGACAAGCGGCCGGAGGAGCCGGGGCGCGACATACACGAGCGACATCCGCCCGGCGGTCTCCGGGCTTAGGCTTAGGCGAGGCTAGAGGCTACGCTCGAGCCTGTGGCAAAACCGGGGACAGACGGAACTGTCCCCTGTACGGACCCGTACCCCCCTGATAGCAGGCCGGCGTTCAGGGACAGTTTCGTCTGTCCCCGGTTTTGGCAGCCGCATTCGCCAGCTTGAAAGTCGGTACTTCCGTAAGTGGCTGTCGCCGAAGGAAAGCGGCGTCCAGTAGCCGGCGGTGCAGTGGTTGTGGAGAGTTGTCTCCGCCAAAACCTTTACTGATCGCCGCTACTTCAGATCCTGACGGAGCCGGTTGAGCACGGCGCGCGCCTCGGCGATCTGCCGCTCCAGTTTCTCCCGATGGCGCGGCAGTTGCAAATCCAGGTTACGGCCGGTACCGGAGAATTCCTGCTCGACCTCGTGGAGATACTGCTCGGAAAGTTCCAGATAGTGCTTCGCCGTGGCGGGATTGTGGAATCCGCCGCCGTTCACCGTCACGTAGACCGGCGTGGTATGGGCAATCTGCACCTTCCCGCCTTCACATTTCGCCGCGATCCAGATACCATGCTCCGCGGGCAAATCCAGTTCGGCCGAAAGGCGCGCGCCACCCTGTCCCTCAACCTTTTTGATCGATTTGCCGTGCGCGATGATTTCGAGCGAGTGCAGCGGCATCTGCTCGCGCTCGCCGAACGCCTCCGCTGTGATGTGCAGCTTCGTTCCAGGCGCTACGTCCAGGGTGTCACCGGGAATCCGATCGTTGACCTTCAGCAGGACCACCGGGCCGGTGGTGACGAACGTATGGCCGGCTTTCACTGCGGCGAACCAGCGGTCGAAGGTGAGCGGCCCGCCAGTGTAGGTGTAGAATCGCGCGTTGCCGATTTGGGCGCCTTCGGAAGGAAATCCGAAGCGCTCGCGGCCGCACCAGGGGAAATCGGAGCCTGCCAGCGCCGTGATTTTATAGCCGAGATCGAGGAAATGATAATAGTGATCGAGGGCCAGCGGACCCTCGGGAACGCAGAATTGTGCCAGCTCGAGGAAGTCGATCTTGCCGCGCAGGATATTGAGCGTCATCCCGCGATAGCCGTGGAAGCTCATGCCCTGATGCGCGAAGCCGGTGAGGCCGCCGAGTTCATGGACCTTGTCGAAGAGCCGGTCGAAGGAATAATAATCGCCGGGAAAGCGGACGAACGCGTTCGCGCCGAGTGAAATGGTATGGCCGATTTCGGGCGTACGCGGCTCCTCCTGGCCGGGCGAGAGGATGCGTCCGCTTTCCGAGTAACGCCCGTTTGGGCCGAACGAATATTGCGTGAAATACGTAGCCCAGAAATCGCCCATCTCGAGAATATTGCCGACGTGAATATCCTCCGCGGCGATCCAGCGTAGAATCGACGGATCGTCGCGGGGGGAGCGCTGTATATGAATGTGATCGTCGGCGGAATACCAGCCGCGCCGCGGCATATCGATCCAGCGTTCGAGGCGGCACTCGCGCGCGACATGCTCCCCGGGCTTGAGCGCGATCGTCATCGTCTGGGAGAGATATTCATTGCCCTTCGTGATTGTGGCTTTGTAGTCACCCGGCGGCAGGGCGAGTTCGAAACTGCCGTCCACGTAAAAGGCGCCGTCGGGTTGAAGCAGGTAGCCCTCGGCGCGATCCTGTCGTCCCCACATAGCAGGTATAGATTGTTTCGGGATGGGGATCGGCGAATCAGGCAAGGGCGACGATCCGTGCGTGCTCGGCGGTTTTCCGTTGGCATCGACAAGCCGGACGCGTACAGTCGTGGGCGCGCCGTTAGCGTCGTAGATTTTGACCGACAGGCTCGCGGGCCTCGTAGTCTGTGCGGAGTAGATGAGAGCGGCCGCGAACAACGCCGGCAGGCCGATTCGCAGCGCGTACCACCGCAGGTTAGTCACATCACACCAGTTGCGCCTGGCGCATCAACTTTCTAACGTATTCCAGATCGTGCCGCATCTGCGCCACGAGTTTCTCTTTCGGGATCTCCAGCTTCGGCTTACCGCCATCAGCGCCGCCCAGCCCCGGATACTCGAAGTGCAACTGCACGGGGCCGGAAAATTTCTGCGTCTTGATGATTTCGAAGAATCCGGCGAAGTTTACCATCCCATCGCCCGCCGCGCACCACTGCGGCGCCCATTGCCCGCGCGCATTCCGGCCCCATTTGAAATCCTTCAGCGCCACCCCACGCATGTACTTGCGGACGAGATGAGCGCTATCGACCCAGCCGCCGAAACCGCCTTCCACGGTGGCATGGCCGATGTCGTAGTTGATGCCCACCCAGCGCGGATCCATGTCCTTCAGCACGTACCAAAGATCCCAGATAGGCGCGCCAATCTGGCGCAGTCCTGAATGCGTGTGGTACATCGCGCACATCTTATATTTCTCGTTGAGCTGCGCCAGGCCTGCCACCCGGGGTTTCATTTCTTCCAGTTGATCCGCGATGGGACGCTCGTAGTTGTAGGCAAATCCGCCCCAGCGATAATCACGGATCCCGAGGCCGCTGGCCGTGCGCAGGATCTCCTCGGCGTGGGGCGTCTTCGCGTCCACGATCTCCGCCGTGATCATCGGCACCATTAGGCCTTCCTTGCGGATCGTCTCAACCGCCTTCGGCAGATCACGGTCGACGTTCTCCGGCAGCACGTGCCCGGCTTTGCGGACGGTGAGATCGATGCCGTCGAAGCCGATCTGTTTCGCCAGCGCCGCAGCTTCGGAAACGTCGGTCCACTGGAAGTGCTTGGAAAATACGCAGACCTTCAGCGGCCCGTTCGACGTTTCATCGGCCCGTGCCGGACTGAGGGCCGCGGCCGACGCTGCCATCGCCGCCAACCATTCTCTACGGGAGACAGATGGATTACGCATACCCCTCTTTATATCAGAATTGCCTCTGCAGCCCGTGGCAAAAACCGGGGACAGGCGGAACTGTCCGCTGCACAGACCTTATTTCGACGATTGCAGTTTCGCGGCCGGCGACAGTTTCGTCTCTCCCCGGTTTTGTCACGGCCGGTTAGCCGGTTCAGGGCGCGCGGTATAACAGAAGCGTGAATCTTCCCGTCAAGCCTCCGATTCTGCCGATGCTGGCCAAGCGCGTCGACGATCTGCCGACCGCGGGCGAATGGATTTTCGAGCCGAAGTGGGACGGTTTTCGCGCGCTCATTTTTCGTGATCGGGACGAGATCGAGATCCAAAGCCGCGACGAAAAGCCGCTGAATCGCTACTTCCCCGAACTGGTGGAGGTGCTGCTTGCGCAGTTGCCGCCGCGCTGCGTGCTCGATGGAGAAATCGTGATCGCGCATGATGGCCGGCTCGATTTCGACTCGCTGCAACTCCGGCTGCACCCCGCGGCCTCGCGCGTGAAGCTGCTCTCGAAACAGATCCCGGCGTCGATGGTGTTTTTCGATCTGCTGTGCGAAGGCGACCGGGAGCTGTGCAGCGAGCCATTCCACGCGCGTCGGGCGGCGCTGGAAGCGGTGCTTTCGGGCACGAAGCCGCCGATCCATCTGACCCCGGCGACGCGCGATGTGAAGGTCGCCGCCGACTGGTTTCGCCGCTTTGAAGGCGCCGGTCTCGACGGCGTCATGGCGAAGCCGATCGCGGGGACTTACGAGCCGAACAAGCGCGTGATGCTCAAAGTGAAGCACGAGCGCGACTGCGACTGCGTGGTGGCCGGCTTCCGCTGGTACAAGAAAGGTGAGCGCTCCGCCATCGGCTCGCTGCTGCTCGGGCTTTATGACGATGCCGGCGTGCTGCAACACGTCGGCGTCTGCGCCAGCTTTTCGGACGCGAAGCGTCGGGAGTTGGTGGATTTCCTTGCGCCGTATCGCAAGGACGCGCTGAAGGATCATCCTTGGAAAGCGTGGGCCGAGCACGGGCCGGACGGCAGTGAGGGCGAGCACCGCATGCCAGGCGGGCAGAGCCGCTGGAGCCAGGGCAAGGATCTCTCCTGGGAACCGTTGCGGGCCGAGTTAGTGGTGGAAGTGGCATACGAGCACATGCAGGGCAGCCGTTTTCGCCACATGGCGCATTTCCGCCGCTGGCGCACCGATAAGAAGCCATCCGATTGCACGTACGCGCAGCTTGAAGTCGTGCCGCCGCACGAGCTAGCCGCGATTTTTGCCGGCGCGAAATGAAGCCCGGTGTTCGCGCCAGGCGCGCGTGGGATCGTCGTCAGGATCGGGCGTCTCCTGCGGCGGCCGTTGCGCTTCGGGGATGTGACGCAGATTCACCCGGATGCGCGTCCAGGTGGACGATCGGCCGCGCATAGAATCGACCAGCACGTCGTCGACTGCGAGCAGCGCGGCTGCCTTTGGATGTCTCTGCTTCCATCGTTCCAGGCCTGCGAGCGCAGCTTCCTTCTCCGGCGAATTCGCCACCACAATGAGTGGCATTTTCGTGCGGGCAGGCTTCGCGGCCGCTTTGGCGCGCGACGGCGCCACGCGCGGCGCTTCCCCCTCCATGCGGCGGAAGTGCGGCGGCCACGGCGCATCGGCGAGGCCCGCCTTCTCGTCTCTATCCGCGAGTTCGAGCAGCCCTTCGAGCGATCCCGCCGCGGAGTTCATGCCTGCATGAGGATCCCCGATTTCCGCAAATCGGTTGGGTACGGTGAACAGGGTGAAATCGGCGGGCTCGCAATCGGGCACCTCGCGCCAGTCGAGCGGTGTGGACACACGGGCGTCGGGCAGGGGACGTACGGAGTAAGCGGAACAGGTCGTGCGATCTTTGGCGTTCTGATTGTAATCGAGGAAAACGCCGTGGCGCTCTTCCTTCCACCATTTCGAACTGGCGAGCGCGGGAATGCGACGCTCGACGGCCCGCGACAGCGCCACTGCGGCGCGGCGCACCTCGCTGAACGTCCAGCGGGGCTGAATGCGGACGTTGATGTGCATGCCGCGCGAGCCGCTGGTTTTGGGCCAGCCGCGCAGTCCGACCTCCTGGAGCAGCGTCTTCACCTCCATCGCCACCGTGCGCACGTCGGCCCACTCGACCCCGGGACCGGGATCGAGATCGACGCGCAACTCGTCCGGATGGTCCAGATCAGCAGAGCGGACCGGGTGCGGATGCAGTTCGATGCATCCGAGATTGACTACCCAGGCGAGCCCCGCGGCGTTGTCGACTACAACTTCTTTGGCCGTGCGCCCGGAGGGAAACGATAGCGTCACCGTGCGTAGCCAGGGCGGCAGTTCCTCGGGAGCGCGCTTTTGATAGAACGCCTCGCCTTCGGCCCCGTGGACGAAACGCTTGAGCACGATGGGGCGGTCGGCGATGCCGGCCACGGCGCCCGGCGCGACCGAGAGATAGTAGCGGACGAGATCGAGCTTCGTGATCTTCGCCTGTCTGGAAAAGTACAGCTTGTCGGGATGCGTTATACGGACTTCGTGTCCGTCGATCGACAGTACTTCGGCAACTTCGTCTTTCTTCACGGAATCACTTCACGCGGTTGTCCCGCTTCAACTGGCAAGGCCGGCTCGAATATCTCGATACCTCGTGCCAATCCGATTCCAAAGCCTGGGATTGCCCGGACTTTGCCCTCTTCCACCCAACCAAATACAGCCTGAATAAGAGGCGGCATGGAGCGCCGCTTTCTTCCAGTCCCGGGGTTCGCAATGCGTTAGTGTCAGCGGAGTGGGCGCTTGCATAGCGTTTAATCCCAACACTACATCCGGGCGAGGCTGGTGATATGCTTTCGTCGAAAGTACGGCTGTTGGCCGCGATTGGGTGACGCTCACAGGCCTGAATCCTGGTCTCGCTCGCGCTCTTCGAAGTCTCCTCGAAGCCGCGGTAGCGTCTGCCAGATGTTCATCGCTCCAGGAATCAGACCACTCGATCTCGTGTCCTCCGGCAAGTTCGCCAAGCGCACGGGCCCAGGCCAGGTGCGTCTCTGATTCATCCGGCGGAAGCGCACGAACGGTTTTGACTAGAGCTTCTTCGTCCTGGCTGGGTACCATATGATCATTTAGGGACTAAGCGAACAGCTCCATCACCGGCTTGCCCAGCCCGTCCTTCGTCACATGGAAGGGACGGCCCTCCACCGTGTACGCCAGGTCGGCGGGGATCCCCATCGCTCGATACAGCGTCGCGTGCAGGTCCTCCACACTCACCGGATTCTCCACGATCTTACACGGGCGCTCGTCCGCGGTCTTGCCGTACACGCAGCCCTTCTTGAAGCCGCCGCCGAAGATCAGCACGCTGGAGGCTTCGGTGAAATGGCGATGCATGCCGTAGTGCTTCGGCTCCGTCATCACGTCCGGCTGGGTCTTCGCCACCTGGTCCGGCACCGGCGCGTTGGGTTTGCCTTCCGTGATCATGTCGCGGCCGAATTCGCTTGCCAGCACGATGAGGGTGCGGTCGAGCAGGCCTCGCTCTTCCAGATCGCGGACCAGTTGCGCCACCGGACGATCGATCTGCTCCTTCATCCCCTGCGCGCGCTCGTGACCGTTTTCGTGCGTGTCCCAGAACCGGAACGGAATGTACTCGGTCGTGACTTCAACGAATCTCGCGCCGGCCTCGGTCAGCCGGCGCGCCAGCAGACAGCCCTTGCCGAAACGGCCGGTGTTGTAGATGTCGTAGCTCTTGCGCGGCTCGAGTGACAGGTCGAAAGCCTTCGCCGCCGGCGAGGTCAGCAGCCGGTGCGCGTTCTCCGCGGAGCGCAGCAGCGATTCGCGCTGATACTCGCTGCCCGTCCGCATCACCGGGCTGGCGGCGAGCAACTCCCGGTAAGCCTTGTAGCGATTCGCGAACCGCCGGCTGGAAATGTAAGCGGGCGGCTGGACGCTCGCCTGCGCGTCGTCGGGATCCATAATGCCGAATGGACCGTACTCGCTGCCCAGGAATCCGGCGGTGTGGAACGACTTCAGGGCGTCGCTCTCGGCGCCGATCTCCAGGTTCTGCCCGATATCGATGAACGCCGGCAGGTCCGGATTTCGCGGGCCCAACGTGCGCGACAGCACCGCACCCATATGCGGCACCGCCACCGACTGCGGAGGTATGTAGCCTGTATGCCAGTGGTACTGATGGCGCGAGTGAAGAATGTGGCCGAGATCCGCCAGCCGATGGGAACGGATAAGCGTGCCGCGGTCCATCACCTTCGCGATATTTTCCAGCCCTTGTGACAGTTTGATAGCGTCCACGGCGGTGTCGATGGCGGGGAACGTGCTCAGGACGCGCTCACAGCGCAGACCGTTCTCGAACGGCGTATACTCTTTCGGATCGAAGGTCTCGGTCTGCGCCATGCCGCCCGCCATCCAGAGCAGGATCATGGTGTCTGCCTTCGCCTCCATCTTGGGCGATCCCCACAACTGGCGCGGCGCGCCTCCCATCAGGGCGGAAAGCGTCGCGCCGGCCGATGCCTGCATGAAGTGACGTCTGTTCATGAGTGCCTTCCCGGAAATAGATCGGTGTCAGACAACCAATTTTCGGCCACCACCGTTCGGGTGATTTCCCGGACGCTGCACGGCGGAAAGCAGGAGTCCGGCACCGGTTTTTTTCTAGCGGACATACTGAAACTCCGGCTGCAGGAAGATGCTCCACAGCAGGTCTTCCAGGCCGTTACTCGAGATACGGCCGTTCTTGCCTGTGAGGAGCCGGGCCGCTGTTATGCGCTCCTTCGGCAGCGGGTCGCGCAACAGCGCGTACTCGAAGAGCCGCGTGGTGAAGCGATAAACCGGATAGCGCCATTTCGCAAACGGCACCGGCGGATCGTCCGCCGCATGCACCAACTGCTGCATGTCGGGCTCGTGGTCGAAGACGAAAAAGCGGACCTTCGGCAGGATGTCGGACCGGTAGCAACTTGCGTCGATCCCAGCAGTGACGCGCAGG
>Ga0070741_10009508_pt1 | contig 18828 bp, 29 predicted proteins | sample Coa_R1_4_FD_66440 | JGI IMG/M metagenome (GOLD analysis project Ga0070741, IMG submission 66440) | Surface soil microbial communities from Centralia Pennsylvania, which are recovering from an underground coalmine fire - Coalmine... | ecosystem: Environmental > Terrestrial > Soil > Unclassified ...
ATGAACATCGGCATCATTGGAGCAGGACACATCGGCGGCACGCTGACGCGGCGCTTCAGCGCGCTCGGACACAAAGTGTTTGTGGCGAATTCAAGAGGCCCGGAAACTCTCAAGGATCTGGCAGCGGAAACCGGAGCAAATCCAGTCACCGTCGAAGAGGCGGCGCGCAGTGGCGAGGTCGTCATTGTGACCATCCCCATGAAAAACATTCCCGAACTGCCGCGCGATTTGTTCCAAGGCGTTCCCGAAAATGTTGTGGTCGTCGACACCAATAATTATTACCCGCAACAGCGCGACGGCCGTATCGACGCGATCGAGAATGGAATGGTGGAGAGCCGCTGGGTCGAGCAGCAGTTGGGCCGGCCCGTAGTGAAGGCCTTCAACAATATCTATGCCGATCACCTGCTGAGAAAAGGTCAACCCGCAGGAAGCACAGGCCGCATCGCGTTGCCCGTGTCGGGTGATGACCGCAGAGCGAAAGAGATTGTTCTCAGACTCGTCGATGAGCTCGGATTCGATCCGGTCGACAACGATGGACTGGACCAATCATGGCGTCAGCAGCCCGCCACCCCAGTCTATGCGACAGACCACGATGCCGAAGGCGTGCGTCAAGCACTGTCGGAAGCCAGCAAGGAGCGCACACCCGAGTTCACAGCCAAACCTGGCAGCCACGCCGCCTGAGACGTAGCCTGCTGCAGGAGCCTGCGAGTGCACTGCGCCCTGCGCATTTGGTGGGAGCCCATGGCTTCATCCGTGGGCGAGGGCTTTAGCCTCCTGTCGGACCACACTGATTTGCCGTTCTTAGACGTTGCTATCATTGGTAATGCCGACGCTCTCGTCGCCGGCAATCTCAAGCATTTCGAGCCCAAAGTGGGACGCTATAAGCTGAACGTCTGCCCGCCCAACGAGTTCGTGAAGAACTTGCGAGCAACATAGTCGCCTCGGATAGCGGGGGAACAGACGTTCCCGCACGCTGTGTGGCGCTTACGAAAAGGTGCACGGCTGGGATCCGTGGCTCCGCAGCTTCGTGACTTCGTGATTTTCGCACCTCATATTTGCGGGGACCTGGTCATGGACAGGTCATCTGCGCTGTACCGAAGACGCGTAGCTGTACACCCAGGTCAGGGTTAAGGGTTTGCTGACTCTGAGGCTTCCCCGCGAGAATCGTGAGCGGACCGCTGAACCCTGAGTCGCACTGCGCCAGTCCGTTTGCATTGACCGTCGCCCCTGTTCGGATGAATCCTGCGCAATGTCCGTCGCTTGTGCCCACGCACCAGGTAACATCGGCGCTCGTGAGTTGTGCAGTTAGGGGCTGCCGACTATAGGTGCCGGTCGCGACGAACTGCACTTGTCCGCCAGGAAAGTTGATCGCGTCTGCGCTGCTGGGAGAAATCGTAACCGAGACCAGCTGACGAGAAGAGGCGCCACACCCAAAGATGCTCAGTGCGCCAAAGAACAATGCGGCATGTTGCAGGCCGCGCTGAAATTTGGACGGCGCAAATTTTTGTGCATTTCTTCCGCTCATTCCCTTCTCCTGCATAATTTCAAGTTTACTGCGGTGGAAACTCCGGCTACGTGTGCTGAGGCTTCCCACAGCGGACCCACCGCCGGGCCGAATTTTCCCTGAGAGTTCGACGCGCGCTCATTTCGTAAGAAAGTAGTTTTCTCCACAGATCGCCAAGCTGCCGTACCCTCTTTCGGCTGGCCCACTCAGCAATTTCCGATTCGGGCGCATCATTCCGAAGGAACTCCAAGTGGCTGCCGCCTGACCGCCTGATCTCCTCACTGAGGTCTATACTTGCGACCAATCGAGGAGGTAACGATGGGGCAGAGACTCTTTGTGACGGTGCGAAGTCTCATCTACGTCTGCGGGTTCATGACGGTATGGCTCTGGTTGATTCCGCGTTGGATCGGTCTGCACACCTCGTTGCAGTTTGTTTCGGTAAGTCCTTTGCGCTGGCTTGGATTGATCGCGCTTTCTCTCGGTGCTGCCATTGCGGTCTCGTGCTTTGTACACTTCGTAAGCAGTGGGCGAGGAACGCCTGCTCCGTTCGACGCTCCGCGCCGGCTGGTCGTGAGCGGACCTTATCGCTATGTCCGAAATCCAATGTACGTGGGGAGCGGCTTGTTCCTGGCAGGCTGCGCGATTCTGTTTTCGGAATTCTCGACCGTCCTATTGTGGTACGCACTCGCAATGGTGGTCGGGGTGAATTTGTTCATCCTGTTGTATGAAGAACCGACGCTTCGAAGGAAGTTCGAAGGTGACTACCGCGAATATTGCCGTAATGTACGCAGGTGGATTCCGCGTCTGCGACCATGGCAGCCGGAGTCTTCGCGCTCGGTTGCGGCTGGAGCCTAACTTGGTTGCCAAGGATTGAACAGGGAGAACACGGACGGCACAGAGAATTTCTTGTGTGCGGCTTCACAGCTCGATGGGACTCAGCTTTGACACCCAATGCTGCCTTAGTTAGAAACGACGTGAAGCCAGCATTCCTCCGTGTTCCTCTACGCCCTTCGTATTCAATGCGACTAGGCCTCGCACGAGGGCAGCCGGGTCTATGGGACAAAAAAAACGCGGAATAAATCCGCGCTTCGAAACGACTTCTAATTAGATCGAAGATTATTCGGACGTCTTCTCGCCCTCGCCTGCCGCAGGACCGCCGCTGGCTTCGACGTTGGCTTGCTGTTCCTGCATCGCCTTTTCCATCTCCTCGCGACGCTTCGCACGCAGTTCGGCGCGCTTTTCGCGGCGCTCGTCGAGGATCTTCTCCGAACCGATCAGTTCGATGAAGGCTTTCTCGCCGCCGTCGCCTTTACGGAAGCCGGTGCGAATGATGCGGAGATATCCACCATTGCGATCGCCGTAGCGCGGAGCCACTTCGGCGAAGAGCCGATCGACGGCTTCGCGTGACATGAGAAACGATGCTGCCGAGCGACGCGCAGCGACGTCGCCGCGCTTGCCGAAAGTGATCATCTTCTCGACGTGCGGACGCATCGCTTTCGCTTTTGCGACCGTCGTCTCGATGCGCTCTTCGAGAATCAGCGAGCTCACCAGGTTGCGCAGCAGCGCGCGACGGTGGCTGGTGTTACGTCCTAGTTTCCAGGTTGCATTCAGGTGACGCATGGGTGTGGTCCTAAACCTTGCTTAAGTTTTGTGCCGCATCGAGCGGGCTTTCGGCCATCGGCGTTCGGCCATGAACCTGCATGGCAAAACCTCACGAAAACCTATGTTTCGACTCATCCTATTTTGAAACTGAGCTTCTCTTGAAACGGAGTTTCGAATTTTGAAAGTCAGTTTCGGAGCATCTGCCCTCGACATTCAACTACGGACGTTGCGGGCCGAAAGCCGAATGCCGAGTGCCGAATGCCTGTTTTCAGAACGTCCCTGCCGGCTCGTCTTCTTCGAGATCGTCTTCCGGCATGCGATACGTGCCGGCGAGAACTGCCGCCGGCGCCTGGCTGGTCGGACCGGGCACGGCGTTTCCGTGCTCGTCGATCTTCATGCCCAGGCTCAGACCCATCTGCGCGAGGATCTCTTTGATCTCGTTTAGCGACTTGCGACCGAAGTTCTTGGTCTTCAGCATCTCGGCTTCGGACTTCTGTACCAATTCGCCGATGGTCTGAATGTTCGCGTTCTTCAGGCAGTTGTAGCTGCGGACCGAAAGTTCCAGTTCCTCGACCGAGCGATTGAGATTCTCGTTTCGAATCTCGGGCTTGCGATCGTCAGCACCTTCGGTTTCGAGCTCTTCCTCGAAGTTGATGAAGATGTTCATGTGATCCTTCAGCAACTTCGCCGAGAGGCCGATCGCGTCGGCTGGAGCTACCGCGCCGTTAGTCCAGACTTCGAGCGTGAGCTTGTCATAATCCGTGATCTGTCCAAGACGCGCTGCTTCGACGGTGTAGTTGCACTTGCGCACCGGCGAGTGGACGGAATCGATCGGAATGAAGCCTAGTCCGAGGTCTTCGTCAAAGTTCTTGTCGGCAGAGACATAGCCGCGTCCGCGCTTCAGACGCATCTCCATGTCCACTTTGCCGCCTTCGCTCACTGTGGCGATGTACACGTCCTTGTCAAGGATCTCAACATCGCCGTCGGCTTCGATCATGCCGGAGGTGATCACACCTGGCTGGTCGGTCTTCAGGTAGATCGCCTTGGGATTGTCGCTGTTTAATTTGAATGGAATCTGCTTGAGATTCAGGATGATGTCGGTCGCGTCTTCGACGACACCGGGAATCGACTGAAACTCGTGCAGAACGCCCTCGATGCGGACTGCGGTAATCGCAGCACCTTCAATCGAAGAGAGCAGAACGCGACGGAGCGCGTTTCCAATGGTGGTTCCGAAACCACGCTCGAACGGCTGTGCGTAGAACTTGCCGTATTTGTCGGTGAGCGTGTCGGTGTCAGCGGCGAGCCGCTTCGGTTTTTGAAATCCCTTCCAGAGCATGTTCATTGTCCTTTTCTGTTAATTCAGTGAGCTGAAGTTTCCTGCGCGGCTAATGCGTCGCGATGCATTTTGCGGCGGCCACGCCGTGTGTTCCCTTTCGGTGGTTAGCGGTTATTGGTTTATTCATCCGGCTGTCGGCGGTCGGCTTTCGGCTTTCGGCCAGTCAGCCGGATGGGTGTCATTAACAAAAACCTACAAGGTTGCCGATAACGGTAGCTGGCCGAACGCCGAGCGCCGATAGCCGACAGCCTTCTTACTTCGAGTACAACTCGACGATCAACTGTTCATTGACCGGCAGATTGATATCTTCCCGTTTGGGGAGAGCCGTGACTCTTCCCTTGTAATTATCGCGATCTACTTCGAGCCAGTTGACTGCCGGCTGATGACTGGTGAACTCCTTCGCAATCTCCAGCACGGTCATCTTCTTGCTGTTATCGCGAACGACGATCTCTTCACCGACTGCCACCTGGTACGAAGGAATATTCACCTTGCGTCCATTGACGGCGACGTGTCCGTGCCGCACAAGTTGGCGAGCCTGGCGGCGCGAAATCGCGAAGCCGAGGCGGTAGACGACGTTGTCGAGGCGACGTTCGAGCTGTTCGAGCAGCTTGGCGCCGGTTACGCCTTTGGCGCGCGCGGCCTTCTCGAAGTAGTTGCGGAACTGTTTTTCCAGAGTGAAGTAGATGCGCTTTGCCTTCTGCTTCTCGCGCAACTGGAGACCATAGCCAACGATTTTGGCCTTACGGTCTTTTCCATGCTGTCCGGGAGCGAAGTTGCGCTTTTCGACCGGGCACTTATCGCTGAAGCATTTCGGGCCCTTGAGAAAAAGCTTCATGCCTTCGCGTCGGCAAAGGCGGCAAACTGGTCCTTTATAACGTGCCATTATTTCTCCAAACCTCGGGTTATTGCGATCGGTTTACAGGCGGCGTTGCCCTTCGTCCCGATCAGTAGAGCACTCAGCATTCGGCAGTCAGCACTCAGCTACTGCTTTGTTACCAAGCAATTTTGTTTTCCGCCTTCATGCACTAGCTGATTGCTGAGTGCTGATGGCTGACTGCTCGCGTCGTCAGACGCGACGTCTTTTTGGCGGACGGCATCCGTTGTGCGGAATCGGCGTAACATCGCGGATCACGCGCACTTCAATGCCGGCGGCTGCGAGAGCGCGGATCGCCGATTCGCGTCCCGATCCGGGACCGCTGACGCGGACGTCAACCGACCGCATACCGTGATCGCGCGCCTGGTTAGCAGCGTTCATGGCTGCCTGCTGGGCAGCAAACGGAGTCCCTTTTCGGGAACCGCGGAAGCCGAGCGAGCCCGAGCTCTTCCATGACACCACTTTACCTTCGTTATCGGTGATGGTGATGATGGTGTTGTTGAAAGAAGCCTGGATGTGCGCCAATCCAAACGGAATATTCTTGCGCTCTTTCTTCTTGAACTGCTTCTTCTTGCCTGTTTTCTTTTCGGGCGCTGCCGCGCCGCCTGCTGCTGCCGCTTTTGCCATGATTATGTCTTCGCCGCCGCTTTCTTCTTGTTCGCTACCGTGCCCTTACGCGGACCCTTGCGGGTGCGGGCGTTGGTGTGCGTGCGCTGCCCGCGGACCGGAAGATTGCGACGATGACGGTACCCGCGATAGGAGCCGATCTCGATGAGCCGCTTGATGTGCATCGAAGTGTCCTTGCGCAGATCGCCTTCGACGTTGCCTTCCGCCTCGATCACCTGACGAATGCGATTCACTTCGTCTTCGTTCAGGTCCTGAACCTTCTTGTCGGGATCCACGCTGGCGGTTGCCAAAATACTCGCCGAACGTGGATTGCCGATGCCGTATATGTAAGTGAGCGCGACGTTCACGTGCTTGTTGCGCGGAAGATCGACGCCTGCAATTCGTGCCATAAAAGCTCCTGGCTGCTAGCTGCTGGCTGCTAGCAAAAACATTTCAGAGTTAACGCAACCGGCCAGCCGCCAGTAGCGAGCAGCAAGCAGCTATCCCTGACGCTGCTTGTGCTTTGAGTTTTCGCAGATCACGCGCACCACTCCACGGCGGTGGATGACCTTGCACTTATCGCAAATCTTCTTTACTGATGCTCTGACTTTCATAAACAAGCTGCTAAGCCAAATCCCCTTTTGTTCGTCTCCATGCCACCGGCTCAGAAGCTTAGAAGCTCAGCAGCTTAGGAGCTACTTATACCGATACACAATCCGCCCGCGGTTCAAGTCGTAGGGTGAAAGCTCCACCGCTACGCGGTCACCGGGCAAGATCTTGATGAAATTCTTGCGCATACGACCGGAGACATGAGCGAGAACCTGATGTTTGTTCTCCAACTCAACCCGGAACATTGCATTGGGCAGCGGCTCTACAACCACTGCCATTACTTCAATCGCATCTTCTTTGCTCAATCAGTTCCTTAGCTGCCAACATTCTTGCCAGCAGCTTGAAATTTCCTATGCTGTTAGGACTACCGGCCCATCTTTGGTGACTGCCACCGAGTGCTCGAAATGAGCGCTCAGGCTTCCATCAACCGTGACGGCTGTCCATTTATTGTCGAGCAGCCGCGTGTCCGGCCTGCCGACATTCACCATCGGCTCAATCGCGAGCACCATGCCTTCGCGCAATCGCGGACCGTGTCCACGCGTCCCGTAGTTGGGAACCTGCGGCTCTTCGTGCAGCCTGGTTCCAATTCCGTGTCCAACGAACTCGCGGACCACGCTGAAGCCGTTAGCCTCAACCATCTCTTGCACGCTCGCGCCGACATCGCCAACGGTACTGCCGATGCGCGCCGTCTGAATCGCCCGCTCGAGGGAAGCTTTCGTGACCTCGAGCAGCTTCTTAATCTCCGGCTTCACGTGATTACCTACCGGAACGGTGACTGCCGAATCGCCATAGTAACCATCGAGAACTACGCCACAGTCGATGGAGACGATGTCGCCTTCCTTCAGCACCCGCTTCGTAGAAGGGATGCCATGCACGATTTCCTGATTCACCGAGGTGCATAGCACGCAAGGGTAATCGTAGTAACCCTTGAAGGCCGGTTTCGCACCGAGTTCCTCGATCTTAGCCGCCGCGACCGACTCGAGGTCCATCGTGCTGATGCCCGGCTTCACTGCCGCTACCGTAGTATCGAGTACCTGCCGAACGATGCGGCCACTGCGACGCATCTTTTCAATCTCGGCCGGCGACTTGCACATGATGGCCATCAGGCCACGCTCTCAAAAAACACAGGACTCCGCATAGGCTCGTTTCCTCGTCGGAGAACGGCATCGGAACCATTAGCCGTGAGATGAATCCGCCGCAACGGACTGCCGCCCGCGGCACAAGAACGACGTACGGAGAGCCGTTGCAGTCTTTGATTATAAACGAGCTGCCAGCTTCCAGCTACCAGCCTCCAACGTGAACCGAACGCAAGCTTCCAGCTACCAGCTTCCAGCGGCCACCTAAAAGCAATACCAAAACCAACCTGCGGACCGGCAATCCGCTTAGAGGGGGCCTCGCTGCCTCCCAAACCAGTGACCTGCTGGTAGCTGGAAGCTAGCAGCTGGCAGCTTCGTTTTACCATCTCCGCCCACGAATACGCCCGCTGCGGGGCGTAAAGCCTTCGTAATGACGCATCACCAACTGCGCCTCGATCTGGTTCACCGTGTCCATGGCCACGCCGACGACGATCAGCAGCGAGGTTCCACCGAAGTAGAAGTTCACACCCAGTCCATTGGTAAACCAGTTCGGGAAGCGTTCGAAGAAATTGCCCATGAATCCAGGCAGGTGGTTCAGGTGAATACCGCCGATCATCCACTGCGGGATGATCGAGACGATGCATAGATAAATGCCGCCAACCAGCGTCAGGCGCGTCAGGATGTCGTTTACATACTCCTGCGTGCGCTTACCCGGACGTATGCCGGGGATAAATCCACCATATCGGCGCATGTCGTCGGCTACGCGCGCCGGATCAAAGATGATCGAGACATAAAAGTACGCGAAGAAGATGATGCCGATTATGTAGAGCAGCTCATAGAGCGGCTCGCCTCCGCGCAGGGCATCAAAGATCCAGCCAATGCCGCGCATGTTCTTAAAGTACGGGGCGAGAAACAACGGGGCGCTGAGAATCGATGCGGCGAAGATGACCGGCATCACGCCTCCCGCATTCACGCGGAATGGCATGTAGGTGCTCTGGCCGCCCATCATCTTGCGTCCCACGATGCGCTTGGCGTACTGCACGGGAATGCGCCGCTCGCTGCGTTCCACAAAGACGATGAATGCCACGACGACGATCATCACCACGATCAGCAGTACCATGGCAGGAACGGTGAATCCGCCCCACGCGTCGGTGCGCGCCTTCTCATAAAGATCAGCTACGCCTCGGGGCAGGCCGACCACGATGCCGGCAAAGATCAGCAGCGACATTCCATTGCCGATGCCGCGCTCGGTAATCTGCTCGCCCAGCCACATGACGAACGCCGTGCCCGCGGTGAGAGTGAGGACCGTAAGCGCAATGAATCCCATTCCGGGATTAACCACGTACTGCACTCCGCCCGAAACCGAGCTCTTCTGCAGCGTGATCGCAATTCCGAGAGATTGCAGCAAACCGAGAACCACGGTGAGGTAGCGAGTCCACTGCGTGATCTTCTTCCGTCCCAGCTCGCCTTCCTTCTGCAGTTTCGCCAGCGGCTCGTAAACGACGGTTAGCAATTGCAGAATGATCGAGGCCGTGATGTACGGCATGATGCCGAGGGCGAAGACCGTGAGCTTGCGCAAGTTGCCGCCGCTGAACAGATCGACAAAGCCGAGGACCGTGCCGCGCTGCTGGTCAAAGAACTGCGCCAGCAGGTCGCCATTGATTCCCGGAGTGGGAATGTGGCCGCCCAGGCGATAGACGGCCAGAATGCCTGCGGTGAACAGGACGCGCGTCCGCAAGTCGGGCACGCGGAAGATATTCGCTAACTTGTCAAACATGGTGAATCAACATCCTTAGGCTGCGCCGATGACTTCTGCCTTGCCGCCGGCTTTCGTGATCTTCTCCTGCGCTGACTTGGAGAACTTGTGCGCCTGCACGTTCACTTTCTTCTTGAGCTCGCCATCGCCCAGCACCTTCACCAGATCGCCATCTTTTGCGAGACCAGCTTTGACCAGCGACTCAAGTGTCACGTCGGCTTCGCCGAGTCCGGCAATGCGCTCGAGGTTGAGGATGGTGTACTCGGTCTTGAAGATGTTGGTAAAGCCGCGCTTAGGTAGGCGGCGGTGGAGCGGCATCTGGCCACCTTCAAAGCCGCGCATCATGCGCGATCCGGAGCGCGAGCGCTGTCCTTTGTGTCCGCGGGTCGAGGTCTTGCCCATACCCGAACCCATACCGCGTCCGACGCGCTTCTTGTTCGAATTCGCCTTCTTAGGGGCGCGTAGATTTGAAAGATTCATTGCGTTTCCTAAATTCTTGACCGGGGTTAACACGAAGGTCACGAAGGTTTAACGAAGGTCACAAAGAAACCTCCGTGTACTTCGTGAGACCTTCGTGTACTTCGTGTTAACCCCGGGCCTTACTGCACAAACTCTAACAGGTGCGGAACCTTCTTCACCATGCCACGAATCGAGGGCGTATCCTCGCGCTCGACTACTTGATTCAAGCGAGTGAAGCCCAGCCCCTTCACGATCTTCTTATGCTTTACCGGCGAGGCGATATATGACCGCACCCAGCGAATGCGAACTGTGCCCTTTGGGCCTGCGTTTGTCGTCTTCTTCTCTGCCATGGATTACAGCTCCTGCGCGGTCTTGCCGCGGAGCGCTGCCACTTCGCTGCGGTCGCGCAATTTGCCAAGCGCATCGAACGTGGCTTTGATCACGTTGTGAGGATTCGCGGTGCCGAGCGATTTCGTCAGAACGTTCTGAACTCCGGCCGAGGTCATCACCGCGCGCACGGCGCCGCCGGCGATCACGCCGGTTCCTTCCGGAGCCGGCTTGAGCAGAACCTGTCCGGAACCGAAGCGGCCAAGGACGATGTGAGGCACGGTCGTCTGCGTGAGATTCACTTTGATCAGGTTCTTCTTCGCCGATTCGATGCCTTTGCGAATCGCCTGCGGAACTTCTTTGGCTTTGCCCGAACCGTAGCCGACCACTCCCGCTGAGGGGTCGCCGACCACAACCAGCGCCGCGAACGACAGGTTCTTACCGCCCTTGACGACCTTAGTCACACGATTGATGGCGACGACCTGATCCTTCAGTTGAAACTGGCCGGCGTCGATTCTCTTCTTTAAACTTGCTGCCATTTTGTTTAGAACTCCAATCCTGCTTCGCGAGCCGCGTCGGCCAGGGCCTTGATGCGTCCGTGATAAAGATATCCGCCGCGATCGAAGACTACCTGCTTGACGCCTTTTTCCTGCGCACGCTGCGCGATCAGCTTGCCGATCTCTTTCGCGGAAGCAACGTTGCCGCCAGTGCGCTTCTTGCCTTTCGTTTCTTTCTTTCCAGAGGCCGTTGAGGCGGAGACGATGGTCAAGCCCTTAGCGTCGTCGATCACCTGCGCATAGATGTGATTGAGCGAGCGATACACATTCAGCCGCGGACGCTCGTCACTTCCCTGCATCTTTTTGCGAATGCGAGTGTGTACCCGCCTCCGTGTCCGATCTTTTGAAATCTGAGGAATCATGCTTCTTAGTTCAACAGCTTCCCCGCTGTCGAATCCCTTTCCTTCGCAGCCGTCTTTGCGCCGCGATGAAATTTCGTGATTTCGCGATTGGGTGATTTCGTGATTTGGTTTTCAAATCACCCGATCACCCGATCACCCGATTGTTTTACTTCGCTCCTGTTTTCCCAACCTTCTTCTTCAGCCGCTCGCCTGCGTAGCGCACGCCCTTGTTTTTATACGGATCTGGTGGACGCAGCGCGCGCATGTCGGCGGCAACCTGTCCAACTTTCTGGCGGTCGATGCCGCTGACGGTCAGGCGTGTCTGCTTGGGATCGACGACGACGTCGATGCCGCTGGGCAGCGGGAACTCGATGGGATGCGAAAATCCCAACGTGAATACCACGGTGTTCTTGCCCTTCAGCTCCACGCGGTACCCGATACCCACGATTTCCAGTTCTTTCTTCCAGCCGTTAGTCACACCTTCCACGGCGTTGAAGACCAGAGCGCGAGCGAGTCCATGCAGGGCGGCCTGCGAATCGTCCTCGCGCGTGGCGACCAGGTGTCCGTCTTTCTGCTCGAGCTTAATTCCGCCCGGAACCGGCGTGTCTAATTTGCCCTTGGGGCCCTGAACCGAAACCAAGTTGCCTTGGATGTTGACCTTCACTCCGCTGGGCACTGTGATCGGCTTTTTTCCAATTCTCGACATAAATTCCTTCTTGAGCCGACAGCTACCAGCCGCCAGCTACCAGCTTCTTTAGTTTTCCAACCTGCTGCCACGAGCTCCAGCGACTCGCTGGAAGGTGGTCGCTGGCAGCTGGAAGCTGCTTTACCAAACCTCACACAAGATTTCGCCGCCGACGCCGGTCTTGCGCGCCTGGCGGCCGGTCATCACGCCTTTTGGCGTAGTAAGAATGCTGATTCCGAGGCCTCCCAGCACGCGCGGGATCTCGTTGTGACCGACATACACGCGGCAGCCGGGGCGTGATACGCGCGAGAGATTCGTGATCGCAGCGTCGTTGTTGGAACCGTATTTGATGTAGAGCCGCAGCAACTTGCGTCCGTTCTCTTCCGTGGCTTTGAAGTTGGAAAGATAGCCTTCCTCTTTGAGGATACGGGCAATTTCCATCTTCAACTTCGAGGCGGGCACGTCCAGCTTCTGCTGGCGGGCATTAATCGCGTTACGGATACGGGTCAACAAATCTGCGACCGGATCGGTGAAACTCATTCTTATCTCCTCTTCATCGTTTCGCGTTAGCCCCGGCTTGCCGGGGAACCAGTTCCGAAACGGTACTGCGTTGAGCACTCAGCAATCAGCGCTCAGCATTCAGCCAAACCAATTCATGCACTCGCAGAGCTGAATGCTGACTGCCGAGTGCTGATTGCTCGTTTACCAGGACGACTTGGAAACGCCGGGGATTTCGCCGCGCAGCGCCAGACCGCGGAAGCACAAGCGGCAGATTCCGAACTTGCGCAGATAGGCGCGCGGACGTCCGCAAAGCTTGCAGCGGTTATGCCGGCGCGTCGAAAACTTTGGCGCCGCTATCTTCTTCTCGCGTGCCTGCTTGAACTTTTCCTCGATCTTAGCGTCCTTAACTCGTTTTGCGATAGTCATGCAATCCTTGAAAACTGTGTCAATACTGTCTGCAGTAGCAGACGGGTTAAACCTGCACCACCCGCTACCGCAGGTGGCTCTGATTACGCGGCGCGGAACGGCATACCGAAGCTGCGCAGCAATGCGCGGGCTTCGTTATCGTTCTTAGCCGTGGTCACAATCGTGACATTCATGCCTTTGAGCTTGTCCACCTTGGCATAGTCGATCTCCGGGAAGATCAACTGATCGCGGAGGCCGAGCGTGTAGTTGCCGCGCCCATCGAATGATTTGGTCGAGACGCCGCGGAAGTCGCGCACGCGCGGCAGCACCACGTTGATCAGCCGGTCAAGGAACTCATAGGCACGATCGCCGCGCAGGGTAACCATCGCGCCGATCGGCTGGCCTTCGCGAACTTTGAAGGCGGCAATCGACTTCTTGGCCTTGGTGACGACAGGCTTTTGCCCCGTGATCTGTCCCAACTCGGCAACCGCCGGATCGAGGACCTTCGCGTTCTGCGTGGCCTCGCCCACACCCATGTTGACGACGATCTTGTGCAGACGCGGCACCGCCATCGGATTCTTCAGCTCGAGCTCTTTCTGGAGCGTGGGAGCAATATCTTTATGAAATTTTTCGCGTAGCCGGGATGCCATAACTAACTCTTCTCCAGCGTGGTCCTGCATTCTTTGCAGACGCGCACGTTCTTGTCGCCCTGGCGTTCATGGGCGATGCGCACCGGGCCGCAGCTCGGGCAGATGAGCTTCACGTTCGAGATATCGATCGGGCTCTCCTGCTCAGCAATACCGCCCTTGATGTTCTTCTGCGGGTTCGGCCGGACGTTCTTCTTGGCAACCATCACGTGCTCGACGAGCACGCGTCCCCTGTCGGGAAACACGCGGAGCACGCGTCCTTCCTTGCCCTTATCGCGGCCGGCAATGACCTTGACCTGGTCGTTGCGGCGAATGTCGTATGTTTTTTGCATCATGTTCGAAACTCTCTTTAGCTCACCTGCTGAATCGCTGGGCATTCGGCTGTCGGCACTCGACGTTCGGCCAGTCAACGTTCTGAAAGGTGGCTGGCCGAATGCCGAAAGCCGATCGCCGACAGCGTGTTTACAACACTTCTGGCGCCAGCGAAACGATCTTCAAAAACTTCTTCTCGCGCAGCTCGCGCGCCACCGGACCAAAGACGCGTGTGCCCACCGGCTCGCCGGCATCGTTGATCAGCACCGCGGCGTTCTGGTCGAAGCGGATATAAGTACCATCGCGACGGCGCGATTCTTTGCGCATGCGCACCACGACGGCCTTCACTACCGTGCCTTTTTTCGCCGTGCCATCAGGTGACGCTTCTTTTACGGCGGCAGTGATGACGTCGCCTAGCCCGGCCCGCAGTCCGCTCGATCCGCCCAACGGCAGGATCATCTGCAGCTTGCGCGCGCCGGAGTTATCGGCGACTTCCAACATGCTTCGCATCATGACAGGCATACGATTTCTCCTCGTCTGCTCACGCAGACTGCTCGAAGCTACTGGCCGCCGGCTACTAGCTTCTGGCCAGCGGCTGGCCGCTAGGAGCTAGCAGCTAACTTGCTTGCTCCAGCTTTTCCTCACCCGGAACGATCGCCGCGCGCTGAATCACTTCCGCCAAACGCCAGCGCTTCAGCTTCGACAGTGGACGCGTCTCGACGATGCGCACTACGTCTCCCGTGCGAGCGGTGTTCTGCTCGTCATGCGCGTAGAACTTCTTCGATTTCGCAATCACTCGCTTGTACTTCGCGTGTGCTCTTTTCATCATCACTTCCACAATGATGGTTTTTGCCATCTTGGTGGACCGGACGTAGCCAATCTTCTCGTTACGGTGCGAATCAGTCTTGCGCGCTTCGCTTGCAGTTGCTTGACCCATATCTAAACTCTCTCCTCATCCCGCTCGCGCGGGAGCGCGAACACTACTTCTTCGCCTTGCTCTTCTTCTTGGCTGTTGTTTTCTTTTTCGGAACAGCCGCTGATTTCTTCGCCGCGGACTTTTTCTTCGCCGCTGGGCGCTTCGCCGCAGCCGCCTTCGCCGGTGCTGCCGGAGCCGCTGCTTCCTGACTCGATTCCATTTCTACAGACGAACCGGTGGCGTTTCCTACAGCTGTGGTCGTGATTCCGAGCTCACGCTCGCGAGCGATAGTCTTGATGCGCGCCAGGTCCTTGCGCAGCTCACGCATTTTTTTGAGACCGATCGTCTGTCCCATTTTGAGCTGGAACTTCAGACGAAAGAGCTGGTCGGCGGCTTCGCGCTGCTGATGCAGGAGCTCGTCAGGACCAAGATTTCTGATTTTTTCGATATTCATTTAGAACCTGTTTCGAGTTTCGGGTTTCAGGTTTCGGCTAAGCCCGTTGCTCACCTCACTGCTGAGCACCGGCTCTCTTGAAAATGTTTCGGACTGGCTTTGCCGAAACTCGAAACCAGAAACTCGAAACGCCTTTCTCTTCCTAGTGTCCTTCGCGCGCTACAAACTTGGTTCGCAGCGGCAGCTTGTGCGAGGCAAGACGCAACGCCTCTTGCGCATCCGTGCGAGTTACACCTTCCATCTCAAACAGCACCTTGCCCGGACGCACGACGGCTACCCAGTGATCCGGTGCACCTTTGCCTTTGCCCATACGGGTTTCGGCGGGCTTCTTTGTCACCGGCTTATCCGGGAACAGACGCAGCCAGATCTTGCCGCCACGCTTTACGAAGCGCGTCATGGCAACACGGCTGGCTTCGATCTGGCGGTCGGTGATGTAGCCGCACTCGAGGACCTTCAGTCCGTAATCACCGAAGGAGAGCTCGGAACCACGCCAAGCCTTTCCGGCCATGCGTCCGCGCTGCTGCTTGCGGTACTTAACTTTTTTCGGCATCAACATAAAAATCAGCTCTCAGCTTTCAGCAGTCAGCCAAACCGTAGCCAGCTCTTGCTGAAAGCTGACTGCTGATGGCTGAATGCTTCTTTTCAGAACGCAGTCGCCGCTACCTGCGGCTCGCGCTTCTTCTGCGCCAAAATCTCGCCTTTGTAGATCCAGGTCTTCACGCCGATCACGCCGTAGGTGGTACGCGCCTCGCTGAATCCGTACTCGATGTCGGCACGCAGCGTGTGCAGCGGCAGACGCCCTTGCAGGTACCACTCCGAGCGCGCGATTTCGTTTCCATTCAGTCGTCCGGAAACGCGAACCTTAATCCCCTTGCATCCGAAGCGCAGTGCCGAATCGACGCTCTTGCGCATGGCGCGGCGGAATCCCACGCGTTTCTCAAGCTGCAGCGCGATTGACTCGGAGACCAGCTGAGCATCGAGCTCCGGCTTGTGCACTTCCTGGATGTCGATGAAGACATCGCGGTTCGTGCGCTTCTGCAGTTCGATTTTGAGCTTGTCGATCTCGGCGCCTTTGCGTCCGATGATGATGCCCGGGCGTGCAGTCTTGATGATGATGCGCAGCTTGTTGCCCGGACGCTCAATCTCGATCGAGCTCACGCCCGCCGACTTCAGCTTGTCCTTAAGCTCCGCCTTGAGTTTCACATCTTCAAGCAGCAGCTTGTCGTAATCGCGCTCTACGAACCAGCGCGACTTCCATGGTTTCGTGTAGCCGAGCCGGAATCCGTAGGGATGTACCTTCTGACCCATAGTTATCCTTTCGCCGTCGCTTTCTTGGAGGCGGATTTCTTCTTTGCCGCTTTTCGCGGAGCACGCCGCTTCGCCGTAGTTCCAGTTTCTTCGCCGACTACTGTGGCAGCGCCATTGGCTCCGCCACGCAGGCGCTCAGCCACCGCGATCTCGATGTGTGCCATGCGGCGTTGATAGCGATATGCGCGTCCCATCGGAGCCGGACGGATACGCTTCATGCGCGGGCCATCGTTGGCAATAGCGCGCTTTACGTAAAGCTGGTCGACATCGACGTCGGCGCCCTTCTCCTGGCTCACATAGTTGGCGTTCTCAATCGCCGAACGCAGGAGCTTGCCAATAGCCGGCGCAATTCCCTTTTTGGTAAAGAGCAGCGTGTTCATCGCCTGCTCTACCTGCTGGCCCTTGATCAGGTCCAGCACCAGGCGCGCCTTCTGCGGAGAGACTCTCTGGAAGCGCGCTTCGGCTCGATATTCCTGTTCTGCAAAGTTCATGCTTCTTCTCCGCTATTTCGCCGGTGGCGCCGGCGCCGGCTTTGCAGCGGTTTCGGTTGCTGCCGCCTTCACCGAGTGCCCTTTAAAGTTGCGCGTCTGGCTGAACTCGCCCAGCTTGTGGCCGACCATGTTCTCCGAGATGTACACCGGAATGAACTTGCGTCCGTTGTGGACGGCGATGGTGTGTCCGACCATGTCGGGGTGAATCGTGGAACGCCGCGACCAGGTGCGAACGACCTTCTTATCGTTGGAGCGGTTCATCGTTTCGATCTTCACCATCAAGTGACCGTCGATGAATGGACCTTTTTTTGTGCTTCTCGCCATAATCTTTTCTCAATTTCGTGATTTCGCGACTTTGTGATTGCGTGATTAGAAATCACGAAATCGCTCAATCACGAAATCACCCTATCTACTTGCTTCTCCGCGCCACAATAAATTTGTCAGTGCGCTTGTTGTTGCGCGTCTTGTAACCGCGAGTGGGTTGTCCCCAAGGAGTTACCGGATGACGTCCGCCGGAGGTCTTGCCCTCACCACCACCGTGAGGGTGATCGACCGGATTCATCGCCACACCGCGGTTTACCGGGCGACGTCCCAGCCAGCGCTTGCGCCCTGCTTTTCCGATCGAGACGTTCTCGTGATCGGTGTTGCCGACCTGACCAATCGTTGCCATGCAGTCGATGAGGATCTTGCGCGTCTCGCCGGAAGGCAGCTTGATGAGCGCGTAGTCGCCCTCTTTGGCGACAAGCTGTGCTTGACCACCTGCCGAGCGCACCATCTGCGCGCCTTTGCCGGGCTTCAGCTCGATGTTATGCACGGTCGTACCGGCAGGGATATTGCGCAGCGGTAGCGCGTTGCCTACCAGAATGTCGGCTTCCGGGCCGCTGACAATCTTCTGTCCAACCTGCAGTCCCACAGGCTGCAGGATGTAACGCTTCTCGCCATCGGCGTACGACAGCAGCGCAATCCGCGCCGAGCGGTTGGGATCGTATTCAATCGAGGCAACGGTTGCGGGAATACCCGCCTTATCGCGCTTGAAGTCGATGATGCGAATCTTGCGCTTGTGACCTCCGCCACGATGCCAGCTCGTCAAATCGCCCGAGTTGCGCCGCCCGCCGGTGCGCAGCTTGATCTCAGTCAGCGCCTTATGCGGACGGTCAGTCGTGATCTCGTCATTGACCAGCGTGGTCTTGAAACGCAACGACGGAGTGAGCGGTCTGTATGTCTTTATTGGCATGAGCTAAACCATTTCGTGATTTCGCGATTGTGTGATTTTGTGATTTTCAAATCACGAAATCGCGAAATCACCCAATCACGAAATTTCTTTCTACGCGTTATCCGCGTATTCCGGCATCTTCTCGCCTACTTTCAGGCGAACATATGCCTTCTTCCAGTCCGGACGATGTCCGGCAAATTTGCCGCGGCGGCGTTCTTTGCCATGGAAGTTCGCGGTACGAACATCCTCGACTTTCACTTTGAACACCTGCTGCACGGCCTGCTTGATTTCAGTCTTAGTGGCCTTCGCGGCTACTTCGAATACCAATTGGCCGGAGGTCGCTTCCTTCTTGCGCGAGCTCTTGTCCTTTGCAGCTTTGGGATCGAACTCTTTCGCGCGTTCGGCTTTTTCTGTAATTACCGGTCGGCGGATGATCTCGTATGCAGACTTCATCAGGCCACCTCCGCCTTCTGGCGCTTCGAGACAGTCTTCTTCAGCGTCTCCTGCAACTGCTCAATCGCCGGCCGCGAGAAGATCGCGCGGTCGTAGCGCAGCAGGTGATAAGGATGCACTTCGCTTCCCGCGACCAACTCAACGCCGTCAAGATTGCGCGAGCTCAGAAGAAGATTGCGGTTGTGCTCGTGCGCGTCGCCACTCAAGTTCGAAACCAGCAGCGAAGTCTTTTCCGCGCCCAACGTATCCAGCGCCTTGCGCATGTCTTTGGTCTTCGCCGAACCAACTTCCAGGCTCTCGACCACTGTCAGCTTGCCTTCCGAGAGCTTGCTCGCCAGCGCCGAGCGCAGTGCGCCCAAGAGTTTCTTTTTGGGAAACGCGAAATCGTAGCTGCGC
>Ga0070741_10009509_pt1 | contig 18827 bp, 20 predicted proteins | sample Coa_R1_4_FD_66440 | JGI IMG/M metagenome (GOLD analysis project Ga0070741, IMG submission 66440) | Surface soil microbial communities from Centralia Pennsylvania, which are recovering from an underground coalmine fire - Coalmine... | ecosystem: Environmental > Terrestrial > Soil > Unclassified ...
TTTAAGATTTGCTGTGTTAATGCACAGAAAGAAGAAGCAAAGTCTTTCCCACTTAAAATGACGCGAAGCTGTTGGAGTGGACAGTATCGCAGCTGGGATGATTCATCAGATGCTTTATCTATCCGCTAATACCATCTGCAATATGCAAATGTGGGAGCCAAAACAGTTAATCCTCACAGTATGAACCCCAACACTGAACTCATTGCGATCTACACACTCATCGTGCCGACATTACTTTGGCTTTTGTGGTTGTCACGAGCACGCCGTAACGTGACGAAAAAGGTCAGACGTCAAGAACTAATCGCGACAATGGCGTAAAGGCTACCAAATGGAAGAGCCGCCGCGGATAAGTGCCGCTTGGTAGAAGGCTTCACGGCTCGTTATTAATTTATTAGTCGAAATTGCGGCTATCTCCATATTCCTCGCCGAGCGGAGTAACATGGTATTGCGGTGCTTCCAGGATGGCTTCCTTGGTCACGTTCACAAATACCTTGGAATCATCGTAACTGATCCGGTCGATATGCTTCGGTGAAATCACGATCTCCTTGTGGGAATACCAATGGCCGGTCTCCACAACCAGGTGACAAATCGCCCAACTCTTGTCGTCCATGATAAAATCAATGACATGGCCGATCGCTCCTTCGCTGGTTTGGATGGGGTAGCCGCTAAGAGCCTGTGTGCTTTGCAGATGAACATCGTCGCTTGCCTGCTTACTCGGCATGAGATGCGGCGGCGGCGGCGCCTCGGGAAAACCGCCCACGCCCCACGTTTCGACTCCGTCCCAGTATGCTTGATATTGTAGCGAGACTGGCTTGTGCGACTCAATCGCGGGACTGTTTTCAATCTGTTGCCGAGTCAAATTCACGAGCAGGCAGTCGGCGTCTTGACGCAGGTTTCCGAAAGCATGGGGAGGAATCAGCACCAGGCGGCCTGATAGCCATGAACCTGTGTCCGCGACAACATAGCGGATAGCCCATTGTTGATCATTAAAATAGAAGTCCTTCACATGGCCGATGTCGCCGTCAGAGGCGCCGAGCTTTTTTCCGTAAAGCTGCCTAAGACTTCGCAACATACCTTTATCCTTCTGAAAACCGGTTTGATCTATCCGGCCATGCGACCAGATACTTGAATTTGCAAGCACCGGCCCAAAAATGCCGCAGCGCGCGCCATCGTATCAACTCCTGAGGCGATCACAGGGCCGTCAGGAAAGGCGCTTATCCTTCCGTAAAGAAGGGATATGCTGTCAACCGTCCGCACATTAGCAACTCGCGTTTCGGGTTTCTCGTTGCGCGGACTCAATCCTATTTGCCGGAACGCGGCGCAGATTCCGAACAAGTCTTAGTTTCGACAGCGTCCAGATGAGCCACTTGGTCGGGTCAAATTGCCATGGCTTCACTCCGTTACGGTAGTCATGCTGAAATTCATGGTGATAGTTGTGATAGCCTTCGCCCATGGTCAGAAGGGCGAGCAAGAAAGAGTCGCGCGCGCTGCACCTGGTTGAATACGGCTGTCGTCCGATCGTGTGACACGCGCTGTTAATCAGAAATGTGCAGTGTTGCAGCACTACGATTCGCGCAACCCCCGCGATCAAGAAAGCGCCGAGTGCTCCCTGCCATCCATTCCACAGAAAGCCGAGGAGGGCCGGAATGCCGAAACTGACAAAGACCGCGATCCACTGGACGTGTCGATCTTGCCAGCGCACGAGCTTGTCTTTCTGCAGGTCGGCTACGTTGTCGTACGGCTGATCGGTATTCAGCTTGAAAAGCAGCCATCCGATATGCGCGTAAAAAAAGCCTTTCGAAATGCAATACGGATCGTTGTCATGATCCACATGTTTATGATGGCGTCGATGTTCGCTCGCCCACATCAAAACCGAGTTTTCAAACGCCGCGGCACCAAAAATAAGTGTGAAAAGCCGAATCGGCCAGCTTGCCTGGAATGTAATGTGCGAGAAAAGCCGGTGATAGCCTAACGTGACGCTAAATCCGCATGCGATAAGCATCGCAAAGAAGAGCACAACCTGAAACCAATCGAGCCCGAAGAACCAGAGATAGAGCGGAACGGCGGTCAATGTGAGAGCCAGCGTGCCAATGAGAAAGCAACTGGTTAACCAATTGATGCGATCGAATGGCAACCGAAAAAACAGGCGCTCCGGCCGCACGTTCGCGTCGTCGGGAAACGTGAAGTTCCCTCCGTTGCCAATAAAGGAACTGTCGTTCACGCCCTCTGCTCAGCCTTGTTCCAGCGGCTTAGCGTGTCGATTTGATTGGCAGCGGTCTTGCGTTCCAACGCATCCCACGTGCGGAAGCCGGTCCTGCCGTTTTTCAGCGCGCGCAGAGCCGCTTCATTCGTCCCATATAATCCGAGCGCCCAACGAGCATTGCCAACGACGAGCTCGAGATGGCAGCCGACCGGAGTTCGGCGAAAGACAAATTCGCCGACAGACGTTCGTAAAGTCGAGATCGTTTTATTAGGGCTTGCGATCTGTTGGTTACGGTGCTGGCGATAATTTCCTTTCGCCGGTCTGTGTTGCACGGCGAACAGGGCGCCATTTTGTGTGATAGTTAGTTCCATATTCGTTTGTTTGAAGCATTTCGAAAGCGACCTGATGTCATCGGTCGAGACTCGCGGTCATTGAGATATTTGTTTTAAGCAGGCGGGAGATGGGACAGTTTGTTTTTGCCGCGATCGCCGCATCCATGAAACCCGCTTGAGAGGCGTCCGGAACGTTCGCATGGACGTCGAGCTGGATGTGCGTGACCGTCCAGCCCGCGGGTAAATCTTCCAGTGTTGCGGTTGCGACGGTCTGAATGCGCTGCGGGTGAAAACCGCAAAGACCAAGCTCATTAGAGAGGGCCATCGAAAAACATCCACCTAGCGAAGCGGCGATCAGTTCGTCCGGATTGGTGCCCAGGCCTTCGGCGAATCGCGTCCGAAAAGAATATTGCGTTTTAGAAAGAACGCCGCTTTCGGTGGTTAAAGTCCCTTCGCCCTCATGAAGGTTTCCTTTCCAAAGAGCTGAAGCGTTTCGGTTCATAAATGGCAAAGCGAAGCGTTACCCTCCGCTCGTTGCCCGGCCAATATGTTCTTGGTAGCACGTCATACTTTCTAAGTATGGCGCGTCTGCCTGTAGCCGGCCGGTCTGTCATTATTCGCAATTCCTTCTTTGCATTAACGTGCCGAGTCGGCTTACGATAAGCCTCTTACCCTGATGGAACTTCGTCATCTGCGCTACTTCGTCGGCGTTGCGGAAGCGCTGAGCTTCACAAAAGCCGCCGAAAAGCTGCACACCGCGCAGCCTTCACTCTCGCGACAGATTAAGGATCTGGAAGAAGAGCTTGGCGTCCGGCTTCTCAATCGCACAAAGCACCTGGTCTCGCTGACAGAGGAGGGCCGCTCATTTCTCGCCGATGCCAAACGCCTTCTTGCTCTCGCAGCCGAAACGGTCGAGTCCGTCCGGCGATTGCGCAGCGGCGAGGTTCGCGCGCTTAATATCGGGTACGTCAGCAATCTCTTTTACGATTTGCTGCCGAGGACTCTCGCTTCGTTCCGTCAATTGTTTCCCACTGTTTCGGTTAACCTCTTCGACATGTCGTGCGGTGAACAATTTCGCGCGCTTGAAGATGGCAAGCTCGATCTGGGTTTCGTTGGATTACATGAGCCAATCGCGCGGCGCGGATTGGAATTCCGGACCATTGCGTCCTACAAAACCGTCGCTGCTTTGCCCAAAGACAATCCGCTGGCGGGCAAAGCGACGGTCGAGCTGAAAGCTCTCGCGCCCATGTTTTTCATCGGAATGTCAGAATCAAGCTATCCCTACTATCACGAGTGGCTAACCAAGACCTGTCACCGCGCAGGTTTTACGCCGAAGGTTTTGCAGGATGTCGATCTTGAACGAACGATGATCCACGCCATCTCCGCCGGCTTGGGTGTCGCCCTCGTCCCTGAGCAGCTAAAAAAACTCCCGCACAAAAATGTCGTGTTTCGCCCGGTTAACCCGACGGTGGCGACGGAAGCTTGTGTCGCATGGAAAGGCGAAAATCCGTCCGCTCCCTTAAAAGCCTACGTGGAAATCGTCGAGCACGTTGGTCGGAGCATCCGTTGATCAACGGAATGGCCGCTTTGTATCTCGTTAGGTCGGGGCAGCTATTCGGGAGAGCCAATCCCACGGGCGATTTGCTATGATAAGCTTGGGACTATGAGGAACATCCACCGGTGGGCATTTTTCTTCATAGCTTTAGGAATTGCGCTCTGGGTGCCTGGCGTTTCTCCACAATTAGGCATTTTCATATTTGTGATAGGTCTGGTCGGCTTGGTGATCGCGTGGGTTGTACGCTGAGATTTCAAACTGACCCACTACCGAATATTTTCTCAGTAGTTCGCGCGGCTACGAAAGCCGAAGCCCCTAAGAAGGTTATCCCAAGACAGAACAAGAATAGCTCAACTAGCTTCCAGCTACTGCGTGTCCCAGTGCGCGATGAGGAGGAACAATAGACTCGTTGGATCCTCTTCGCGTCAAACTGTCGAGCATTTCCGTGAGGCACGCGTCGTAAGAATCACACTTGGGGGATTCGCCATTTGGCTTGACCCATTCGGGATGTTGGATCCGCAGCTCGTCGTGAATCTGTTGCTGGAGTTCGGTGTACGTGTGAATTGGATGAGATATGGCAATCGGCCTCGGTAAAAGATTTAAGATCGGCGCGGGAGGTACCCGACGAAGTGCGCGGCGCGAATGGCGGACGGGCATGGGTGCCGTAAGCGCCCGCCACGGCCAGGTGAGGGTACTCCAAAGGGCAGCGCGCATGTGCTTGCGTTGCGCACGACGCCAGGCCAACTGGCTTATTTTGTAGCGCTGGCGTTGCAGCAACACGGCCAGCAGTCCGCTTTGTGTAAGGGTCGGGGTTAATTTTCTCATGACGTAATCTTTCTATTTTTTCTTGTCCGAAGGACTCTGTAATTTACATCGTCGGTGAGTACGGTCTGGGCGTATTTTCCGAAAGACTCACCGTTTCTTGTCTTGCGAATCCCAGGACTCGACAACGAAACCCACGACGCTTTGCGCGTTCAACATCCCGACTGGGTAGAGCCGAACGGCACTTGAATCCACCTGTGACTCGTATGAGTCACGCCTCGCCGAACTGCTCGGCTTTTCTCACCGAGCGAACAGCGGGTGCGGTGACAGTTGAGCGTGTTGATTAGAGTTTGATCTTTATCTTAACGCTCTTCAGACTCTCCTGAAGATTCCGAAGCATTTCATGAGTGCGATTTGTAGCCTCATCAATTCCACGTCGAAACTCTGTCGTGTCGATGAGCGTTCCGCAAAAGGGACATTTCCGACTCTCTGCCTTGAGCCATTTGACGGTCTCGTTGATCTGCTTGCCACATTTAGAGCACGTCATTTCCAGCGGTAAATTGTCGAAAAACATGGTCTTGTTCAGACGATAAACAAGATTTCTTGAGTTGGCAAAGCTCAGCCTGATCATCACGCTGATTCGGGTGCTCGAAAAAATGATCGGGCGAGCGATTCGAGAACGGCGTGATTTTGGATCGCTAGCGAAACGAACTGTCCCGACCTCAAAAATTTAACGTCCAGCGCTCTCATCTCATAAGGCATGGATGCGCGGCCGGCGGGCGGGGTCGTGCTCTGCCTGACGAAGCACCTCGCGGGTTATTGGCGCGACATCCCCGTAACCACTGAGAACATAGCGGATCATATACAGTACGGGATTGCCTTCGGTCCAACTGAAGTAAGCATGTGGCACTTGCCCGGTTCGATCGCGCACATATAACAGCAACGCGGCTATCCCGTTTGCCACAGCCGCGCTTTCCGCGCGCAGCACTTGATGGGATCCTACCTCTAGACCGCACACACGCAGGTCTGCCGAAAACTCACTCCCATCAGGAACGTAGATCTCCAAAAATAACACATGATCTTCTGGTGGAATCCCGTTGTCTTCTCGTTGTTCTCGTTCCCGCTCAGAATATTCTGTGTCGAGGCAGTGTCGCGGCTGGTGGGCGATGATACGCAAAGCTTTTCCGTGTGCGGCCTGATCTATGAAGCGCTCCGCCGCCGCATCGAGAGTAATTTCGCCGGTTCGCAGCTCGGTTGTCCGCCAGACGCGAGACACAAGGGAAACGATCACTATCGCGCTGATAAAAAACGCGGCGATCTTTACGCCGTCGGGTCGCTCGATGATGTTCACTACCGTGGTGTAAGCGAACACAACCGCAATCAGGCAAAAAGCTGCCGCTGCGGCGGCGGAGCGCGTGCGCCAGACTGCTAAAGTTACTGCCACGGCCGCTGAGGTTATAACCACTAAGACGCCGGTCGCGTAAGCGCCGCCTTGCGCGTCCACTCCGGCTTTGAAGAGGAGCGTCACGGCGAAGGCTATGGCTGTGTAGATCAGTACGAGAGGGCGTGCGGCCCGAGTCCACTCAGGTGCCATCCCGTATCGGGGTAGGTACCGGGGAACAATATTCAGCAACCCCGCCATGGCCGAGGCCCCCGCAAACCAGAGAATCGCTATGGTTGAAATGTCGTAGAGGGTTCCAAAGCCGTTTCCCAGAAAGCGGTGCGCCAAGTAGGCTAGTGCACGCCCGTTAGCCGCACCTGCCAACTCGCCGTTCGGACCGGGCGAACGAAAGTCGGCCGCCGATATTAGTAACGTTGTGACAAAGGCACTGGTAATGAGGAAAACGCTCATTATAACGGCCGCGGTAAAGAGTAGGCGGCGAGTGTTACGAATCTTTCCTAATGGGCGACTCTCGTCGTCTCCGGGTTCGCCTCTCACTAAGGGCATCATTGCGACTCCGGTCTCAAATCCAGAGAGTCCAAGAGCCAGCTTGGGGAACAGCAACAACGAAATTCCAAGCATCGCTAAAGGACTGCCATGGGCAGTGAAGAGCGCCCGCTTCCACTCAATGAAGAGGTGAGGATGAGTTGCTATTTGCTCGATCCCGGCCGCAATAACCACTGCGTTAAGCGCAAGATAGAGGACAACTAAGCCCACTGCGATCCCGATCGCTTCTTTGAAGCCCTTCAAGAAAACCGCTCCCAGAAGCGCCACCAGGATTAGAGTAATCGGTACCGCCTGATTATGAAAAAAGGTCGGAGCAAACGGGTTTTCGATTATGTGCGCCGTAGCGTCAGCGGCCGAAAGCGTAATCGTGATGATGAAATCGGTGGCCAGGAAGCCCAAAAGCGCCAGGACGAAGAGCTTGCCCTCCCACCAAGGAAGCAGGTGTTCAAGCATTGAGATGGACCCTTCACCGTGGGGACTTTCTCGAGCAACGCGTTGATAAATTGGCAGTGCGCCAAAAAGCGTTAACAAAACGAGAATGAGCGTTGCGCAAGGTGACAACGCACCTGCGGCCAAAGCGGCAATGCCAGGCTGATAACCGAGAGTCGAGAAATAGTCCACTCCCGTTAGGCACATCACTTTGTACCAGGACCGTTCTTCGGATGCGCGGCCTTTCTTCTGGTAAAGCCCCGGCATCTCGACTTGCCCCCGATCGGCAAGCAACCAGCTCTTAAACGATTCCGCGTTCGTTCGCATTTTTTCGGTCCTTGCGTTGTCCAAAACGGGAGCCCAGTACGAGTCTAAGGTTTAGTCCATTTTTGTTGTGCGGTGAAGTTCAAAACCGTTCGCGATTTCGTATATGGAATTCAGCGAACAAACCGGGTTCAGAGGGATGCGTTGCCCAAAGGCACGATTCTCCCGATCAGCTCTGGGCCGCGAGTTCGGAGCTCGCCTTCTGTGAGCAGTCAACGACCAAACGATGCGTGATTCCGGCGACGTTTGCGGCGCGAGGAATACGCAGTTCGAGCAAGAATTTCTTGGTCTCTTCCTCGGTAAGACGATGTCTGCGTACAACTGGAGAGATCGCGTAGGCGATTTCTGCGTCGCGGACTATCTGGCGGAACACTATACGGTGCACGTAGTGAGATATTTTACACGATTCAGCCTCCATCTGAGCCGCACGAGCTCATGCCCCTCCCAACCAGTGATAACCACGGCGAGAGAATGCTCTCCGCTTCCGCGACAGATAGAGCCTTGGCCTCCTTCATGACCTCAGACGTTTCCGCCATTTTCGTTGCCTCGTACGCGAGGCCAGCGCAACCCAAGCGCAGCCAAAATCAGCGCCTCGTTTGCTGGCAAGATCGACACGTCCAATGGATCGCGGTCCTCGTCAGTTTCGGCATAGATCTGCAAAAACGTTTTCAGCACGCGCCAGTTCAACCCAATGGGGGTAATTTGGACTTTTTAAGAAACCAATCACAACGCAAGAAAAGAAAACGAATGGTTGACAACCTCAGTCGGTTGGAGTTGGGGAGCGCGGTTTTACTGGGAAAATTTAGCGACGAGTTGGAGAAGGAAACCAATTGTAATCAGCGCGATTCCAAGGCGACCGCACCAACGCACGAACCACGAATGCCAGATAGGTCGCCCTGAAGCCCTGATGAGATGCGCCAAAAATCTAATAAACAGCATCACGCCACCGATGAACGACAAAATCAACCCACAAATATTTAGTGTTTTTGGTGTCAATATCCACATTGGAACAACGTCTAACCATAATTCGGGCCGAAAATGCCGCCTTTAATTACGGGTTTTTCCGGCCTAAGCAGCTTATAGGAAATTCTTAATGGGAACTGCGACGCGATGCGAGTAAAAATTCACGGTTCTTTGAAATCGCCCGCCTGCTTGTGCGTTTCGATCACGTTGCCGGGAGCCATCCTAGCCACTAATTTTTGTAAGAGGGTGCTCTACGGCGTTGCGTCAAAGTCTGGCGAGGGGTGGGGTTGGCTTCGGAACCGCGGCTTGGGGAACAATCCTTTTTTGCCCCTTCACGCGCGCACGCGTAAGACCTTTGCGAAAGTCCACGCCATTGGCGGGGTTTACCCCCTTTCGGGCGTTGCCGCTATTTCGGTTACCGCCTTACGCGAGGGGTTTTTTCACCGCCCGTAATACATGGGCGAACATTGGCGGATTTCCATGCACTTGTTATGCTCTTCCGTTATGCATTTACGCTTCACAACGTTTTTACCCAGTCCTGAAAAACTGCCGTCGTGCAATGACCAAAACGGCCAAGCTCTTAGTCATCGAAATGGTCATCCCGCCCGGGAACGAAGCTTCCTACAGCAAGCTTCTCGACCTCATGATGTTGGTGGGTCCCGGCGGCTGCGATCGTACGGAAGCTGAGTATGAGGCGCTGTTTCAGGCGGGCGGCTTCAAGCTCACGAAGGTCATTCCGACACAATCCCCGGCGAGCGTGATCGAGGGCATTCCTGAATAAAGCCGCGACGATCGACATCTCGTCGAAGGATTTCACGAAGAGGTAGCCGTTGAACCGAACTGTGGCAGGATTTGGTCGTGCGAAAATCAAAGCGTAAATCAAAAAATCAAGCGAGGAGAGGAGAACGCGACTTCGCTCAAACGGCGTTTATGTTTTTCCAAAAAACAACGGGGAGCAAGCAGTCTAAGACGCGCCGCCCGGCTCAACGCCATTCTCGCTCAGGTCGCGGAAGATAAAGCATTCTGACGCGCTTTGCTCCCAGTGTCAGGCAATGATCGGTTCGGAAGCTCCAGACGGGAACACCGATCGACTTGAACGTGCTGAAAAATCTTGGCAAGTGAATGCGAAGTTGGATAAATGGGCCGACGAAAGTTTAATCTAACCGAAAGAAACATCCATTATGCTCTGGACTATAATTGTAATACTAGTCGTGCTTTGGCTTCTGGGCTTTATCGGCCACTTTGGCGGCGCTCTGATTCATCTTCTGCTCGTGATTGCCGTCGTTGTGCTCGTTATTCAGCTCATTCAAGGCAGACGGCTCTGAGCGAATCGGTTTTCGCCCCGGTAGTATCAATAAGGCCGTGCGTGCTCGCAATGGGTTTGCACACGCTCAATGCAATCATGCACAGCTTAAGAAGCGAATTTAGGATGAAAAATCGTCACGGCATTTGCGGCTATCAGTTCGTTACGTGCTTCCCAGTAGAGTTTCCAAAAAGAAGACCTGAAATTGACCCACTGCCGATCTGCCGCATCCAATGCTTGAATCGAATTTCTGACCAGTAAGAAGCAATGGCCCTTAATCTGTTCAGGACGAAAAGCCCGGAGCACTTGATGGCCGAGGCGGCGGCGCCCGAGCGCCAGTTAAAGCGTGCTCTCTCGGCGTTCGATCTTACCTGCATCGGCATTGGCGCGATTATTGGGACCGGAATCTTCGCGCTGGCGGGAACGGCAGCGGCAGGGGAACAAGCACACGCAGTCGAGTCAATTTGGAAAACGCCGGTGTTGAATTTCGTTCAGTCGTGGACAACGCATGCGCCTTTGGTTTTTGGGCGGCCGGGCGCAGGGCCCGCTGTTATGCTTTCATTTGTGGTGGCCGGGATCGCGTGCGGATTCGCGGCGCTTTGTTACGCCGAACTCGCCGCGATGATTCCGGTCTCGGGCTCAGCCTACACGTATTCGTATGCGACGCTGGGTGAGATCATCGCGTGGATTATCGGCTGGGACCTGATTCTCGAATACGCAGTTGGCAATATGGCGGTCGCGGTCGGCTGGTCCGGCTATTTCGTTAGACTGTGTGGCAGCCTCTTTGGTCTGAAATTTCCGCTTTGGCTGGTGAACGATCACACAACAGCGACGGGCATTATCGCGCAGGGCGGCGATGCGCTCGCAAACTATTCGTCGACTACGCTTCCAACCATTGCCGGCCACGCGATCGCACTGAATCTTCCGGCCCTTCTCATTGTCGCGGCAGTGACGGCGCTTCTGGTCTACGGAATTCGTGAGAGCGCCCGGACGAACACGACCATTGTCATCATCAAGATCGCCGTCGTCATGTTTGTGATTGCATTTGGCGCATTCCTGGTTCACCCGACCAATTGGCATCCTTTTGTCCCGACCGGGATGGGCGGTGTGATGAGCGGGGCGGCAATAGTATTTTTCGCCTTCATTGGATTCGATGCCGTCTCAACGACTGCGGAGGAAACAAAAAATCCTCAGCGTGACATGCCGATTGGAATCATCGCCAGCCTCATTATTTGCACAGTGCTCTACGTTTTAATGGCGGGGGTTATCACCGGGATGCGAAAGTATACCACTTATCTCGGCGATCCTGCGGCAGTCGCGACCGCATTCGCTGACCGGCCCTGGGCCACGGCGCTCATCAGTGCGGGCGCGCTCGCTGGTATTACTTCAGTGTTGCTCGTTTTCCAACTCGCCCAGCCACGCATTTTCATGGCCATGGCCCGCGACGGGCTGCTGCCGCAATATTTCGCAAAAATTCACCCCCGGTTTCGCACGCCGCACATCACAACCATCTGGACTGGGGTCGCCGTCGGTGGCGTCGCGATGCTAACGGATATCGGGTCGCTTGCTGATCTTACGAACATCGGCACGCTTTTTGCCTTCGTGCTCGTTTGCCTCGGCGTCATCGTGCTGCGCCGAACGAATCGAGAACGTCCGCGTCCGTTTCGTGTTCCCTTCGTTCCGGTCTTTCCGCTTCTCGGCGTGGTTTTCTGCTTCACGCTGATGCTAAGCTTGCCGCTCGAGACGTGGGGCCGCTTCTTTATCTGGCTTGCGATCGGGCTCTCGATTTATTTCGCCTATAGTGTGCGCCACAGCAAACTGAGGCGCGGCATTGACACCGGTATAACGGAAGATATCCCGCCGCCGCTAATTAAGACCTGAGATCGCGCTATACCGAGCGACGCAGCTTCGGAAGGGCTTCACGAAATTGCGTGGGAGAGCGACCGACGATTCGCTTAAACTCGCGATTGAAGTTCGTCATGGATTGAAATCCGCATGCGAAGGCAGCTTCGCTAATTCGCGAGTTGGGATTGAGCAAAAGCGTCTTCGATTTCTCCACTCGAACTCTCGAGAGGTAGTCGGTGAAATTTATCCCAGTCGCTTTCTTGAACATCTTGCAAAAGTAATGTCTGCTGATGTTAGCCACTTGGGCGATTCGCCCGAGCGACAGCGGCTCCGCTTGATGATCCTCGATAAATTGTCGCGCTCGCGTCATATTTGTGGCCTCATCCTTTTCGCGCCGTACGACTAGTTGATTCGACAAGATCGACAGGTGTCGCGCAAAAAGACTCAGGAGCCGCAACATCGCGCGGTACCGGACAGGCGATAAAACGCACGACCGAAAATAGGCCCGCTCAAGTTGCTTCCAATCCGTCTTGTAGCCCCACGCGCGGAGCTGTCGAGTAATGCTCGCGAAGTGTTTCTTCGTCGGATTCTTGAGCATTACTTCGCCCGTCTCGAGAAAACCGAGAATGTGGTCACCCACGTACACTGGCACTGCGCTTTCTGAGAGTCCCGCAAACCAAGTGACAGTGCGCGTCGTCGAGGCCGGTTCTTGGGAGGCATCGGTTTGGGCCCTTAGGCATGCGGCGCGGGCTTGGTTGAAACGAGCCAGAATCGCGGCGAATGAATCGTGATCCGTTTTGCCATGGTGTGCAGGCGACCATGAATTGTGTGCTCGAATATTGAGCGGCAAACCCACCGCTTCGCTGAAAGCCCGTTCGTAATCTTTGAAAATCTGAGAACGCGACAGATGTAGCATCACTTCCTGGTCAGACGATCGCGCTGGCGCGCCCCTTCCACGGGCGTTGCGGATCGGGCCGCTTCTTTTTGAGCGTCTCATTGGCGTCAATTATTTTTCGACACCGGTTTATCAACGGGAATTACAGCTTCGACAGCCGGAGCACTCTCACCGTTAGCGAGACTCTTGCGCTCTATTAAATTAGCCGCGGTCATATCCAGGCGTTCGTAATCCGAGCAACATTGGCAGCCCTCGGCACGCCGCATGCGATTAGGGCTTTGGTCGTGTCTTTTACAGTTAAAAGGTACTTGCGCACGATGGGATGAATTGCATATGCGACTTCAGCATCTCGCATTATTTCGCGGAATTGGTTTAGATGCATGTGTCGTTAACCTTGGTTGCAGAATGCCTTCAACGCGCCTTGCGCCGGACCGGTTTTGCCGTCTTCCTTCCGATCCTCACACGGTAACTGTTGAAGTTGCCCCGGATTCCCACCGTCGTTTTCCCAACGTCGCTCTGCAGCAAAATCGCTTTCTTCGTTTTGTGAACTTGCGAAAGTCAGAGATTCATCAGCGCAATCAATGAAGCGGCTCACCGTCCGTTGTCCTTATGAAGCCGTGGTGCGATGAACAACTCGCCGAAGGTCAGCTGCCGCCGAACATCCGGCCCCCGCTTGCGAGCCGCAGCGCGAAACTTCTTGAAAAGCGCCGCGCGACCTTTTGAAGTTTTATGTTGCGCGTAGTAGAGCGCGCAGTTCTGAGTCAATGTTGGTTCCATGTTAATTCTCCCTTTATTTGCGCTGGCGGCGGATTGACGCGGGCGCTGATGTCTGAGCAATTCGCATCGAGGCGCGTTATATAAGCATCCAGGAACGCCACGAAGCCTGTCCGTGAGACGGCAGTGTCGCCCGACAAGTTCTCGAGCAATTTTTCAAGCTCATCTTTATGATCAGCGATAGCATTCATGATGCTGTTTTGTGTGCAGAGAGAAAGGGGCCGCACACCTGCGCGATCGATTGACGCTGCGATTGTTAAGGAGCCAGCATACGGCTGCCCCTGCCGATTAGCTAATGGTATTTACCGCCCACGCATTCATTAATCGCTCGCGCTTCTCCGAGCACGTCCCTTGTTGAGCCGGCGGATCGGTCTGGTCTATTCTGTAAAATACTTCGCGGCGAGGAATTTCGCGCCAGGACCCAACACACTGGCCGCTGCTTTGCTACCGAGCAGTTTCCGCAACAAAGATTTCGCTTCATTTCTCTGCTGCTCCGACACATCGGCTTGATTGATCGCGGCGATCACTTTCTCCAGTGCCTCCGTAATCATCTGCTGCTGCGGAGTGCGTCCTGCAATCGGTGCTTGTTCCCGCTTAGAAGCAGTGGATCGTCGGCTCTCATCGATAGAGATCCGGAGCGGGGCCGAGACGTCACCTTCGAGCACTTCGACGCCGAAGTCATTTATCTTGGCAAACCCGGACAACAGGCCCATCCCGCTTTTATCTTCGAGAGGGGTCCAGTCGATGAGGTGATACTCCGAAAGCTGGGCCACAGCGCGCAGCCAGTCACGATGATTTATACCGCCTGGCGGCGGGACCGCGTCCTCAGCTTGGCCGAACGGAATGGGACCTTCGGCTTGCCGCTCATTAAGAAGCTGCAACAGGCATCCTCTGACAACAGAATCCTTCATAAACTTTGCCAATATGCGCTGCATCTCGCGCACCAACAACTCAGCTCGACGAGTCAGATTATGAGCGACAAACCCCCGCGGGAATGTGTACGGTGCGCCCTAAACGCTGATTGGAGAAGTCCAAATGAAATTTGCCAGAACTTGCATCGCCCTCGCCGCGATTATCGCGCCCGGTAGCTTCTCAGGGCTCGCTGAGCGGTCGGTGTGGAGTCGCGAATTTTGGGGAGCATCACCGGCTCCTTGACGCCCCCCGTCCAAGAATAACATTTTCCTTTTTTTAAGAGTGCACGTCGCCGCAGTGCGCACAGCTAAGACTTTTGTGTTTTCAGTTTGGCTGTTGGCCAACGCTTTTCCTCGATTGTTCTTCCAGTATCGGTCAGCTTTGACGTTGAAGGACAGCGCACGAGCAAGCTTTTGAGATTAGGGCCAGCCTTCGGTTTGGGTCGTCGCGGCGGATCGAACAAGAATCTCGTCACCATCTCAGAGTCGATAAACGATTCGCGCCTTAGCCGTGTCGTATGGCGACATTTCCATTTTCACTCGATCCCCAATTGTAAGCCGAATGAAACGTTTGCGCATCTTTCCGGAAATGTGCGCGAGAACGAGATGATCGTTCGCGAGAGCGACGCGAAACATGGTTCCGGGCACCGAGAAGAGAGATAGAGGTGCGTGTCCTCACGCGGAAACATTCTTGATTTGCAACTGAGACAGCCGCTCCTACACCGGAATTGATCTCACAACGCACCTGATTCAAAGTCACTTGTCTAAAATGCAAGCACTGTCGCGACGCAACTTGACTCCGATCCAAACGCTCACGCTAAATCCGCTCGAGTGTAAGTCTGGCGAGTCTGACGCCAGTCTACCTGAGGCTCTTGCTGCGAAATCATCGACTGTGCTGGGATTTGTGCTAGAACGACCCCACGAATCCAACGGCGGCCCAGAATCTCGCCTTGGATTATAATAGGACGGCTCACTTTGTTGAGCAGTCGCAGCAGCTTGGTGTGTGGCACGAACCGGTTTGCCTCGTTTTCGGCTGCGACAAATTTCTTCATGTGAAATCCTAGCCAGCGACCTCTTTCCGGCGGAGGGAGCAGGTGTCAAGGTGGAGCGCAGCGAAGCGAGCAATACCTTGAAAGCGCGCACCGAGCCATAGAATAGGGAAGCGATTCACGCGCAGAGTTGCCAGCACGTAAGGGATTCTGAGCACACCGATGAGTGCATCTCTGGAAAGGGGGAACAATGTCTTTGCAACATCGGGGGTGACCACTGCGATGAAGCGCTTGAGAATGGCGTTCTCGTGTCGCTGTCGATCGCTCAATGGGCGATGCCGCAATCTTTCAAATACTGAACGAAGTTCGATTCGAGGCGAAGAAGTTCCTTCCGACGCTGCCTTTACCGTGATGACCAGGTTGATTTGTTTGCTCATCGGAAGCTGCGTTGACTCAGAGGTTGCGCGGATCGGCAATACGCGGCGCGCGGGTGCGTGGAAGCTGCATTGGTGGTTTACTCACCCGCGTCTGCGTCACGGGTGGAGAGGCTGTTGAGGGTGCGAGGTTTGTTGAAACGGATGCAGTTCGTCGGCGGGTTGCCTTCTGAACACAATCGCCTCGGCGATTGAATCGCTGACGTTGTCGTGATGAGGTTGAATTGTCGGTCATCTCCGCGTGAAACCGCGCGATCGCCGCCGCGTTTACAGCTACGTCGACAGTAGCCAGTAGTTCGCGAATTACGCCCAATGATGCGCCCTTTTGCCGCAGCGCTACAATGCCGTCTTTGAGCAGCATCAACTTTGCGTGACGGCTCGGCAACGGTGGCGTGAATGCGCAGACGAACGTCCGTTGACCGTTGCGGTGTGCACGGCGATGCCGACTGCGTTGCTCATCAGATCAAGAGCGGGTTGTCGGCAAGCCAGAAATTCCTTAAATTTGCTAAGGGGTAGGGCGTCCCTCCTATCAAAGCCCACGCTTCCTTGCGTGGGCAAAATTCATTGAGCCCGCTTTGTTGCCTTGCTGAGCGTACAATCGAACGACGCATTACTCTCGCCGGAGCAAGGTCCATCCGCTCCCAATTTCGCGCACTGTTGCACGCGGGGAGGCTGATACTTTGCTGATGAAATATTCGCAGTTAAGACGCGGGCTCTCGCCGGAAGACGCTGCCGCCTACGTTGGCAGTAAGGAATTATTGCGACAATTTGAACGAGCAAAATGGTTGAAACCCTTCGTGCGCGGAAACCGGCTTACGCGGTTTGACATTCGCGATCTCGACGGCTGCATCGACCGACTGAAAGCTGGCGAGATTCTGTCGAACGGCGCACCTACACCGTGAACGCTTTCATGATTTGGCGATCATCAGGCCGTAGTTTCGCATAATGTCGCTGCACGACCCGCACATCGTCGCCGAGCCACGTGGCAATTCTGTAAATGTCGATGCCTTTACTCGCGCAAATCGATGCAAAAGAGTGACGCATCACATGTGGGCTAATCCAGGGAACGCCTTGGACCTTCATATACTCACCAAATGCGCGCCGGAAGTCGAACCTGTAACGATGGCTTCCGTGCGTGACATCGGGCTGCAACACGAAAGGCGAGCGCAAACCCCAACGCTTTAGAAAATCAACAAATTGATCGGTCAGCGGAACGGTCCGGGCGTCACGGTCTTTCGGTCGGAACGTTTCTGTTGCGCGGATTTCAACGGTGCGTGCCGCGAGATCAAACCAGCCAGGCACAGCTTCAACTATCTCCATCTTGCGCATCCCGGTATGGAACCCGCAGAACAAGATAAAGCGCAGATCGTCGCTCGGCGCATTGTGAATCAACCGTTGTGCCAACTCAAAGTTTGCGAAGCGAGCCTTGCCCTTTCGGTCAATGCGATCGAGCTGCACTGCGACCACAGGGTTGCGCCGGCACAGATTTTCCCTCACGCACCAGTTGAAGAAGGAGCGCAGCGTAAACATGTAGCTCTCCGCCGTGCTCGGGACGACGCGCGCTTTTGCTGCGTCGTAGTAAGCTTTGCAATGACTGATGGTGACGTTTGCCGGCGGGATGTTCTTAACGCTATCGGCAAACATAAGGAGGCAAGAGCGCTTGCTCTCCGCACTCATTTTGCTGTAGCGGTTTGTCTCGAACTTGTGCTTTAGGAACTGCTCGACTTCCGCCATGAACGATTGCGCCGGCTGCAACTCGGGACTGTCCATAATCTCCCGCGCGCGCTGAACGGCCGCCACATAATCTTCCGTTTCAAGCGAGACGAAGCTTCTGCGACCATTTACCTGCTTTGCCAACCAATAGGTGCGGCCACGCAAATAGATACCTTTGACTCTTCCTTTGAGCACTCAGGCATGGTCATACCGCAGCGATGATTGATCGGCTCCCTGGGCGGAGCACTTGTCCATCGCGCAAGATGCAAATTCTGACGTTGCGGGAATACTCTACCGAAATGCATTAGGGTGCAGGCGCTGCTCTTCTAATGTCACACTTTGGAAGTTGAAACAGCAGGCCTGTCTAGCGTACCCTACCGTAAATTACCGGGAATTATTTTTGTCACATTTTCCTGTCACACTTCGCGATTTTTCATGAGTTTGCATGGCTTCATATGGAGTCGCCCACGAGGGAAAAAGGTTTTTCGGGAGGGCTCTAAGCATGTTGACACGGTAGGGGTCACAGGTTCGAACCCTGTACCGCGCACCAGTTCTGAAATTCTGACGGGCAAGCTTTGTAAGTGCCGAACGGTTTTCAGCGCATTATGCAACTTTAGTAAAAGCCGAAGTTGCACCGCTTCAGTCCGGCCAGATAACTTAATTTCGAAGTGTTCTCGGTCAGAGCTTTAGCAGCGAGTTACCACAAGGTCCGTGATCAAAAATCAAAGTCCACACAGATGAACAAAAAGAATCCGAAGGTTGATAGGTATCTAAGTCAAGCAAAGAAATGGCAGGGCGAGATGCTGAAATTGAGACGAATCATTCTCGCCTGTGGGGTCACCGAGGAGTTGAAGTGGGGTAAGCCTTGCTACACGTTTCAGAACAGCAACGTCGTCATAATCCAGGGCTTTCAAGACTTCTGCGCGCTTTTGTTTTGCAAAGGAGCATTGTTAAAGGATCCGCGTCGGGTTCTAAGAAAATTTGGCTGGCAGGCGGCACGCCGGATTCCGTTTACCAGTGTTCGGGAAATAGCGGATCTCGAACCCACCTTGAGAGATTACATTCAGGAAGCCAGGGACAAGGCGGCCTTGAAAGTGAATCTCAAGCCGAATCCAAAACCTATCCCCCCAGAATTTCAAAACCAGTTAGATCGAAACCCTCGCTTAAAAGCAGCTTTTGGCGCTTTGACACCAGGCAGGCAACGGGGATACATCCTTTATTTTTCCGGAGCCAAACAACCCAAAACCCGACAGGCAAGAGTTAAAAAATGCACGCCGCAGATTCTTAACGGAAAGGGGTTGAACGATTAGATCCTTTAATGGGTGACTAATGAATTAATGAAAGAGACTACCAAACGTTCAATCTTTCGCTGGATTCACATCATCTTTGGCGTTCCGATAATCGGGTACGTTTACAGCCCGTTTGAAGAAATTCCCAACTATGCCCC
>Ga0070741_10009510_pt1 | contig 18820 bp, 18 predicted proteins | sample Coa_R1_4_FD_66440 | JGI IMG/M metagenome (GOLD analysis project Ga0070741, IMG submission 66440) | Surface soil microbial communities from Centralia Pennsylvania, which are recovering from an underground coalmine fire - Coalmine... | ecosystem: Environmental > Terrestrial > Soil > Unclassified ...
GAGGGGAGGTTCTTCGGGAGCTGACCGCCGGCGCCGTTGATGCCGGCCAGCACGTCGTTGGCCGCGCCGTCGATGTTGCGATTGAGATCAAACTGGATGGTGATCGACGCCGTGCCGAGATAACTCGTCGACGTCATCTGCGCGATGCCGGGAATCTGCGCGAACTGCCGTTCCAGCGGCTGCGCCACCGACGAGGCCATTGTTTCGGGGCTCGCGCCCGGCAACTGCGCGGTAATCTGGATCGTCGGGAAGTCCACTTGCGGCAGCGGCGCGACCGGCAGCAGCGGGTAGGCGACGAGACCGACGAAAAGAATGCCGGCCATCATCAGCGAGGTGCCGATGGGGTATTTGATGAAGGGAGCCGAGATCCCCTCGTGCATACCCTCGCTCATTCCTGCTGCGCCTTCGATTTCGCCGGATCCGAACTGGCCATGACGATGCTGACGAGCGTTCCCGGCTGAACCTTGAACTGGCCGGTCGTGATGACCCTTTCGCCGGGCGAGACGCCTTTTTCGATCACGGAGTGGCCGTCGATCGACTGACTGACCTTCACCTTGCGCAACTCGGCCTTGTTGTTCTGGTCGACGGTGAAGACGTAAAGACCTTCAACGCCGTGCTGGATCGCTTCATCCGGGACCACGGTCGCATTCTTCAACGTCCTGATCAAAAGCCGGGTGGAGACCGACTGGCCCGGCCACAAAGCGTGGTCCTTGTTTTCGAACACGGCCTTGAGGCGGATGGTTCCGCTGGTTGAATCGACCTGATTGTTGACGACCGCAAGCTTTCCTTCGGCGAGTGGCCGCTTGCCGTCGGTCGTGATCGCAATGGTTTTCAGCGGCGTCGCGCCTTGCGCGTCCTTGATGTCCGGCAACTGGTCTTCCGGCGCCGTAAAAATGATCGCAATCGGCTCGATCTGCGTGATGGTGACGATGCCGGTCTGCTGCGAGGCATTGACGATATTGCCGATGTCGACGAGGCGCAGGCCGACGACGCCGGAGATCGGCGCGCTGATCTGGGTATAGTCGAGTTGGGTTTGCGCGTTGGCGATGGCAGCAACGTCGGCGGCGATCTGGGCCGTCAACTGCGACACGCTGGAACGCTGGGTATCCAGCTGCTGGCGCGTCGCGAATTCGCCGAGCTTGACGTAGCGCTGCAAGTCAAGATTGACGTTGGCGAGATTGGCCTCGTCCTGTTCCTTCTTGGCCTTCGCCTGATCGAGCACCGCCTGATAGGGCCGGGGATCGATTTCGGTAAGCAGGTCGCCTTGCTTGACCAACTGGCCTTCGGTGAAGGCAATCTTGTCGATCTGCCCGTCGACGCGGGAGCGCACCAGCACCGTGTTGAAGGCCTGAACGGTACCAAGGCTTGTCAGGTAAACCGGAAAATCCGCTTTTTCGACGGTCGCAACGCTGACCCGGACTGCAGCGCGGGTTCCTTTTTGCGCTCCGTTAGCCGCTGTTTCGGAGGTTTCGCCATGGTAGCGCTGCCAGCCGTAATATCCGAGCCCAGCGGCGACCAAGGCCAGCAAAATCCAACGCGTTGTCCGCGATTTGTTCATGTCGGCCTTCAGACTTAAAAAAATATAAGTAGCGAGTCTTGCCTATACTGCCTAGATCGCTCAGATATAATACGCGTGCACTTAATGTGTAAACACACTATGACTTGAGTTTTCTAAACATTTGTCAATCTGAGATCGCTAGTACCGCCGATCTGAAGTCCCTGCGCCACCAGGGGCACCTTCGATCAGGACTTCGAACTTCGGAAAGTGGGCATTAGGGCCAATGTCGCTCGACCTGAAGAAGCAGATCGTCTCGCAACTGGTCGAAACATCTCGACTTTTACGGAATTATATCGACCACCGCGCCAAGAGCCGCGGCACGACGCGCGCGCAATGGATCGTGCTGTTTCGTCTGCGCGAACAGGAAGGCTTGTCCCAAGTCGATCTGGCCGATGTGCTGGAACTGCAGCCGATTTCCCTGGTGCGCCTGCTTGACCGGCTGGTCGAGCATGGCCTCGTCGAGCGCCGCGCCGATCCGAGGGATCGGAGGGCCAACCGCCTTTTCCTGACGGCGGCCGGGCGAAAGCTCGCTGACGATCTCGATAGCCTGCGCGACGCCATCGCGACCGATGTTTTGCAGGGCGTGCCGACGGCCGCGCTTGAAACGAGCCTGAAGGCCTTGCGAGACGTCAAGGACCGGATCAAGACCTTGGCCGATCCGGCCAGCCACATCGCCGCCGAATAATCGCCGACAAAGAGTGACCTTTCGATGGGCCTGGCATGGCAGCGGGTCCGACACGTTCCGTGGATCGACGCGCGATGGCGGATCGGGAAAAATCCCGACTGCAAATGGAATTCGTCTAACCCACGCGCAAGCTACTCGACGCCGCGCCGGAAATGCATTTGAAAACATTGAGCCAGAGTCCGGGAAGTCGCGCAAATGTTTGGAACCGTTCTTAGAATCGGCGTTGTGTTGACGTCCCTGTCGATGGCGACGGTTGCGCTCGCCCAGCAGAATACTGCGGGATCTGATCAGAAAGTGATGAGCGGCACGACAGCGCCGGCTGCGCAACAAAGCGCGGCACCTGTCGCCCCTAACGCAGCCGCGGATACCGGAATGGCGGCGGCCGATGCCAGGGCATCGAGGCCGGCGCTGCATGAACTGTCGCCCTGGTCGATGTTTCTTTCGGCCGACATCATCGTCAAGGCTGTGATGATCGGTCTTGCCTTTGCATCGCTCGTGACGTGGACGGTCTTCATCGCGAAGATGATCGAGCTCACCTTCGTTCAGCGAGCCTTGCGCGCAGCGCTGCGCAAGATCGCGGATTCGAGGTCGCTTGCGGAGGCGCAGTTTGCCCTCGGCTCAAACGATACCATCCTGTCTTCGCTGGTGTCGGCGGCCATGCGCGAAGCGCGGCTGTCGGCTGGAATTTCCAGCGACGCGGGCGTGAAGGAGCGGGCGGCGTCGAGCTTTGCCGAAATCGTTCGTGCGGAGGCGCGCCGTATCCGGCTCGGGATGGGCGTACTAGCGACCATCGGCGCGACCTCGCCCTTTGTCGGACTGTTCGGTACGGTCTGGGGCATCATGAACAGTTTCATCGGCATTTCGAAATCGCAGACGACCAATCTCGCGGTGGTCGCTCCCGGCATTGCCGAAGCGTTGCTGGCGACTGCGATCGGTCTCGTTGCGGCGATTCCAGCCGTCATCATCTACAATCACTTTGCGCGCATGACGAAGGGCTATCTCGAACTGGTCAGCCGCTCCTCGGGCGTGGCGGGACGATTGCTGTCACGCGATCTCGACCGCACCCATGTCAGTCCGCAGGGCCGTGTCAATTCGCGTGCGGCGGAGTAGGGGATGGGCGCCTCGATCGCCGATACGGACCTCGATGACGACGCCGATTTCGGCGAGACGCACGAAATCAACGTGACGCCGTTCATTGACGTTATCCTTGTCCTCTTGATCATCTTCATGGTGGCCGCGCCGTTGTCGACAGTCGACCTGCCGATCGATCTGCCGTCCTCGACAGCAACGCCGCAGAAAAAGCCGGACAAACCGACTTACGTCAGCATCAAGCCGGATCTGTCGCTTGCGATCGGCGAAAAGGCGGTCAAGCGCGCCGATTTGATTTCAAGTCTCGATGCGGCTGCGGATGCCAATCCCGAGCGCCTGGTGTTCGTGCGCGCCGACCGCGGCGTCGCCTATGGCGACCTGATGGATGTGCTGGAATTGCTGCGGCGGGGAAATTATCGGATGAAATTGGTAGCGCTGGAAGGCGTTGCCGACGCGCCGGCACAATCGCCGGCGTCTGGAGTTGCAAGGCCGTAATGGCATGAGCGAGCTTGCGCAGGAGAGGCGGCCGCCCTGGCGGCTCTGGACGGTCGCGGCGGTTGCCGCCGTCTCGCTGCATGTGGCCGGCGCTGCGCTTGCGCTGACGCATCTGCAGTCCGGCGACGATTCCGACGCGCTTGGCGCGAACGTCATCGAGATCGGCGTCGAACTGGTCTCGCCCGCAGCCGAAGACACCGAGCTGCCTCCCGGTCCTGACACCGATGCCTCCGTGGCCTCGCCGGCGCTCGCCGAGCAAAAGGCTGAAGTCAAGCCGACCGATCTGCCGAAAGACACGCCCAAGGAAAGCGACGACCCCGATCGCGTCGTGACGCAAAACGAGCAGAAGAAGCCGACCGACGACACGCCGAAGACCGACACCGTGCAGACCGCCGCGTCGGAAGAATCGGTGGCGCAGGAGGCAACCGCCAGGCAACGGTTCGACAATGCGCGCGAGGCCAACGCTGCGGCTGCGCCGAATATCGGGATCGGCAAGGACAACCAGCGGCTCGCCGCCAAGTGGGCAGCGCAACTCAGCGCTTATTTCGAACTTCACAAGCGCTATCCAAAAACCGAGAAAGTCAAGGCGGCAAAGGTGACGCTGAACCTCGTGCTCAATCGTCTGGGTCACGTGGTGTCGCTTGGGGTTGCGGAATCATCGGGCGATCCGCTGTTCGACCAAGCCGCGATGGACATGGTTCGCCGTTCGGACCCGGTGCCGCGACCGCCTGCGGCGCTGACGGACGATACCTTCAGCTACAATCTGCCGGTCGATTTCAAAGGCAGGAAATAGAAGAGGCAGAAAATGAAAATGCCGGCGATTTTTTCGCCGGCATTTCGCTTTTCAGTGAAACCCTTGCGCTAGCTCTTCTTCACCAGCGGGCAAACGCTCTTCTCGAGCGGCAGGAAGGCTTCGTCCGCCGGGATGGTGGCGATCAGCTTGTAATAGTCCCACGGATATTTCGATTCCTGTGGCTTCTTCACCTCGAACAGATAGGCCGGGTGAATCTTGCGGCCGTCGGCGCGGATGGTTCCTTTGCCGAACAGCGGATCGTCGGTCGGGATTTCCTTCATCTTGGCGACCACGGCGCGGCCGTCATGCGGATTGCCGCCGAGCGCCTCAAGAGCCTTGAAGTAATGGATCAACGAAGAATAGACGCCGGCCTGCACCATGGTCGGCGGATTCTTCTTGAAGCGCTCCATGAAACGCTTGCTGAAGGCCCGCGTCTGATCGTTCATGTCCCAGTAGAAGGTCTCGGTGAAGTTCAGGCCCTGCGCGACCTTGAGGCCGAGTGCGTTCACGTCGGTGAGGAACATCAGCATGCCCGCAAGCTTCTGCCCGCCCGCGACGATGCCGAACTCGGCCGCCTGCTTGATCGCGTTGGTGGTGTCGCCGCCGGCGTTCGCAAGGCCGACGATTTTTGCCTTCGAGCTTTGCGCTTGCAGCAGGAATGACGAGAAGTCGGCATTGTTGAGCGGATGCTTGACGCTGCCGAGCACCTTGCCGCCATTGGCGACGACCACCGCGCTGGTGTCGCGCTCAAGCGCCTGTCCGAACGCGTAGTCGGCGGTGAGGAAGAACCATGTATCGCCGCCTGATTTGACCAGCGCCTTGCCGGTGCCGTTGGCGAGCATGTAGGTGTCGTAGACCCAGTGCACCGTGTTGGGCGAACACTGCGAACCGGTGAGATCGGACGAGGCCGAACCCGAGTTCAGGTTGACGACGTTTTTCTCCTTGGCGAGGTTCGCGATCGCAAGCCCGACACCCGAGCTTGCGAGATCGACGAACACGTCGACCTTCTCGACATCGATCCACTGCTTGCCGATGTTGGTGCCGACATCCGGCTTGTTTTGGTGGTCGGCGGAAATCACCTCGATCTTCCAGCCTTTGGCCAGAAGACCGGAGTCCTCGATCGCCATTTGCGCGGCAACCGTCGAACCCGGGCCGCCGATATCCTGGTACAGGCCGGATTGGTCACCCAGCGCCCCGACCTTGACCACCTTGTCGAGTTTTTCCTGCGCGAACGCGCTGCCCATCGACACCAGGCCGACAGCAAGCGCCAAAGCTGCGATCGATCGCTTCATTTCCGGCTCCCCCCGATTTTGTGTTCTCCGGGAGCCATTATGTCGCCCGTTCGCCACGCCGCCTAGTGTCCCGATTCCGAAGTTCGTAGCATTGTGCGGAGCCGCGTTTCGAACTTCGGAATCGAGAGGACACTAGGAAACTCATTAATCTAGTGTGGCTTTGGTTCAGAAGTCCGCAGGACGGACCCGCTGCAGCGAGGGTGTGGACTCTGAACCGCCACACTAGACGCCCGCGGCAAAATGGCGGGCCGTCAGTGCCACAAAAGTCGGATGCCGACGTAGACGATGGCCAGACAGATGAAGATCAGGGCGACGGGCAGTCTTGGCCTGGCCTGTTGCCCACCGTTGGTTCTCGGTCGTTGCGGAGGCGGGCGCTTGAAGGCGGTGACATTGTCGCCCGTCTGGCTTGTTCCGGTTGAGCGGGGCTTGACCTCCGGGGCCGGGCCTGCGCCGCCCATCTCCTCGTAATAGCTTTGATAGATGGACTGGATGACAACCTCCGAGGCATCGGCCTCGTTCTTTTCTTTCAAGAGTGCCTTGTACTGCTCGAGGAAGGCCTGCGCCGTCTGGGGCAGGGAGGAAGTTCCATTCAGCTTCGCCATCATGGTCCAGGTTGCGAAATCGGCTCTCGCTCTGGTGTCGGCGCGTCGCGCGATCATCATGTTGGCTGCTTTGATCAATATGGCCTCTGCTCTTTGCGGCTCGTTTTTGCGGCTTATCTAGCGGTCCGATTCCAACATTCGCATCCTTTCCCAGCGGGCTCTTTCGCGAATGTTAGAATCATAGAACCCCCAGCAAATATATTTCCAGTGGAGCTCAGGATTTGACATCCGCCATGCGAATTCACGGCCAGATGGGTGCGCATATCAAATCCACTTCACCAGTTTCCGGTGACGAAAAGTATCGCCCGGATCACATAGCCGGTCGTGGTTCGCAATATCGCTGAAATAACATCAAGATTTAGACCGAACTGCGAACCCAGCAGCGGAAGCAGGATCAGCACGCCGATCAGGATCAGCATGCCGAACGGTTCCAGCCGCGCCAGCGGCAAGGCCAGGGGCCGCGGCAGCAGCCCGACCGCAACGCGGCCGCCATCCAAAGGCGGGATCGGCATCATGTTGAAAATCGCAAGGATCACGTTGATCACAAGCGCATTTTTCAGGTTGTCGGCCAGCCATTGCGTGGCGTTGTCGGGGAACAGGCCGATGCCATGGAACGCCGCTGCGGCAACCAGCGCCAGCGCGATATTAGTGGCGGGACCCGCGAGCGCCACCAGCACCATGTCGGTCCGCGGATTTCGCAAGCCGCGAAAATTCACCGGCACCGGCTTGGCATAGCCGAACAGGAACGGCGAATGCGCCATCAGGAGTATTGCCGGCATGATCAGCGTGCCGAAGGGATCGATGTGCCGGAGCGGGTTGAAGCTGACGCGGCCGAGGTTATAGGCCGTATCATCACCGAGGCGATGGGCGACGAAGCCGTGCGCCGCTTCGTGAAAGGTGATGGCGATGACGAGCGGCAAGACCCAGACGGAGAGGGTGTAAATATCCACGTGGCTCGGTTCCGGAAATCAGGCTGATTCCGCTTCACGCTATCACGTCCGGACGGAATTGATGCCCGGCATGCGGGCTTATCGTAACCGGAATGCTAAACCGGGCCTTCCGAATATTGCGGCAGGCCGTCATCCAGGCGGACCCATGCGATCTTTTCCGAAACCCAGATGTGCTCGGTCGGCGCGAAGGCGTTGCGGTCGTCAAAGGTGGCGAGCGCCACGCCGGCCGCCGTGCCGTTGCGGCGCCAGGAAAAAAGCCGCGTGCCGCAGGCTTTGCAGAACACGCGCTCAAGATGATCCGAGGATGGGTAGCGGCCGGTGTCGCCTGACACCGTGATGGCGCCTTGGTCGTACAGCGCCCGCGCGAAGAACGGCGAGCCCATTGCCTTCTGGCAATTGCGGCAGTGGCAGATGCGCACGTTAATCGGCTCGCCCTCGCATTTGAAGCGAACCGCGCCACAGAGGCATCCTCCTTCTCGCGTCATGAAGTTTTCCGCTCCTCGCCCTCATCCTGAGGGCTTGCGAAGCAAGCGTCTCGAAGGATGAAGCCCCGACATCAATCCCACCCTTCGAGACGGCCGCTTGGCGCGGCCTCCTCAGGGTGAGGTCTTCTCAATAGGTGGCTCGCCCGCCGGAAATGTCGAACACCGCGCCCGTCGAGAAGGAGCAATCCTCGGAAGCCAGCCAGGCCGCGAGGGCCGCGAGCTCTTCGACGAGAACAAAACGGTTCTTGGGAATCTTCGACAGCATGAAGTCGATATGTTGCTGCGTCAACTGGTCGAAGATCGCGGTCTTGGCCGCGGCCGGCGTCACCGCGTTGACCATGATGTTGTATTTGGCGAGCTCCTTGCCGAGCGACTTGGTCAGCGCAATCAGACCAGCCTTGGAGGCCGAGTAGTGCGCGGCGTTCGGATTGCCTTCCTTGCCCGCGATCGAGGCGATGTTGACGATGCGGCCGTAGTTTTGCTGAACCATTGTGGGCACGATCGCCTTGCAGCAGATGAAGGGGCCGTCGAGGTTGATGCGGAGCACCTTGCGCCACTCCTCGAAGTCGGTTTCCCAGACCGTCTTGTTGACGCCGGCGATGCCGGCATTGTTGACGAAGATATCGATCTTGCCGAGCGTCTTCAGCGTTGCGTCGCGCGCCTTCTCGACGGCGGCAAGGTCGGTGACATCGACCTTGAACGCGCTAACGCTTTCGCCGATTTCCTTTGCGGTTTTCTCCGCCAGCGCCTGGTCATTATCCCAGATCGCGACTTTCGCGCCGGAAGCGACGAAGCGTTCGGTGATGGCGCGGCCAAAGCCCTGGGCACCTCCGGTGACGACCGCACAGCGGCCGTTGAGATCGATCTTGTTCACTTAAAACATCCTCCATTTCAACTCCTCATGGTGAGGAGCGCGAAACGCGTCTCGAACCATGAGGCCAATAATTGTCATCCTGCGAGACGGCGCTTTATTGTTTGCACCGTTCGCAACGGCCTCACTAGAGTTTGGCCTGCTCGGGTGCGTGCGCCTCCTCAGGATAAGAATCCCTTAAAGAGTCCAGCCGCCGTCGATGATATGGGCCACGCCCGTCGTGAACGCGCTTTCGTCGCTCGCAAGATAGACCGCAAGCGAAGCGATCTCTTCCGCGGTGCCGAGCCGCCCCATCGGCTGCCGCGCGATGAACGCATCACGACCGCCGGGGCCGGCGGCCGCCGCGCGGCCGAGCATGGAGGGCGTCTCGATCGTTCCCGGGCAGATGCAATTGCAGCGGATGCCCTTGGTGATGAAATCGGCTGCGACCGCACGCGTCAGCGCGGCGACGGCGGCTTTGGTCGCGCCATAGACGTAGCGGTTGGGCGCGGCCTTGAAGACGCCGGCGGCGGAGGAAATGTTGACGATCGCGCCGTGGCCGCGCTCCAGCATGGCGGGCAAGAAACTGCGGATCGTCCGGTGCATCGACTTGACGTTGAGGTCGAAGGAAAAGTCCCAGTCGTCGTCAGAGCAATCGAGCACGGTGCCGTGGTGCACGAAGCCTGCGGCATTCAAGAGGATGTCGACCCCTCCGACGCGCTTGGCCACGGCGGCGACCTCAGCGCTGTTGCGCGCGTCGAGGCGCGCCACGTCCTTCACGCCTTCTGCGGAGAGGCTCGCCAATCCCTTCTCGTCGATGTCGGTGGCAAAGACGGATGCGCCCTCGCGCGCAAAGGCGATCGCCGAGGCGCGGCCGATGCCGGCGGCGGCCGCGGTGACGAATGCGCGTTTGCCTTTCAGGCGGTCTGACATGGTGTTCTCCTTTTGATTTTCGGTCATTGCGAGGAGCAAAGCGACGAAGCAATCCAGACTTTCTTCGTGACGCTGGATTGCTTCGCTGCGCTCGCAATGACGAGCTTTGTTTAGTGATTATCTCTCGCCACGCCGAACGTGCCGGCGACGTTGTGGTAGCGCGTGGCAAGCTCCATGCAGGCGCCGGTCGAATGCTGGCCGACGGTTGAGCGATAGAGTTCCTGCCAGGGCGTCTGGCTCTTCGGATGGGGGAAGCCACCTTTGGCCTTCAGATCGGCGCGCCGCTTCTTCAACTCGTCGTCAGAGATCAGGATGTTGGCGCTGCCCTTGTTGAGGTCGATGCGCACCTTGTCGCCGGTCTTGAGGATCGCAAGCCCGCCATCGGCGGCGGCTTCCGGCGAGGCGTTGAGGATCGACGGCGAGCCCGAGGTGCCAGACTGCCGGCCGTCGCCGATGCAGGGCAGGGACAGGATGCCGCGTTTGATCAGCGCGGCCGGCGGCTGCATGTTCACGACCTCGGCGCCGCCGGGATAGCCGATCGGACCGGTGCCGCGCACGAACAGGATGCAACGCTCGTCGATATCGAGCGACGGGTCGTCGATCCGCTCGTGATAGTCCTCCGGCCCCTCGAACACGATGGCGCGGCCCTCGAAGGCATTGGGGTCCTTCGGGTTGACCAGATAGCGGTCGCGGAATTCCTTCGAGATCACGCTCGTCTTCATGATTGCGGAATCGAACAGATTGCCGCGCAGCACGATGAAGCCTGCATCCTTCACCAGCGGCTTGTCATAGCTGAAGATCACGTCGCCGTCGGGCTTGGCGGCCTCATGGCAATTGTCGCCCATGGTGTGGCCGTTAACGGTCACCGCGTCTTCGTGAATGCGCTTGGCCTTCATCAATTCGCGCACCACCGCCGGCACGCCGCCGGCGCGATGAAATTCCTCGCCGAGATAGAAGCCGGCCGGCTGCATGTTGACCAGCAGCGGAACGTCGTGGCCGAATTTCTGCCAGTCGTCGATCGAAAGCTCGACGCCGATATGGCGGGCGAGCGCGTTGATGTGGATCGGCGCGTTGGTCGAGCCGCCGATCGCCGAATTGACGACGATGCAGTTCTCGAACGCCTTTCGTGTCAGGATATCGGAAGGCTTCAGATCCTCCCAGACCATGTTGACGATGCGCTTTCCGGTCTCGTACGCGATCTGACCTCGCTCGCGATAAGGCGCCGGGATGGCGGCGCAGCCGGGCAGGGACATGCCGAGGGCTTCGGCGAGCGCATTCATGGTCGAGGCGGTGCCCATGGTGTTGCAGTGGCCGACCGACGGTGCGGAGGAGGCTACGATGGTCATGAACTGTTCGTAATCGATCTCACCGGCGGCGAGCTGCTCGCGTGCCTTCCAGACCACAGTGCCGGAGCCGGTGCGCTGGCCATTATGCCAGCCGTTGAGCATGGGTCCGCCGGAGAGCACGATCGCCGGCAGGTTGACGGTCGCGGCGGCCATCAGGCAGGCCGGCGTGGTTTTGTCGCAGCCTGTGGTCAGAACGACACCGTCCAGCGGGTAGCCGAACAGGACCTCGACCAGACCGAGATAAGCGAGGTTGCGGTCCAATGCCGCAGTCGGCCGCTTTCCCGTTTCCTGGATCGGGTGCATCGGGAATTCCATCGCGATGCCACCGGCGGCCCGGATGCCTTCGCGCACCCGGTGCGCCAGCTCAATATGATGCCTGTTGCACGGAGATAAGTCGTTGCCGGTCTGGGCAATGCCGATAATCGGCTTGCCGGACTGCAATTCCTCGCGGGTCAGGCCGTAGTTGAGATAGCGCTCCAGGTAGAGCGCGGTCATCCCGGGGTTATGGGGGTTGTTGAACCACTCGGTGGAGCGGAGTTTGCGCCTGGTGACGCCGGTTAGCGGCTTGTTCATGGTTTCTCCCGCAGCGCACGCGCCTTGTTTTTGTGCGATACCTTGATTGGAAGCAGCAATTTCGCACGCCAAGGTGCGGTTCGCAACGGCGACACCTTACCGCGATTTTCTACGACTTTGATCCAAGGACATGTCTGCAAAAGTCTGATATGACGCCACTAAATCAGGGCTGCTGGCGTGTGTACCGGCGGTCGGATGGCGTATTCGGGAGGAAGTGTATGTCGTCTGTGCATATCCGCGATGTGCGGAAATCGTTTGGTGGCTTTGAAGTCTTGCACGGAGTGACGATTCCGATCGAAGACGGCGCCTTTGTCGTGCTGGTCGGTCCGTCCGGTTGCGGCAAATCGACCCTGCTGCGGATGCTCGCGGGGCTGGAAAACATCACCTCGGGGACGATTTCGATCGGCGATCGCGTCGTCAACAACATCCAGCCCAAAGAGCGCGACATCGCGATGGTGTTCCAGAATTATGCGCTCTATCCGCACATGACGGTCGCCGACAATATGGGCTTCTCGCTGAAGCTTCGCGGCGCCAATCCGGCCGAGATCAAGAAGGGGGTGGCCCGCGCCGCCGAGATCCTCGCGCTGACGCCGCTGCTCGACCGTTATCCCCGGCAACTGTCGGGCGGCCAGCGCCAGCGCGTCGCCATGGGCCGCGCCATCGTGCGCGATCCGCAGGTGTTCCTGTTCGACGAACCGTTGTCGAACCTGGATGCCAAGCTGCGTGTTGCGATGCGCACCGAAATCAAGGAACTGCATCAGCGGCTGAAGACCACGACGGTCTATGTGACCCACGACCAGATCGAGGCCATGACCATGGCCGACAAGATCGTGGTGATGCATGACGGGATCGTTGAACAGATCGGCTCGCCCCTCGAACTTTACGACAAGCCGGACAATCAGTTTGTCGCGAGCTTCATCGGCTCGCCGGCGATGAATTTCCTCAAAGGCAAGGTCAAGGCGAACGGCAGCGCCACCTTCGAAGGACCAAACGGCGTGAGTTTGCCCCTTGCGACGGCGCCCTCCAATTCCGACGGAAGGCCTGTGGTTTATGGCGTGCGGCCCGAGCATTTCACGATCGCCGATGATGGCGCGCAAGCCGAGATCGTGGTCGTCGAGCCGACGGGGTCGGAAACGCAGGTATTCGCCAATCTCGGTGGCGAGCAAGTCGTCGCCGTGTTCCGCGAACGTCACCAGTTCAACCCGGGTGACAAGGTGCGGCTGAAACCCAATCCGTCGGTGGTTCATTTGTTCGACGAGGCCACCGGCAAGCGACTTTAAGACTCGGCGCGGGCAAGTTGACGACATAAAAGCCAAATCAAGAAGGGAGAAAACGGACAATGAGTGATTTCACACCGGATCGGCGCTCTCTGCTGAAGGCGGGCGGCGGCCTGCTGACGGTTGCAGCGACCATGTCGGCCGAACAGCTGCTCGGCTATGCCAAGGCGTGGGCGCAGGCCGCGCCGTGGAAGCCGGAAGCCGGCGCCAAGATCAACCTGCTGCGTTGGAAGCGCTTCGTCGAGGCGGAAGACGTCGCGTTCATGAAGATCGTCGACGCCTTCCAGAAGGCAACCGGCGTCGCCATCACCGTCTCCAACGAATCCTACGAAGACGTTCAGCCCAAAGCATCGGTCGCGGCCAATGTGGGGCAGGGCCTCGATATCGTCTGGGGTCTTTATTCGCTGCCGTTCCTGTTTCCGAACAAGTGCACGGACATGACCGACGTCGCCGATTATCTCGCCAAGAAGGGCGGCGGCTGGACCAAGTCGGGCGAAGAGTACGGCAAGCTCGACGGCAAGTGGATCGGCGTTCCCGTCGCGGCCACCGGTGCGCTGGTCAACTATCGCATCTCGGCCATGGAGAAGGCCGGTCACAAGGAATTTCCGAAAGACCTCGCCGGCTTTGCCGACCTCATCAAAGGTCTCAACAAGAACGGCACGCCGGCCGGCATGGCGGTTGGCCACGCCTCGGGCGACGCCAATACCTGGCTGCATTGGGCGCTGTGGGCCCATGGCGGCAACCTGATCGACGCCAACAACAAGGTGATCATCAATTCGCCCGAGACGGCGAAAGCGCTCGAATATGTCAAAGGCCTCTACGACGACTTCATTCCAGGCACCGCGTCCTGGAACGACAGTTCCAACAACAAGGCCTTTTTGGCCGGTCAACTCTATCTGACTGTCAACGGCATATCGATTTACGTCACGGCGAAAAAGGAAAATCCGCAGATCGCCCAGGACATGAATCACGCGCATCTGGTTCCGGGCGTCGACGGCAAGACGCGCGAAATGAACCTCGGCTTCCCGATCCTGGTGTTCAATTTCACCAAGTTCCCGCAGGCCTGCAAAGCCTTCACTGCCTTCATGATGGATCCCGAACAGTTCAATCCCTGGGTCGAAGCGGCGCAGGGCTATCTGTCGCCGTTCCTGGCTGGTTTTGACAAGAACCCGATCTGGACCGCCGATCCCAAGAACACGCCGTATCGCAACGTGGCCGAGGTTTCGCTGACCCCGGCCGGCATCGGCAAGATGAGCGAAAGCGCGGCGGCCGCGATCGCGGACTTCGTCGTCGTCGACATGTTCGCGAACTATTGCACCGGTCGCGAGGATGTGAAGACCGCGATGGCCTCGGCGGAGCGTTCCGCCAAGCGTATCTTCCGTTAGGTTATAAAGGCCGGCGTGGCTCTCACGCCGCGCCGGCCTTTATCTTTGCTGACGAACCGGGTTTGACCCGGCTTCGGAATTGGAACGAGATGACGACGCTTCAAACATCTGCCCCCGTACAGGCGGCCCGTATCGACACCCCCTCGCTATGGTCGCGGCTGAAGGTCAACCGCAACTTCGTGGCGCTGTGGTTTATGCTGCCCGCGGGCGCGTTCCTGATCCTGTTTTTGGCCTATCCGCTCGGCCTCGGCGTCTGGATGAGCTTCACCGACGAGCGCATCGGCAGAGCCGGCGTTTTCGTCGGTCTCGAGAACTACGAATGGCTTTGGGACGACGCCATCTTCTGGCTCTCGGTTTTCAACACGATCCTCTATACGGTCGTCGCGAGCACGATCAAATTCGCGGTCGGGCTTTATCTCGCGCTGCTGCTCAACCGCAACATGCCGTTCAAGGCATTGATTCGCTCGATCGTGCTGATCCCGTTCATCGTGCCGACGGTGCTCTCGGCGATCGCCTTCTGGTGGATCTATGATGCCCAGTTCTCGATCATCTCCTGGTCGCTGATCAAGCTTCATCTCATCGAGCACCCGATCAACTTCCTCGGCGATACCAACTGGGCACGCGGCAGCGTGATTTTCGCGAACATCTGGCGTGGCGTGCCGTTTGTCGCGATCACCTTGCTCGCGGGCCTGCAAACCGTGTCGCCCTCGCTCTATGAAGCGGCGACGCTCGATGGTGCCACCGAATGGCAGCGCTTCCGCCACATCACCTATCCGCTGCTCACCCCGATCATCGCCGTTGTGATGACGTTTTCGGTGCTGTTCACCTTCACCGACTTCCAGCTGATCTGGGCGCTGACCCGCGGCGGGCCGGTCAACGCGACGCACCTGATGGCGACCCTCAGTTACCAGCGCGGCATCCTCTCGGGACGGCTCGGCGAGGGCGCGGCGATCGCGACCGCCATGATCCCGTTCCTGCTCGCGGCGATCGGGATTTCCTGGTTCGGTATGCAGCGGCGCAAATGGCAGCAAGGATCGAACAATGACTGATTCCGTGCTTCCGACCAAAGGCCCGGCGGGCGGCGTCACGGCCGGCGCCAGTGTCGGCGTGACCGACGACAGCGAGGGCATGAGCTATCTGGAGTCGCTGCCGCGCCGCGTGGTGACGCTCTATATCCCGCTCGCCTTGATCCTGATCATCCTGCTGTTCCCGTTCTACTGGATGGTGCTGACGTCGATCAAACCCGACGAGCAGCTGATCGACATGAACACCTACAATCCGTTCTGGGTGGTTCATCCGACGCTCAAGCACATCGAGAAACTGTTGTTCGAGACGCAGTATCCGCGCTGGCTCTGGAACACGATGTATGTCGCGATCGGCGCCACCGTGCTCTCGATCATCGCGAGCGTGCTTGCGGCCTATGCGATCGTTCGCCTGCGCTTCAAGGGCGCGGACACCGTCGGCGTGCTGATCTTCTTTGCCTATCTCGTGCCGCCATCGATCCTGTTCATTCCGCTGGCGTCGGTCATCCAGTTCTACGGTTTGTTCGACTCGCCGCTGTCGCTCATCCTGGTTTATCCGACGATCCTGATCCCGTTCTCGACCTGGCTCTTGATGGGATACTTCAAGACGATTCCGTTCGAGCTTGAGGAATGCGCGCTGATCGACGGCGCCTCGCGCTGGCAGATTCTCACCCGCATCGTGGTGCCGCTCGCGGTCCCCGGCTTGATCTCGGCCTTCATCTTCTCCTTCACGCTGTGCTGGAACGAGTTCATCTACGCGTTGACGTTTTTGCAATCGACGCCGAACAAGACGGTGCCGGTCGCGATCGTCAACGAGTTTGTCGACGGAGATATCTACAAGTGGGGCTCGCTGATGGCAGGCGCGCTGGTAGGCTCGCTGCCGCTCGTGATCCTTTATGCGTTCTTCGTCGAGCATTATGTGTCGGCGATGACGGGCGCGGTGAAAGAATAGCGGACGGACTGACCCTCTCCCCTTGCGGGGAGGGCGGCGGTCGAAGGCTGCCGTGTGAGGGGTCCTTTGACCGCAGGGCGGGATTGCATTGCCAACCCCTCACCCAAGCGGTTATGTCGCTAGTTCTGGTGCAGCCCTCTCCCGCAAGGGCAGAGGGCGCAGCAACGGGCACCATGCGACGATGCAAGAAGCCGAGAAGGAGTGACCTCTTTGCATATTCTGGTTCTGGGCGCGGCCGGCATGGTCGGCCGCAAATTGGTTGATCGCCTCGTTTCTGACGGCCGGCTCGGCGACAAAGCCATCACCAAAATGACGCTGCACGATGTGGTCGCGGCGAAGCAGCCCGAGAAGGCGTCTTTTCCGGTCGAGATCATGGCCGGCGACTTCGCGATTGCAGGCGTGCCCGAAAAGCTGATTGCCGGCCGGCCGGACGTGGTCTTTCACCTCGCGGCGATCGTCTCGGGCGAGGCCGAACTCGATTTCGACAAGGGCTATCGCATCAATCTCGACGGCACGCGGATGCTGTTCGACGCGATCAGGCTCGCCGGCGGCGGCTACAATCCGCGCGTGGTATTCACTTCGTCGATCGCGGTGTTCGGCGCGCCGTTCCCGGACGCGATCGGCGACGAGTTCTTCAACACGCCGCTGCTCAGCTACGGGACCCAGAAGGCGATCGGTGAACTGTTGCTCGCCGACTATACGCGGCGCGGTTTCATGGATGGCGTCGGTATTCGCCTTCCGACCATCTGCATTCGGCCGGGTCTTCCGAACAAGGCGGCCTCCGGCTTCTTCTCCGGCATTCTGCGCGAGCCGCTGGCGGGCCAGGAGGCTGTCCTGCCGGTCTCGGAGGACGTGCGGCACTGGCATGCCTCGCCGCGCTCGGCGGTCGGCTTCTTGATCCATGCCGGGACCATGGACACCGCAAAGATCGGTCCGCGGCGCAACCTGACCATGCCCGGCATTTCCGCAACCGTCGGCGAACAGATCGCGGCGCTGAGGCGGGTCGCGGGCGAGAAGGTCGCAAGCCGGATCAAGCGCCAGCCGGATCCCTTTATCATCGGCATCGTCGCGGGATGGCCGCGCAATTTCGATCCCAGGCGCTCGCTTGAACTTGGCTTCACGACGGCTGAAAAGACCTTCGACGATATCATCCGAATTCACATCGACGACGAATTGGGTGGCAAGTTCGCCGCCTGACGTTTTCTGCTCGCAAGGAGACCTGCCATGACAGCCAGCATCGTCGGATGGGCGCATACGCCCTTTGGCAAATTCGACGCCGAGACCGTTGAAAGCCTGGTCGTGAAGGTTGCCAATGAGGCACTCGCGGACGCCGGTATTGCCGCTGGCGATGTCGACGAGATCGTGCTCGGGCATTTCAACGCCGGCTTCTCGCCGCAGGACTTTACCGCGGCGCTTGTCCTGCAAGCCGATCCGAACCTGCGCTTCAAGCCGGCCACCCGCGTCGAAAATGCCTGCGCCACTGGATCGGCCGCGGTGCACCAGGGCATCCGCGCGATCGCCTCGGGGGACGCGAAAATCGTGCTGGTGGTCGGCGTCGAACAGATGACGCGGACGCCGGGCCCGGAGATCGGCCGCAATCTGCTCCGCGCCTCTTATTTGCCGGAAGACGGCGATACCCCCGGCGGCTTCGCCGGCGTGTTCGGCAAGATCGCGCAAGGTTATTTCCAGAAATACGGCGATCAGTCCGATGCGCTCGCGATGATCGCGGCGAAGAACCACAAGAACGGCGTTGCCAATCCATATGCGCAGATGCGCAAGGACTTTGGCTTTGAATTCTGCCGCGCCGAGAGCGAGAAGAATCCGTTTGTCGCGGGTCCTCTCAAGCGTACCGACTGCTCGCTGGTGTCGGATGGAGCTGCCGCGCTGGTTTTGACCGATGTCGAGACCGCAAAGACCATGGGCAAGGCGGTGAACTTCCGCAGCGTCGCGCACGCGCAGGATTTCCTGCCGATGAGCAAGCGCGATATTTTGCAGTTCGAGGGCTGCTCGGTCGCCTGGGCGCGCGCATTGACGAAAGCCGGCATTGTGCTTTCGGATCTGTCTTTTATTGAAACCCACGACTGCTTCACCGTCGCCGAACTGATCGAATACGAAGCGATGGGGCTGACGCCGCGCGGGCAGGGCGCGCGCGCCATCAAGGAAGGCTGGACGCAGAAGGACGGCAAGTTGCCGGTCAATCCCTCCGGCGGATTGAAGGCCAAGGGTCATCCGATCGGGGCGACCGGCGTCTCCATGCATGTGATGACCGCAATGCAGCTCTCAGGGCAGGCGCCGGAGGGCATGCAGCTTCCGAATGCGAAGCTGGGCGGCATCTTCAACATGGGCGGCGCAGCCGTTGCCAACTATGTCTCGATCCTGGAGCCTGCGAAGTAGGGCCTTGAGCGATGAACATCGCCGAATGGCTCGCCAATACGGCCAGGCTTCGCCCCGAGGCGCCGGCGCTTCTGACCGGCTTTGATCTCGACGCCGATTACCAGACCTTTGCGCGCCGCGCGGCTGCGATCGGTGCCGC
>Ga0070741_10009511_pt1 | contig 18819 bp, 16 predicted proteins | sample Coa_R1_4_FD_66440 | JGI IMG/M metagenome (GOLD analysis project Ga0070741, IMG submission 66440) | Surface soil microbial communities from Centralia Pennsylvania, which are recovering from an underground coalmine fire - Coalmine... | ecosystem: Environmental > Terrestrial > Soil > Unclassified ...
CGCATCGACGTTCCCACGCCCTCACGCTCGTACACGATCACCATCGGCGGCGGCGCCATCGATCGGCTCCGCAAGCTGCTCGACGCGGCGAAGCTGCCCGAGCGGCGGTTTCTCGTCTCGAGTCCGGTCGTCTGGCGGTTCCACGGCGCGCAGATCGCGAGGGCGCTCGGCAGCGTGGAAGCGCCGATCCTCGTCCCGGACGGGGAGAAGAACAAGCACCTCGCGACCGTGTCGCGCGTGTACGACGCGCTGACGAAGGCGAATGCCGATCGCGCGTCGACGCTCGTCGTCGTCGGCGGCGGCGTGATCGGCGACCTGGCGGGCTTCGCGGCGGCGACGTACCTGCGCGGCGTCCCGCTCGTGCACGTGCCGACGACGCTCCTGGCGCAGGTGGACAGCTCGATTGGCGGCAAGGTGGGCGTGAACCATCCGCTCGGCAAGAACCTGATCGGCGCCTTCTATCAGCCGCACGTCGTGCTGGTCGACCCGCTGCTGCTGAAGACGCTGCCGCGCCGCGAATTCCGCGCGGGGCTCTACGAGGTGATCAAGTACGGGATGACGTCGAGCGCGGCGCTGTTCGATCGCGTCGGCCGCGAGCGGACGGCGATCTTCGATCGCACGCCCGAAGCGCTGCTGCCGATCATCGCGGAGTCGTGCCGCATCAAGGCGGACGTCGTCGTCAAGGACGAGCGCGAGTCGGGGCTGCGGCGGATTTTGAACTTCGGCCACACGGCGGGCCACGGGCTCGAGGCGGTGACGAAGTACCGCCGCTATCGCCACGGCGAAGCGGTCGCGTACGGGATGCTCGTCGCCGCCGCGCTCGCGCGCGCGCGGAACGCGCTGGCGGAGACCGATCGTCAGGCGCTCGCGTCGCTGATCGCGAAGCTGGGTCCGCTGCCGCCGGTGGCGGATGTGTCCGCGGCGCAGATGCTCGACGCGATGAAGCACGACAAGAAGATGGTCGCCGGCCGGCTGCACTTCGTCCTGCCGACGGCGATCGGCGCGACGACGATCGTCGACGATGTGACGGAGAAGGAGATGCGGGCGGCGCTGCTGGCGGTCGGGTTCAAGACCTGAGGTCGGTCGGAGCGTGTACCTGGTACGTGCCAGGTACGTGCCAGGTACGTACCTGGTACGTGCCAGGTACTCGGCGGGGACGGGTCAGCTCTCGGCGCCGAGCCGGTGCTCCTTGATCTTGGCCACCAGCGCCTTGTAGCTGACCTGCAACGCTTCGGCGGCCCGGCCGACGTCGCCGTTGACCTCCTTCAGCGTCTGCTCGATCTTCCGCCGCTCGACCTCGGCGAGGATGCGGCGCGTCGCCTCTGCCAGGCTCCCCGACAGGTTGATCTGCGACCACGGCCCCGACTCGCCATCCTCGTCGGCGACCGGCGGCGCCGGCCGGAACGACAGGTTCAGGTGACGCGAATGGATCGTGTCGCCTTCCGTGAGGATGACCGCCCGTTCGATGCAATTCTGCAGCTCGCGCACGTTCCCCGGCCACGGATACCGCTGCAGCTCGTCCTCGGCCGACGGCGACAGCACCAGCGGTTTCTTGTTCAAGTCGCGGCAGAAGCGCTCGATGAAGAAACGCGCCAGCGTCGAGATGTCGCGCGGCCGCTCGCGCAGCGGCGGAATCGTGATGGGAAAGACCGACAGGCGGAAGTACAGGTCCTCGCGGTACTGCCGCGCCGCGACGGCGGCCTTCAGGTTCCGATTCGTGGCGGCGACGACCCGCACGTCGACCTGGATCGGGACGGTGCCGCCGACGCGCTCGAACCGCTTCTCTTCGAGCGCCCGCAGGATCTTCGCCTGCAGCGACAGCGGCAAGTCGCCGATCTCGTCGAGGAACAACGTCCCGCGGTGCGCCAGCTCGAACTTGCCCGGCTTGCGGTTCGCCGCGCCGGTGAAGGCGCCCTTCTCGTGGCCGAACAGCTCGGTCTCGAGCAGCGTCTCCGGAATGGCGGCGCAGTTGATCGCCACGAACGGTCCGTCGGCGCGCGGACTCAGCGCGTGCAGCGTGCGGGCGAAGAGCTCCTTGCCGGTGCCGCTCTCCCCTTCGAGCAGCACCGTCGTATCGGTCGCCGCTGCCCGGTGCAGCGCCACCGACACCTGCTTCAGCTTGGTGTCGTCGCCGACGATCTGCGGCGCGCCGCGCCGCTGCGCGAGCTCCTCCTTGAGCAGCAGATTCTCGGTCGAGAGCCGGCGCTGCGACAGCGCGCGCTCGACCATCAGCAGCAGGTGATCGGGGTCGACCGGCTTCGCGAGGAAGTCCATCGCCCCTTCCTTCATCGCCGCCACCGCATCCTGGATGCTGCCGAACGCCGTCATGACGATGACCGGCGTGTCGCCGTCGAATTCCTTCGACGCGCGCAGCACGCCGAGGCCGTCGCCCTCCGGCAGGCGCAGATCCGACAGGACGACCGCCGGCCGGCTGGCGTGCAACGCCGCCTCGGCTTCCGGCTGATCGCGCGCCTCGACGACGGTGTGGCCCTGCGCCTCCAGGGCGTGGCGCAGCATCGTCCGGAGCGAGTCTTTGTCCTCGACGAGGAGGATCGGCAGGTCGGCGACGCCGCGGCGCGACACCGTCAGCGCAGCCAGCCGGGCGGGACGCCGGCGCGACGGGCTTCTTCCTGCAGGTCGTCGATCGACTTCTGATCCTTCTTGATCTGCTCTTTCAGACGCGCGAGCTCGGCGACGGCGCCCTGCCGCCGCTGTTCGATCTGGGCGCGCTGCGCCGGGTCGTCGCGGTTGACGAAATCGGTCGTCAGCGAATTGACCTGCGTCTGCATCGCGTCGGCGTGCACCTGATCGCGCGACAACGCGTCCTGCAGCGACTTCATCTTGGCGGACCAGTATTTCTGGTCCTTGACGGTGGCGCCGTCCTTGTCCGCGGCGCCTCCTCCGCTCGGCTTGTCCGCGTCCTTCGGGGTCCTCGACGCGTCAGGGGCCGGCGTGTCGGACGGCGCGGAGGACGCGGACGGCGTCGACGAGGTCGGCGCCGGCGCATCCCCGAGGTCCTTGTTGGTCAGGACCTTCGAGGGCGCCTTGATCTCCTTGCGGCGCTCCTCTTCCTTCTTGGCGACGTCGGCGAGCGACTGCGCCGCGAGCGGCGTGGCATACGCCAGCCCCGCGACGATCGCAACGATGGGCAATCCTGTAATGCGCATGGCCTCGGCTCTCGTAACTTATCGGCCGCAAGGCCATGCTACCGCAGGTGGCCGGCACACGGCGACGGTTCGCGCGCTACTTGCCCGGCTGCAGGTTCTGCGAGAAGCCGGTGCTGTCCATGTCGCGGAACATCGGCGTCAGCGGCGGCAGCTTCGCGGGGTCGAGCAGGTCCAGGTCGAATGAAAACGCGCGCGTCGGCACTCCGTACACGACCCCGTTGGTCTTATAGACACCGACCGCTTGCCGGTTGTAGAAGATCGACGCCATCGAGCCGACGTAGTTGACGGTGTCGGCACCGGGCGAGCCTTCGAGCATGCGAAGGAAGTTGTGGACGCCGCCGTCGCTGCCAAAATCGGGTGCGGCGTTCCCGACCACTGCCGGCAGCGGGAAGTCGATTCCTTTCCCCGCGAGCACGGCCACGCGGTACCACGAGTTGGCCGCTCGCAGCCGACTGAGGCCGTTGCTCGAACCCTGCGGACTGAACGGGAACAGGAACGACGTCGTGTCGATCCAGCTGCTCGACAGGAGGGTGACGGCGTCGGCGAGTACCGCTGTCGCCGCGTGGGCGTTGGCAAAGTTGCCGCCGCTCGAGTTCCAATTGCCGGCAATGTAGACGGGGTTTTCCGTCACCACCGTGAGGCCGTTCACCGACGCGACAAGATTGTCGCCGTTGATCAATTTGACGGCCCGTCGGAACATGATGGCCCTGTTCGTCATCGCGCGCGCCGCGCCGCTCACCCCGGTCGTGTCGGCGATGCCGGCGACCGTGCTGGTCAGGTCGAGCAGCGGGTTGATGGCGCCGACGCCGAGCGTCGGGTAGAACGTGTCGGTACACGTGATGCCGTTATTCGCGAACACGTTGTACTTGCCGTTGCACGTCGCCTTGCCGCCGTAGGTGTCCAGCGTGGCACTGGCGTTCACGTCCTCGCCGGCATCCAGGACGCCGTTGGGCGCCCCAGCGGCGTCGGCGGGGTTGACGAAGTCCTCCCACCCCCACTCCGCCGTTTCACTGTTCGTCGTGTCGCGGTTGTTGCGCCGATCCGAGATGTAGATGCTGTAGCCGGTGTTGTCGGTCTTCGACTGGTTGCCGGTCGGCGCGAGGCCGGTCACCGGGTTGACGACGTTGTACGGCGCCTGGCCCGCGAACCACTTGGCGAGATTGCCGGCGTCGACGGCGACGTAGTACATGACGCCGCCCAGTTTGATGTTCGTGCCGGCCGGCGCCGACGGCCGCGTCCAGGCTTCGCGTGCGTCGAAGATCGCGCCTGGCCAATAGTCTGTCGCGGTGATCGTGCGGCCGTTCGCCGTGAGCGGGCACGGCGTCGGCGGCACCGTTGCCGCTCGAGCCGAATCGTCGGCCAGCCGCTGCAAGCGCAGGATCGCATTCGGACTCGGATCGACGGCGGCGCAGGTCCCGACGCTGGCCGCCGCACCGATGCCGTATCCCAGGATTTCGGCGGTGATGTCGTGCCACGTGCCGTCGTTCGCGTTCTGCCGTTCGATTTTGATGACGCCGCCAAGCGTGCTCGTCCCGACAGGCGTCGTCCGGTACGACACGTCCAGCTTTTCGTTCGCAGGGATGTTGATATTCACGTTGCAGCCGGTCAGCACGTCGGGCGCCGTCGACGTCGTGTACCCGGTGCACGTGACGCGCTGATCGTCCACCCAGAATGTGTTCGGCGAAAAGTTGAGGGTGGTCGTTGCGTTCGTCACCGTCAGGGTCTTGCCGCCACCGGTCGACACGGTCGCGGCGACGACGGCCGAAATACCGGGAAGCGCTGCTGCCGTCACGGTGGCGTTGATCGGGATGGTCGCCAGGCCGCCGACGGTGATTGCGATAGTGCAGTTGATGAACTGCGTCGGACTCTTGTCCTTGCAGTTCGTGACGCTCCACTGGTTCGCTCCTGCGTTCGCCGACACCGTCAGCGTCGCCGGAATCTGGAGGGAGCCGGGCAGCGCACCGCCGGCGATCGTCATCGAGACGCCGTTGCCCGCGGCGACGGCCGTCGTGATCAGCTGGCCCGCCCACGCCGGCGCCGCTTGCGGCGTCGCGATCGGGATATTTCCGTACGGCCCCGCACCGGCCTCGAGCGACTTCGGCGCGACGGTGTTGTCGACGCCAGGGATGTTCGTGATGTCGGCCGCGGTGTCCGAGAGCATCACGCGGATGCTTGCCTTGTTGAACATCCGCTCGCCGTACAGAATCGAGGTGGTGTCCTCGAGCGGCCGCGGCCGGCGGATCACGTCGATGTTCGTGCCACCCACGTTCGGTGCGATGATCGGGAGCGTCAGCATCTTCGCGCCGGTTCCGCGCGTGGCGCCGTTCGCGCCGTTCTTGATGTAGCCCTTGTAGGTGCTCAGCGACAGCGCCGTCCAACCGCTCCACGGCGTGCTGCCCGGGCCGCCCTGCACGCTCCCCTCGGTCGCCGCGAGCGCCCGATACGTGCCGCCCCCCTTGGTCATGTTGACCGTGCCGCCACTGTTGTTGTTCGCGATCGCATTGCCGTTCGGCAACACGGCGCGAATGATGTCCTTGTAGGCCGTCACCTTGTCGCCGAGCGTCAGCGTCTTGCCGTCCCCCACCGCGAGAAACAGGTTGCCGTTGGTGTGGACGCGACCGCCGAACGCGAAGTCGTCGCCCGAGTGGAAGGCCAGATCGACGTCGGAGAAGATGCCGAACTGGAACACCGGAACGGCGACCGCTTCGATAGTCCGCGAGAGGTGAACTTCGCCTCCGGAGTTCGTTTTCGCCGTGACGTCGACCTGGTACGGCGTCTTCAGCGCATACAGCCCGTCGTACGGCGAGTTCGCGTTGTTGATCGTCCGCGATCCCGGCAGCGTCGTCGGGTTGTTCGTCGCGGTCAGCGCGCAGAACGTGATCGTGTAGCCGTTGGCGCCGACGGTGAGCGGCGTGCGGTTGACGCCGTCGGAGTTGTTGCAGTCGTAGGTCGACAGCTCGCTCGCCGGCAGCGCGGTCGGCGCGGCCGTCGCCGCGAAGCTGACGTTCGTGATCGCCGGCTGCGCGGTCGTCCCCGTCAACGCGGTGACCTGCGCGTTGGTCGGCGCCACGTTCTTCAAGAACGTGTTGCCGAGATCGGCCGTGAGCTTCTCGACGCCGGCGGTCGCGCCGTAGAACGCCTGGCTGCGATCCTTGTCGATGAAGCGATAGCGCTGGTCGGTGATCACGACGGTCGTGAAGCCGACGAGGAGCGCCGAAATGAGCATCATCACGAGCAGGGCCGTGATGAGCGCGATGCCGCGTTCGTTGGAAGTGCGCATGGCGTTAGCTGCCGGGATTCGCGCCGGTCGTGTACCGATCCTGCGACGACAGGCTGCGGACGCCGACGGCGGTCGTGATGTGGTTCCGGACGTAGGCCTGGGTGGGCTTCGACAGCTCCTCCGACCGGACGCCCATGTGGATGTTGACTTTCCGGATCATGTTCGACGTGTACCCGATGCCGTTGATCGTCTGCGGCAGCGTCGTCAGACCCTGCACCGGGTTGTCGCCCGTCGGATCGATCAGGTCGTAGGTCAGGTCCATGTCCTCGACGACGCCCGCGAGCGCCTGCGGCGCGAAGTGGTTGACCATGCGCGTCAGGCGCGGCGTCCCCGGCGTCGTCGTGTTGTCGACGTAGTACGTGATCATGAGCAGCCGCATGATCGCGGTGCCGGCGCCGAGGTTGCTCGGCGTGCCCGGCCAGACGGCGTTCGCCGTCGCGAGCGGCACCGGCGACGTCGCGGGCACCGCGGTCACGTCGCACATGTCGGCGGCCTTGATGCAGAAGATCGTGCCGGTGAAGCTGGTGTTCCGCTGGTTGAAGTGGAACCAGTCGTTCGTGCTGTCGTTCTGCGCGAAGTAGACGTGCGTCGAATCCTTCGACGTGACCGTCTGCGCCGCCATCCCGTTCGTGTTCTTGAACAGCACGATGTCGCCGACGTTGATCGGCAGCGTGTCGTTGGTGGTGTCGCCGACGAGCCACGGCGAGGTCGCCAGCATCGTCAGCGACGAGCCGTCCGCCGCGATCACCGCCATGGAGCTGTCGAATGTTCCCGGCGTGTTCGCGCCGAGGCCCTTGAGGACCGGCATGAACTGGTCGACGGTGAGAATCGTGACGATGTCGGTCGTCGACCCGTTGATCGTCGGCCCGAGCTGGCTGCCCGACGTGATCGCCGGCAGGATCAGGGTCCCGTCGTCGTCGGCGACCAGCGCGAACGAGAGGCTCGTCCCAGGCGGCGCCGGACGCGCAATCGGCGTCGCGCCGGTACCGGCGGGCGCGGGGACGCCGCCATTGGCGATGATGCGTCCCGCCATCATCAGGTCGCGCATCAGCTGGTTGCTGCCGGCGCGCAGGTTCTGGTTGGCGTCGCTGAGCTGCGCGGCGGTGTCGTTGATGTCGAGCGCGTTCTTGAACGTCGTCAACGTCGTGCCCGCCACCAGCAGCATGACTGCGACGCTGACCAGCAGCTCGGTGATCGTGAAGCCGTCGTCGCGGTGAAGGTTGGTCACAGTGCTCGTCCTTTACGCGAACGCCGAGATGTAGGTGACGAGCGTGTACGTGCGCTTCGTCTGCCCGTTCTGGTAGCTCACGATGACGGTGATCTTCCGCAGATCCCCGTTTTCTCCCGGCGCGTCGACGATCTGGATCTCGCGCGTGTACGACGTCAGCGCGATCGTCTGGCCGGGGATGTCGATCGTTTCGACGCCCGCGGCCGCATCGTCGGACGTATTGCAGATGCCGTCGGCGCCGCACATCTTGTAGATCCCCTGCGGGCCGTTCAGGAACACGCCGCCGTTCGCGACGTTGTTGATCTGCGACCAGTCGAGGTGTCCCGAGTCGCGCGCGGCGAACACCGATTCGATCGCCTGCGTCGCCTTCTGCGCGACGATGACGTCCTGCGGCGAGCTGCTCAAGTTGGTCATGCCGGCGACGAGGACGCTGGCCGCGCCGATGACTCCCGTCGTCAGCACGCCGATCGCGATCACCGTCTCCGCGAGCGAGAAGCCTTTTTCGTTTGACAGCACGTTCACACCTTCACCCATTGACGACCGTCCCATTTGTAGGCGCGGACGCGCCCGGTCGACCCGAGCACGGTGACCGCGCGCGCGGCCGGATTCGCCGAGGGTATCGTCGTAAACACCGTTCCGTTGGTCGTGACGCCGTTCCAGTCGACCAGCGTCCCGTCGGGCGAGAACTTCACGACACTGGTCGACCCCGTCGCCGAGGCGAAGGTCCCGTTCGTCGTGTTGTAGAAACAACTCGGCTGCCCGGCGCCGCACGTCGCCGCGAACCCGTCAGGGGTGTCGCCCGTGCCGGTGACGCGGTAGAACTGGGCGCCGCCTTCGAACAACGCGACCGACAGCGTGGTCGTCGTCGTGGGGGTATCTTCGCGAATGATGCTGAGGGTCTGGGCCGTCGTGTCGAAGGTGACGCGGATATAGCGGCGCTGGGTGATCGCCATCTCGCGCGCCGAATTCATGTTCGACAGCACGACGCGCATCGCCGAATCGCCGCGCAAATTGTTACGCGTCGTCTGCAGCTGCGCGACGGACATGCCGCCGATGATCGCCATGATGCCGACGACGACCAGAATTTCGACGAGACTGTAACCGTCTTCCTTCGCCGCGATCGTGGAGAGCGTTTCCATCCACGGTTGATGTTGGCAAGGGTACGCCCACCCTGGGCAAGTGGCAGTTGAGACTGTGGTTTCAGCTATTTAGCTGGAATCGACCCGGATCCGGCCGCAGGCCGAGGTGCGCCGTTTCGGAACACGGGATCACGATCTTGACAACCGCTGGGCGCGGTCGCGGATCGCGTCGGCGTCCGGAGCCTCGGGAGCGAGCTCGAGATAACGCCGGTACTCGCGGATGGCGTCGGCGCCGCGGCCGACCTTTTCGTAACTCGCCGCGAGCGCCCGATGCGCCGCGGGCTCGCGCGGCGACAGCTGAATCGCCGTTTCCAGCTCGGGGATCGCCGCCGCGTCCTCGTGCGCCTGCTGGAGCGCGACGCCAAGGTTGTACTGCGGCTCGTAGTCGTTCGGCTGGAGGCGCGCCGCCAGCCGGTAGTCGTCGGCGGCGCGGCTCCACTGCCCCATCTGGCCTTCGAGCCGCGCCATGTTGATGCGCACGGTGGCGTTGCGCGGCGCGATCTCCAGGGCATGGCGGAAGGCGGCGAGCGCGCCCTGCTGTTCGCCCATCCTCTGGAGGACCAGCCCGAGACCGTTCAACGCGACGGTGTCGTTCGGGTCGTTCTTCAACTTTTCTTCGAACGCGTGACGCGTGGCGGCCAAATCGTTGCCGCTGCCAGCGTCGGCCGCGGGATCGGCCGCAGCGGTCGGGGGAGGCGCCGACGGCGCCGCCGGGTTCTCGGCCGCGGGCTGCGCCAGCGGATTCGGCGCCGGCGCCGAAGAACCGGCTGGCGCCGGCGGCGTGACCATGGCGGACGACGAGGGCACGGGCTGGGCTTCGCCGCCGACCGCGCTCTTGTCGCGCGTCGACCACAACACCCACACCAACCCGAGGACCGCGACGGCCGCGACGATCGCCACCTGCAGCCCGATGCGGTCCGAGATGTGCAGCGTCCGCCAGACCGGCAGCTCCTCGCGCGCCACGTGGAGCGGCTCGAAGCAGCGCAGGCAGCGCTCGCGCGTCGCTTTCATCCGGGCGCCGCACTTCGAGCAGACGACATAATCCTGCCCGGGCGAAAGGTCGTCGTCTTCGTACACTGCCGCCGATAATACACCGGCGTCACATCACACCGCTCAACTGCTCGGTGCGGATGCGTACCCACGGCGGCCGATTCGCCCGCTCGACGACGGCGACGATGGCCTTGTGCGCGCCGCGCGGACCGAACGCCTCGGCGCGGAGCGCAACGGCTCCATTCGCATCGACCAGCGGGTTGCCGTCGATCTCGGCCGGGTCGTCGCCGACGAAGACGATCACGTAGAACGCCGAATGCACGACCCCGCCCGGCACCATCGCCGCGAGCGGGCCGTACGCAAACGGCCGCCACACGGGATTGTCTGCGCCCCAGGGCCGCTGGCCCGTCGCGTTGGCGGTCAGGTCGGCGGCCGAGCACGTCGTGGTCTTGCCGCAATTGGCGGCGTTTGCCGCCGCCGCGACGTCGACCACGACACCGCCGTCCAGCGTGCGCACGCCGTTGGGCGGCCCGTCGGCGAACGGCGAGAGCGCCAGCCCGCCGAGCGCCGCATTCCAGTCCGCCAGCGCCGACAAGTCGCTCGTGGCCCGCTCGAGCGCCGCCTCCGCGGCGTAACGCGCCTCCTGTGCGCGGCCGAAATCCCCCGCCAGGATCGCTTCGCTCGCCGTCGTCAACGCGAGCGCCGCCGCGAGCGCGCCGACCAGCGTCAGGAGGAGGACCGTCACGATGAGCGCTGTGCCCTCCTCCATCGCCGTTCGCTCCGTCCACCGGTTCGGCGCACCGCGCTGCCCGACCGTCATGGCGACCCCGCGAGGTTGAGATTGCGCGGCGAGACCTTGAAGGTGACCTGGCGATCGGGAACCCAGCGTGTGGGGTCGCGTCCCGTCCCTGCCGCCGCGAACAGCGCGCCGGCCGGACCGCGGAGCGCCGCGATGGCCGCCTGGATGCGCAGCGTGACGACGACCATGCGAATCCGCAGCAGGTCGGCGTCCCACCGGTTCGCGCTGTACGGATCGGGACACCACGGACCGTCCGTGAGCTGCTCCTGCCCGAGCGGCACGAGCGCCACGCCGCCCGCCAGCGCCGGCAAGCGGGGCACCTGGTTTCCATCGGCGACGGCGAACACGCAGTTTTCGCCCGGCGGCCAGGCCGCATTCGCCTGCACCTCGAGCGGCGGCGGTTTCGGCCCGTACGTCGTCCACGGCCCAATCGGATCGTCGGGCGCGACGCCGGTGAGCTGCGGCGGCGCCGGGTCGCCGTAGTACGCGAACGACAGCGCCACCACGTTGTCGACCGCGGGCGCGGTGATGCCGCCGACGCTGCTTGTGACTTCGAGCTGGTTCGTTGCGGCATTCCACACGTAGACGACGTTCGATACGGCGACCAGGTCGGCGGCCGTCGGCTGATACGCGCTAAATGCGAGCGGCTGGTTCGCATGCTGCAGCATCGGCGGCGAGGCGGTGACCGCCGTGAGCGCGACGACGTCCGCTTCTCCGAGGCCGTCCGCAATCGCGAGTGACGATCCGGCCACGAACTGGCAGAGCGGACTGGTCGGCGGACACGACGCCTGTGGCTCGACCGCGATCCAATCCGACGGCAGCGACGACGGGTCGGCGAGGTGCGTCCGCGCCGCGCCGGGCGCAACGGAGACGATCGTGACGCGGTCCGGGAAGTACGAGCCCGCCGGATCGTCGGCGCGGGTGCCGCGCTTGAACGGCAGGACCGGCGCAAAAGACCGCACGAGCGGACCCGCAAGCCTCCCGCCGTCGGGCCCGGCGCCTGCGGCAACGAGATCGGTGAACAGCATATCGACACCCACGCGCAGCCGCTGCTCTTCGTCGGCCGCTTCCGGCTGCGCGGCGAACACGCTGTGCGACTGGCCGATCAGCGCCAGCGCTGCACCGATCACGACAAGCGTCGCCGCCGTCGCCACCAGCAGCTCCACGATCGAAAACCCGCCGGCGTGCCGCATCAGTCCGCCCTCGCGGCGCGCACGCTGACGAGCCGTGCGTCCACGCCGTGCGCGGCGAGGACCCGAACCTGAACCACCAGCCCGCCGGCAGGGTTCCACGGCAGCGGCTGCACCCACCATCGTCGCGTGAAGCCCACGATGCGGTCGCTGAACGCGTCGACGTCGCGGTCCAGCGCGTCCGGCGGCGACGGTGCGAGCGACGGCGCGGATCGCAGTTCCTCCATCTTGTCGACCGCGAGCAGCGTCGCGGTGGATCGCGCGCGCGCGGCGCTCGTCGCCTGCCGCGTCGCCACCGCGAGCTGTGTCAGCGACGCGAGCGCGGTGATGACGATGGCGGATGCGACGACGGCCTCGACGATCGTGAACCCGCGCGCGTGCGGCATGCGACGCGGTCGAGCAAGCGCGCTGCCAGCGATATTCCCGCCGGAATCGCAGGCGCGGCGGAGCGGCGCGCGCGCGCTGCGGTAACCGTGGTTGTCGCGAGGGAAACGCCGGTTGGCGGACGGGGCGCCTACGCGAGCGGCAGCGTCACCTGAAACGTGGCGCCGGCGTTCGACCCCGGAAGGGCGATGATTCGGCCGTTGTGGTACACGACGATCTTCTGCACCAGCGCCAGCCCGAGGCCGGTGCCGTTCCGCTTGGACGTGACGAACGGACGGAAGATGCGGTCGCGAAGATCGGCGGGAACGCCGGGACCGTTGTCCGACACGGTCAGGCGCGTGACATGCTGCCCGCGGTCGATGTCGGAGTGGACGACGATGATCGGGCGCGCGGCGGCGCCGGCGCACGCTTCGACCGCGTTGCGCAGCAGATTGCTGATCGCCTGCCGCAACAGCACTTCGTCGCCGTCGACGATGGCGAACTCGCCGCGCAGCTCGAGGCTGCCGCCCAGTTCGCGCACCTCGGCGCGCACGTCGTCCGCGGCGCGCTCGCAGATCGCGCGCAAATCGATGTGCGACAGTGTCAGCTGCGCCGGGCGCGCGAAGTTCAGGAAGTTCGTCACCACCTCGCTCAGCGAGTTGGTTTCGGCGCGGATGCCTTCGACATACGGCCGGTACGAGGGCGGCAGGGCGTCGAGGTCGAGGAGCTTGCTGTAGCCGTGAATCGTCGCGAGGCCGTTGCGGAACTCGTGGGCGATGCCGGCCGTCAGCTCGCCGACGGTCGCGAGGCTCTCCTTCAGCCGCAGCTGCTCTTCGAGATCCTTCACGGCGGTGAGGTCGGTGAACAGGCAGATCGCGCCGTGGACGCGGCCGTTCTCGTCGAACAGCGGCGACGCGGTGACGCCGAGATGCGAGACGCCGTGCCGCGGCTGCACGAGGCGCACGGCGCGGCGGAGGATCGGCTCGCCGCTGCTCAGGCACTCGTCGACCACCTGCGACAGCTGCGCTTCGTCGATCGCGTAGCGCGCCGCGTCGGGCGGCGCCTCGTCGGAGAGGTCGAGCAGGCGGCGGCCGGCCGGGTTGAGGATCTTGATGTCGCCGTCGACGCCGGCGACGAGCAATCCGGCGGTGAGGCTGGTGACGATTTCGCTGCTCAGGCGTTCGGACGCCTCCGCGCGCGCCGCGGTGGCGCGCTCCTGCGCCCTCAGCTTCGCGACCGCGTCCTGGAGCGCGGCGGTCAGAAACGCGACCTCGGCGCGGCTCGTGCCGGTCAGCGTGCGGCGCGCGTCGCGGGCGGCGCTCGCGAAGCGCATCATCGCGAAGACCATCACCGCCACGAGGCCGGCGACCATCCCGGTCAGGCCGAGGAACGCGTAGCCGCTCGGCGTCAGATGCATCGGATCAGTAGAACGACAGGTACCAGTCGACGATCGCCGGACCGACCGTGGCGGCGATCGCGGCGCCGACCGCGAGGAAACAGCCGAACGGGATCAGCGTCTGCATCCGCGCGCGCCGCGTCGCGATCAGCGCGACGCCGACGATCGAGCCGCTGAAGGAGGCGAGCACCAGCGTCAGGATGGTGAGCTTCCACCCGACGAATGCGCCGATCATGGCGAGCATCTTCGGGTCGCCCATCCCGAGCGCCTCCTGCTTCCGCAGCCACAGCCACAGGTAGAACATCGTCAGCAGGCTGCCGCCGCCGACGAGGATCCCGATGAGCGACGACCGCCAGCCCGGCTCGACGAAGAAGCTGAAGACGAAGCCGACGATGATGAACGGCAGCGTGATGGCGTTGGGCAGCAGCTGGTGCTCGAGGTCGATCGCGAACAGCACGATCAGCGCGGACCCGAGCACGAGCCGCGACGCCAGCAGCGGCGTCGGCCCGAAGTACCACGCCGCGACGCCGAACATCGCCGCCGTCAGCGCCTCGACGATCGCGTATCGCGGTCCGATCGGCGCGCGGCAGGTGCGGCACCGTCCGCCGAGCGCGAGGTAGCCGACGATCGGCACGTTCTCGAACCAGGCGAGCCGCCGCCCGCAGGAGGGGCACGCCGACGGCGGCCACACGATCGACTGCTTCCGCGGCAGCCGATGGATGCAGACGTTCAGGAAGCTCCCGACCATGGCGCCGAGCACGGTGACGAACGCGACGACGAACGTCTCGGGCGCCATCACGGCACCGCCCCGAGCTGCAGCGGTTCGGTCGGCAACGGCGCCAACGGCGACGCGGCGCCGAGGCCGACCTCGCCGGCCGACGTCAGCGCGTACGGCGTGCCGGCCGGGTCGACGGGCACGCCGCGGATCAGCCCGCTGCGGATCAACGCGGCCCATTCGCGCGGCTGTTCGCCGGTCCGCTTCGTGTACTCCGCCACGCGAGCCTGCAGCGCATCGATCTGATCGAGCGCCTGCAATTGCAGCAGCCGGTGCTCGGCCTGCGACCGCAACCAGTCGACTTCGGCCGACTCGAGAATCGACAGCCACATCGCCCGCGAGGTCCGCCGATCGCCGCCCTGCGCGAGCGTCGTCGCGGCGAGCGGCCGCAGCCAGTTCGGCGCGTCGGGAATGTCGGCCGCTTTCGAGAAGGCGTCGGCGGCGCACCGGTAGTCGTGCATGTACCAGTAGCAGATGAACCCGGTGTCCTCCATGTACTGCCACTTGTCGGGACGTTCGCGGAGGCCCTTGCGCAGCAGCGCGATCGCCAGATCCGGGCGGCCCGGGCCGGCCGGATACCCCTCGGCCAGGAAGATGGCGCCGAACCGGTAGGCGATGTTGAAGCGCGGATCGAGCGACGTCGTCAGGTCCAGCAGCTCGTACAGGTACTGATAGTCGCTCGTGTCCGCCAGCAGCGGCGGCGGCTCGGGCCCGCGCTGCGCCATCTGCTGCAGCCGGCGCTTCGCGCCGCCGTAATACTGGATCGCGCGGATCCAGTAGAGGTCCGCGGCGAGCCCGCTGAATCCGACGGTCAGCCGCCGGAGCGCCGTCGGCGACGAGATGTAGATCGGCTCCTCGAGCTGCTCGATCGCCGGGAACATCCGATCGTGCCCCGCCTGCAGGCGCGCCGCCGCCGCCAGCAGGACGACCGCGGCGACGATGGGCCACGACAGCCGCGATCGTCCGCTCATTTGAAGTCGCGCCTCGAGAACACGACCGACGAGACGACGAGCAGGAACGCGATGTACAACGCGGCGTAGCCGGACGCGCCGGCCAGATAGCGGGCGGCGATCGGCTGGCCGTGGACCACCTGCGACTTGACGTCGAACTGCCCGAGATTCGGCAGCAGCCAGTACATGCCGCGGGCGACGCCCTGCGCGACCGAGGAATCGAGCACGTCCTGGAAGTTGCGCAGGTCGGTGCTGTACTGGCCGACGATCGTCAGGCCGAAGGTGAACGCGGCCGCGAGGATCGGCGTCGTGAAGGTGGAGAAGAGCACGGCGATCGCCGTGACCAGCGCGAGCTCGACGAAGATGAGATAGATCGCCTTCAGCAGCGCCGGGTCGAGCGCCGGCGCATCCCACGCTTTCTCGATCTGCGGACCGACGCCCCATCGCAGATACGCGAGGACCAGGTACAGCGCAACGGCCATCACCCCGATGTTGACGACGAGCGTGAGGACGAGGCCGGCGTACTTGCCGACCACGAGCTGCCACCGCTCGACCGGCTTGGCGAGCAGGCTGTACACGCTGCGCCGCTCGACCTCCTTCGAGACGAGGCCGATGCCGATGAACACCGCGATGAAGAGGCCGAAGAGCGAGGTCGCGGCGAGCCCGAGGTCCTTGATGATCTTCACGTCCTGCCCCGCCGTCAGCTGGCCGATCGCGTAGGAGGCGCCGATCATCAGGATCGCGAACAGGACCAGGTTGTACAGCACCTTGTCCCGGACCGACTCGCGGAACACGTTGACGGCGATCGCCGCGGTCGCCTTCATCGCACGACCGCCCGGCCGACGTCGGCGTCGGAGACGCTGGCCACCTGCTCCACGAAGAAGTCTTCGAGCGTTTCGCGGATCGGGTTCAGCGCGACGAGGTGCGCGCCGGAGGCGGTCACCTCGGCGAGCAGCCGCTCGGGCGGCGGCTCGAGCGGCAGCTCGAGGAGGTAGCGGCCGTCGCCGATGCGGACGGCGCGCCGGCAACGCGGGGCCACGGACGCGACGAACGCGTCGGTGGCGCCCGCGATCACCATCTCCCAGCCGCGCGCGCGGAACGCGAGCATGTCGGCGAGCCGTCCGGTGGCGACGAGCCGCCCGCGCGCGAGGATCGCCACCTCGTTGCAGAGCGCTTCGGCGTCGCTGAGGACGTGCGAGCTGAAGAACACGGTGCAGCCGCGGTCGCGCAGCCGCAGGATCAGCGACCGCACGTCGCGGCGGCCGAGCGGGTCGAGCCCCGACATCGGCTCGTCGAAGATGACGAGCTCCGGCTCGTTCAGCAGCGCCTGCGCGATGCCGACGCGCTGCAGCATCCCCTTCGAGAACTTGCGCAGCTGCATGCGGCGCTCGCCGCCGATGCCGACTTCGTCCAGCAGGCGCGAGGCGCGCTGCCGCGCGTCGGCCGACGAGAACCCGAACAGGCTGCCGAAGTAGCGCAGGAGCTCCTCGGCGGTGAGGTAGTCGTAGAAGTACGGGTGCTCGGGGAGGTAGCCGATGCGCCGCTTCACGCCGAGGTCGCCGGCGGGGCGGCCGAGGATCTCCGCACGGCCGCCGGTCGGGAACACCAGCTGCATCAGCAGCTTCAGCGTCGTGGTCTTGCCGGCGCCGTTGGGCCCGAGAAAGCCGAAGACTTCGCCGGCGGGAACCGAGATCGTCAGGCGATCGAGGGCGCGGTACGGCCGCTTGCGCCAGAACCCGATCGCGTAATCCTTGGTCAGCTCCTCGGTGCGAAGCGCGGCGTCCACGTCACTTGGCGTGGGCCAATTCGTACTCGATGGCCTGCTGGAAGTACTGGGGCGCCATCATCCCATCGAGCTTGACGCCGTTGATGAAGAAGGTCGGCGTCGACTTGATCCCGAGCTGCGGGCCGAGCCCGGTCTCGCCTTTGACGAGCGCGAGCGTCGACGCGTACTTCGCGTCCCAGTCGGTGACGCCGCCGATGTCGTGCGCCGCCTGACGCACCATCGGCGGTGTCATCTCGGGTTGATGGGTGTAGAGGTATTCTTCGAGCGCGTCGGCCTTGTTGTGCTGCGCCGCGAGTCGGACGGCGACCGCGGCGTCGCACGCGGCCGGATGGATCATCGTCGACACGTTCGGGTTGCAGTTGGGATTGAGCGGATAGTCCTTGAGGACCATCCGGACCTGGCCCGGACGCTCCGCCTCGTACTTCGCCAGAATGGGCTTGTACTGCAGGTACGACTGGCCGCACGCCGGGCACTGGAAGTCGTTGAACTTGACGATCAGCACCTTCGCGCCTTCGTTCGGCACCATCAGCGGCACGCGCGGCTGCGCCATGTAGTAGCGCTCGAATTCCGAGCGCCGGTCCTGGCTGAGCGGCTCGGGCGCGGCCGCGGCGGCGTCGGCGGAGACGACGCTGCCTTCGCGCGGGAAGAATGCGAGGGTGGTCACGGCGCCGGCGCAGAACAGGATCGCCAGCGTCAGCGCCAGCGGGCTCGCGACGAGCACGCGCAGGTCGCGGCCGACGCGGCGGGGCAAAGTGGTCATGGGAATGGACGTGGCCGCACCGGAGATCAGAAACAACCCGATGACGGCGGCATACGTAATCAGGCAGAGGATGCAGACGGTTTTCAGGATGACGAACGACGTGTAGGCGAAGTACAGGATGACGGCGAGCGCGAGCGTCGATCCGGCGAACAGGTACGCCGGGATGCTGTCGCGCACCGGCTCGCGCGCCGTGCGCGCGCCCGCCGACAGCAGGCCCGCGACGGCGAACCAGAGCGCGCCGAAGATGGCGACGGGCACGCCGCGGAACGTGCTGTACCGGCTCATGTAGACCTCGGTGCAGCTGATACGTGCGTTGACGTCGCAGAAGCTGTGATACGTCGGGTCGTACAGGAGGTGATAGTGGACGTTCGCCGCGAGCGCGGCGGCGCCGAACCCGACGAGCGCGCAGACAAACGCGAATGTCGCCGCACGTGTCGACATGGGAATGTGTCGAGTGTACACAAAATCGGCGAGTTGGCGAGTTGGCGAATTGGTGAGGTCACCATCGCGCCGACTCGCCGACTCGCCGGATCTCCGCGTCAGATCCTTACTGGACCGGAGCGATCGTGCCGCCGGCCGTGATCGGCTCGGGCGGAGCGGTGCCCGCGGTGTCCTGGAAGATCGAGCCGCGCGTGTCGGTCGCGAAGGCGCGGTTGCCCGTGCCGCCGACCGTCACCGGAACCGCCGTCGCGTAGTAGCCGCTCATCGCATCGGCCGCCGGCGTGTTGCAGACGTTCGCCTTGGCCGTCACGAGCACGGCCGCCGGGTTCGTCGCCGCCGCCAGGTTGACCGTGTAGCCGCTCTTGACCACCGGGCTCGCGCTCAGGTCCGGGCTGACGAAGCCCTGGCCGCCGCTCGGCGGCGCCTTGACCAGGTCGGCCAGCGACTGCGCGTAGCCGCCCGACGCGCACGACGACGAGAACGCCGCCTGTCCGCTGTTGATCGCGCGCAGCGACCCAATCGCCGACGCTTCGTTGCCCGACATGCGGGCGCGCA
>Ga0070741_10009512_pt1 | contig 18817 bp, 12 predicted proteins | sample Coa_R1_4_FD_66440 | JGI IMG/M metagenome (GOLD analysis project Ga0070741, IMG submission 66440) | Surface soil microbial communities from Centralia Pennsylvania, which are recovering from an underground coalmine fire - Coalmine... | ecosystem: Environmental > Terrestrial > Soil > Unclassified ...
TCGTGCCCCCCGCGGCCGAGCCGCCGCCCGCCGCGCTTTGCGGGTTCCCCCTGGAAATCAGCGCTCCCGGGAACGGCGCCAGCGTGCAGGCGCCAGTACCCCTGGTAGCGGTTGCCACGCCACCGGATCCGATCTACACGGTTCGCGTCTACGTCGATAATTTTGCGGTTCTGTACACGCCCAGCACGATCGTGAACCAGCTTCTCTGGATGCCCAACGGGGCCCATACCATCGAAGTCGTTGCCGAGGATACGGCCGGCTATATCGCGACTACATCGATGCAGGTGAATGTCGTGGGCCAGTTGCCGGGTGCGCTGAACCTGCAGGACTCGCCGCAGTGGATTTCGTGTTCGGCCGTCATCGTGCACACCACCTGTGCCGCCGGATTGGGAGTCGCGGTGTCGACGCTCACCCTTCATCAGCAAACGCCGTCCCTGGACGGTTCCGCCGCCAGGTTCACCCTGGCCGGAAATCATCCCTACTCGAACGAACTTTACTGGACTCCCATCGGCGGAGGCAGCTTTCCTTCTCACTTCAGCTACGATTTGTGGTTTTACATCGACCATGGCGAGCGGCCGCAGTCGCTCGAGTTCGACGTCAACCAGGCCTTCGGAGGAAGCCGCTGGACCTGGGGCACACAGTGCGATTTCAACGATTCCCATCGCTGGAATATCTGGGATCCTCTGAACGAAGTGTGGAAGCCCATACCCATTCCGTGCGATCACTTTCCTTCCAATACTTGGATCCACATGGTGTGGACCCTCGAGCGGGTGGGCAACCAGGTCCATTACATCAACCTCACAGTGGCGGACCAGACTTACACCGTGGATACATACTACACGGCGCAGCCCAACTGGACGCAGGAAGAAATCGATGTCGCGTTCCAAATGGACGGGAACTACGCCCAGCAGCCCTACACCGTGTGGCTGGATCGCGTGAACCTCTTTACGAACTGATCTTTCCTTAGCCTTTGGCGGGAGGTGAGATTTCGCCTGCACTGCTGGGGTGCCCCTACAGCGACCCGCCCCGAATGTCTACAGAAAAAGTTTGATGGAGTCGGTTCCAACAGGGTACTAGTCTCGCCGTAAGGAGGTCGATATGCCCGAAAAACAGACGCTGGAACGCGCGCGCGAAGATGCGCGTGAAGGCAAATCGCCGAGCACCCAAGCCGGCGAATTCGTGCGCGAGGAGATGCACCACATCCGTGAAGGAAAGCACGGCGCGGCTTCGCCCAAGCAGGCGATCGCTATTGGTCTTTCCAAGGCCCGGCGCGCCGGTGTGAAGCTGAAGCCACCGCGGCGCGGAAAGGCATCGGCCAGCACACGGCAAAAGGCTACCCGTGATTACGAAAAAGGGCAGAGCCATTCGCGGCGAAAGCCCTCTGCCGGCCGCTCGCGCGCCCGCACGCAGGCACTGAAAAAAGAAGGGCGTGAAGCAGCTTCCCACCGGTCCCTGTCGCGCCAGGCGCGATCGGCGGCGCGAAAACGCGGAGCCAGCGCGCGCCGCAGCGCAGCCAGAAAGGCAAGCCAGACCAGGAGCCGCGGCCGGAGCCGAAGAGGCTGAGGAGGCTGACATCCCATGATCAGAAAACTCAAGAGCGGTGAATATCGTTTGTACTCACGGAAGAAGAATGCGAAGAGCGGCAAGCGCCGCAACCTGGGAACTTTCTCAACCCGGCGGGCTGCCCAGGCGCATGAACGAGCCGTGCAGTATTTCAAGCATCATTAACTTGACGCCTTGCGAGCAAGGTCCCTTAGTTGGTCCCCGCTAGGTGGCCTGTAAGACAACGTTAGTGCAAGCAATGTAGGGGCGGACGCATTCGTCCGCCCCGCCGAGCGCAGCGAGGCGTGCCGTTCGTCATGACTCGCCGCTAACGTTTTCATGTCGACGGGCCACTAGGCGGTCCGACCAGGTCGTCCCACTTCTCCCAATTCGGGGAGAAGTGGGGCACCCCCCTCAAATCGGTTCCCCGCCCGGAAGGCTTAGTACTTCTGAGTTCGATTCAGCCCTATTCACAGTCCTTTCCCTTTGACACTCCAGTAAATCCTGTATAACTTGGGCCTACTCCGCTCAAAATATTAAGTCTCCGCTCCGCCTCAAGCTGTCCCAGGGGCTTGCGGCGAGCACGATTCCAAGGTTCCCCCGGCTCATCGGGGTACGCCCTTGTTAAGGCCTTACGGGGTCTCCATATCTTTCCCAGGGAGAAATTACCCTAATGCAGAAGCACGTCCTGACAGCCCTTTCCGCTTTTATCCTTTGCTTGGCCGCTTCCGCGTTCGCGGGAGTTACTGTCAGCAGCCCTACCAACGGCAGCACCGTCAATACCAGCGTCTCTTTCAAGGCCTCCGCGACTACCTCCTGCTCCAAAGGCGTCGCCTCCATGGGGATCTATCCCGCCCCATATCAACTGGCTTATGTGGCCAACGGATCCACTCTGAATACGACCTTGAACTTCAATCCTGGATCTTACGGGGTTGTTGTAGAAGAGTGGGACAACTGTGGCGGAGCCTCCACAACGACAGTCAACATCACCGTAAAGTCGGGAACCGGCGTTTTCGTGACCTCGCCATCGAACAACAGTACGGTGGGCTCTCCGGTTCAATTTGTGGCGACGGCGACCACGAGTTGCTCTGCCGGAGTCGCGTCCATGGGTATCTACACCGCCCCTTCTCAACTGGCCTACACGGTTCAAGGGGCAAGCCTTAATAAGAGCCTTAACCTGGCGCCCGGAACCTACAACACAGTGGTCGAGGAATGGGATAAGTGCGGCGGTGCGGCCTCCACGCCAGTGAAGATCACGGTCAGTGGCAGCGGGAAGACCTTCTACAATATTCAGAGTATCGGCGGATGGCGCAGCTACGCGCAGCAGCCGCCGAGTTATGCGGACTGCAACAGCTGCACGCCCAGCGGCCCCGGAACGACCTGGGCCATGTACCAGGGCGTAAAATCACCGACGCTGTCGGGGAGTTCAACCCAGTACAACATCGGCGGCACCATGGCTTACTCCGACGTGCTGTGGAACAACCACCTGATCGGCGACTTCTCTTCCGAGGGGCTGCCCGACACCAGCCACACCATCGTTCCCACCCTGCATTCCTTCACCTACGACGTTTATTTCTGGGGTAGCAACCTGGGAGCGGCGCAGGCGCTGGAGTTCGACATCAACCAGTTTTTCAACAACATGGGCTTCACCTGGGGCCATGAATGCCGCACTGGCGGCGGCAGCGAGTGGGACATCTGGGACAATGCCAATGCGAAGTGGGTGTCCACGGGCATTGCCTGCAATCCCATGAATAATGCGTGGAACCATCTGACCATCCAGGTGCAGCGCACCAATGACAATAAATTGCTTTACCAGTCGATCACCTTTAACGGCGTGACCCATGTGCTCAACAAGATCTACCCGCCCTTCTCGGCGGTGGGGTGGTACGGAATCACGGTGAATTACCAGCAGGACGGCAACTACAAGCAAACGCCGTACACCGTCTATGTGGACAAGCTCAACTTCACCTACCAGTGAGTAAGTCACTCCGCTCGCGCGTCAGGTTTGCTGCATGACGCAGGCTCCTCCCGGGTCGACTCAAACGGTCCTGGCAGGAGCCTTTTTTCTGCCTCTAGATTTTCTTTATGCGAGTGCGCAGCTTTTCGAAATCAAGAGTCCCTAAGCCGCGCTTGGCAGCCATTCCGAGATACGGAAGCGAATCTGCTTCCAGGTTCCAGAAAGATTTTGCGACGTAGGCATCCACCGCCACAGGATCGGTCGAGGCGACCAGCGTCTTTTTGAGGAGGACATCCTCCAGATTGCCGCCTGTGGGACCGTTGCGCAGCAGAATCCGGTAGCAGTCCACAACCGTCAGCGTGGGACGCATGAAGTCGGCGAGATCGACCAGGCTTTCGTGGATTTTCTGGTGCAGTTGATTGCGCGATCCGCCCAGGATGCCATACCAGTTCTTCATGCCCAGCGTTGTGCCGGTGAGCGTGTGGTGCTTCGCAATGGGAACATTGATGACCTTGTCGACGTTGAGGAAGGCATCGAAGACCTGCCACCTGCTCAGCACCTCTCCCTGCAAATCTACGTCCTTGAAGCGGGAGGGATCGGGAAGGATGATCTCGGCTCCCGCAGCCTGGGCGGCTGCCGCGATGCCGGAGCGCTGGAAGCACCTTCTCGCCTCGTTGCAGCTCACGTCGGTGACGATGACTCGCTTGGCGCCGGATCGCAGGCATTGTCTGACGATCTCCGCGACCACCTCCGGATTGGTATTTGCCGCTTGCTCCGGAGTGCGATCCCACCCGATGTTGGGCTTGACCAGAACGATATCTCCGCGGGAAACGAACCGTTGCATACCTCCAAGTTCCGCGAGGGCCTGGCGGGCCAGTTGAGCAGGATCTTCGCCTTCGATGATCGCCATCTCAGGCAGGACGGGATCCGCAGGGATGGTATGGCCGCGGTTGACGTTGACAGCGATTCCGGCTTCCGGACGCGAACTATGCTGGCTGAGCCAGGCCCCAATGCCGGCGGTTCCTGCTCCCGCGCCGGCCGCCCGCAGCAGGCGGACCAATGCTTCGCGCCGGCTCAAGATCACTTGGCCCGCTTCCTGTTTTTCCGGTTGCGCCATCATGGCTATCCTTTCCTGCGATTGAGCAGGATCTGATTGTTCGGAGAACGGCTCTCCCCGACGCTGGTGATGTAGACCGCGGGCCGATCCTGCACCGGACAGGCCTTCTCGCACGCACCGCATCCCACGCACTTGGCGGCATCAAGGTACGGCTGCTTCACCTGCTTGGGATTTCCGGCGGCGTCAAAGACCTCCGCCGGACGAAAGTAAATTGCCTTGGGCGAAGTAGGACACCACTCTTCGCAGACGATGCAATCCGTAGCCATGGCCCAGGGCAGGCAGCGGCCGCGATCGTAAAATGCGGTTCCCAGGCGAATCGGTTTCGTGCTGCCGCCCGCCTCCGCCGACCAGCCTTTTTCTTTTGCGCTGATCTCCCAAATTGCGCCGGTGGGGCAGACCTGGGAGCACAGCACGCAACTGGTTTCGCAATAGCCGATGCGCGGGATGAGGACAGGAGTCCAAATGCCTTCCAGGCCGGCTTGGGTGAAGGCCGGTTGCAGCGCGTTATTAGGGCACACTTTCATGCACTCGCCGCAGCGAATACAGCGCGCCAGGAAGAACTCTTCGTCCACCGAGCCTGGAGGCCGAAGCAAGCGCTCGTGACGCTCGGCTGCGAATCCCGGAGTGCTGCGCATGATCGGAATGGCCGCCGCGCCAGCCGCCAGGCCGGTAAGAAGCTTCCGCCTGCGCAGGTTCGTGCCCGCAACTGCCTGGGCGGGAAACAGCCGGAACTGCAATGCATTCTCGGGACATGCGCCCACGCAGTTCAGACAGAGGTGACACTCCGGTTGATGCCATGCAACTCCGCCAGTGGGATCGTCTCCCCCTTGACAACGCAGCAGGCACCGATTGCAGTCATTGCATTTCCGGGAATCTTTGACCAATCCCAGGACCGACCAGCGGGACACGATTCCGAGCAGCCCTCCCAGCGGACAGATCGCGCGGCACCAGAAGCGCGTAATCCGGAAGTTCAGAGCGATGACGAACAGGAAGATTAATCCCATCCAGATGCCCTGCCGAAAGTAGGGCTGCTTGAAGTTGAGAACCAGCGCCCCCAGCAGGAAGTGCAGCACTCCCCCAATCCCTCGCAGCAGGCCAACCTGACTCTGTTCCAGCACGCGCAGGAACGCCTGCAGGCTATAGTTCGTGCTGGGCAGGACCGACAGGCCCAGCGAGCGAACAAGAAACGAGAAGGGATCGAGCCAGCCGACGATACCTGTACCCAGCGCAGCCGCGGCCAGCACGCCAACCAGGAGATAATATTTCGTGTTCTGCCAGCGCTGGTAGCGGTTCGACTCAATGAGTTGCTTGCCGCGCTTGCGCTCCGATTGCAGGCTTCCGAAGAAATGGTGGATCGAGCCCAAGGGACAGATCCATCCGCAGAAGAAGCGTCCGAAAAATATCGTGGGAATCAGAATTACCAGGCTGAGGAGCAAGCCTTGGTACAGCGCATGACTCGAGAGGGCGTTCGTGACGGCAACCAGCGGATCCAGGCGGAAGAACAGGCCGACGGGGTAAGGCAGCCGAATCTCCCTCGCGGAACTGGTCAGCGAACCGCGGAACTCGGTCCGCAGCAGCAGGAACAGGAACAGGCCAAAGAATAAAACCTGCGAATACAGGCGCAGCCTGCTGGGTTTCAGAAACCGCACTGAGACTCCTGGCGAAAAGGCGGGGTGCCGGCAACGCTTCATGTTGGTTCCTGGCAGTTTTCTTTTCTGTGACCGGGATCACCCGTTTTTGTGCTCCGAAGAGCTCCAAAAGGTACAACCGCTCTTATCGCCGACGGTCTATCTACCAAATTTAGTAAAATCAATAAGATACGGAGATGCGAGAGACGCGCCAGGGGCCGGGGCAACGCCCTGTGTGCGACATGCAACTAATAAATTAGTTGACGAATTTCGGCGTGCTGAGTCTATATAAGTAAGGCAAAACGGGAGGAGAATCGTTGGCCCGCACTAGATCCGCAACCCTGACCGAAGCCGAGTTGCGAATTATGAATGTCCTGTGGGAGAAGGGTTCGGCGACCGTGCACGAAGTCTTGCAGGCACTGACCGCCGAGCCTCCATTGGCCTACAACACCGTCCTTACCATGATCCGGATCCTGGAGAAAAAAGGGTACGTCAAGCACGTGAAAGACAAACGGTCCCACGTGTACACGCCCAAGGTGGACCGGAAGGATGCGACGCGCTTTGAAGTGCGGCACCTGGTGAGCCGCTTCTTCGGAGATTCTGACGAGTTGCTCGTGCTTAACATTCTGGAAGAAAAGAGCATTGATGCAGATGAGTTAGCGCGAGTTCGCCAGTTGCTGGAAAGGAGCAAATAGAAGCGCAATGATGAGCGCCCTCGAACTGCAAGCGATCGCGAGCTATTCGTCGCTGCGAATCATCGATTCCCTGGCGGAAGGTTTCGTCGTGTGTATGTTTGCCGCCATGCTATTGCGATGGTCACGCGGACAAAGTGCCGCGACTCGATTTGCCCTAGGATTTTCTGCGCTGTTGGCGACGGCGTTGCTGCCTTTTGCCCGGACATTGTGGATGCGTGCCGATTTTCCGTCGCGCGGCCCGGCGGTCGAGGTTCCGGAATCATGGGCGCTCTACTTATTCTCGGCGTGGGCGGTCATCGCAACTCTGCTGCTGGGGCGCGTGGCCAGGTCCATATGGCAGGTGCGCAAACTCCGCGGGGCCTGCGTCCCCCTCGATCTTCGATCTATCGATCCGCTCCTGCTTAACACGCTGCGGCGCAAACGAACGCTGCGCAGGGTGACGCTGTGCACTTCCGAGCAAGTCCGCATGCCGACCGCAATCGGCTTCATCAATCCGGCCATTGTGATACCCCGCTGGGTGATGCAGGATCTCTCAACGGCCGAGCTAAACCAGGTTGTCTTGCACGAACTGGCGCACTTACGCCGCTGGGACGACTGGACGAACCTGGCACAGCAAATCGTGAAGGCGCTGTTTTTCTTCCATCCGGCGGTGTGGTGGATGGAGAAGAAAATCTCGCTGGAACGCGAGATGGCCTGTGATGACGCCGTGCTCGCCGAGACCGAAAGTCCTCGGGCTTACGCTGAATGTCTAGCCCACCTGGCCGAGCGGAACTGGCTGCAGCGTAGCATCGCACTGGCGCAGGCTTTGGTCGGCCGCATTGCACAAACTTCCCAGCGCGTGGCACGGATCCTGGAGGGAAACCGTCCCAAGGGGACTTCAAGTGTCTGGAAGCCCGTGGTAGCTGCCATGGCAGGTGTTGCCATGCTGAGCGCCGTAGTGTCGAGGACGCCGGAGTTGGTGGGATTCGAGAACGGTAAGGCGAATGCAGTCGCGCTCGTCCGCTCATTGCCGGACCCGGGTATCGTTCCCATCACAAACGCTGCGCTTCCTCAGGGCTCCGGAGTCGAACGGGCCGCCATCAAGGCGAGCCCGGCGAAATTGAGCCGAAAGCGGGCGCAGCCTAAGGGTGACGTGGGTGGGGGGCAGCAGGTTGCGGTTCGCTCGCAAAATTCCGGCAATCTGGTTCACCTGACCGCAATGAAGTCCCGCCCCATGCCTGCCTCTGCAGCCGTGCTCGTTTTCATAGAGCGCGAAGAGCTAGGCGCGGGAGACTCTTCGGTGTACCGGATTCAAATGTGGCACGTAATGATCTTGCCGGCGACGGAAGCAGTCGGCAGCAAAGCTCCCAGCAGAAAAACATAGGACGAAGTGCGGGCGCCATCGGACGTTCTTTGGAGTTATGAACTAAGGAATTAGTTGTAAGCAAAACTTCCATTGAGAGGATGTTAACCATGAACGCAGTGAACTGGTGGACTAACAACGGAAAGAAATGGACTCGGCGATTGGCGGCGCCCCTTTTGGCGCTGACAGTAGCCGGGTCTGTCGTAACCTACGAATGCATCAAGCCCAACGCGGCGAGTGCGGCGGCAGTCGCACCAGCCCCCGCGGGTCCGCTGGATGCAGATAGCGTGAGCGCCCTGACCGCGCTCGACAAGGCGATGGAGACGCTGGCGGCGCGGGTCACGCCCGCCGTCGTCAACGTCACTGTAACTTCAAGAACCAAGTCCGAGAACGTCGCCCATCAGATGCCGGAGGGCATGCAGCAGTTCTTCGGCCAGGACGGCCCATTTGACGGGCAGAATAGTCCATTCGGACAATTCTTCGGACCGCACATGCAGCCCCGCGGCCCGCAAATCGAGCATGGGATGGGCAGCGGCGTCGTGATCTCGCCGGACGGCTACATCGTCACCAACAATCACGTAATCGAGGGAGCGGTGGACATCCGCGTGACCACCAGCGACCGGAGAGTGCTGAAAGCGAAGCTGGTCGGCGCCGATCCGCTGACTGATCTGGCGGTGTTGAAGGTAAATGAAAGCAACCTGACCAGCGTGCCCTGGGGCGACTCGACGCAGGTCCGTCCCGGCCAGACCGTGCTGGCATTCGGCAATCCCTATGGATTCCGCTTCACGGTGACCCGAGGAATCGTGAGCGCCGTGAACCGCGCCAATCCGGACTCCAACCGCAGCAAGCCGGGCGAGTTCATTCAGACCGACGCCGCCATCAATCCCGGCAACTCCGGCGGACCGCTGGTCGATGCGCGCGGCCAGGTGGTCGGCATCAACACCTTCCTGGTTTCTCCTTCCGGAACATTTTCCGGAATGGGCTTTGCAATTCCCACGCAGATCGTGAAGCCGACGGTGGAAACGCTGATTCGAGACGGCAAAGTAGAGCACGCACGGATCGGAATCGGCATCAGCGACGTCACTCCGGAAAATGCGAAGTTCTTCGGAGACTCCACCGCCATGGGCGCAGTAGTCACACAAGTCGATCCCGATTCTCCAGGCGCGAAAGCCGGACTTCAGATTGGCGATGTGATTACGCAGATCGATGGCCGCAAGGTGAACGATTCCGGAGAACTGCAGGTGTACGTCGCCCAGCAGAAGCCCGGGAAGAAAGTTGAAGTGACCATTCTGCGCGACGGCAAAACGATGACTATGCCCATCACGCTGGAGGAACTGAAGGCTGCCGGCGAGCACAGCGCAAATTCCGCAGAAAGCCAGGGCAGAATGCGCTGGGGGCTGGGCCTGGGTGATTTGACTCCGGAACTGCGCGATCAATTGCAGGCTCCGAGCCATCTCCGCGGGGTCGTCATCGAACAGGTGCGGCCGGGCAGTTCGGCGGACAATGCCGGACTGCAGCAGGGAGACGTCATTCTGGAGGTGAACCGCCACAAGGTTCAGTCGCCCGCGGACGTCCAGCAGGAGCTGTCCAAAGTTCCCCAGGGGCAGGATGCACTCTTGCTGGTGTGGTCCAACGGGGGAAATAGCTTCCGGGTATTGCACTATCCGGAAGGGGCGTAATCGATCGGGCACGCCGCAATCACGAGGTTGCGGCGTGTCGCTTTCTTGCGTTTTCTAAGATCTTGCAGATTCTGCTTGCTGCCAGTTTTCACTAGCGGCATCGCTCCAAGAAAAAAAGTCCCGGCAGGAGATGCCGGGACTCACCAGGAACTCAGAAAATTTTCGAACTAGGACGCGCGGCGCTGGCGGTCGAGATTCTCGTTATTCTCTTCGTTTTGGCCGCCCTTCTTCTGCTGCCCGAATTGGTCCTGTTGCTGACCACCTTGTCCCGTCTGGTTCTTCTGCTGGCCGGGCTGGTTCCCTTGCTGGCCGGATTGTCCGCTTTGCCCGCTCTGCTGGGGATTACGTTCCTTATCGTCTGCCATTTTTTTGGTGCTCCCATGCCGGTGCGCGAGCGGTCGCGCCGGAAATTTAACAGCTGCCCCGATTTAGTTGCGATTCCTGGGTTCGCTGTTGCGGCAAATCGCCGCCCCCGGCAGCCCTTTAGTTCTCCGGAATCACCTGGATCGCCGGCTTGGCTTGCGGCTCCGCCGTTCTCAGGCGCTCCAGTTCTTGCTGGACCCTTTCCCAGGCAGCGCGATCGGACTTGGTCGTGACTGGACCCGCCGGGTCCTTGTAGAAGTGCAGGATATTTTCCCGCAGGTCGGGAGTGACCTGCTGAAAATTGTCTTTCGCAAGTTGATCGAGCAGATGGGCGTAGGTTCTGTCGGTGAATTTGTATTCCCCCGCGCGGGTCAGCCGGCCCGTATCGAAGTCGGTATTCGTCAGCTGCAGGCTCTTGCCCTTGACCTCCTGCAGCAGGCTCTTGTAGTTGTCCAGGGTGCGATTCACGCTGGCGACGTACAGGTCCTCGGTCTGGCGCGTAGGAATGGTAAAGGCCAGTGCTTTGAACGGGCCGATCTTGGGAACGAATTTCAAAAAGAATGCCAGCACCTTCGTACCGAATCCCGGCCTCCGGTATCCTTTTCCCCACTCGCGTTGATAATTGGTCCGGGACAGATAGTAGCGGAATTTCTTGGCGTTGAAATTCGGCGTTTCCGAAACCATCTCTTTCTTCCGGGCCAGCAGCGCGACCCGGGTCATCTCCGGCACGATCTTGCTGATGGCCCGGCGGAAAGTTCCGATCGCAAGGTCTTCCTTGGGAATGACCTCCTTGAGCGGGATGCCGTAGGTGTCTTCAAATGCGCGCTCCAACACTGGCTTGGAGACTTCGAAGCCGATGAAGTCATGGTATCGGTCGGAGGTATAGCGGTTCTTGGCAACCTGAGTCATGTCGAAGCCGAACTCGATGCGAATGTGCGCCTTGGGATTGTCCTCGTAGGTGACTTCATTGCCGAACTTCTTGCGGAGATCGGGGAACAAAATCGCCACCGACTGGTTAACGGTAGGATGGCCCATGTTGTCGGCAGAGTAATGCGCGAGTGCCCCCAGCGCGAAAGCATACTCATTGAGATCGCTCGCTTCCTTGATCAGGTTGACGATGAAATCACCGCTGCGCACGTAGTGCGTAAGGTCGCTGAAATACTTGTTCCCGAACGGGTAGTAGCCCATGTCCTGGACCAGGCTCCCGCCATAGGCGAAGGCATGTGCCTTCTTTAATTCGTCAGGCGTGGCCTGAGGAAAGCGCTTGACCAGCAGGGGCTCGATCTGGTCTTTCCAAAGAAGATCGACCACCTGCTCGTGGGTTAATACCGAGTAGGCGGCGCACCAGCTCCCCACGCCCGCAACCAGCATCAGGATCAACAGCGACCGTCTAACGTGCAGCACGAGTCGACTCATAAAGTTTCGCAGGACAGGGGGTACCGATCGCACCTTGCGACCGCCGGCGGCAAATACCTCCGTCTTTCTGACAAGTTTCCGGTAATGAATACGACGGGCCGGTTTCTTTAGTTGCCGAATCGCGCTGTAAGGGTGCTTGCAGGTCCGTAGCTGTGCTGGGTTTTCTGCTGTAAGGCCCGCCTCAGGGAAAATCGCCCCGCAGCTAAGCCGTTCACCGGTACAGACATATTTCTTTTGGGCTACAAGGTTCGCGTTACTGACATGGAGCCCAACTCTCGATAACGTGGACACTTATTCGTGGGTTGGGATCAAGCATCCCGGCCCGGTCGCGGATAGACCGTTAGCCGCGAAATTCAGAACGGTTTTACAAACAGGAGAAGAAAATGAGCATCTGGACAATTTTGTTCGTAATTTTGCTGATCGCATGGATTACCGGATTCTCGGTTTTCCACGTGGCCGGAGGACTGATTCACCTGCTGCTCGTATTCGCGGTGATTTCACTCATCCTGCATTTTGTGATGGGAAGAAGCGCGGTCTAAGTCCGCTCGAGACTTCTCGCGCATCGAGTAATCCGGGCGTCCGGCGCATAGCCGCCGGGCCCGGAATTTTTTCTTAACGCGCGACTGCCTTCGGGCCAGTAAATTTCTGAGGAGTTTCTTCGGACGCGTCCCCCTCGTCCGCTTGCAGCCGCCGGTGTACCTGCATAAAAGCCTCCGAGAAATTAGTGCACACGGCCTCGGTACAGGTTCTGCCGACTCGCTCCTGGGCCTTCGGAACTCCTCCCGCAAATCCCCATAGGCCCACGATGATGGCGAGGTTGGGAAATCTTGCGTGCAGGCGCTTGCACAGCGATCGGGCCTGTCCCACAGCGAAGGGCGGAAGCGCGGAAACGAATGCGATCTCGAACTGCTCTTCCTCCATCGCGCCTAACATATTCTCGACCGTATCGATCGCAAGCGCCCGGACTTTCTTTATGCCGGCCTTCTGAAGCAACTGGGCCAGCATGGCCGCAACCAGCTCATCCGCCTGGTCTCTGGCCGGTATGCACACGATGCCGGCTTGCGCGAACTTTGGATTGTCCAGATAAGTTTCCGCTCCCGCTCCCGGGGGCTCCGCGCTCCGGCGTTCTCCCAAATCCTCAATCAGTTCTCTTGTGCTTTGGGCAATGAAGTCCGCGGAGCGGTCTCCGATTACTTCAGTGTGGCGGTCCTCTTCCGCTAGGCGCAGGGCGGGAACCAAAAGAGATTCGTAGACCTGCTGCAGGCTCTTGCCCTCGAAGAAAGATTCTGCCAGAGCCCTGGCCTCATCCTGATCCGCCGCCAGAAGCCTCTGGTAGTAGAGTTCTTCAGGTTTGAGAGCGGGGGCGTCTCCCAGCAAGACTTCCAGAAAACTCATCCGCGGCACGTAGCGCCCTACGAGAATCAGGCAAAGGGTAAGCGGCACGGACAAGATCAGCCCGACCGGGCCCCAGAGCGTAGCCCAGAAAACTGCCGCCACCAGGATGGCGAAGGGAGTAATGCCGGCGTGAGAGCCATAGAGCCAGGGCTCAATCGCGTTTGCCGTGACTATTTCCAGGGCCACAAAAACTGCAAACACCAACAAAGCATGCTTCCACCCGGGAAATACTGCCACGGACATGGCCGCGGGAAAGGCGCAGGCGATCCATACACCGACGTAAGGAACAAAGCGCAGCGCCGTGGCTAAGGCGCCCCACAGTAGGGCGTGCGGAACTCCGATCAAAAAGAGGCAGGTTCCAAAGATGGCGCCATAGCAGCTGTTGACCAGAAATTGCAGCAGCAAATAATGGCTTAGACCCCGGCTGGCCTCTTCCATGGCCTGGGTTACGACACTCAGGCGGCCTTCGCCGCCGAGACGGATCAGCCGATTGCGCAGGTCTTCCCAGTTGATCAGCATGAAGGTCACGAAGATGATCACCAGACCTGTCGTTTCGATCGTTCCCGCCAAGGGACCCAGCAGGTTGCGGAGATTCTGGAAGAAATCTGTAGGTGGCGTGGTGACCCGCACGGGAATGGGGTTTACGCCGCGCGTGCCCGCGTTGCTCCCCTTAGCGGGCTGATTGGGCGGGCTTGACAGCTGTTTATTGAGCTCCTGCACGGTGTTTGTCGCCTGGACGATGGGAGCGCGATTGTGCGAACGGACGGCGCGAATCTTTTCTTCCACGTTCGCGCGGTAATCGCCGAGGTGAGTCGTGATCTCCAGCAGTTGCGCGGCAACTTTCCATCCCACCATAACCGTCATGGCCAGGCAAAACGTCATTACGATCAAAACGGCCGGCACACGCCCTATCCGCAGTTTCTGTAGCCAACTGACCAGTGGTGTGAGCAGGAAGCTGAAGACGAAGGAAAGCGCGACGGGAATGAAGATTCCCCGCCCGAAGTAGAGCAACGCGACAATCACCCCGAGGGCAATGATCAGCGATGATTTTGGAGAGCTGGCAGCGGGCATGGGATTGGAGGGGCGCAGCAATTCCCGGCTTCTGCCAGGTCTTTCCAGCGGATCATTCGCGAGTGCGTTTATGTGTCACTCCTGGGCTGCTGGCCGCTTCGGCCCTCGAGCGCAACTGCAGAAACTATCCGGCGTTCTTCAGCCGGAATTCCGAGGGCGCCTCGTCCACACTGGCCTCGCCCGTCGCGGCAATATCCTGCGCGCCGGTGCGCTTCAGGATTTCTTTTGCTCGCTCGGTCGATTCGGAATTCTCGGAATGAACCGAGAGCAGGATGCCGCCGTTCTTTACCTGCCCCTCGTAACGCTTGGCCTCGTACTCGGGGATGCCCATGCCGATGAGCGCGCCCGCAATGCCTCCCACGGTCCCGCCGACTCCGGCGCCGGCGAGCGCGGTCATGACCGGTCCTGCAGCGATGAACGGGCCCACACCGGGAACGGCCAGCGCGCCAATACCCATCAACCATCCCAGCGCGCTCCCGAGGATCACGCCGGTGCCCGCGCCGGCGGTGGCTCCTTCCGGAGCCTTGGTATTTTTCTCATGGGCGAAATCGCGCGTCCCTGCGCTCTCCGGAAACAACACCGAAATATCGGTATTCCGGAAGCCCTCGGACTTCAGTTCATCGACGCCAATCTCGACGCTGGTGATCGATGGGTATAGCCCAAAAACAGCAGTGTTTCTTCCCGGCATAATCTCTCCATTGGCTGAGAACAAAAATCAGTCCGCATCCAGGCGGCTCCCGGCTCTGCACATCGAGTTCAGCTGAGACGCGTCTCGCAATCTGAAGATAGTGACCCGCCGCCCGCGGTGCCCATAAGGTGCGATCTTTAGTTGGGCGGCAGAATGGCTGTACCCGTTCAGAATCAGATGGATCGCACCTCCAAGCCGCGAACTTACGCGGCCGTATGGACATCGGTCGACAGGGAGCCGGGTTCAGATTTGGCCGGGACCCGCGCCAGCCGCGCCGGCTGGTACTTGCCGGAAATGGAGTTCCAGCGGATCAGCAGCATGTCCGATACCATGCGCGATCCGTCCAGAATTGGATTGATGCGCGTGCGGCTATCATGCCCCCACCGGACCGGGATCTCCTTTATTCGGAATCCCATTGTGTTCGCCAGAAACAGGATTTCCGGATCGAATCCCCAACCCTCGATGCGCTGCAGAGGAAACACCGCCCGCGCCGCTTCACGGCGGAATGCCTTGAATCCGCACTGGGTATCCTTGAAGTTCAGGCGTAGTAACAGGCGGAGCAGAACATTAAAAACCCGCCCCAGGAACTGCCGCGCCAGCGACTGCCGGCGCGTCTGTAGCTCACTGCGAGCCCAGCGGGATCCGATCGCAATGTCGGCTCCTTCCATTAGCGCCTGCAACAGCTTAGGGCCCTCCTCAATGGGCGAGGACATGTCCGCATCGGTGAACAGCACAAATTCCCCCGTCGCGCTGAGAACTCCATTCCGTACGCTGTATCCTTTGCCGCGGTTTCCGGGGTTCTCCAACAGCCGCACCATTCCGCTTTTCCTGGCATAGCGACGCACAATGTCGGCGGTCCTATCCTGCGAGCCGTCATTTACCACCAGAATTTCGGCGTTCCATCCGCTTTGTTGCGCGAAATCGAGAACTCGATCCAGCGTCGGAGCCAGGCGGTCCTGCTCGTTATAGGCGGGAATCACAATGCTTATACTCGGGTAGGCAGTCAAGGGGCACCTTTTGTAGTATTTTGCTCCCGCTAAGAATCACACCCAGCGTGGCGCGGGACGGCGCTCTTTTCGCCGCTCTCCTTAGAGATGTAAGTGGCTGTGCGGGTTGTGATTAAACGGCAAGGAGAAAGGCCGTGCCCGGTCCGGAACTGCCTCGGGCGTGCACTACAGGAAATACCTTAGGGTTTGGTCAGCAATTTTCGTGCTCAAATGGCCGTATCTCGGGGCGATGCGCTACTTTGACCTGAGAGATATCTCCCCCTTTCGTGGATGCAAGTAGAAACTTAGTGGTGAACAGGCAATCGCGTGCCCTCACGATTTGATTCGGCCGGCAGTGCCGAAAGAAGTCCCATGGAGCGCTCTTTGTCTTTCCGGAGTGACAGATGAAAAGGTCCGCAGTCAGCGAACTCGCCGCTGATCAAAAAGACGTTGTTGCGAGCATTCCAAAGAACGGCAATAAGAATGGCAAGTCGAAGACGTCCGACGAGTCGCTCGATCTGACCGCCATTCTGGCCAGCTTGCAAAGCATGCGAGACGGCGACTTCACCGTGCGCTTGCCGGGAACCTGGGTGGGACTGCCGGGCAAAGTTGCCGACACATTCAACGAAATCGTCTCTGCGAACCAGCACATGGCGCAGGAGTTGAAGCGCCTGGGGCAGGTCGTGGGCAAACAGGGAATGACCCGCGAGCGCGCCCGCTTCCACGAATCCAGAGGGGCGTGGGGCGAGATGGAAGCCTCGGTGAATACGCTGGCGGAGGATCTGCTCCGCCCGACTACCGAAGTTACCCGCGCCATTGCCGCGGTCGCGCAAGGCGACCTCACGCAGGGCGTGCGGTTGGACGTGGATGGTCGCCCGCTGGAAGGCGAGTTCTTGCGCTCGGCCAATCTCGTGAACACGATGATTCAGCAGTTGGGCGTGTTTACGGCCGAAGTGACGCGCGTGGCGCGTGAAGTGGGAACGGAAGGAAAGCTGGGCGGCCAAGCTCAGGTGCCGGACGTTGCCGGCACGTGGAAAGATCTCACCGACAACGTCAACCTGATGGCCAGCAACCTGACCGGCCAGGTGCGCAACATCGCCGAGGTCGCCACCGCGGTGGCCAGCGGCGACTTGTCGCGCAAGATCACGGTCGACGTGCGCGGCGAAATTCTGCAGCTGAAGGAAGCCATCAATACCATGGTGGATCAGCTGCGCTCGTTTGCCTCGGAAGTGACGCGCGTGGCCCGCGAAGTCGGAACCGACGGCAAGCTCGGCGGCCAGGCCGTGGTGCCTGGAGTCGCCGGAACCTGGAAAGATCTTACCGACTCAGTGAACGCGATGGCCGGGAACCTGACGGCCCAGGTGCGTAACATCGCCGAGGTGACTACGGCAGTGGCCCGCGGCGACCTGTCGCGGAAGATCACCGTCGACGTGAAGGGCGAAATTCTCGAACTCAAAGACACCATCAACACGATGGTGGACCAGTTGAACGCATTCGCCGGCGAAGTGACGCGCGTGGCCCGCGAAGTGGGTACGGAAGGCAAGCTGGGCGGTCAAGCGCAGGTGCCGGGAGTCGGCGGTACCTGGAAAGATCTCACCGATAACGTGAACTTCATGGCCAGCAACCTGACTGGCCAGGTGCGAAACATCGCCGAAGTGGCGACGGCAATTGCCAGCGGCGACTTATCCCGCAAGATCACCGTGGACGTGCGCGGCGAAATCCTTCAGCTCAAAGAAACCCTGAACACCATGGTCGATCAGCTCAACCGCTTCGCGGGCGAAGTTACCCGCGTGGCCCGCGAGGTGGGTACCGAAGGCAGGCTGGGTGGACAGGCTAACGTGCCCGGCGTCGCCGGTACCTGGAAAGACTTGACCGATTCCGTGAACTCAATGGCCGGAAACCTGACCGGCCAGGTACGAAACATCGCTGAAGTCACGACCGCCGTGGCTCGCGGCGACTTGTCGCGCAAGATCACGGTCGACGTCAAAGGCGAAATTCTCGAACTCAAGAACACCATCAACACGATGGTGGATCAGTTGAACGCGTTCGCCGGCGAAGTGACGCGCGTGGCCCGCGAAGTCGGCACGGAAGGCAAACTGGGCGGACAGGCTCAAGTGCCGGGCGTGGCCGGCACCTGGAAAGATCTCACCGACAACGTGAACTTCATGGCCAGCAACCTCACCGGCCAGGTGCGGAACATCGCCGAAGTCGCTACCGCCGTGGCTCGCGGCGACTTGTCCCGCAAGATCACCGTCGACGTGAAGGGCGAAATTCTCGAGCTCAAAGACACCATCAACACCATGGTGGACCAGCTGCGCTCGTTCGCATCGGAAGTGACGCGCGTGGCCCGCGAAGTCGGAACTGACGGCAAGCTCGGCGGCCAGGCTCTCGTGCCCGGAGTCGCTGGTACCTGGAAGGATCTGACAGACTCGGTAAACTCCATGGCCAGCAACCTCACCGGCCAGGTGCGGAACATCGCGGAAGTGTCGACGGCGATTGCCAGCGGTGACTTATCCAAGAAGATCACCGTCAACGTCAGCGGCGAAATCCTGCTGCTGAAGGAAACCATCAACACGATGGTGGACCAGCTCAACGCGTTTGCCGCCGAAGTGACCCGCGTGGCCCGCGAAGTCGGTACCGAAGGCAAGCTCGGCGGACAGGCACAGGTGCCCGGAGTCGCTGGAACGTGGAAGGACTTGACGGACTCGGTGAACTCCATGGCCGGAAACCTCACCGGCCAGGTGCGAAACATTGCAGAAGTGACCACCGCCGTGGCCCGCGGCGACTTGTCCCGCAAGATCACGGTGGATGTGAAAGGCGAAATTCTCGAACTCAAGAACACCATCAACACGATGGTGGACCAGCTGAACGCGTTCGCCGGCGAAGTGACGCGCGTGGCCCGCGAAGTGGGCACCGACGGCAAACTCGGCGGCCAGGC
>Ga0070741_10009513_pt1 | contig 18816 bp, 16 predicted proteins | sample Coa_R1_4_FD_66440 | JGI IMG/M metagenome (GOLD analysis project Ga0070741, IMG submission 66440) | Surface soil microbial communities from Centralia Pennsylvania, which are recovering from an underground coalmine fire - Coalmine... | ecosystem: Environmental > Terrestrial > Soil > Unclassified ...
CTCCCGAGGAGGGGGAGGGCGGCGACCAGCGCCGCGGCGCCGAGCCGTCGCCATGACGCCCGCGCTCCCGCCCACGCGAGGGTGGGGCGGCCGGTGCGCAAATCGGTCACGGGCGGCCGTCCTGGCGGCGGCGCGGTTCGGGGTCGCCGGAGGGCAGGGACGTGGTCAGGCGCCGCCCACCTGAGCAATGGCGGGCAGTTGTCGGGCGACGTCGGGACGAGGCCCGGAGCCGCGGCGCATGGCGCGTCTCGATGCAGCCGCCATGCCAGACCGGCGCGGCCCGGCAGCGGCGGGGTGGCCGGGAACCGCGCGGGCACACGTGCATGCCCGGTTCCGGGTCTGCCCCGGGCGCCCGGGAGCCTGCCGGGAATCCCGGACCGGGGCGCACGCGCGCGGCCGGGCGCGGGCCGGTCCGGGCCGGCTGCCGTCGCGCCCGCCGCCGCGCGCTCCACGTGGACGCGGGGCGCCGCGGCGCGATCAGGCCTCGACGACGGGATTGTCCAGCGTGCCGAGCCCCGTGATCTCCATCCGGACCCGGTCGCCGCCCTTGAGGAGGACCGGGGGCTTGCGCGTGAACCCGACGCCCGCCGGCGTGCCGGTGATGACGAGATCGCCGGGGAGCAGCGTCAGCTTCGCCGAGAGATACGCGACCAGGTGGGGGACGTCGAAGATCAGGTTCTTCGAGCGGCCGTCCTGCAGCTTGGTCCCGTTCACCCAGCTCCGCAGCTCGAGAGCGTGCGGATCGGGGATCTCCGCCCGGTCGGCGATCCAGGGTCCCATGGGGGCGAACGTGTCGCACGCCTTGCCGGCCATCCACTGCGAGGTCGCCATCTGGAAGTCGCGCGCGCTCACGTCGTTCACGAGGACGTAGCCCCAGACGTGGTCGAGCGCCTGCGCGACGGGCACGTCCCGGGTCGGGCGGCCGACCACGAACCCGAGCTCGACCTCGTAGTCGAGCTTCTCGCACCCGCGCGGCCGGACGATCGGCGCGGTGGCGTCCACGATCGCGTTCGGGAACTTGGCGAAGAGCGGCGGCTCCTTGGGAATCGGGCTCCCGGTCTCCTGGGCGTGGTCGAGGTAGTTCAGGCCGATGCAGATGAACTTCTCGGGGTCGTCGAGGGGCGCGTGGAGGTGGGCCTCGCTGGCCGGGTGCGTCACCCACTCCAGGCGCCCGGCCCGGACCGCCTCGTCCATCCCGCGCAGCGCGTCCTCGGCCGCCGCGCCCGCGCGGAGGAAGGCGCGCGTGCTGGACGGGAAGAGCGCGTGGGCCAGCTCGCCGGCCCGGACCACGCCGCGGTCGGCGAGGTAGCGGTGATAGGTCTCGCCGAGACACCGGATGCGGTCGCCGGCCAGGGCGCCGAGGCGGGGAGCGGAGCCGCGGACGGAATAGCGCACGAGCTTCATCGGGATCTCCTCGGCATCGGGTGAGCCACGCAGGACGTCGGGGGCACGGTCCGATTATATGGCACGCCGCCCGGGTGCCCCGGGGCGGATGGCGCCCGCGCCACCTGCCGCTCGCGTTGACGCTCTCCGACCCCTGTGATAACTAGGCCGCATGGCGCTCACGATCGTGGGGGCGGGCGCGATCGGCGGCGTGACCGGCGCGGCGCTCGCGCGGGCGGGTCACGACGTGCTGCTGGTGGACCAGGCGGCGGACCACGTCGCGGCGATGAACGCCGGCGGGCTGACCATCGTGATGCCCGACGGCGAGTGGTCGGTGCCGGTCCGCGCCGCGACGCCGGAGGCGCTCCCGGCCCGGCTGGCGCTGGTCCTCCTGGCCGTCAAGGCGCACCACACCCCGGTCGCCCTCGACCTGATCGCGCCGCGCCTGGCGGGCGACGGCTGCGTGGTCTCGCTCCAGAACGGGCTCAACGAGCCGCTCATCGCCGCGCGGGTCGGGGCCGCGCGGACCGTCGGCTGCCTCGTGAACTGGGCGGCCGACTGGGTCGCCCCGGGCCGGATCCAGCACGGTGGGACGGGCGCGTTCGCGGTCGGCGAGCTCGACGGGCGCCTGACGGCCCGCGTCAAGGACCTGGCCGGGCTCCTCGGCGCGGTGACGCCGACCCAGGTCACCACGAATATCCTGGGCTGCAAGTGGGCCAAGCACGTGTACGGGGCGCTGCTGGTCGCCACCGCCCTGGTCGACGCCCACGTCTACGAGGTGGTCGAGCGCTCCCCGGCGGTGCAGCGGATGCTGATCGCGCTGGTCGCGGAGGGCATGGCGGTCGCAGAGGCGGAGGGCGTGCGGCTCGAGGCGTTCGACGAGTTCGATCCCGCCTGGTACCGGGCTGGCCGCGCCGGGGACGCCGGTGCGGCCGATCGGGCGATGGCGGCGATCGCCGCCCAGTACCGCGCTCACACGAAGACGAAGACCGGCATCTGGCGCGATCTCGCGGTCCGGCGCCGGAAGACCGAGGTCGAGGCGCACCTCGGGGCAACGCTCGAACGCGCCCGGCGGCATGGCCTCCCCATGCCGCTGACGGTCCGCCTGCTGGAGCTGATCGGCGAGCTGGAGACCGGGCGGCGCGCGATGGCGTGGGAGAACCTGGACGAGCTGGTCCGGCTGAGCCCCATCTGAGCGGCCGTGAGCCGTCCGATCGCGGCGGGCCGCCGCGATCGGCGCCGACGGCGGGCACGCCGGGAGCCGGCGCCCCGGCCGGCGGCGCCCGACGCCGGGCCCGCGCGACGGCGAGGCGAGGAGCGATGAGCAGACCGCACTGGCAGTACCGGGAGCCGCTGGAGCCGGACCTCATCGCCCAGGTCTCGGCGGACGAGCTGATGGGGCACGTCCACGCCATCGCGCGCTGGGAGCGTGAGTCCGGGACTCCCGGCGAGGCGCGCGCCTACGACCACCTGGAGGCCGCGCTCAAGGGCTACGGCTACGCCGTCGAGCGGCGGGAGATCGACGCCCTCATCAGCCTGCCGCAGGAAGGTCGCGTCGTGCTGCCGGGAGGCGCCGCGGTCGAGGGTCTCACGCACGCCTTCTCGCCCTCGACCGAGGGGCTCGAGGCCGAGGTCGTCGACGTCGGCGACGGCGAGCCCGCGGACCTCGTCCGGGCGCGCGGGAAGATCGCGCTGCTCGACAGCCTCGCCACCCCCGGCAAGGCCTGGGCGGCCCAGGAGGCCGGTGCGCTCGGCGAGATCTTCGTGAACCGGGACCATCTCCACAACATGATCGTGACCACGATCTGGGGCACTCCCGATCCGGAGACGGCCTGGCGGATGCCCCGCACGCCCTGTCTCTCCGTGCGACGGGCGGACGGCGAGCGCATCCGGGCCCTGGTCCGCGAGGGCCGGGGCCGCGTGACGCTCGTCACCCGGGTGCGGACCGGCTGGAGACCGATCCCGCACCTCACGGCGGATCTCGACGGCGCCGTCGAGGACCGGTTCGTCCTCTTCTCCGGCCACGTCGACGCCTGGCACCACGGCGCGATGGACAACGGCACCGCGAACGCCACGATGCTCGAGGTGGCGCGCCTGCTGGCGGCGCGCCGCAGCCAGCTGCGACGGGGGCTCCGGCTCGCGTTCTGGTCCGGGCACTCGCACGGCCGCTACGCCGGCTCGGCGTGGTACGCCGACCACGCGTGGCCCGAGCTGCACCGCCGCTGCGCGGTCCACCTGAACATCGACTCGACGGGCGCGCGCGGGGCGACCGACTACTCGGTCCTGCACGCCACCGAGGAGGTCCAGAGCTTCGTCGAGGCGGTGGTCCACGACGTGACCGGCCAGACCGCCCGCGCCCGGCGGTTCCCGCGCGCCGGCGACCAGTCCTTCTGGGGGATCGGGATCCCGTCGGCGCTGATGTCCCTCTCCGGGATCCCCCGGCAGGACACCGATCTGTCGCGCTGGATGGAGCGCCTGTTCGGCAGCGCGGGGTTCCCGTGGTGGTGGCACACGCGGGAGGACACCATCGACAAGATCGATCCCGCGATCCTCGCCCTCGACACCCGGGTGTACGTGGCGGCGGCGATCCGGCTCGTGAACGCGCCCCTGCTCCCGTTCGACCACGCCCGGGCGGCGCGGAGCGTCCTGGCCACCGTGGAGGAGCTCGGGCGCGCGGCCGAGGGGCGATGGGACGCCGGGCCGGCGATCGAGGCGGCCCGGGCGCTGGTGGCGCGCACCGAGGCGTTCGGGCGAACGCTCGCCGCCGCGGCGGCTGACCCGGCGCTGGACGGGGGACGGACGGAGCGCCTCAACCGTGCGCTGGTCGCGCTGTCGCGGATCCTCGTCCCGCTCTGCTACACGACGGGGGACCGCTTCCACCACGACCTGGCGCTGCCGGTGCCGCCGCTGGCTGGGCTCCAGCGCGCCCGCGAGCTGTCGCGCCTCGAGCCGGCCTCGGACGCGCTGCGACTCGCCGTCGCTGCGCTCGTCCGCGAGCGCAATCGCGTCGTCCACGCGCTCGACGAGGCGCTCGGCGTGCTGGACGCGCTCGGGTCCTGAGGGGCGAGAGGCCGGCCATGGGCGCCCGGCGGCTCCTGGGAGAGGTGGCCATCGTGACCGGGGCGGCGCACGGCATCGGGCGGGCGATCGCGGTCGCGCTCGGCCGGGAGGGCGCCTCGGTCTGGGCGTGCGACGTCCTCGAGCGCGAGCTGACCGAGACGCGCCGGGCGGTCGGCGAGCGGGCGGAGGGGCCGTGCCGGACGGCGGTCGTGGACGTGAGCGACCCGGCGCGCGTCGCCGCCTTCGTCCAGGAGGTGGCGGCGGCCGACCGGCGCGTCGACGTGCTCGTGAACTGCGCCGGCGGGGTGGCCGGGCAGACGATGCGGCCGGTGGAGGAGGTTTCCGACGCCGACTGGCGCGTCATCTTCGCCATCAACGTCGACGGCGCGTTCCACTTCACCCGCGCGGTCGTCCCGCACATGAAGGCGCGGGGGCGAGGGGCCATCGTCAACATCTCCTCGGGGGCCGGGCGGTCGTACAGCCTGACCGGCATCCAGGCCTACGCCAGCGCGAAGGCGGCGCTGATCGGCCTCACCCGCCAGACCGCGCGCGAGCTGGGACCGTTCGGGATCCGCGTCAACTGCGTCGCGCCGGGGTTCGTGCGGTCCAACCCCGCCACCGAGCGGCAGTGGCAGGCGATGGGCGAGGCCGGCCAGCAGCGCCTCATCGAGTCGATCGCCCTCCGGCGCCTGGGAGAGCCGGACGACATCGCCCGGGCGGTGGTGTTCTTCGCCTCGGACGACGCCCGCTACGTGACCGGCCAGACCATCAGCGTCGACGGCGGGCAGTGGATGCTCGGCTGACCGGCGCGCCGACGCGGCGCCAGGGGCGGCAGGCGGGTCTCGTCCCGCGGCGGTGACGCCGCCGCCTCTCCTCCGGCGACGACGATCCTGGCGGGCGGCCGGCCCGGGCTGGTGGCCGCGACGCGCCCCATCGACGCCGCCGGGCATCGGCCAGAGCGCCACGGGGTAGGCCGGCGTGCGTTCTTCGCGCCGTCGAGCGAGCGTGATCGCCGCCCCGCCGGCGCGACCCGGCCCCTGTTGGCCGAGGATCCTCGCCGCGCGGTCCCGGCGCCTGCCCGCCGCGGGCCAGCGGATCCTCGGGCGCGGCGCGCGCACACCGCCGCCCGCGCCGGTGCGCCGGCCGGCCTCCGTCCGCCCCCGCCGGCGCCGGCCCTTCCCGGGGCTCAGCCGCAGCTGTTCCCGTCGAGCGACAGCACCGTCTTCTTGCCGGCCTCGATCGTGAACGGCGCCGGGCCGCCGCACCAGCTCGCGACGTAGTTCCCGGGCTCGAGGCCGGTCCGGGTGGCGCTCGCCCCCGGGGCGAGGTTCGAGATCGACGAGATGGGCCCCGGCCCGGAGAACGTGATGAGGGAGATGTCGCAGCAGAACCCCGACGCCGTGTTGCGGACCTCGAGGTCTCCACCGCCGAGGTTCGCGAACACCGTCTTGTCGGCGTTCAGGAGCACGTCGCACGCCCCGGTGCCGCTGCAGCCGCCGCTGAAGACGGCGCTGCCCGGGTTCGCCGTGAGGTGCAGCGAGCTTCCCGCGATGACCGTCTCGGTGCAGTCGCCCGGGCAGGCGATGCCGGGCCCGCTGACGCTGACCCCCGGCCCGACCACCACCGTGAGCTGGACGTGCACGTCGCCGAACGAGAGCGCCACGTCGATGCTCTGGAGGCCGGGCGGGACCTGGAACGTGACCGGCTGGGCGGCGAAGGTCCGGGACCCGCAGAAGAGGTCGCCGGTGATGGTGTGGGTCCCGGCGACCAGCAGCAGGCTCACCTTGGTGTCGGTGACGGTCTGCACGATGCCGTCGGGCGCGATCCGGAGCTCGACGCGGTCGCATCCCTGCGGGAGGAGCCCGGCGCGGGCCGACGTCACCTGCTGGAAGCGCAGCTCGACCCGGGTGGCGCCGGGGCCGCTGCTCCGGCTGCTCCCGCCGCCGCAGGCCTGGGCGAGCGCCGCCATCGCGAGGAGCCAGCCCGCGAATCGCCACGCCGATCGGCACCGCGCTCGAGTGCTCATGAGGGCCACCCCTCGTCTCAGAAGCGGTAGGTGATGCGGAGGTCCGCGTGGACCCCGTTGATGGTCCCGGCCCGCGGGAAGAACGGGCTGCGGTCGACGTCCATGAAGAAGTACCGGATCCCCGTCTCGATCCCGAACCGCCGGTGGGGCGTCCAGACCAGGGTCGGCCCGACGGCCACCTTCGTCCGCCCGCCGTCGAAGAGCGGATCGGTCTCCGGGTAGTCGTTGGCGAGGACGTGCTTGACCTCGACCACGCCCTCGACCGTCCACACGTCGTCGAAGATGTAGCCGACGATCACGCTGCCGCGCAGGTCGTTCCCGCGGCTGTTGCGCGGCTCGGTCCGGAGGCGGCCCGCCGCGTCGAGCCGCTCGGCCTTCAGCCGCACGATGTCGCGGACACTGACCACCACCCACCACGGCTCCGGGCGCCACTCGAGGCTCGCCCGGAGGTCGATCTCGTCCCCCTCGCGGAAGATCTCGCGGCCGCCGAGCTCGTCGCTGCCGAACGTCGTGTAGGAGGCGCTGGTGACCAGACGCAGGGCGTCGGCGAGGAAGAAGTCGGCGAGCGCGGTGACGGTCAGCTCGTCGCCCGGATCGATGTCGTCGTTGGGGACGTCCTTGGTCGTGTCGTACTCCCCGGTCCGCAGATAGCCGACGCCGGCCCCGATCCCGAACCGGCCGAAGTTGCGATACGCGCTCACGGTCGGGTTGACGTCGAACCCCTCGCCGAACCGCTCGAGGAGCGCGAGGTCCTCGTCCTGGATCGCGGCCAGGTCACGCGTCTTCAGGCGCGCGACACCGGTCGGGAGGTCGAGGTTCAGCCCGAAGCGGATCTCGACGTCGGCCACGATGAGCCGGTAGTAGCCCGACAGCGTGGTGTCGGTGAGGCCGGTGAACTCGCCGCTCGGCCGTCCGGCGCCCGGGTCGCGCTCGGAGGTCCCCACCGCGCCCCGGATGCCGATGCCCCACAGCGGCGTGTCGAGGAACAGCGAGAGCGGGGCCAGCACCTGGTGCCCGTCCTGGCCGGCGCCGCTCCACGCGTCCAGATGGACGCCGGTCCGGGCGGTCCACTCGTCCGCCGCCGCGGAGGCCGCCGCCCCCGCCGTCGCCAGCGCGAGGGCCGCGCCCAGGAGCCACCGTCCGGGCGGGGCATGCCGGTGACGCGGATTCGTCGGCATTCGCTCTCCTCCGGCCGTCACTCGGCCGTGATGGTCACGTCGGCGAGCCCGGCCTCCTTCTCGGGGGACGTGCCGCCCGAGTGGATGGACTGGCCCGTGTTCCCGCCCAGGATCGCTCCCGTCGTCTTGTCGAGCTTCGCGTCGACGGCGCCGAGCGCCTGCCGGTCGAGGTCCCCCGGGGCCACCGCCGCTCCCTCGAAGGCGAGCGTCTTCAGGATCGAGCGCTTGTCCCAGAGCGGGATCACGCGGCAAGGCGTCGGGTCGCGGGGCCGCTGGACGCGCGTGTACCGGTTGCGGGTGCAGACGATCTGCCCGGCGTCGCGGCTGTCGGTCTGGACCGCGCCGGCGAGGACGTACACGCGCGCGTCGGTGGTCCCGTCCGGCGCCGGCGGCTTCCCGCTCTCCGGCGCCATGCCCTGCAGCACGGCGAAATCGGTCTGCCGCACGGCGGCGACGGCGGTCGGCGTCTGCACGGCGAACCGGCCGAAGCCGGCGGACACCTTCGCCACCACCTGTCGGGCCACCCAGGCCCGCGCCTGGCCGGCGGCCAGGTTGAACCGGGACGTGGTCGGCTGGTTGTTCGCGTCCACGTCGAGCTTGTCGATCTCGAGCTCCGACAGCTCGCCGAGCCGGACGAGGCTGCCGTCGCCCAGGACCACCTCCACCGCTCCGCCGCGCCCGGTCCGGATGCGGTCGCCCTCGGCCAGGCGCGCGCCCTTCTGGAGGGGGCGGCCCGCCGTCTGCCCGCGCGGGAGGACCTCGGCCGGCGGCCGGGCGAGGATCACCTCCGCCGTCGCGGCGGGCTGCGCGGCGGGGGCGGCCGGCCAGGCGGCGAGCGCGGCGGCGGCGAGCGGGAGCCACATCCGGGTGCCACTCATGACGACCCCTCCTGGCCCGACCGGTCGACGTCGACCAGGTCGTAGATGTCGACGGCGCGGTGCTTCCCCTTGACGGTGACGCTGCCGAGCGGGCGCGCGACCACGCGGTCCTTGACGAGCGCGTAGGTCGCCTCGCTGATGATGATGTGGCGCGCGGTCTCGTATTCCTTGTTGAGGCTCTCGAGCCGCGCCCCAAGGTTCACGCGGTCGCCGATCACCGTGTACGTGAACCGCTGCGAGGATCCGAAGTTCCCCACCAGCATCTCCCCCGTGGCGACGCCGAAGCCGGTGTGGAGCGGCTCGCGCCCGTCTCCCTCCCAGCGGGCGTTGAGCCGCGCCACCACCTCCGACATCTCGACCGCGGCGCGGCATGCCTGGAGCGCGTGGTCGGGATTGTCGAAGGGGGCGCCGAAGAACGCCATGATAGCATCGCCGATAAACTTGTCCAAAGTTCCGCGATGGCGGAACACGATCTCCACCATCGCGGTCAGGTACTCGTGCAGCGTCGCCACCACCTCCTCGGGCGGATGGTTCTCCGAGTAGGTGGTGAACCCGCGGATGTCCGAGAAGAGGACCGTCAGCACGCGCCGCTCGCCGCCGAACGAGAGCTGGCCGGGGTTGCGGCCGATCTCCTCGACCAGCGCCGGCGGCACGTACTGCCGGAACGCCTGCTTGAGCCAGCGACGCTCGCGCTCCTCGACGAGCACCTGGTAGGTCACGCTGCCGACGTGCCCGACCCCCAGCGCGACGAGCGGCGGGAGCAGCAGGACCCACGCGCCCGCCCGGAACGCGACGTGGACGGCAGCCGTGGTCGCGAGCCCGAGGCCGATCGCCAGCGCGCTCCCCGGGACCGCCCCGAGCCGCGGCAGGAGCACCGGCGCCGCGACGCCGAGCAGGACGACCGCCGCCGCCTCGAGGAGGGCCAGCGACGCGAGCCGCCGCAGCCCGCGGCCCTCGAGGAGGTTGGCGACCGCGGTCGCCTGGCTCTCGACCCCCGGCATGACCGCGTCGAAGGGCGTCGGCCGCACGTCCATGAGCCCCTGCGCCGTGAACCCCACCAGGACGACCTGGTCCCGGACGGGCGGCGGCGCGGGATCGGCCAGGACCGAGGCCGCCGAGAGGTGGCGGAAGGTCCGGGCGGCCCCGTAGTAGGTGAGGTGCATCAGGCCCGCCTCGTCGGTCCAGATCGTGCGCGGTCCGAGCTGGAGCGTCTGGTCCGCCGCGAGCCGGACGCGGGTCCGTGACAGCCCGAGCGCCAGCCGGGCGGTCTCCAGCGCGAGGCTCGGGTAGAGCCCATCCCCGAGACGCAGCACGAGCTCCATCCGCCGCAGCGCGCCGTCGGGATCGGGGTGGACGTTGGCGTGGCCGTTGCCGGCCGAGACCTCGACGAACCGCCGCAGCGGGAGCAGGACGCCCGCAGCGCGGCGCGCCTCCACCGCCTGCTCGGCCTCCGGGCCGGCGAAGGCGACGAGGCGGCTCCGGTTCAGGAGCCGCTGCCCCGTGTCGTCGAGCGGAGGCGCCTGGTACGGCGGGAAGACGAAGTAGTAGGGGAGCACGACCCGGCGCGCCGCGGCCAGCGCGGCGGCGAACGCCTGGTCGGTGTCCGCGGCGGCGAGCGCCTCCTCCAGGGTCCGCGCGAACTCGGCCGCCGCCCGGGAGGACCCCGGCAGGGCGAGCTGGCCGTAGCGCTCGGCGAGACGCCGGGCGAGCCCGAGCTGGCTGTTCTCGTCGGGCTCGTTGAGCAGGAGGTCGAGCGCGATCACCCGCGCGCCCCCCTCGGTGAGCCGCCGGACGATCTCCGCCGTGCGGGTGCGCGGCCAGGGCCACCGGCCGATCCGTTCGAGGCTCTCCTCGTCGATCGCGACGATCGTGACCTCCGGAGGCGGCGGCATCGGGCCGCGCAGGCGCGCGTGCCAGTCCAGGATGCGGAGCTCGAGCTGCTGGACCAGGGTGGGCTGCTCGACCATGCCCGCGAGGAGGCAGGAGAGGCCCAGCGCGACCGCGAGGCAGGCCAGGCCGGGCCGCGCGAGTCGCCGGAGCGGACTCCGCGCGGCCGCCTTCGGCGGGACGGCGCTCGGGGACGTGGGTGGCGTGGGAGGCTCCGCGCGGCGCTCCGCCGGTCGCGCTGCTCCGCCGGTCGCGCCGCCGAGCGCGATGGTAGCACGGCGGCGCGCGCCGGCCGCCATGCCTCGATGGCTGGGCAGTGCCTCGGGTTGCCGGCACCCACCGACGTTGTCAGATCGGTCCCGACCAAGCGGGCGCGGGGGGGGGCGGGACCGCCGGACCCCCGCGGCCGCCGCTCGCGCGGTCTCCTGGCAGGGGCGCGGCCGGCCCGGTATGATCGGGCCATGTCGGAGGCGTCGGGGAGCGTGATCCTGGTGGGGTTCATGGGCGCGGGGAAGTCGACGGTCGGCCGCTTCCTGGCCCGCCGGCTCGGGCTCTGCTTCGTCGAGACGGACGCCATGATCACGGCCCGCGAGGGGCGGTCGGTGCCGGAGATCTTCGCCGAGCGGGGCGAGCCGTACTTCCGGGAGCTCGAGGCGGCGGTCCTGGACGAGCTGGCCCACAAGCGCGGCCACGTCATCGCGACCGGCGGCGGGTTCCCGTGCCGGCCCGGCGCCATGGAGCGGCTCCTCGAGCTCGGCACCGTGGTGTGGCTCGCGGCCGACTTCCCGACCGCCTACGCGCGCGCGAGCCGCGCCGGCGGCCGCCCGATGCTGGCGGGCCGCTCCGCGGAGGAGGCGGCGGCGCTCTACCGGGCTCGGCAGGAGTACTACCGGCGGGCCCACCTGGCGATCGACACCACCCATCTCTCCGTGGACGCGGTGGTGGCGACGATCGTGCGGTACCTCCGGGAGCGCGAGCGCCGGGTTCGGGCCCGGGGCCGCCCGCTCGCCGACGAGGAGGTCCGCGACGCGCGCGCGGTCGGCGCCGGCGGCGAGCCCGGGGCGGGGCCGGGGTAAGCTCCGGTGAGCGGGCCGCCGATGACCGCCGCGCCCCTCGTCCAACGCCTCGCCGACGGCCCGCTCCTGGCGGATGGCGCGATGGGCACGATGCTCTACGCACGAGGCGTGCCCCTGGATGCCTGCTTCGACGTGCTCAACGTGAACGCGCCGAAGACGGTGCAGGCGATCCATCAGGAGTACGTCGCGGCCGGGGCGGACCTCCTCGAGACGAACACCTTCGGGGCCAACCGCTTCAAGCTCGCCGTCCACGGCCTGGAGGCGCGCGTCCGCGAGATCAACCGCGCCGGGGCCCGGCTGGCCCGCGACGTCCGGGAGACCATGGGGCGGGACCTGCTGGTCCTGGGCTCCATCGGCCCGCTCGGCAAGTACCTGGCGCCGATCGGGACGGTCGGCGACGCGGACGCGCGCGCCGCGTTCCAGGAGCAGGCGGAGGGGCTGCTCGAGGGCGGCGTCGACGGGTTCGTCGTCGAGACCTTCTCGGACCTCCGGGAGCTGCGGCTCGCCGTCGAGGCGATCCGGGCGGTGTCGGCCGACCTCCCGGTGATCGTCCAGATGGCGTTCAGCGAGGAGCGGCTGACGTTCATGGGGCAGCGGCCCGAGGACGTCGCGCGCGAGCTGGCGACGCTGCCGGTCCAGGCGATCGGGGCGAACTGCGGGGTGGGGTCGAGCGTCCTCTACGACGTCCTCCTGCTCCTTCATGAGGGCGCGCCCGGGGCGTGGCTGTCGATCATGCCGAACGCCGGCCTGCCCAGCCGACACGGCGAGCGGCTGATCTATCTCTCCTCGCCGGCCTACATGGCCGACTACGCCGGTCGGATGGTGGAGGCGGGCGCCCGCATCGTCGGCGGCTGCTGCGGGACGACGCCCGCGCACACGCGCGCGATGCGGGAGGCGCTCGACCGGCACGCCGCCGGCGGGCGGGTCCGGCGCGCGGTCGCGGTCGCCCCGCCGGTCGCGGCGGCCCCGGCCGAGCCGGCGGTGCTGCCGAGCGCGGAGCCGTCGCGACTCCTGTCGCGGCTGCGCGCCGGCGAGTTCCTGGTGACCGTGGAGCTCGATCCCCCGCGCGGCCACAACATCGAGAAGCTGGTGCAGGGGGCCAAGCTCCTGGCCGAGCGCGGGGTCGAGGTCGTCGACATCAACGACGGCTCGCTGGGGCGGCTCCGGATGGCGGTCCTGCCCACCGCGATGCTGGTGCGGGAGGCCACCGGGCTCGACATCAGCATGCACTTCACCTGCCGCGACCGGAACCTGATGGGCATCCAGGCCGACCTCCTGGGTGCCCACGCGCTCGGGATCCGGAACATCCTCGCGATGACCGGCGATCCTCCGCGGGCCGGCGACTACGTGAACGCGACGGCCGTGTTCGACGTCGACGCCGTCGGGCTCGTCCGGATCATCGCCGGCATGAACCGCGGCGTGGACGCCACCGGCAACTCGATCGGCGAGCCGACGGCGTTCGGGGTGGGCGTCGCGGTCGACCCGGGCGCCGCCGACCGCGGGCGCGAGATCGACCGCCTCCACGCCAAGATCGCGGCGGGAGCGATGTGGGTCCAGACCCAGCCCGTGTACGACCTGGAGCGCCTGGACGCCTTCCTGGCCGCGGCCGCGCCGGTCCACGTTCCCCTCGTCGTCGGGATCCTGCCGCTCCACTCGTTCCGCCACGCCGAGTTCCTCCACAACGAGGTCCCGGGGATCGGCATCCCGGACGCCGTGCGGGCGCGCCTCCGGGACGCCGGCGACCACGCGCTTGCGATCGGAATCGAGACCGCGCAGGCGACGCTCCTCGAGGTCCGCCGGCGGTACGCCGGGGCGTACCTCATGCCGTCGTTCGGGCGGTTCGAGGTGGTGGCGGAGGTGCTCGAGGCCCTGCGATGACCGCGATCCCGGGCCGGGGGTGCGGCGGATCGCTGGCGTCCCGGCCCGCCCCGGCGCGCCTCCGGGCTCGAGACGCCTAGCGTGGGCGCGCTCGACGGCCTCCGCGTCCTCGACCTGGCGACGTTCATCGCCGCGCCCATGTGCGCGACCCTCCTGGGGGAGTTCGGGGCGGAGGTGATCAAGGTGGAGCGGCCCGGCGCCGGGGACGACCTCCGGCGGCTCGGCCGGCAGGTCGACGGCGTCTCCCTCTGGTGGCTCTCGGATGCCCGCAACAAGCGCTCGATCACCTGCGACCTGCGCCGGCCGGAGGGGCAGGCGCTCATCCGGCGCCTCTGCCGCGAGGCCGACGTCGTGACGGAGAACTTCCGGCCGGGCACCCTCGAGCGGTGGGGGCTCGGGTACGACGCGCTGCGTCGCGAGAACCGCGGGCTCGTGCTGGTCCGCATCTCCGCCTTCGGCCAGACCGGCCCCGCCCGGGAAAAGCCGGGGTTCGGGCGCATCGCGGCCGCGGTCGGCGGTGTCTCATACCTGTCCGGCTACCCCGACCGGCCGCCGGTGACCCCCGGGACGCCGACCATCCCGGACTACCTGGCGGGGGTGATGGGGGCGCTCGGCGCGCTGGTGGCGCTCCGGGCCCGCGACCGGACCGGCGAGGGGCAGGTGGTCGATCTCGGGCTCTACGAGCCGATCGTGCGCATGCTGGACGACGCCATCCCGGTGTTCGGCGCCCTCGGGCACGTCCGGGAGCGGATCGGGTCGGCGGCGGAGAGCGCGGCGCCGCACAACCACTACCGGAGCCGCGACGGCCGCTGGATCGCGGTTGCGTGCACGAACGACCGGATGTTCGGCCGGCTGGCGGCCGCGATGGGCACGCCGGAGCTGGTGACACGCTTCCCGCGGATGGCGGACCGGCTGGGCGCGCGGGCCGACCTGGATGGCCTCGTCCAGGCGTGGGTCGGCGCGCGGGACGCCGCGGAGGCGCTGGCGGCGCTCGACGCGGCGGAGGTCCCCTGCGCCCTGGTCAACTCCGTCCGTGACCTGTTCGCGGATGTCCAGGTCAAGGCGCGCCAGAACATCGTCGCCGTCCCGGAGCCGCGGCTCGGCACCGTGTTCCTGCCGGGGGTCGTCCCGCGGCTCAGCGCGACCCCGGGCGAGATCCGGCACGCGGGCGTGCGTGAACCCGGCGCCGACAACGAGGCGATCTACCTCGGGCGGCTGGGGCTCGACCGCGGCGAGTACGACCGTCTGCGCGCGGCGGGCGTAATCTAGGGGGAAGGAGCAAGGCATGGTGATCCGGATCCGTCAGTCTCACGAGCTTCCGTCGTCGGAGATCACGCCGCACGCGCTCTACCTGCGGCGGCGCGCGTTCATGGCCGGGGCCGCCGCGACCGCGGCCGGGGTCGTCGCCGGATGTGGCGCCCGGACGGAGGCGGCGCTGAAGCCGGCCGAGAAGGGCGCCCCGCTCGCCGCCGCCCGCAGCGCGGCCTACAGCGTCTCCGACCCCCCCACGTCCTGGGAGAGCATCACGACCTACAACAACTTCTACGAGTTCGGCACCGACAAGGCGGACCCGGCGCTCAACTCGCACACGCTGCGGACCCGTCCGTGGTCCGTCGAGGTCGGCGGGCTCTGCCAGAAGCCCCGGCGCTTCGACATCGACGAGCTGGTGAAGCTGGCCCCGCTCGAGGAGCGCGTCTACGCGCTGCGCTGCGTCGAGGGCTGGTCGATGGTGATCCCGTGGATCGGCTATCCGCTCGCGGCGCTCCTCCAGCGCGTCGAGCCCACCGGCGCGGCCAAGTACGTCGAGTTCCAGACGCTGGTCGACCCCGAGCAGATGCCGGCCCAGCGGAAGAGCTGGTTCGGGTACTCGCTCGACTGGCCGTACATCGAGGGCCTCCGGCTGGACGAGGCCATGCACCCGCTCACGCTCCTCACCGTGGGACTCTACGGCCACGTCCTGCCGAATCCGAATGGCGCCCCGATCCGCATCGTCGTTCCCTGGAAGTACGGCTTCAAGAGCGCCAAGTCGCTGGTGCGCATCCGCCTGGTCGCGGACGAGCCCAAGACCAGCTGGAACAAGGCGGCGCCGAACGAGTACGGCTTCTACTCCAACGTCAACCCGAACGTGGACCATCCGCGGTGGAGCCAGGCGACCGAGCGGCGGATCGGGGAGTTCCGGCGCCGGAAGACGCTCATGTTCAACGGCTACGCGGACCAGGTCGCCTCCCTGTATGCCGGGATGGATCTCCGAAAGTACTACTAGGCTCGCGATCGGCGTCCCGCGCGGCCCGGCCGGTGTCCGGGGGCGCGGCTCGCCCCCGGCGCCGAGCGCCGAGCTCGCGGCAACCGCCCTGCCGCCTGGCGCGTCCCGGTGCGGCATCCCGCTCGCCTCCGCCCTCTCGCGCGCGGCGCCCGCGGGTCCGCCGCGACGCGCGCGACGAGCCGGCGCGGGCGGGCGGCCGGCAGCGGCCCGATGACGCGTCGCCGCCGCGTGGCGCTCAAGACGGCCGTGTGGGCGGGCGGCCTGACCCCCCTCGCGCTCCTGGTCGTCCGCCTCGCGACCGACCCGCTGGTGACGAACCCGATCGCCGTGGCGACGAACACGCTCGGGGACTGGACGCTGCGGCTCCTGCTGCTGAGCCTCACCATGACGCCGCTCCGCCTCCTGTTCGGGCTCTCGTGGCCGGTGACGCTCCGGCGGCTGCTCGGGCTGTTCGCGTTCGCGTACGCGCTGTGCCACTTCACGGTGTGGCTCGTGGTCGACCACTTCTTCGACTGGCCGGAGATGGCGGCCGACGTGCTGAAGCGCCCGTACATCACGGTCGGCTTCACGGCGCTCCTGCTCCTCGTGCCGCTGGCGGCGACGTCGACCGCCGGCATGATCCGGCGCCTGGGAGGCCTGAACTGGCGCCGGCTCCACCGCCTGGTCTACGTGATCGCGATCCTGGGCGTCGTCCACTACCTCTGGCTGGCCAAGGTCGGCGTCATGGGGCCGTACTACCACGGCGCCTGGCTGGCCGCCGTTCTCGGGGTCCGGCTGTTCGACGTGGTCCGTCGCGCCCGCGTGCGGCAGGCGCGGCGCGCGGGGCCCGCGTTCGCGCCCAGCCCGGCGTCGCGCCCGTAGGCCGCCCCCCCCGTCGGCGGCGGTCCCGCCTCCGTCGCCGACCGTGCCGCGCCTCGCGTCGGCGGCTCGCCGGCGAATCGTGCTAGGGTGAGACCCCGCAGCTTGCAGCCGAGCGGAAGGAGGAGCAGCATGCTGAGGAGCTTCCTTGCAGGCGTACTGACCGGTGGGCTGGCCGTGTGGCTCTTCCGCGACGACATCCAGCGCTATCTGGACGCGCAGGCGGCCCTGGCCCGCCGCCGGGCGGCCGACCGGATCCAGGCGGTCGGCGAGACCGCCGGCCGCGCCTTCGACGGCGCCGCCCGAGGGCTGCACCGGGCTGAGGAGATGCTCGACCACGGCAAGGCCCAGGTGAGCGAGACCCTGCGCGCCGCCGAGCGCACGGTCCGGCCGTCGCGGGCCGCCGAGGCGTAGCGCGGGGTCCTGCCGCCGCGCGACCGCGCCCGGCGGGCGCGGTCAGTCCCGGACGCGCGGCTCCGGCCGGCCGCGCACGCCGGGGCGGGCGGCCAGCACCGCGCCCGCGAGCGGTCCCTTGCGGAGCGCCTCGTCGCCGAGGCCGGCGCGGGCCGAGGTGATGAAGAGCACGTCGAGCGCGCTCCCGCCGAACGCGCAGCTGGTCGGCCGCTGGACCGGGAGCCACACCACGCGATCCACGCGCCCGTCCGGCGCGTACCGCGTGATCCGCCATCCATCCCAGTGGGCGCTCCACAGGCCACCCTCGGCGTCGATGGTCGCCCCGTCCGGGTACCCCGCGTCCTCCGGGACGACCGCGAACACGCGGGCCGGGCCGAGCGCGCCGCTCTCCGGGTCGGCGGGGAAGGCCAGGATCGTCCGCGTTGGCGTGTCGGTGAAGTACATGGTTCGCCCGTCCGGGCTCCAGCCGAGCCCGTTCGGCACCGTGAGCCCGTCGCGCACGCGGCGCCAGCGCCGGCCCGGCGCCAGGCAGTAGAGGGCGCCGACGGGCTCCCGCCCGCGCGCGTGCATGCTCCCGACCCAGAACCGGCCGCCGGGATCGCAGCGGCCGTCGTTGTACCGGATGGACGGCGAGAGCGGCCCCGTGCCCGGGATGCGGTCGAAGGCGCCGGTGTCCGGATCGAAGAGATGGAGCCCCGACCGGAGCGCGACCAGCAACCCCGCCGGCTCGCGGAGCGCGACCGAGCCGATCGCCTCCGGCATCGGCCAGGTCCGGACCGCGCCGCTCGCCGGCTCGTAGCGGTGGAGCGCCGGCGCGCGGATGTCCACCCAGTAGAGCGCGGCGGCACGGTCGTCCCAGACCGGCCCCTCCCCGAGGCGCGCCCGGACGTCCCCGACGACCTCGACGGTCGCGGCCGGGGCCGGCGGGGACGCGGTCACCAGCGGATGTCGCGCTGCGGCGGCAGCCGGTGCTGGTCCTGTCGCGGCTCGATCGGCCAGGTCCGGAACTCCTCGAGCCACACGAGCATCTCCCGCATGACCGCCTCGAGGATCCGGGCGCCCTTCTCCCGGGTCGCGGTCGTGGGGTCGCCGTGGACGCCCGTCTTCGTCCACCGGCCCCAGAAGTCGTTGAACCGGACGTTCGTCGTGCTGTCGGACGTCATCGTCCGCCCCACCCGGTCGCTGTCGGCCACCGCCCGCTCGAGCTGCACCCGTTCGGCGGCGAAGTGGAGGTAGAGGGAGGTCTCCCACTCGTCGGCGTGCGCGTAGACGCCGCTCTCCAGGCCGCGCACGCTCTCCTCCCGGCCCATGTTGTAGTACCCGAACGCGCAGCAGATCGCCGGGGTCTCGAGGACGACGCGCCGGGCGATCAGGTCCGCCATCGGCATGTTGGACCCGTGGCCGTTGACCACCGCCATCCGGCGGAAGCCGTGGTACGCGACGCTCTTGAGCACGTCCACGCAGAAGTCGATGAAGTGCTGGGGCTCGACGTGGATGGTGCCCGGGAAGTCGAAGTGGTGCATGTTGAGGCCGTACGGGATCCCGGGAAGGACCAGGACCTTGTCGGGCGCCCGGCGGCCCAGCTCCCGGCAGACGGACTCCACCAGGAACAGGTCGGTGTCGAGCGGCAGGTGGGCGCCGTGCTGCTCGGTCGAGCCGGTCGGGAGCAGGACGACCTTGTCCAGCTCGATGGCGTCGTTCACCTCGGGCCAGGTCAGCCGGTTGTACTCGATCACCTCGCGGGCTCTCACGGTCACCTCCTGCACGCGCGGCGGGCGCGGGTCGGGGATTCGGGGATCGCGCGGTCGACTCTAGCGAACGGCCCGATGCCGGACAAGGCCGCTCCGGGCCGGCCGTCGCGGCGGGCGGCGCCGATTCCTCGGACCCGGCACCGGGTCGACCCGGCGGTGGGCCG
>Ga0070741_10009514_pt1 | contig 18816 bp, 14 predicted proteins | sample Coa_R1_4_FD_66440 | JGI IMG/M metagenome (GOLD analysis project Ga0070741, IMG submission 66440) | Surface soil microbial communities from Centralia Pennsylvania, which are recovering from an underground coalmine fire - Coalmine... | ecosystem: Environmental > Terrestrial > Soil > Unclassified ...
TAAGAGCCCACCAGCGTCGTGGTGACACGGCGGCTCGCCAAACCCCGTCCGGTGCAAGGTGAAGCAGGTTCCGACGACGCGGCCCGCCGAGGAACCGGGTACACCGCTCGAGCCTCCGGGCAACCGGCGGCCTAGAGAGATGGTCACCCACGACAGAATCCGGCTTACAGGCCTGCTACGGAAAAAGCCCTGGAAACGGGGCTTTTTCTATGCCTGCGATTCGCCGGCGACTCGTCAGGTTCGCTCCGCGGCGGGCTGACTGCGGTCTCCGTGGAACCGCTCGGCGCGGTCGCCCGGCGGGGCCTCGCGGACCGTGCCGGCTACGAGCCGCTCCGCACGGGGGACGCTAGCAACGAGGCGGGGCAGTCTCAAGGATGTCGCACTAACGCTTGCCGAGAGGAGCCTGCCACCGGTCAGTCGCTTCACCAGTCGTCTTGCGTTGGCCGAAAGGACCTATACGTTTTGACCCTGATGGCGACGGCGGCGAAGGCAGGCAGGTGGTCTGCCGACCCTTTTGCCCTCCCGAACGAGCGAGGGCCCGTTCTTGATCCGCCGAGGCGTGTGCCGACTCCACCATCCGACCCGGTCGCAGCGGCAGCCTGGCTGAAGCAGCAGCCCAGGCCGTGGGCTGTCGACCTCTTCTGCGGAGCCGGAGGGCTCAGCCTCGGTCTCTCCCGCGCGGGATTCACAGTCGTCGCCGCCGCGGATTCCGATCCGACGGCTCTTGGGACACACGAGGCGAACCTGGGGTCGCTGACGTTCTGCGGCGACCTCGTAGAGACATCCGAGTTCATTGAGTTCATGGGCGATCGCGGTCTCCGACGGGCCGATCTCGTCGCAGGCGGACCCCCGTGTCAGCCCTTCTCCCGCGCGGGCAGCTCGAAGATCCGGAGCCTCGTCGCGAGCGGCAAGAGGGACTCCACCGACCGCCGGGCTGAGCTCTGGCGAAGCTTCATCGAGATTGTCGAGCACCTTCACCCGAAGGTCGTCCTGCTGGAGAACGTGCCCGACATGGCCAGATGGAACGACGGTGCAGTGCTTCTCGGAGTCATGCAAGCGCTCCGCGAGTGCGGGTACGACCCGCATGCGCGTGTCCTCGATGCATTCCGATACGGCGTGCCGCAGCACCGTGCTCGCCTCTTCGTCGTCGGCACCAGATCGCGACACTACGCATGGCCGCGTGAGCGGCGTTACCGGCCGACGCTGCGAGACGCGATCGGGGACCTTCCGCGCGTTCCGGGCGGTTCAAGCCGTCTCGAATCTAGGTACGACGGTCCTTCGACCCTCTTTCAGCGCGCTGCCCGCAAGGGCGTGCCACGGCGCGAGCGCTCGATCGTCCACGACCACTGGACGCGTGGCGTCCGGCAGGATGATGAGGAGGCGTTCCGGCTTCTGAAGCCCGGCGGCACGTACAAGGAGCTACCGAAGCGGCTTCAGCGATACCGCGCTGACATTTTCGACGACAAGTACAAGCGTCTCGCCTGGGACGAACTGAGCAGGACGATCACCGCTCATATCGCACGTGACGGGTACTGGTACATCCATCCCGAGCAGCACCGGACGCTCTCCATTCGCGAAGCGGCGAGGATCCAGACGTTTCCGGATTGGTTTCGATTCGCAGGACATCCGACAACGCAGTTCAGACAGATCGGCAACGCGGTCCCGCCTGCCCTCGCTGAGGCGGTGGCTCGAGCGGTTCGCGACGCGCTCGCATCTAACCGACGACGCCAGCGCTCCTCCGATTTCGCCTCTCGGCTCGCCGCCTGGCACGACGAGAATCGTCGCGAGTTTCCGTGGCGGAACGAACGGGATCCGTGGCGAATCCTGTTGGCGGAACTGTGCCTCCGACGTACTCGCGCCAACGCAGTTGCGACGACCTACGCAGAGCTCTTGCGTCTCGCGCCAACGCCGCGAGCGGTCCGAACGCACCGTGACGCCGTGAGAAGGGTCCTGGCTCCCCTCGGGCTTCGTTGGCGTGCCGAGAATGTCGTTGCAGTCGCTGACGAACTCGTTGAACGCCACGACGGACGAGTCCCATCGGATGAGGCCGCGCTTCGCGCGCTGACCGGTGTCGGCGACTACGTGGCCTCAGCCGTTCGCTGCTTTGCATTCGGCGTGCCGGCCGTCCTCCTTGACGCGAACACGAGACGGATCGTGGCGCGGTTAACGGGTGCTCAGGATGCAGGCGCGTGGCAGACGCGCCTCGAGATCTATCGACTCGCGGGCAGTCAGGGGCCAAATGCCGATTTCAACTACGGCCTTCTCGACTTCGGCGCGCTCGTGTGCCGGCCGACCGCGCCGGACTGCACAGGATGTCCGTTCCGCACGAGGTGCTCGTTCGCCCAAGGCCGATGACGCAAGAGTCGGAGTCTGTGCGGTCCAGTCGAGGTAGCGATGAGTCCGCGTCGGTGGACCCGGCGCACAGCGGCAATGACGGCGTCGACGGAGTGGCTGCGAAAGACCCGACCGAGGCGCCGGATGGCAGCAGGCTCCTTGTCGAGTCCGGCGTCGTGGAACAACTGCTTGGCCTCGCAACGGGGACGGAGGACGCGCGCCCGCAGCCGTCTGAACATGCGCTGCAACTACTGCTCGCGCCAGCGGTTCACTGGGCAATCGAGGCGGTGCTCGACCACGGACGCGATTGCGACCGTCCCTCGACCTGCCCGCGTGTCCCGCCGCCGCTCCGAAGGTTCCTGAAGATGCGAAGGCGGGTGCTAGAGGCGAACCGAGACCTCGTCGCCCAGACGCTGGTGCAGCATCCGCACCACGAGATGACGAACTGGGTACGCGAGCGGTGCTCAGCGGTGGAGGAGTCGCAGGATGACCACGCGTTGTTCTTGGCTGCAGTCGAGTCCGGGGCGATCTTCACGACCGACGGTCTGCGCGGCCTCCTCGCAAGCGAGCCGCAGCGACGAGCCCAACGGCTCGGCACGCTCCTATGGGCTCGCGGACTCGAGTCCTCACGTGAACGCGCGTTCTTCGATCTGCTCTGCCTGATTGCACGTGAGCCGCCGCAGGCTCCTGAACCGGCCCCACTCCCGGTCGCAGAACCGACGCGCGGCCAGAGACGTCGCGAGCGGAGAGACCTCGAGGCGAAGATCGCGAAACTCGAATCCGAGGTCTCAGACCTCAGGCGAGATCGGAGGAAGCAGGCCGAGGCACTCCGGCGAAGCGAGGAGGCTGTCGCGCAGCACCGGGAGCAGATGGACGCGGTCGAGGGCGAGCGCGATCGCAGCTCCGAAGAGGTGGCGACTCTCCAGAGTCAGTTGCGCACGTCGCGTGCCGAGCTCCAGCTCGCGAACCAAGAGCTCGCCCGGACGGGCAAGGCTGCTGCCGCATCCCGCAAGCTCGCGGAGGAGGCTCGTGCGGAGCGGGAGGAGCTCGAGCAAGCCCGGAGCCGCCTTGTTCGGGAGCTCGCGGTGCGACGCCGCGAGATCGAGGTCCTGCGCGAACAGCTGCGCGCGGTTCCGACCGGAAAGCATGCCGTCCACACATTCCTTCAGGAGGAGGAGCAACGAATCGACACGGATTTGGCGATCCTCCAAGGCGGAGACCGCGAGCGCGCCCGGCAAGAGCACGCTCTGCGCGAGAAGCTCGAAGCTGCATTCAAAGCCGCATATCCGGAATTCGTGCCGCCGCGTCCGGTGCTCCGCGCCGAACCCGCCGCCCTACGACTGACTCCGCTGGGTGGTGCCGACGAAGTTGGACGAAGCGCGTACTTCCTCCAGATCGGCGACTACTCGCTCTTGGTGGACTGCGGGATAAAGATTGGCGGCCGTGACCTCGAAGAGATCGCGCCCGACATCGATCGAATAGACCACGTCGACGCGGTCGTCCTTACGCATGCCCATACCGATCATCTGGGGTGGCTTCCGGCTCTCGCGCATCGGTTTCCGGACGTCGATATCTACTGCACGCCGGAGACTGCGGAACTTGCTCCGATCATGCTCGACGACTGCCAGCGCCATCACTTCGCGATGATGCGTCGGCTGCGCGAGCACGCCGCCTACAGCTCGGATGCGCCTGAGATCATCGATCCGTACGAACCTGAAGACGTCCTGACGGTCCAGGATCTGCTCGTCGCGCTCGACTACGGAGAGGTCGAGAATCTGCCGTCGTCGGACCTCCGGCTCACGTTCTTCCGGGCCGGGCATGTTCTGGGGGCCGCGAGTGCGCTCATCGAGGGCGATGGGCGACGTGTCTTGATCGGCGGCGACATCTCCGACGAGGCGCAATTCACAGTCGGTCCCGCCGACTGGTCAGGGGTCGGCGACGTCGACCTGCTTGTTCTCGAGTCCACCTACGGGGACAAGAAACGCTCCCCCCTGATCCAACAGCAACGTGACCTCATCGCGTTCGTCTCTCAGACGCTCGAACGAGGTGGATCGGTGATCCTGCCTTGCTTCGGGCTCGGGCGCGGCCAAGAGGTGACTCTCCTTATCGCTGAGGCGATGGAACGAGGCGACCTGAAGCGGGTCTCGGTCTGGATCGACGGAATGATCCGCAGGATCAATCGTGTCTACGAGAGGCACTGCGCGCGTTTCCCACTGCCGCGGGAGAACTTCTGGGAGGTCGAGGCGGTCCACGACAGGTTCTACGTCATCGAGGAGGCGCGGCGGCAACCGACGATCATCGTCACCACCTCTGGCATGCTCGCCGGAGGTCCCGCGGTCGAGTACGCACGCGCGCTGTTGGGCGACCCGCGCAACCGGATCGCGTTCACGGGCTATCAGGACGAGGGGAATCCCGGCTACGCCCTAGTCAACCTCACCCGGCAGGGCTCCGGCTCGCGCCAAGTGCGGGTCACAAACGAGGACGGCGATCCAGTCGAGATCGTTGCCGCAGCGCCCGCAGAACTGTTCCAACTCTCAGCGCATGCCGACCAAACGGGACTCGCCGCAAGCGCCGCGGCGGTGCGACCGCGCAACATTGTCCTGGTTCACGGTGATCGCGCGAAGCAGGAGCTGCTAGGAGCGGAGCTTGGAGTCGAGGTCGCAAACGCGACGGTCGAGTACGGATCGCTTCGAACATTCACAATCGCGTGACGGTCAGCCCGACCGATCTCGCGCAACTGTCGCGGATCATCGATGGCGTTTACGAGGGAAAGCCCGCGCCGAGAGTCGCTGGGAGACTCGGGCAATACCTTCGACGGTGCTCGCGTGGACGGTTCGAGGTCCAGCAGCTTCTCGCGCGCGAGGGCCTAAGCACGACCAAGGGCGGTTGGGTGAACGGTGGACAGCTCGGTGGGGTGACGCTCGTCCCGCTCGCACCGCTCGAAGGCTCTGTACCCAACGACATCTGGGGACCAGTGGAACACCTGCCCGCGCTGGCAGAAGCGCTCGGCAGCCTGATCGACCTCACGCTTTGGACGTCGGCCTCCGCGGCGAACCGAGCACACGTGCTCTTGTCGATCGCGATGACGCCCATCGCGCTGTCCGGGACCTACCGCTGGTTCGCGCCCTCGCGACTGACACCGGGCGAAGCGACGGTCGATGCCATTGAGTCCCAAACCGACTGGCAGTCCGCTCGCTTCCTGAAGGCGACGGCGGACGATGCCTCTCGAGCGCCCCACGCCCTCGAATACATCCTCGACTACAGGCTTGGCAGCCCGGGTCTCAAGGTCTTCCGCTCGCTGGCCGTTCGCGCGCAGGATGGCGCGTACCTAGTCCTCCCCGGAATCGATGCACCGGCGAGACCGCTTCCCGTCGCCCGGCCCGTCGACGCCAGGTTGACGAGCCTTGACGACGGCGGGCTCGCAATCGTGTTCGGATACGTCGAGCCGTGGAGCAGCGAATGGGTCGTCATCGATGTGCGGCGAACGGATGCTGCCGGCTGTCTGGCGCACTTGGTGACCTGGGCCGACTTCCAGGCCGAACTTCGTGACAGACCGGGCCTTGGGCCGTCCGACCTCAGCGCGCTCCGCACTAACCTCGTTCGCGCAGGGATCGATCCGCCGCCGGCGCACGAGGTGATGGCACGGGTTCCCCCGCGGCAAATGGCACGACCTGCGCGCGCCCTGGTGCGCTGGCTCAGGTATCGCGTGTGATGTCGATGCTTCTCCCAGCCGTGCTCGGCGAATGGCAACCGGCCGCGGTTGAGAGGGAACCTCGAGCGCGAGTGGGATGGCCGGGCGGTGTGCCGCGGGACCGCCGATAATCCTGCGCGATGTTTGCGCCCGTGTCACCCCTTGACGACGCGTTCTGGCAGGCCGCGGATGCCATCGAGGCGCGAAGGCGGCTCGTTGAGGCGCTGCACTACGAACTGCTTGGCCCGTCCGACGACGAGGAGGAGCTCCTCGAGTCGCCGGTCACCAGGTACCTGACAGGATTGCTCGCACCGTTTGGAACGGGTGTCCTCCCGACCGAACAGGACGTCTCGCTCGCGCTGGGCGACGGTGATGAGGACACGGGGGGATCGGAGTCCGCTCCTCCGATATCTCAGGCGATGACGCCCTCCTCGATCGGGATCTCCTTCCTCGTTTCCGAAGACGTGGACACAGTCGTCGCGTCTGCTTCGTGGGGCGAGTATGAGCGGCTGAAGGCCGACGAGGAGACCGAAGAGGAGCCCGAGCCTGCGGGGTTCGAGGAGGATGCGACACGCCCCTCGGACGACGCCGAGGCCGAAGGCGACCAGCCGCGAAGGCGGCCGCGGTGGAAGCGGCGGCCCGAGAATCCTGAGCCGGTGACGATCCGTCTCGTCGCGGATGGGGGGCTTCAAAGAATTGCGCTCGACAGGAATGGTGAGATCATGCTGGAGCATCTCACCCGCCGCCTTCCTGGCAATCACGCCGTGAGCCTTTTCCTCGTGAATCGGCGCCCGGAACCCGAGAAGGGTCGCGCTGCCGCCGACCGTTGGATCTTCCAGCCGACGCTTGCCGTTCGGGGGCCGGAGGATGCCCCGGTGTTCCGGCCGCGAGACTTGGAGCCGTCGCTCGGTCAGCCCGACCGAGACCTGCAGTCAAACCGGCTTCTGTACCGAAACAAGCGCGAGTTCGCGGTGGGTCATGGCTGCGGGGCCGAGTGGACCGTCGACGGCTCGGAGCAGCTGGCGCGGGAGGTGCGGACGACGCTCATCCCTCATTACGAACTCCCACGGATCGAGGCCCGAGCGCTTGAGGGTGATGGTCTCGAGATGACTGTCCTCGCGAACGTGGCGAACGGAGAAGAGCTTCGCGAGATGCTTGAGCCCCTCACCGCGGGCTATCGCACGTGGATCGAATCGAAGCGCACGGACGCTGCCGCGCTCCCGGAGGATCTGCGGCGGACCGCGGGGGAGCATCTGGATGGATGCGCAAAGGCGCTGGAGCGAATCGAGGAAGCGCTCGGGCTGCTTGAGACGAACGCGGACGCGCTCACCGCCTTCCGCTTCGCAAATGAGGCGATGCTGCTGCAGCGATCTCACACCGTCTGGGCTGCGACACGCCGCAAGACGCCCGAGGCGGCGCCCGCCGATCCGGTGATGCAAGGACGATGGCGCCCGTTTCAGCTCGCGTTCATCCTCCTCAACCTTCGCGGGCTGATCGAACCGACGCACCCCGATCGCCGCATAGGCGACTTGCTCTGGTTCCCAACAGGCGGAGGCAAGACAGAGGCGTACCTCGGCCTCACCGCATTCGCGCTCGCCTACCGTCGACTGACTACGATCCCTGGCTTCCGGACGGATGCCGGCGTCTGCGTCCTCATGCGGTACACGCTGCGGCTCCTCACGATTCAACAGTTTCAGCGCGCCGTCGCACTGATATGCGCGTGTGAGGTCATCCGGAGACGCGACCCGAAACGCTGGGGTACCCGGCGATTCTCGATCGGCCTGTGGGTCGGAATCAGCGCCACGCCGACGACGCACGCTGAGTCCCGGCGCGCGCTCACACGGCTCAAAGCGGGCGAGCGTCAGCCCGACAAGAACCCGTGCCAACTCGAGAGCTGCCCTTGGTGCGGCGAGACACTGTCCTTCAACGACTACATCGATGACGTCGACGCATTGCGTACGAACGCTTACTGTCCGCGGCGCGGCTGCGAGTTCTCCCTACGGTCGAACTCCCCGCTCCCGGTGCTCATGGTCGACGAGGAGATCTACCGCGAGTGCCCGAGCATGGTCATCGGCACGGTCGACAAGTTCGCTCAGATGCCCTGGAATGGCGAGATCCAGGCTCTCTTCGGGCGCGTGGTCGGCGAGTGCCAGCGCTGCGGCTTCCTCACGGCCGACTCAGAGCATCAGCCCGGCCATGGCCCAGAGCTTGTCCATTCGACAGAGCGTCTTGCGCCGCTCGATCTGATCATCCAAGACGAGTTGCATCTCATCTCGGGACCGCTTGGGACACTCGTGGGGCTGTACGAAACAGCGGTGGACGCGCTTAGCGGTCGGTCAGACGAGGCCGAGCGTGTCCACCCAAAGGTCGTCGCATCCACGGCAACCGTGCGTCGCGCGTTCGAGCAGGTGCAAGCACTCTTCAACCGAGAGCTGAGAGTGTTCCCGCCGCCCGGCTTGGAGCCTGAGGATTCGTTCTTCGCGGTCGAGCAGCCCATCACCGAAAGCAGCCCGGGACGGTTGTACGTGGGCGTGATGGGGCCAGGAAAGAGCATGAAGACCGCGGTCGTCCGTATCACCTCAATCCTGCTCGCCGTCGGCTCCGGCCTCGCGGACGTGAACGCCGGACTCGCGGACCCGTACCGGACCATCGTGATGTACTTCAACAGCCTGCGCGAACTCGGCGGGGCCGTCCGTCTGTTGGACGACGACGTCGCGTCGCGGCTCGATCAACTGCGACAGCGCGGACTCCCAAGACGATTCCCGCCGATCTACGAGGAGCTGACGAGCAGGATCTCGTCGGAGCGGATCCCGGCCCTCCTTCGGCAACTCGAACAGCCACACCATGTCGAGCGCGACGAGTCGAGTCCAACGCCGCTCGATGCCGTCCTTGCAAGCAACATGATCTCCGTTGGCGTCGACGTCGATCGACTCGGGCTGATGACGGTGATGGGACAGCCGAAGACAACGGCGGAGTACATCCAGGCGTCCAGTCGGGTCGGTCGCCAAGCGCACGCCCCCGGGCTCGTTGTCACGCTCTACAACTGGACGCGTCCGCGCGATCTTTCGCACTACGAACGGTTCCGTCAGTACCACGCGACGTTCTACAGAAGCGTGGAGGCCGTGAGCGCCACGCCGTTTTCCTCCCGAGCGCGCGACCGTGGACTCCCGGGAGCTTTTGTCGCCATCGCCCGCCTCGGTGACTTCGATCTCACACCCGAGCTGAATGCCGATCGGTTCGAGTCAGAGGACGCGAGCGTCGTGGTCGCAATCGAACAGTTCCGGCGCCGGGCGGAAGCGGTGGCCGATGCCGAGACGGCGGACGAGACCCAACGGCAGCTTCGGGCGCTCGCGAGTGAGTGGGACTCGCTGGCCGAGGAGCCGCTCCGCTACGGGTGGCGGTCACCCGACCGCACGAAGGTGCCGGGCTCTGATGTCCTTCTTCGACAGGCCGAGGGCGGCTCGTTCGGGCATTGGGATGCTCCAGGGTCGCTCCGCGAGGTGGAGGAGACGAGCCCGGTGTACGTGTTGGGTCTAGATGGCTCGTAGCCGAGCGGGTTCGAGGTCGACGCGCCCGAACGTCCTGGGCGAACTTCGGCCGAGTCAGGTGATCGGCACGTTCGGCCCAGGCGCCGTTGTGGACCTCCCGACCGCGTCGCTCGTCATCGCCGGGACCGACTTCTGGACACCCGAAGCGGCGCGTCTCATCGACGAGCCGCGTCTCCGAAGCATGCTCCGCGTGAACGCCTTCTACCGACCAGCCGTCAAGTCCGATTCGGGCTCGATCGGCGTGCCGGCGTTTCCGTTCCCTCGCTACCTGGTCTGTTCGCGCTGCGACCGGCTCGCTCCCCACTCGAACTTCGCTTTCGATGGCCGCTCGTTCCGCTGCGGCCAAAGTCACAAGGGCGCCGTTCCACGAGGAGGGCCTTTCGCGTTTCCGGCTCGCTTCGTTGTCGCGTGCTCGGCGGGACACCTCGACGACTTTCCGTGGTACGCGTACGTTCACGACGGAGGCGGTGCGAAGTGCCAGCATGACCTCGAATTCTGGGGTTCGGGTAGCTCCGGCTCCGTCGGCGATCTCCACGTGCGCTGTCGACGGTGTGGGCGGGATCGAAGCCTTGGCCAAGCGTTCGGCCCGGGGGCCGGGAAGGTTCTCGGGCCATGTCGCGGGCGCCGGCCATGGCTCGGCGACGGGCACGACGAGCAATGCGACAAGCCCCTTCGAACGCTTCTGCGGGGCGCTTCGAACCTCTACTTCCCGATTGTTCAAAGCGCGCTCTCGATCCCCGAGTGGGACGACCCCATTCAGTCCGCCATCGCACGCTACGAGGAAAGCCTGCAACGGATCACGACGCCCGACGAAGTCGAGCTGCTTCTCGGGATGGGCGTCCTGCCCGAGCTGGAGAGATTCGAGCCCGGAGCGATCCTCAAAGCGCTCGAGCTGCGACGTCATCAGGCGGAGAATCCCCCCACGGCGCTCGACATCCGGTACGAGGAGTTTCGAGCGCTCCGCTCGCAGCCGCGAGCGGCCGACGAGCACCGGCGCGAGTTCGAAATCGAGCCCGTCGCCGTTCCGTCGGCTTTTCAGGACTGGATCGGGCGCGTCGTCATCGTTCGGCGCCTGAAGGAGGTCCGCGCGCTCGATGGATTTTCGCGCATCGACAGCGCGTTCGATGTCGCCCTCGATGACGAACAACCCGAAACCTTCCAGCGCCAGAGCCTCAGCGGTGAAGACCTGAACTGGCGGCCGGCGGTCGAGCTGCGCGGGGAAGGCGTCTTTGTCGAGCTCCGCGAGGATGCGGTCGCAGCCTGGGAAAGCCGCACGGCCGTTGAGCAACTCTCGGCGACGTTGGAGCGCGCACATACGACTTGGCGGCATGAGCGAGAGCTGCCGCCAACAAAGTTCCCAGGGAGCCGATATGTCCTGCTGCACTCACTCGCCCACCTGCTGATTAACGGTCTCGCGCTCGACTGCGGCTATTCATCGACATCGATTCGGGAGCGGATCTATTCCTCCATCGACGAGAACAAACGAATGGCCGCGATCCTGCTCTACACGGCGACCCCCGATTCGGACGGGAGCCTCGGCGGCCTCGCTGATCAAGGCCGACCGGAGCGCCTCGGAACACTTCTGAAGGATTGCCTCGAACGCGCCCACTACTGCTCATCCGATCCTCTGTGTGGCCATCGAGCGGCAGCCGAGGTCGGTCTCCTAAACGGCGCGGCGTGTCACGCCTGTCTCCTCGTTGCGGAGACGTCGTGCGAGCGAGCAAATCGCTATCTCGACCGCGCGCACGTCGTGGAAACCGTCGCGCAGCTTGATGCCAGCTACTTCTCAGGCTGAGACTGCACGCCAGCTCGCCGTCTGCGCAGCGGAGCTCGCCGCCGCCGAGACCGCCGAGCGGGTTGCGCGATTCGTCGCCCTGCTCCGTCATGGACAGCTGTCTGCTGAGACATCGGCCGGGGCGCTCCAAGACCACCTCGCTCTACCCTCGGCGCGGCTGACGCAGTACGTCCAGTTCCTCGATCTGGGACGCGCGGCTGGCGCTTCAGCAACCGAGATGGCTCTCGTTCTAGAAGGTGCGGCTGCTGCGGCAGAGCTGGTTCGATCGCGCGCGCCAGTTCTCGAGGTTGCCCGGACGGGGCCGGCGGGCGGCGCGTTTCATCTGCGCACGACCGGCACCGTCTCACGCGAGATCATCGAAGCGGCAGTTGTGAGGCTCCTCGTTGTCGGCTACAGCGTCACGAGGTCACCGAACGACGCCGGACTCGCGGCCCAGACTCTCGCTTCCATTCGGTCGGCAGCCGCTCGCGGCGTCGTCGTGACCGCGTTGCTGCTCGCGATCCACGCAATCGCGAGGCTCTATTGAAGTCGTGGCCCGTAGCCTCGCCTGTCCCGTCAGTGTTCACATGGCCCGAGGCGCCACATGACACGATGGCGAAGCTGCACGCGAAGGTCATCGTCGCGGACGGTCGGGACGCGCTCGTTACGTCGGCGAATCTCACGTACCACGGGTACGAGGCGAACATCGAAATTGGCGTGAGGGTCTCGGGTGAACCGGCCCGGCTGGTCGAGAAGCACTTCCGCGAACTGATTCGAGCGGAGGAGCTGGTGCTATGGACCACCGATTGAACGCGTTGGCGAAGAGCCGCCGTGCGGCTCGCCGAGATCACTGAAACGCCGGTGGACATAGACCCGCCACACCGATCTACGACCATGGAAGTGTCGGGCTCTCCGTGATCGACTGCACATGCTTCGCGACCGCCGAGTCGAGATCGCGCGCCAAACACTCCACCGCGTTCAGGTAACGCTCCACTTGGTCGTCTGTGACCTTCGTGTCTTCGCCGTGGGCTATTGAGTTCCTCACGCCAACGAACTCGTTTACCCGCTTTACCGGATTGCTCCCGTCCGTGAGCGTGACCTCATCGAGAGCGTTCTCAAGACCGATTGACAGAAAGAGACGGTTGATCTCAGAGGCGCCTGGATTGCTCATCCCCACGGTGATGGCCTCGACGCGGAGTTGCGAGATGAGTGTGTCCGCAAGCCAAAGATCGCCGTGATCTCGAAAGAGCCTTTCGATTCTCTCTGCTCGTCGTGCAGGATCCGCCATGTCCGCTATCGCATCGATCTCATCTGTGACGTGCGCCGCCCGCAGGCGCAATGGGATGTTCTCAAGGCGCGGCGCAGACGAGTTCAACAGGTCGACAAGCTCGCCGACCAAGTCTTCGAGGAATCCTTCGAGGTGCGCACACAACAGCACGACTGCCGCCCGGTTCACGGCGGTACGCCGAGCCGCAGCCGGCGAGGAGAGGTCAGAGGGCCGCAGTTCCACAAGCTCCCGCACCTCGGCGAGTCGGACCGTCAACAGGCTCACTAGAGCGCCCGACGGCATCGCGACTACTCGCTCGGGACGACCGCTTCGTACCTCGTCTCTATTCCAAGAGCCTCAATCGATCGGCTGAATGAGCGGATCCGTCCGAACATCCTCGCACGGTCCGCCGTGGCTCGGCCGATAAGCGCCTCGAACGACGAGTCACCGAGGAGATCTCTGAAGGCGTTGCGCACCTCGCCGCTTCGGGCGCGGATCATGTCTTGGTCAGCCAGGTAGAAGGAGATCATGGTGGCGTCAAACAGCGCCTTGTTGATCTGGCGGCCCGCTGAGTCGCCGAGCGTGAATCGGCGAAAGGCGTCCGTACCGAAGACCTCCTCTGTGGTCTCGGAGGTCTGGCGAAAGGAGTCGAAGAGCCCTTCGACCGCCTCGACATCCGTACGGTGCTCGCGCATGTACTCGTTGAGGAACTGTCGCAGTGGCGGTCGATAGCCACCGAGGCGGTCGGCTAGCGCGATGAATCGGAGGACGAGTTCGACGTCACCCATACGGGTCGCTAGCTGTCCGCTGAGCAGGCGCTGGAAAGGTTCGAACCGGGCAGCCTCCTTGAGCGCGTCGTTAAGCAGGCCGCGATAGATCGAGTTCCTCAGCTCTTGGTCAGTGAGCCGTACCGCTCCCGTGTTCAGCCGCTCGAAGACATCGAACTTGATGTCCGGATGGGAGTCCTCCGTGATGACGATGCAACGGATCGTTCGGTTCAGCAGACGACGCTGATCGCGGTTCGAGATCTGGGCGAAGGTCTTCCCGTTCAACTCGGTCAGCACCGGAAGACCCCGGAGCTCGAGACGGTCGGCATCGTCCCTGCCCGTGGCGAACCGCCAGATCGACTTTAGCCGCTGCTGACCGTCAACTACCTCAAGGGAACCATCTTCGTTCTCGGCGAAGTAGCAGACAGGAATGGGCACATTGAGCAGCAGGGATTCGATCAGGCGGCTGGCTTTCGCGTCGTCCCAGACGTAGCTGCGCTGGTATTCGAGCTCGAGAAGTAGACGCCCAGAGTCAATGTCCTCGATGAGGCTCGAGACCGAGAAGTCGTACGGCTGGGTGACCAAGCGGCGTTCGTCCGCCGCTAGGTCGAGTGGCTCGGAGCTCTCTTCGTCTTGTTCTTGAAGCTCGACCTGCTCGAGATCCGGCTCGCTCGCGGCGTGTTCCAGCTGGCTCAACCTCATCCTCCGGCGTCGGGACGGCAGTCAGGGAACTCTAGACCGGAGGAGAGCTGCTACTGACGCCCAGCAGCCGAGCACCGACTGGACGCTGACGCACACCAGCTACCTACCGCAATAGCGAGCGAGACACAGATGCATCTTTCGATGCCGAGTCAGACGAGCCTGACGAGTACCGGCGCGACTCGTCAGGGTCGTGTGGCGCACTTCTGCGAAGTGCATCTGTGTGCCGCCTTCGATCGCGGTGAGTAGCGGATGCGATTCGCGCACAATTCAGGGTCGCAGAGTGCTCAGAGCGCGATCTCGCGACTGAGCGTGTGCTCGAGCCCTTGCAGGCGGCGCAAAGCGATGAGCTTCGGGACGTCTGTTTCGCGTCCGAGAGCGGCGAGCATGCGGGCGAGGTCGGCGGTTGACGCGACCTGGACGCGAAGGCCCCTCCCGATCGGCTCGCGCGTGGCCGCGCGTCGGAGGTCGTCGTAGCCCCCGCGCGTTCCGGCGGGCTCAGGCACGACCTTGAGCTTGCCCCTCGGGGTGCTGAACTCCGCGAGCGCCCGGTCGGCGTTCAGTTCTTCGAGGACGACTTGCTGGCCGGCCGGCCCAGACGCACCAAGGTCGACGAGTGCGAGCGCGAGGCGGTGGAGGTTGCGGTCGCGGAGGGACGGCGCGATGTCGACGCCGTCGGTCGTCTCCTCTGCGCCCTGGACGATGCGTGCGAAGGAGCCGATGACGACGTAAGCCGTGTGCCGGCGCTCGAAGGAGGCCAGAATCGCGTACGGGTCGAACGAAGGGTCAGGCGAGGACGCCTTGAGCGCTCGTTGCACTCGTCGCTCGGGTGAGAGGAGCGCGTTCTTCTGCAGGCGCTCGTTGGCGGATTCGTCGCGCGGCATTAGTTCCGTCGGCAACTCGAAGCCGCAGATGCCGATGATCTCGAGGAAGGTCTCCAGGCTCGGCTCGATCGCGCCTTGCTCCCAGCGTGCGATGACGGACCGCTGGCGGCCGCTGAGGTCGGCGAGCTGCTGCTGGGTGAGGCCGGCTCGCAGGCGAGCCTCTCGAATGAGCGTCGCGCTCCACACCGCCGAGCAGAGTATAGGTATCGCGGCCCGTTAGAAACTCGTGATCCGTATCTGCTACAGTACTCGGTATGGCGACGAGCGTTCAGCTCTCCTTCGCCGATGTGGAAGCGGTCGAGGAAGCTGCTCCGAAGACATCCTCCCCCGAAGTGGCTTCGGCCCGCTCGGTGTCGCGCTCGGCAGACCAGGCAGCGGTGGCGGCACTCGAGGCAGCGCTGGTCGACGCGCGCGCATCGCAGGATGACCGGCCGCCACTGGTCGTGCTTGCCTCGTGCCTCGGCCAGCTCGACGGCTCGTCTGCTTCCACCCCTCCGCCCGCATCCTGCGACGGCGGCGCACTGCGGCAGGCGCGTGAGGACTGGATGAGGCGGCTCGAGACCTCGCAGAAGAGCGAGAGCTCGCAGGTGGCATACCGCGCTGCGATCGACGACCTGCTCGACTGGTCGGAGCCGCGGGATCGCAGCGTCTTGGAGGAAGCGACGATCGTCGACTACCTGAGCGCCTACCAGCAGCGCGCACACCCGGCGCCGGCGACCTACTATCGCCGCTTCCTGCTTCTCCGCCGCTTCGTCGGCTGGGTCTGCCGGCGCATTGGCGCGCCCAACCCGTTTCGCGACCTCGACCCGCCGCCGAAGCCACGGCAGGAACGCGACTGGCTGACGCGCGAGGAGTTCCGTCGGCTGCTCGACGCCGCCGGGAAGCCGGAGCGGAACCTGCCCGGCCTCGCCGAGCGTGACCAGCTCGTGCTGCTCACCCTCGTCACGACCGGCCTCCGTCGCTCCGAGCTGTGCGCGCTCGAGTGGCGGGACCTGGAGCTCGACGGACGTAAGAAGTCGCTGCTCGTCCGTCATGGCAAGGGCGACAAGTCCCGGAGTCAGCCGCTCCCGGCTCGCCTCGCCCGCGAGCTGCGGGGGTTGCGCGACAACCGGCAGCCCAACCCGACCGACCCGGTCTTCTGCCGGCTCAACGGTGGACGCCTGCAGGAGACGATTCTCGCCGACATCATCCGGCGCGCTGCGACGCGAGCCGGGATCGAGAAGCACGTCACTGCCCACACGCTGCGCCACACCGCCGCGACCTGGCTGCGCCAGGAGCGCGGCGATACCCGCCTCGTCGCCGAGTACCTCGGTCACGCCGACCTCTCGACCGTGGCTCGCTACGCGCACGTCGACCGCGACGAGCTCTACGAGGCCGCGGGCCGACTCGAGCAGCTCGCCGCTCCTTCGGAGGAGCGTGCCGCGCGGGACCCGACGGAGGAACCCGGAGGCTCCGAGGTTCCACCGAGGGGATCGGACCGTCAGCGCCGTCGACGCCGCCGGAGGCGACGGAGGCGTTGAGTCGGCGATCCGCGCTCTAATCCTCGATGGGGTCAACTGACCCCAAATGAGGTCAAATGACCCCAAATGGGGTCAGAGCGGCTATACTCGGCATTCTGTGAATCTCTCCCACCCCTACATCGCTGCCCTCTCGAAGACCGACGGACAGGTCCTGTCGGTGCTCGCGGGAACAACCAAGCCACTCGGCGGCCGCGAGGTCGCTCGTCTCGCGGGCGTATCTCAGAACGGCGCCTGGAGGGCGCTGCGCCGACTTGTGGATCAAGGTGTTGTCATCGAGCAGCCAGCAGGTGGCCGAGCCATGCTCTACACGCTTAATCGCGACCACCTCGCCGCGGACCCGATCATCACCCTTACTCGTCTGCGGTCGATCTTGATCGAGCGGCTGAAGGAACAGCTTGCGGCGTGGGAGGTTCAGTCGATCCATGCGTCGATCTTCGGATCGGCGGCGCGCGGCGACGGAGACACCGAGAGCGACATCGACATCCTCGTCATTCGGCCGAAGGACGTGGAAGAGGAGGACGACCAATGGCGATCGCAGATCAACTCGCTCGCCGCTGCCATCCACTCCTGGACGGGGAACCATGCGGGTATCGCCGAGATCGCCGAGCGCGATCTCGCGCGCCTGCGCCGCGAGCGCCCAGCGGTCATCAAGGACGTCGTGGCCGACGGGATCACCCTGGTAGGCGAAGAGCCGTCGAGCCTCTTCCGGAGGCGGCGATGAGTCCTCGAGGGCGTGCGAGAGGCCGTACGCAGGTCTGTGGCGACCGTGAGGCGCAGGCGAAGCTTCGGCGCGCAGAGCAGTTCATGGAGGTCGCCACTCTGATCAGGGACGAGCGCGATCCCGACTGGGCGAGCGCCGCAGCGGCGCTCGCCGTCCTCGCGGGCATCTCCGCCTCCGATGCGGCCTGCTGCAAGGCGCTCGGTCAGCGGTCGCGTGGCCAAGATCACCACGACGCCGAAGCACTTCTCGAACTCATCGAGCCAGGAGGGAAGAACGCAGCCAATGCGATGCGGAGGCTGATCAACCTCAAGGACGAGGCCCACTACGGCTTCTACAACGTGGCCACGCAGGACCTGAGATCGGCCATCACGCAGGCCCAGAGGCTCATCCGCTTCGCTCGGGAAGTCCTCGAACGCTAGTCCTGGCGGGTCAACCGACCCAGCGGAGCCGCTTGATCGCGCCGCGTAGCTCGTGCGCGTTCACACGCGTGTAGCGCTGCGTCGAGTCGAGGTGCTTGTGGCCGAGCAGCTCCTGGATCTGGCGCAGGTTCGCGCCAGCGCGCAGGAGCTCGGAGGCGAACACGTGTCGGAGCGTGTGCGGCGTCACGCGCTTGCGCTCGTTGACGCCGGCCGCGTCGACGTAGTGGCGGAAGACCTGCCCGAGCTGGGTGTAATGGAGCCGGTTGCCCTGCACGCCGACGAACACCGCCTGCTCGGTGAGCGGCACACGGGTCGCGTAGTACTCGGCGAAGAGTGGAGCGAGTGCGGAGTGGATCGGGATCGCCCGCTGCCGGCCGCCCTTCGCCTTCCGCACGCGCAGCAGGCGGCGCGAGAGGTCGACGTCGTCCCAGTCGAGCCCGAGGAGCTCGCTCCGCCGAAGCCCTGCGTACGCCATGAGTGCCAGCAGCAGGCGGTCGCGCTCCGGCTTGCCGGGGAAGTGCCGCTCCCAGACGTCGTCGCGCGCGGGCTGGGCGAGCAGCCGCTCGAGCTCGCCCATCGTAAGCGTGTCCGGGAGCGTCTCGCGCTTCTTCGGCGTCCGGAGTGGCAACGCCGGATCGCGCACGAGTCGCTCCTCCTCGACGAGGAAGCGGAAGAAGCACTTCAGCGCCGCGGTCGTTCGCGCCTGACTTGAGACAGCCGGTCGTCGCTTCTGCTCCTCGGCGAGGAACGCGCGCAGGTGCGTCACCTTCACCTCGGCGAGGTCCTCGATCCCCTGACCCTGCAGGTAATCCAGGCTCGCCAAGACATCACGCTCGTAAGCGGAGCACGTCGTCGGGGCAAGCCGCCGCTCCGACTTGCAAAAGCGCAGGAAATCAGCCAGTTCCTTACTCGCCAGTTCCTTCATCGCTCCTCCTTCGGGCAGCCTTCCGGCCCCCGCTGGAGCGACCCTGAGGACTATCCGGCTTACAGGCCTGCTACGGAAAAGCCCTGCTACGGCGGGGCTTTTCTATGTCTCGGTAGGCGGGTGACCCGTGAACGATGAGTTCTGCGCGGGACGACCGTCGTACCTTCCGAGCGAAGTGGAGCGCAACGAAGGAGGAGACGAGATGCCAGAGCACCACGTCGGAACTCGAGAGGAATGGCAGGCCGCGCGGGAGGAGCTCGCGAAGCT
>Ga0070741_10009516_pt1 | contig 18815 bp, 13 predicted proteins | sample Coa_R1_4_FD_66440 | JGI IMG/M metagenome (GOLD analysis project Ga0070741, IMG submission 66440) | Surface soil microbial communities from Centralia Pennsylvania, which are recovering from an underground coalmine fire - Coalmine... | ecosystem: Environmental > Terrestrial > Soil > Unclassified ...
GCGGTCCCCTTCAGCTGATGCGCCTGGCTGCCGAGCCGCCGGAGGTCCCCGGATGCCAGGCTCGCTTCCATCGCGGCGATGCGGCCCGTGAGCCCACCGACGAAGATCTCGACGAGAAAGGCGGGCGCCTCGTCGTTCGTGCGGACGGCCACGTCGCTGCTCACACGCGTGTCGGCCTGCGACTGGCGCCCGACCGGAGCGCCGGCGCCGTCGGCTCCACCGGCGTGCTCCAGGTGCTCGCGCGCCTTCCCGACGAGCGTCAGGCGGTCGACCGGCTTCGCCACGAAATCGTCGCAGCCCACCTCGGCGCAGCGGGCGCGGTCCTCGGGCATCGCATACGCCGTGAGTGCGACGATCGGTGCGTTGTACCCCGCCGCGCGGAGCCGCGCGGTCGCGTCGTAGCCGTCGACCTCGGGCATCTGCATGTCCATCAGGATGAGGTCGTACGGGTGGCCGGCGTCGCGCGCAGCGCAGGCCTTCTCGCAGGCGATGCGGCCGTTGTCGGCGAGGTCGACGTCGGCGCCCGCCTTGCGGAGATGGTAGGAGATCAGCCGCTGGTTGTCGGGCGTGTCCTCGGCGAGGAGGATGCGACCGCGCAGCGCGCGGCCCGGATCGTCGGTCGGCGGCGGCGGGGTCGGCGCGGAGACCTCCGCGATCGCCTGCGGGTCGGTCTCGGGCCGCGCGTCGATGGTGAGCGCGAACCTGCTGCCGGCGCCCGGCGTGCTGGTGACGACGATGTCGCCGCCGAGCATCTGCGCGAGCCGCTTCGAGATCGCGAGGCCGAGGCCCGTGCCCCCGAACGTCCGCGTCGTCGACGGGTCCGCCTGCGTGAAGGGCGTGAAGAGCTTCTTCTGTGCCTCCGCCGTCATCCCGATGCCGGTATCGACGACGTCGATCCGGAGCTTCGAGCCGTCGACGCCGTCGACCATCCCGACCTCGATCCCGACGCGTCCGGATTCGGTGAACTTGACGGCGTTTCCCACCAGGTTCGTCAGCACCTGGCGGAGCCGCGTCGGGTCGGAGCGGATGCAGGGCGGGATGGGTGTCCGGTACTCGAGCGCCAGCGTCAGACCCTTCGCGGTTGCGGACCGGCGCATCAGCGCGGTCACCTCTTCGATAAGTCGCGTGGGGTTCGTAGGAACGTTCTCGATCGTCATGCCTCCCGCCTCGATCTTCGACATGTCCAGGATTTCGTTGATGATGCGGAGCAGGTACTCGCCGTTCCGGCGGATTGTCGCGAGGTGCTCGGCGCGCTCCGCCGTCGTGGTGTCGGAATTCGCGATCAGGTCCGTGTAGCCGAGGATCGCCGTCATCGGCGTCCGGATCTCGTGGCTCGTGTTGGCGAGGAACTGCGACTTGACCCGCGCGGCCCGGAGCGCCGCGTCGCGCGCCTCCATCAGCTCCTCGGCGAGGACTCCGAGCTCCGCCGCCTGGTGCTCCGCCAGCCGGCGCGCGTGCTCCGCTTCCTCGTAATAGCGCCGGTTGTCCTCCTCGATGCGCTTGCGCTCGGTGACGTCCCGCGTGAAGCAGCGCGCGTGGACGAACCGTCCGCCGTCGCGGAAGACGTTCACGTCGATCAGTACCTGCTTCCGCGATCCGTCCTTGCAGCGGAGCTCGGCGTCGACGTTCCGGAGCGTCTCGCCCGAGGCGAGGCGGTGCAGCATCTCTTCCGCCCGCGTCGCGTCGACGTGGAAGTCCATCATGCGGCGCCCGACGTATTCGTCGGCGGCGTAGCCGAGCAGATCGAGCTCGGCGTGGTTGGCGCGCAGGACGACGCCGTCGGGTCCGATCCATGCGCATCCGATCGGGGCGTTGTCGAAGAAGTCCTCGAACACGCGCTCCTGGGCGCGGAGGGCGGCTTCCGCTTCTTTGCGCTCGGTGATGTCCTGCACCGCGCCGTAGAAGTGGACCGATCCCGTGATCGCGTCGTCCCAGACGAGCGGTCCGTGATCGAGCACCCATCGGACCTTCCCGCTCTTCGTCACGATGCGGGTCTCGCGCACGTCCGACGGCGCCTCCCAGGCGAGCCGGGCGCGCGCGGCGATCGCCGGCCGGTCGTCGGGGTGGATGAGGCTCAGGAAGCCGCCGCGGGCGTCGAGCTCGTCGAGCGTGAACCCCGTTGCCCGCGTGAATGTGCCGGCGACCCAATCGACCGTCGGCGCCTCGCTCTCGCGCGTGCTGTATCGGTAGATCCAGTCCGAGGTGAGCTGCGAGAGCGCGCGCCAGCGCGCCTCCGACTCCCGGAGCGCGTCCTTCGCGCGCCGGCTCTCGCCGATCCGCGCCTCGAGTGCCGTCACGGTGCGCTCGAGCTCGGCGTTCTCCGCGAGAAGCCGTTCGCAGCGGGCGTCGACCGCCCGGGCGGTCGCCTGGCGGCGGCGGGTCGCCAGCCAGGCGAACGCCACCAGCGGGAGGACGATGGCCGCGGCGGCGGCGGGCCCACCAGGCGACTCCGGTGGCAACGTCCAGGGGTCCATCCGTATCAACGCCGTCTACCGTAGCGCGAAGCGACACCCCGGAAACGGGGGATGCCAGATTTCTGGCACGCCCGGAGCGCTGTCAGCGAATCGTCTACGCTCGGGACTCGGGTCGTTCGTCGTCATGTGCCGCGCCGCGGAGAGCAAGGTGCGTGCCGGCCCGCCGCGCGGCACGGTCTGGTCGACTCCATAGTCTACCGTGAAGACGGGAACAGGCACGGCGCGATCCCCGTAAACTCGACGCGACACCGGCTGAGGTCACGGTTTGTTAGGACACTAGAAAGCGTAGACTCCCGAGCCGAACGGCGACGCCCGATCCGCGCCGCCGAACAACCGTGACCGCCGAAAAACGGACCATTCGTGACATGACTTTGCCGTCTGGGGGCCAGGATCGTCGACGGCGCGTCGCCGCGGTGCGTTCCACCACGCCGGAAAGGCGTGAGCCCCGCGGCCCCGCCTGTCGATTCGTCGACGACCTACGTTGAAGGGCGCGGGGCGAGTTGGTACAGGGCGCCGACGTCTCGAACGAAAAAGGCCATGCCCCGCCTGTACGTCGCCGGCGTCGTGCTCGCCGTCGCCTGCCGGATCGCCACCCCGCCGGTTCCCCATCCGCTGACGAACCAGTTCCGCTACACCTGCTGCAACCTGCACTACGAGGCCCCGGAGATCAGCGACGCGAACTACCTCCGGGGGACGGCGATCCCGCTCGGTACCCGGGTCCAGATCCTCGAGGTCGACAAGGACCGGGTGAAATTCGCCGCGCCGGGCCATCCGACGATCACGCTCGTCGTCGAGCACGCCGGCCGGACGCTCACCATGGATCAGTACCTCGACCGCCTGTTCGTCGTCGACGACCCGTACGGACGGCTGCCGAAGCTTCCCCCCGACCCGAAGGAGGCCGTCACGGTCGACCGCCGGCGGCGGATGATCGAGGACGGTACCGTCGAGGTCGGTATGAGCCGCGCCGAGGTGCTGATGGCGATCGGGTACCCCCCGGCCGACCGGACGCCGTCGCTCGACGCGCCGACGTGGACGTACTGGGCGAGCCCGCGGGATCCGTTCCGCGTCCACTTCGAGGGCGACGCGGTCTCCCGCGTGACCCGGCGCGCGCGACCCGGGCGGCGTCGACGCGGGATCCGTGGCGCTGCCGCCGACCCGCCGTCGGTCGGTGCGGATCCGTCGATCGTCGCAAGGCGGGGGTGATGGCGTCGACTCCGCGATCGCGGCACGATCGGCGGGGATGATCGCGCTCGCGCCCTCGATCCTCTCCGCGGATTTCGCGCGACTCGGCGAGGACGTCGCGGCCGTCGCGGCGGCCGGCGCCGACCGACTCCACGTCGACGTGATGGACGGCCATTTCGTGCCGAACATCACGATCGGCCCGGTCGTCGTACACGCACTGCGGCGCGCGACCCGCCTGCCGCTCCAGGTGCACCTCATGATCACCGAGCCGGACCGGTACCTGGACGCGTTCGCGGAGGCGGGGGCCTCCGCGCTCATCGTGCACGTCGAGGCCGCCGTGCACCTCCATCGTACGCTCGCCCGTATCGCAGAGCTCGGCGTGCGGGCCGGCGTCGCGCTCAACCCCGCGACGCCGGTGCACGCGCTCGAGGAGGTGCTGTCCGACGTCGACCTCGTGCTCGTGATGACGGTCGATCCCGGGTTCGGCGGCCAGACGCTGATCCCGGCTACGCTCGCGAAGGTCCGTCGGGTCCGCGGGCTCCTCGACGCCAGGCGGGCGCGAGCGGAGCTCCAGGTCGACGGCGGCGTCGACCACGAGACGGCGCCACGCGTCGTCGAGGCCGGCGCGCGCGTGCTGGTCGCGGGCTCCGCGATCTTCGAGCATCCGGACGGGGCGCGGGCGGGGCTCGCGCGCCTCCGCGCGAGCGTGGTCGCGTGACGCACCCGCCGACGGACGCGGACCTCCGTGCGATCGACGCCTACTGGCGCGCCGCGAACTACCTGACCGTCGGGCAGATCTACCTCCAGGACAACCCGCTGCTCCGCGAGCCGCTCCGACCCGAGCACGTGAAGCAGCGGCTCCTCGGTCACTGGGGCACGTCACCCGGTCTCAGCCTCGTCTACGTGCACGTGAACCGCCTGATCCGCGAGGCGGACGTCGACGCGATCTACCTCGCCGGTCCCGGCCACGGCGGGCCCGCGATCCTCGCGAACGTCTATCTCGAGGGGACGTACTCCGAGATCTACGGCGACGTGTCCCGGGACGCGGCCGGCATGCGCCGTCTCTTCCGGCAGTTCTCGACGCCCGGTGGCGTCCCGAGCCATGTCAGCGTGCCGACGCCAGGATCGATCCACGAGGGCGGGGAGCTGGGCTACGTCCTCGTCCACGCGTTCGGTGCCGCGTTCGACAACCCGGACCTAGTCGTCGTCGCGGTCGTCGGCGACGGCGAGGCGGAGACCGGTCCGCTCGAGGGCTCGTGGAAGTCGATCAGCTTCCTCGATCCGGCGCGCGACGGCGCCGTCCTCCCGATCCTCCATCTGAACGGCTACAAGATCTCCGGGCCGACGGTCCTCGGACGCGACTCCGACGACGACATCGCGCGCCTCCTCTCCGGCCACGGCTACGACGTCCTCTTCGTCGGCGGCGACGACCCGATGCGTGTCCATCGCGACCTCGCGGAGACGCTCGATCGTGCCTGGACCGCGATCCGCGCGATCCAGGACGACGCGCGCCGGAACGGCGTCAAGGCTCGCCCCCGGTGGCCGGCGATCGTCCTCCGCACGCCGAAGGGCTGGACGGGACCGAAGGTCGTCGACGGTCAGCCGGTCGAGGGGACGTTCCGCGCGCATCAGGTCCCGCTCCCGAACGTGCGGACCAACCCGGAACACCTCGCGATGCTCGAGGGGTGGATGCGGAGCTACCGCCCCGACGAGCTCTTCGACGAGCGCGGCTGCCTCGTCCCGGAGCTCGCCGCGCTCGCCCCCACAGGCGAGCGGCGCATGGGTGCCAACCCGCATGCGAACGGCGGGAAGCTCCTCGTGAACCTCGACATCCCCGACTATGCGGAATACGCGATCCCCGTCGCTCGCCCGGCGACCGAGAGCCACGAGTCGACGCGCCAGCTCGGGAAGCTGCTCCGCGACGTCTTCCGCCGGAACGCCGCGCAGAAGAACTTCCGCTACTTCTGCCCCGACGAGACCAACTCGAACCGCCTCGGCGACGTCTTCGCGGTCGAAAACCGGGCGTTCGTCGGCCCGATCCTGCCGACCGACGATCACGTCGCGGTCGACGGGCGCGTCATGGAGGTGCTGAGCGAGCATTGCTGCCAGGGCTGGCTCGAAGGCTACCTGCTGACGGGCCGGCACGGTCTCTTCGCGACTTACGAGGCGTTCGCGATGGTGTCGGCGTCGATGACCGTCCAGCACGTGAAGTGGCTCGAGCACGCGATCGCGCTCCCGTGGCGGAAGCCGATCGCGTCGCTGAACATCCTGCTGACGTCGACCTGCTGGCGGAACGACCACAACGGCTTCAGCCACCAGGGGCCGGGGCTCATCGACACGGTGCTCTCGAAGAAGGGCGCCGTGACGCGCATCTACCTGCCGCCCGACGCGAACTGCCTCCTCTCGGTCGCCGACCACTGCCTCCGGAGCCGGAGCTACGTGAACCTGATCGTCATCGACAAGCAGCCGCAGCTCCAGTGGCTCGACATGGACACGGCGCGCCGGCACTGCGCGCGGGGCGCTTCGATCTGGCCCTGGGCGAGCACGGACGGTGGCAAGGACCCCGAGGTCGTCCTCGCCGCCGCCGGCGACGTGCCGACGCTCGAGACGGTCGCGGCGACTTGGCTCCTCCGCCACCACGTCCCGGGGCTCCGCGTGCGGGTCGTCAACGTCGTCGACCTGATGGCCCTCTTCCCGCGCGAGTTCCATCCGCACGGCATGGACGAGGCGGCGTTCGTGGAGCTGTTCACGCGCGACCGCCACGTCGTGTTCGCGTTCCACGGCTACCAGCGGGCGATCCACGAGATCATCCACGGGCGACCCGCCGTGGACCGCGTCCACGTCCGGGGCTACAACGAGGAGGGGACGACCACGACGCCCTTCGACATGGTCGTCCGGAACGGGATGAGCCGATACCACCTCTGCCTGGAGGCCCTCCGTCGCCTCGACCTCGGCGCCCGCGGCGCGGAGCTGACCGTGCTGGCGAACCAGATGCTCGCCCGCCACGACTCGTACATCCGCGAGCATCTCGAGGACATGCCGGAGGTTCGTGACTGGGTGTGGACGGAGCCGTGACGATCCTGTGCGTGAACGCCGGCTCGTCGTCGCTCAAGGTCGCGCTCTTCGACATGGGCGCGGACGAGACCCGCGTCGCCTCGGCCGCAGTCGAAGCCGTTGGCGCGGACGAGGGGCGGCTTCGCGTTCACGACGCGCGTGGCGACACGACCGAGACGCGCGCCACATTTTCGGACGTCCGTGCCGCGCTCGAAAGTGCGCTCGACCGGCTTGCTCTCGACGCGCCGGACGCGGTCGGGCATCGTCTCGTCCACGGCGGACCCGACCACGCGGCGCCGGAGCCGATCGACGATCGCGTGCTCGCGGCCCTGCGCCGGACGGTCTCGTTCGCCCCGCTGCATCTGCCCGTCCAGCTCGAGTGCATCGACGCGGTCGCGTCCCGATTTCCGGGCGTCCCGCAGGTCGCCTGCTTCGACACCGCGTTCCACCGGACGATGCCGCCGGTCGCCCAGCGCTTCCCGCTCCCGCGACGCCTCTTCGACGACGGCATCCGGCGGTACGGCTTCCACGGCCTCTCGTACGAGTACATCGTCGTGACGGTCGGCGCCGCGGCGCTCGGCCGCGCCGTGATCGCGCATCTCGGGAACGGGGCGAGCCTCGCCGCCGTCCGCGACGGCCGCTCGCTCGACACGACGATGGGCTTCACCCCGACGGGTGGCGTCATGATGGGGACGCGGAGCGGCGACCTGGATCCCGGCATCCTCGTCCATCTGGCGCGAGACGGATACGACGCGGCCGCGCTCGAGCGGGTCGTCGACGGGGAGGCGGGGCTTCTCGGCGTGTCGGGGATCGCGTCCGACATGAAGACGCTGCTCGAGCGGCGGGCGCGCGATCCGCACGCCGCCGAAGCCGTCGAGCTCTTCTGCTACGAGGTGCGGAAGGCGATCGGCGCGCTCGCAGCGGTGCTCGGCGGCATCGACACGCTCGTCTTCACGGGCGGCATCGGCGAGCGGGGCGCCCCGGTCCGCGCCGAGATCTGTGCCGGGCTCGCCCACCTCGGCATCCGGCTCGATCCCGACGAGAACGCCGCGCACGCCGATGTGGTGAGCGCGCCCGGCGGCGCGTGCACGGTCCGCGTCGTCCCGACGGACGAGGACCGCATGATCGCGCGTCACACGCGGAACGTCGTCTGGGGGAGGAGGGACAGATGCAGGTCGGCATGATCGGACTGGGCCGGATGGGCGCGAACATGGTGCGACGGCTCATCCGGGGCGGGCACGAATGCGTGGTCCACGACGTGTCGCGGGACGCGGTGGCGGCGCTCGCCGCCGAGGGCGCCGTCGGCGCGGCGTCGATGGACGACCTCGTGGCCCGCCTCGCTCCGCCGCGCGTCGTCTGGCTCATGGTGCCGGCCGGCGCCGTCGACGAGACGCTCGAAACACTCGTCCCGCGGCTCGCATCCGGGGACGCCGTGATCGACGGCGGGAACTCCTTCTACCGCGACGACGTCGACCGCGCGCACCGGCTCTCGCCGCGCGGCATCCACTACGTCGACTGTGGGACGAGCGGCGGCGTCTGGGGGCGCGACCGCGGGTACTGCCTGATGATCGGCGGCGAGACGGAGACCGTGCGGCGCCTCGATCCGCTGTTCGCGACGCTCGCCCCCGGCGCGGGCGCGCTGGTGAAGACCGCGGGACGGGAGCAGCGGCGCGGCACGGCGGAGCAGGGGTACCTCCACTGCGGCCCGTCGGGCGCCGGCCACTTCGTCAAGATGGTCCACAACGGCATCGAGTACGGGCTCATGGCGGCCTACGCCGAGGGCCTCAACATCCTCCGCCACGCGAACGTCGGGAAGCGGCAACGGGCGGTGGACGCCGAGACGACGCCGCTCCGGAACCCCGAGTACTACCAGTATGACTTCGACCTCGCGGACGTCGCCGAGGTGTGGCGGCGCGGCAGCGTGATCGCGTCGTGGCTGCTCGATCTGACGGCGGCGGCGCTCGCCGCCGATCCGACGCTCGAGCGCTTCTCGGGTCGCGTGTCCGACTCCGGCGAAGGGCGCTGGACGCTCGATGCGGCGATCGACGAGGCGGTTCCCGCCCACGTGCTCGCGGCGGCGCTCTTCGAGCGCTTCGCCTCGCGCGGCGAGGCCGAGTTTCAGGACCGACTGCTGTCCGCGATGCGCTTCGAGTTCGGCGGACACGTCGAGCAGGGGAGGGAGCGATGAACGCGCCGCGATCGGATGCGCTCGTCTTCTTCGGCGCGAGCGGGGACCTCGTCTACAAGAAGATCTTCCCGGCGCTCTACGCGATGGTCCGCCGCGGGACGCTCGACGTGCCGGTCGTCGGCGTCGCGCGCTCGAAGTGGACGGTCGAGCAGTTCCGGGCGCGCGCGCGCGAGAGCATCGCGAAGCGGGGCACGGTCGACGACGCCGTCTTCGCGAAGCTCGCGGCACTCCTCCACTACGTGAGCGGCGAGTACCACGATCCCGCCACCTACGCCGCGCTGAAGGAGCAGCTCCGCGGCGCGAACTACCCGCTCCATTACCTCGCGATCCCGCCGAGCATGTTCCCGGTCGTCGTCGAGATGCTCGGCCGCTCGTCGTCCGCGCGCGATGCCCGCGTGATGGTCGAGAAACCGTTCGGCCGCGACGTGCCGTCGGCGCGCGAGCTGAACGCCACGCTCCACGGCGTGTTCGACGAGAGCCGGATCTTCCGCGTCGATCACTACCTCGGGAAGGAGCCGGTCCAGAATCTGCTCCTCTTCCGTTTCGCGAACACGTTCCTCGAGCCGATCTGGAACCGGAACTACGTCTCCGCCGTGCAGATCACGATGGCCGAAACGCTCGACGTCCAGGGACGCGGCGGCTTCTACGAGGAGGTCGGCGCGATCCGGGACGTCATCCAGAACCACATGCTGCAGGTCGTCGGCTTCCTCGCGATGGAGCCGCCGGCGACGACCTACCACGAGGCGATCCGCGACGAGCAGGTGAAGGTCTTCCGGATGATCCGTCCGCTGAGCGAGGCCGACCTCGTACGCGGCCAGTACCGTGGCTACCGGAAGGAGAAGGGCGTCGGTCCCGAGTCGACGGTCGAGACCTACGCGGCGGTCCGCCTCCACATCGATTCGTGGCGGTGGGACGGCGTGCCGTTCTTCATCCGCGCCGGCAAGTGCCTCGCCGCGTCGACGACGGAGGTCCTCGTGACGCTCTGCCGGCCGCCGCTCACGCAACTCCGCCCCAGCGAGGCGAACTACTTCCGCTTCCGGATGAGCCCCGACGTGACGATTGCCATCGGCGCGCGCGTGAAGCGTCCGGGCGATCGGATGGACACCGAGCAGACGGAGCTCCGCGTCGTCTACCACCCGACCGGCGACGAGATGGACGCCTACGAGCGGCTGCTCGGCGAGGCGATGGAAGGCGATCCGACGCTGTTCGCGCGCGAGGACGCCGTCGAGGCGGCGTGGGCGATCGTCCAGCCGATCCTCGACTCGGTGACCCCCGCGCACGAGTACGACTGCGGGACGTGGGGTCCGTCCGAGGCGGACGCGCTGACCGCGGCGGTTGGCGGATGGCACACGCCCCCGTCGTGATGGCGGACGACGTCGCCCTCCAGGCCGCCGCGCGCGCGGCGCTCGATCTCGTCCCCGACGGCGCGCGCGTCGGCCTCGGCTCCGGGCGCGCCGCCGCGACGTTCATCACGCTGCTCGGCGAACGGGCGCGGGCGGGGCTCCGCGTCGCCGGCGTCCCGACGTCGGCCGCGTCCGCGCGTCAGGCGCGAGAGCTCGGCATCCCGCTCGTGGACCTCGACGAGGACGTCGAGCTCGACTGCACGATCGACGGCGCCGACGAGGTGGCCCCGAATCTCGACCTCGTGAAGGGGTGGGGCGGCGCGCTCGTGCCGGAGCGGATCGTCGCCTCCGCGTCGCGGCGGCAGATCATCCTGGTCGAGCCTGCGAAGCTCGTCGGTCGCCTCGGCGAGCGCGGTCGGATCCCCGTCGAGGTGATCCCGCTCGCGCGCGGCCCCGTCGCCCGCCGGCTGCGGGCGCTCGGCTTCGTCCCGACCGTTCGGAGCGACGACGCGGGACGACCGCTGCCGACCGAGAGCGGCCACCTGACGCTCGACGCGGCACCGCGTGCGCCGCTCGCGAACGCCGCGGCCGCGCGCGAGCTCGAAGCCGCGCTGCGCGCGATCCCGGGCGTCGTCGACACGGGACTCTTCCTCGGCACCGCGGAACGCGTGATCGTCGGCCATCCCGACGGGCAGGTGGAGACCCTCCGCCGATGACGTCGCCGGTCGTCTTCCTCGTCGACGTCGACAACACGCTCATCGACAACGATCGCGTCTCGGGCGACCTCCGCCGGTATCTCACGAAGGAAGTTGGCGCGGAGCGGCAGGAATGCTACTGGAAGCTCTTCGAGGAGCTTCGCAGCGAGCTCGGGTACGCGGACTACCTGGGAGCACTCCAGCGCTACCGCACGACCTATCCGCGCGATCCACACCTCCTCGCCGTGTCGTCGTTCCTGATCGACTATCCGTTTGCGAACCGGCTCTATCCGGAGGCGCTCGACGTGCTCGAGCGCCTGAACGGCTTCGGGCCGACGGTCATCCTTTCGGACGGCGACGTCGTGTTCCAGCCGCGGAAGATCGAGCGCTCGGGTCTCTTCGACGCGGTCGAAGGCCGCGTGCTGATCTACATCCACAAGGAGCTGGAGCTCGACGACGTCGAGCGACGCTATCCCGCCGAGCACTACGTGCTCGTCGACGACAAGATCCGCGTGCTGACGGCGGTGAAGAAGGCGTGGGGACGCCGGCTGACGACCGTCTTCCCGCGCCAGGGACACTATGCCCATGCGCCGGACGTCGCGAGCTATCCGCCGGCGGACGTGACGATCGCGCGTATCGGCAAACTGCTCGAATACGACCTGCCCGCGCTGCTCGCTGCCGCGCGGCCGATGGAGGGACGATGAAGCCAACCCAGCAGCTGCACGCCGCAGGCCAGAGCCTCTGGCTCGACAACATCACGCGCGGCGATCTCGAGACCGGGACGCTCGCCCGCTACGTCCACGAGCTGTCGATCACGGGCCTCACCTCGAACCCGAGCATCTTCGACCTCGCCATCCGGAAGAGCGCGAACTACGACGCCGCGATCCGGGAGAAGACGAAGGCCGGGAAGAGCGGCGAGGCGCTCTTCTTCGAGCTGGCGATCGAGGACCTCCGCCGCGCGGCGGACCTCTTCCGCCCGGTTCACGACGCGACCAACCGCGTCGACGGCTGGGTGTCGCTCGAGGTGTCGCCGAAGCTCGCCTACGATACGGCGAGCACGCTCGCCTCGGCGAAAGCGCTCTTCGAGGCGGGAGAGCGGCCGAACCTCTTCATCAAGATCCCGGGGACGAAGGAGGGTGTGCCGGCGATCGAGGAGGCGATCTTCCAGGGCGTCCCGATCAACGTGACCCTTTTGTTCTCCCGCGAGCAGTACCTCGCGTCCGCGGAGGCGTACATCCGCGGGATCGAGCGGCGGATCGCCGCGGGACTGAACCCGCACGTCCCGTCGGTCGCCTCCGTGTTCGTCAGCCGGTGGGACGTCGCGGTCGCGGGGAAGGTTCCTCCGGAGCTCTCGATGCAGCTCGGCGTCGCGATCTCGAAGCGCGTGTACCGCGCGTACCGGGAGCTCCTCGCGAGCGATCGCTGGCTTCGGCTGCTGAACTTCGGCGCGCGCTCGCAGCGCCTCCTCTGGGGCAGCACCGGGACGAAGGACCCGAAGGCGTCGGATATTCTCTACGTCGAGGCGCTCGCCGCGCCGCACACGATCAACACGATGCCCGAGAAGACGCTCCTCGCTTTCGCCGACCACGGAAAGATCGGGCCGATGCTTCCGCACGACGGCGGCGACGCCGAGGAGGTGCTCGCCCGGTTCGCGAACGCGCACATCGACATCGACGCGCTCGGCGAGCAGCTCCAGCGCGAGGGCGCCGCCGCCTTCGTCAAGTCGTGGGACGATCTCCTCGCCTGCATCGTCGAGAAGAGTAAGGCGCTCCGGCAGGCGAGCTGAACCCTCTTATTGCAACGTCGCGAGCGCGTGGCTCGCGATGAGGCCGAGCGTGTCCCCGCACACGTCCTTCTTCGCGAGGCGGCGCGCGAGGCCCCGGACGGCGTTCAGTGCGTGCTCCGCCTTCCGGACGTCGCGCCGCGCGTGCGCCGGGTTCGTCGCCGCCTCGTCGACGAGGCGGCGGGCGTGCGTGAACTTCGCCACGATCGCGTGCGGCACGCCGTGGACGCAGCCGGCGACGCGCGGGTCGATGGCGAGCGCGCAGCGCGCCGCATCGAACGGCGCGGGTGCCGCGCGGCAGCAGAGGTTCAGGTAGTCGACGTCCTTGAGGGCGCCGAACGTCCGCGCGACGGCCGTCGCCGCCACCGCCGCGCCGTCGGGCACGACGACGTCGGACACCGTCCCGCACGCGCCGGGCGTGCTCGGGAGTGGCGGTGGGGCGAGCGGAAGCCCGGTGACGTCGAGCGTCGACACGCTGCCGGGCGTGCACCCGGGGACGTCGACTCCGGCGCAAAGGTTCACCGCGAACCGGCACGTGCCGTCGGCGGCGCCATCCCGGTCACACGCCGGGTCGCCGTCGGTGCAGACGACGCCCGAGAGCCCGTCGGTCAGGTCCACGCCGCCGAACGCCACCCGGCAGTCCTTGTCGGCCGCCCCGCCACCGAGGACGAAGGCTCGGAGTGGCGCGCTCGTGGTGAGGAGGAGCATCATGGCGATCGTCGTGGGGCGTCCGCGATGGCGACGGGCAGACATACGCCGCCATCGTGCGCCCGAACGCCGCGGATGTCACGGGCGACTGGCGACGCGTCAGAACGGAGCGGCGTCGTCCAGGAAGGCACCGCTCGGCGAGCACGCGGCCACGTAGCACGCCGCGGGGGCGGGCGCGTTTCGCGCCTTGAACGTCCTCGCGTCGTTCGGCTTGATCGTGCCACCCGTCGTGGACGCGCAGTAGGAGGCGCCGGCAGGGATGAAGAAGTTGGTGTCCCCCTGGTGTCCCGGATTGGGTGGCGTGATGGTGATCCCGGAGCCGACGATCACGACCTTGTTCTGCAGCTTCCCGTTCCCCATCTGCTTGATCCGGGCGGTCTTCACGGGCCCGCCACCCGGGTCCTTGTATTTGTAGCTCGACCCCTGTCGTGACCAATGGCTCGCGGGCATGAAGAAGCACTGCGTGTGCGCATCCACCTTCAGCGCCAGCGTGGCGCCGGTCGTCGTCGGATTTCCGAAGATCACCGCCGGCGTTCCGCGCCGGTTCATCGCCTTGTACACGACGCGCCGGGACGCGGCGCTCGACGGATTCTTGAGGAGCAGCAAGCTGAGCGGCAGCCTGACGGTGGCCGGTGGCGGCGGCGGTGCGGCGGCGTCGACGGCCGAAGCGCCGAGGAGAATGTCGTAGTCGGCGACGCCGGCGTTGAAGATGTGGATCGGGGGGAAGGGCGAGAGGAACGTCGTCCCGCCGTCGAGGCTGAACGAGCACGTGAGGGTGTCGGTGGCGTCGTTGAACGCCATCCTGAGCGCGATCTTCCCCGTAATCGTCGCGGGGATGATCGGTACCGTGTTGAACTGCAGCGTGGTGAAGCCCGGTCCCACCCCCTGCGTGAGCGACTGGCTGACCGACGGCCCGGCGAGCGTCCCGCCGCCTTGTGCGGCGGCGACCTGCGCCGAGTCGTTCGTCACGGTGAGACCGGCCGCTTCGATGATCGGAGACTGGGTGTAGAGCTGCATGTGGAAGCCGGCGTTGGTGTTGGGGAGCGTCGGCTGCCAGTAGCTCGTCATCGTGAAGTTGCCGGCGCCGTTGGAGACGTCCTCCTCCGCCTCGGCGGTGCTGATCTCGGTCTGCGTCGTCCCGAGCTGCACGAAGAGACCCGGGTTGTGCGCGACGAGGTTCCCGCCCGTCTCCTGGACGGTCCCGAGGAGGACGCTCCAGTCGGGGGCGAGCGTGCCGTTGTTGAAGTCATCGACGAAGTCGAGCGCACCGCCGGGCGACCCGAAGTTGTTCCCGTCGATCTCGAAGCGGTCGCACGACGAGCTGAAGATCAGCGAGAAGGCGGGTGGCGCGACGAGGACGGTCGCGGCGACGGCCAGCAGCACGTACCGAGATGCGAGGCGCATGTCTCCTCCTCCCCGTCCGGGTCGGTCGACGCTCGTCGGTTACTACGGCGGGATGCGGATGGTCAAATTTTTTCGGGATCCAGCGAAACGACTGGATTCCGGACGATCCAGCATGAACTGCATGGCTCACGGGTCCGTCGTCCGGCGGCTCCGACGGACGCATGGTCCTTGACGCGGCGCACGGTGCGTGGGACGTGCCCGTCGCGTGTCGAAGAGCGGAATCCGCCTCGCCGACGTCGACCTGACCGATCTCGACAACTTCGCGCAGGGCTTTCCGCACGATCTCTTCGCGCTGCACCGGCGAGAGGCACCGGTCTGGTGGCACGCACCGACGGCGCATACGCCCGACGGCGAGGGCTTCTGGTCGGTCGCGACCTACGACGAGGTGCTACACGTCCTGAGGTCCGGAGACGTCTACTCCTCGGAGCGAGGCGGCGAGCGCGCCTACGGCGGCACGCTCCTCCAGGACATGCCGATCGCGGGCGTCGTTCTCAACATGATGGACGACCCCCGCCACGCGCGCATCCGCCGCCTGGTGAGCACCGGGCTCACGCCGCGGACCGTGCAGCGCCTCGAGGCGGAGCTCGCGCGCCGGACGCGCGCGCTGCTCGCCGACGTCTCCGACGGCGCCGCGTTCGACTTCGTCCGCGACGTCGCCGCCGAGCTCCCGATGCAGGCGATCTGCATCCTGCTCGGCGTGCCCGAGGGCGACCGTCATCTGCTCGTCGAGGCGGTCGAGCCTACGTTCGACTTCCGCGACGGCCGCAAGTCGTTCGAGACCACGCCGGCCGGCGCCGCCGCGCACGCGCGGATGTTCGAGTACGGGTCTGCGCTCATCGCCGCGAAGCGCAAGGCGCCGACCGACGACATGCTCTCCGCGGTCGTGCACGCGTCCCTCCGCGACGTCGATCCGCCGCGGCTGTCCGACGGCGAGCTGTACGCGTTCTTCGTCCTCCTCTTCTCGGCCGGCGCGGAGACGACCCGGAACGCGATCGCCGGTGGGCTGCTCGCACTGATCGAGCATCCGGGCGAGCTCCGGGCGCTCCGCGCCGATCCCGGCCTGCTCCCGTCGGCGATCGAGGAGATGGTGCGCTGGACATCGCCGTCGCCGTCGAAGCGGCGGACCGCGACGCGCGTCACGGAGCTCGGCGGTCGCACGATCCGGCCGGGCGACAAGGTGCTCGTCTGGGAGGGCTCCGCGAACCGCGACGAACGCGTCTTCGCGCGGCCGATGGCGTTCGAGGTGCGACGCGACTCGAACCCGCACCTCGGCTTCGGACACGGCGTCCATTACTGCCTCGGCGCCAACCTCGCGCGCCTCGAGATGCGCGTCCTCTTCGACGAGCTCCTGCCGGGCTTCGCGCGCTCCGAGCTCGATGGACCCGTCGAGTGGGCGCGGAGCAACCGCCACACCGGCATCCGGCGTCTGCCGCTCCGCCTGTGGCGGTGACGACGCGACGTCAGCGCGCGAACGAGTTCGTCCGCACGAGGAGGCGCTGGAGCTTCCGGCGGAGCTTCATCGTGCCGTGCAGCAGACGGAGACCTTCCGCCCGCCGCACGCGCGCGAACCCGCGACGCACCTCCGCCCGCGCTCGCGCCTGCGCGAGCGTCGCGAGGAAGCTCCGCAGGTTCCCCGGCGTCGAGCCGAGGAGGCCGAGCGCGAGCCGTGCGCGGACCGTCGGATCTCCCGGGGCGGCAGCCGACGATCCGATCAGCCGGCCACCGAGGGCGAGCGTCGCGGCTTCGAGGTCCATCCGGATGCTACCGAGGAGGCCCAGGAGCCTCGCCGTATCGGCGCCTGGGACGACGTCGCAGCCGGTACGGCTCGTCGACTCACAGCCGACGGCACCGGCGATCGCCGCGTGCAGATCGTCGGTGTTCGCGAGCGCGGTGAGGGCGACGCTGAACGGCGCGGCGAGCATCGTACATCGCTCGCCGGTGCCGTCGGGCTCGTGCGCGCAGACGCCGGCGCGACACGTGTCCGCCGTGCACGGGTTCTGGTCCTCGGTGCAATAGGCGCCGTCACCCGCGGGAACGACGACGCACCCGCTCGTCTCGGTGCTCTGACTCGGCAGGCAGACCGCGTTGCCACATTCGGGCGCCGATCCGCAGCGGTCGTCCATCGGGACGTGGACGCAGCCATGGTCGACGCACCGGTCCTCCGTGCAGGCGACGGCGTCCGCGCAGTCGGCGTCGGTGACGCAGCAGCCGGCAATGCGGAGCCCCTGACAGACGCCGCCGACGCACGAGTCGGCGGTCGTGCACAGGTTCTGATCGTCGCACGGCGCAAACTCGGGCCGGCGCGCGTCTCCGGGACATCCCGGCCCGGCGCCGGTGCAGTGCTCGGCCGCGTCGCAGACGCCAGCGGCGGCACGGCAGGTGACGGTCGCGGGCTGGAACTCGTCGCGCGGGCAGTCCGCGTTCGTGCCGTTGCAGCTCTCCGCCACGTCGCAGACACCGGCCAGCGGGCGACAGACCGTCGTGAGCTTCACGTCGGGCGGGCATGCCGACGTCGACCCGGTGCACTGCTCGGCGGCGTCGCACACGCCGGCAGGGGCACGGCAGGTGAGCGTCACCGGTGCGAGCGCGTCGGGGGGGCAGTCGTTGCCGACGCCGTCGCACTGCTCGGCCAGGTCGCAAACGTCCACGGCGGCCCGGCAGGTCGCGGTGCTCTTCGCGTCGGGCGGGCAGGCGGAGGTCGAGCCGGTGCACTGCTCGGCGAGGTCGCAGACGCCGCCGGCGCCGCGACACGTGACGCTCGCCGGTGCGAACGTATTGTGCGGACAGTCGTCGCCGACGCCGTCGCAGCTTTCCGCCACGTCGCACGCGTCCGCCCCCGCGCGGCAGAGCGCGGTGCTCTTCGCGTCGGCGGGGCAGTCGTCGTGGAGGCCGTCGCAGCTCTCGGCGGTGTCGCAGACGCCGGCGGCGGGGCGGCACACCGCCGACGACTTCACGTCCGGCGGGCACGCGACGTCTGATCCGGTGCATTGCTCCGCCAGGTCGCAGTCGCCCGCGGCCGCCCGACAGGTGACGCTCGCCGGCTGGAGCGCGTCGGGCGGGCAGTCGGCGGTCGTGCCGTCGCAGTTCTCTTCCACGTCGCAGTCGCCAGCGGTCTTCCGGCACAGGGTCGTCGCCGGCGCGATCTCACAGTCCACGGTGCAGCACGCCCCCGTCTCGCATGGGGCCGTGAGGTCGCCGCAGGCTGGGCGGCCAACGGTGGGGATCGCGAGGACGGCGAGCGCGACCAGCCCGGCGGCGAGACGCGTCCGCATCGCTGACGCCGCATACCATTAGATACGGTATCTCGCGAAGGGAAAAAGTCGCTGCTTTGGCGGGTGCGTTAGGCCCGACGCGCCGTGTGGGTCGCCGGGCGAACGTCCGGCCGCCTATCGGGGATTTGCGCGTGCACACCGACGCGGTACTGCCCGGTCGATGTCCGACGAACGGGAGCCCTCGACCAGACCGAAGGCGCACGAGCCCTACCGGGGACGGCAGCCGCAGGGCGAGCACAAGTGCACCGTCTGCGGCGACGTCTTCGATACCGAGGACGATCTCCGTCGTCATCAGACGACACGGCACGGATCGGCGCCGAACGAGGGTTGAGCGCGAGCTGCTACGCCGGCGGCCCGAAGACCTCGCCGCGAACACGGTAGCAGTGCCAGCCGTAGACGACGTAGATGGGATGGACGCTCCACACCGTCGCGTTCCGCATGAACGTGCCGCCGACCGGCCGGAGCGCGGCGTTCATCGCCTCGTCGATCTGCGGGAGGCCGAAGGGAACGCCGAGGAGCCAGAACCGGCACGATTCACCGTCGTGCCATCCGCGTGACGTCGCGGTGTCGATCGCGCCGGCGGGGATCGCCGTCGGCATCGCGACCTTCAGCGTCGCGACATCGACTGAGCATCCGCTCGCCGCGACGAGCAGCGCGATGGTGGCCAGGACGGCTCTCAGCGCGCGTCTCCCTCGGCCACGTAGCAGGCGTT
>Ga0070741_10009517_pt1 | contig 18813 bp, 15 predicted proteins | sample Coa_R1_4_FD_66440 | JGI IMG/M metagenome (GOLD analysis project Ga0070741, IMG submission 66440) | Surface soil microbial communities from Centralia Pennsylvania, which are recovering from an underground coalmine fire - Coalmine... | ecosystem: Environmental > Terrestrial > Soil > Unclassified ...
AAGAGCGGCTGCTGAGCCGGTGTCCATTAAGAGAAGCGGCGCATGGCTGTCTGAGCCGCTCAATTGTAGATAGCGCCTGACGCTGGTGGCAATCGCATGTAATCTGGTGAGTTCGGCAGGGATATCCTGGGCCATGTAGGCAAAAGAACTGGGTATAGGATTGCTACGCACGGTTCGAGCAATGAAGTCAAAGCGAAAACGACGATCACTGATACCAGGAGGAGCCGCTCCGTGATCAAAGGCCGCAATGGCTAGCACATCAACATGAGGATCAACGTCGAAGGCGCGCAAGGCAGTAATGATGGCCTGGGCATCAAAATCCTGTAGTTCGATATGGAGCATATCGGGTTGTGTGGCTCTACGCGCCGCCTCCTCTTCATCGATAATCTCAAAGCCCATACGCTCGACCATCGTCAGATCATCGTCGAATGTGCGCCCGGCTTCCGCAGTCACTGCTACCGGATGTCCGGCAAGGGCATGATCGCGAGCTGCCCAGTGGCACGGCCCACCACCCATTGTCACTCCCGTCAGAACCAGCGCCTGTCCACGCTCAGTGGCACGCTTGATACGTTCGGCAATGATTACTGTTGGCGATGGCATGACGAGTTTAAAGCAGTTCTCGATAGTTTTGCCACTCTCAAAAAACAAGATATCCTGCGTGCCGGTCCCGACATCAACAGCCAGAATACGTAGGGGTGCTGACATAATCGCTCCTCATGCTAGAGACTATTATCGCTAATAGAGTTCGGTATTTTTGAACGGGATCAATGCTAATATGATAGCAGTTTTATAAAAGGATGTCCTGTCCAGAACGTTGTCTGTTAAGATACCTACTCCGCCCATTTCCTGTTTAGAATTGTAACGATTGAAAACAATGTCGTCGGCTTCGCCAAGTTCTTTCCCATTCCTGATCAGTTCAGCGACTATATGGGGGAGGAAATATGTGCCCGTCTTGCCTTTTCCCTGCATTGACTGAGAACGTACAACGGCCCAGGCAAAAGCACCCATCTCGCTTCTCTGCTCTTCTATCCCTCCCTCCAAGCCAACCCAGTAATCGGCATTGTTCCTGTGCTCATAAGCGGCTTGAACTCTGTTCAAAGCTCCTAGCAATGTCTCTCCATCTGAAAGCGGCTGGCTGCTTACTCCCGAGAAAACAGCGATATCTTCTATCTTAAAGGTTTCCTGGGGAAACATGGCTTGAAAGCCTTCCAGAGCCGCGTTGATCTTGACGGGATTTTCTGAGGCGACTATTATTTTCTTCATCGGCTTAGATGCTAGCATCCTTATCTGTGAAATAGAGTATTACGATAAGCGCTGAAAGGCGCTCCCAGCGGTTACTATTGAGTATACTGCAAGCTGGTGTTGTTGGTATACACTCACAAAGAGATATGGAACTTTTGGCTCTTCATTGGCGTTAGAACTTTGAGAGGCTTCCTACTACAGGGACAATACCATGAAAGGAAAGAGAGATTGGTTCACGGAATCGCCGATAGTTTGCATGTTTCTTAAGGGAACACGTGTTGTATATGCGATAAATCGGCGGACGCGATAAATTTGGTCCCTATGCTGGTTCCATATTTTAATGGTATTGTACTACAATGGAAGCACGAAGAATCAGTATGCTGCAATAAATAGAGAGAAGGTCGCTATGTCGGAATACGGTGGCGAGATTGGGAGAAGAGTGTTGCGTTTTCCACGTGGTTTGCTATGGATAGTGGGCATAGCCGTTGTGCTTGTGGCCGTTACAATCGCGGGGCTGCGAGCAACGAATTTGATACAGATAGGCGGTACAGGAAAAGGTATCGCTACAAATGGTGTGGGTATGAGTGATGTTTTAGTAATCATTACCAATTCAGGTTCTACGAACTCACCGGGATATACGTTGACGATCAATAAAGATGGTAGTGGCTCTATCAAGTATGAGAAAGGTACCTGGTACTTTAAGACATATACGGATAAGACGTTTTCGACAGGAACATTTGATAGCAGCCATTTAGCGGCTATCCTTGCCCAGATCAAAGATGTTGGAACCATCCCCTCTCATGGCTGCGCCAGATCGGTCTCCTTTGGCTCTACTACATCTATTACCTATAATGGGAAGACGAGCAGCAATATCTCCTGTTTGTCGAAGAGCGATGGCAAGGTTTTCCAGGACTTAAGGGATGCGATGCAAAGCATCTCTACTCGCATTCAAGCATAGCCACTGATTTGCACAGGGAAAAAACAACTACACACAACTACGGACGCGTGGTTGTGTGTAGTTGTTTTTTCCCTGCTGCTCTCAGAATTTACTCCTTTTTGTAGAGTAAAACGTATCTAATAGTAGAGTAAAGGACTATCTTCTATGAGTGAGGGAAAACTATGCAACAAGAACGTGCCCGTCCGACCTCTCAACGCGCTGGCAAATATCTGCCAATTGAGGACTATGCAATTATTGGCGACCTTCACACAGTAGCATTGGTAGGCAAGAATGGCTCTATCGATTGGTGTTGCCTGCCACGTTTCGACTCCCCAAGCGTCTTTGGTGCAATTCTCGATGCCGATAAAGGCGGTTTCTTTCGTATTGCTCCACCCGATACAGAAGGTTTGAGACGCAGACAACTCTACTTGCCAGACACAAATATTCTTATTACCCGTTTTCTTACCGTTGATGGTGTCGCCGAGCTTACCGACTTCATGCCCATTAAGCAAGGAAGGGACAACAAACATCAACACCATATCATCCGTTCGGTCTCGGTGGTACGTGGCTCACTCTCTTTTGAGATGGTCTGCCGCCCGGCCTTTAACTACGCCCGCGACGAGCATACGGTCCAGCTTTCGGAGAAGGGTGCACTTTTTCAGAGCGCGAGTTTTAGCCTGGGATTAATGGCCTCTGTCCCTCTAGAGGAGGATGGTCAGGGAGGCGTGCGCGCTCGCTTTAGCCTCCGCCAGGGGCAATCAGCACGCTTCATCCTGGAAGGCGCAAAAGGGAATATTATTGAAGAGCATGACCATTCAATGGCTCGCTATCAGAGAGAATTTCAGCAGACCAGGCGCTACTGGCAAAACTGGATTGCTCAATGCCAATACCAGGGGCGCTGGCGCGAGATGGTACAGCGCTCAGCTTTGCTCCTGAAACTCTTGACCTATGAACCAACCGGAGCTATTATTGCCGCCCCAACCACAAGTCTGCCAGAAACTCTCGGAGGTGCACGCAACTGGGATTATCGCTATACCTGGCTGCGCGATGCTGCCTTCACCCTCTACAGCCTTCTGATACTTGGCTTTACACAGGAAGCTGAAGCGTTCATGGGCTGGCTCGATGCCCGCTGCCATGAGCAAAAAGGCGAAGGCACGTTACAACCTATGTACACCATCGATGGCAAGCATGACCTGACAGAAATTACCCTCGACCACCTGGAGGGCTATTGCGGTAGTCAACCTGTACGTATTGGCAATGCCGCCTATAAGCAAATGCAGCACGATATCTATGGCGAACTGATGGATGCCATCTACATCTACAATCGCTACGCAGCCATCTCTTACGATCTCTGGGAGAACCTGCGCAATCTGCTCGACTGGCTATGCAAGCACTGGCAGGACCCAGATGAGGGTATCTGGGAGGTGCGAGGCGGTCCCAAACATTTTGTACATTCTCGCGTGATGTGCTGGGTGGCCTTTGATCGCGCTCTGCGCCTGACACGGCATCGCGGCTTACCCGCCCCAATAATCGATTGGACCAGGACCAGCGCCGCCATCTATGAGGAAATCATGCAGAAGGGCTGGAATGAGAAGGTAGGTAGCTTTGTCCAATATTATGGAAGCGATGCTGTTGATGCCAGCGCCTTGCTGATGGTGATTACCAAGTTTGCAGGTCCAAACGATCCACGCATGCTCAAAACGATTGATCGTATCCGCCATGATCTGAGCAGCGATTCGCTTGTGCATCGCTATCATCCCAAACAGGCCGCCGATGATGGTCTGGGCAGCTACGAGGGCACCTTCAGCCCCTGTAGTTTCTGGATGGCTGAAGCTCTGGCACACGCAGGACGCCTGGAGGAGGCTCGCCTGATTCTGGAGAAGATGCTAACCTATAGCAATGAGGTCGGTTTGTACGCGGAAGAGATCGGGCTCACAGGAGAGGCCCTGGGCAACTATCCCCAGGCATTTACCCATCTCTCGCTGATTACCGCCTGCTACAATGTAGATCGTGCGCTCAATAAAAAACATCTCGACTCAGGCTGGGAACCATTTGATGCCATATAAGAAAAACGGGTTCACCAAATTGCGCCAGACGCAATTTGGTGAACCCGTTTTTCTTATATAGATTAGTCTTTTGAGCGTGGATCGAAGGCGTCTCGCAGACCGTCACCTAAGAACGAGAACGCGAGCACGACGATAGCCAGTACCAGAGAGGGCAACAAGGCCTCCCAGGGATGCGTATCCAGAATATTACTGGCATCGGAAATCATCAGGCCGAGACTAGAGCCGGGAGGTTGCACACCCAGGCCCAGCAGGCTGATCCCGGCTTCACCGATAATAGTGTTAGAGATGTTTAACGTTGAAGCCAGAATAACAATGCTAAAGAGGTTGGGCACAATATGGCGCAGAATAATGCGAAAATCACTCGTCCCGGCTGTGCGCGCAGCCTCAATAAACTGCTGCTGCTTCAGTTGCAGCGTTTGCCCACGCACATAACGCGCCATCAAGGGCCAGACCGTGATGGCCAGCGCCAACGATACCAATATCAGGCGGGCATTGCCATTCGCGCCAATTAGAGGAATACCGCTCAAGGCACTATCCGCCTGCGGACCAAAAATGCCAGTGAGCAGGATGACAAACAAGAGGCCGGGAAATGCAAACATCAGATCGGTAAAACGCGCCAGGAATTGATCGATCCAACCACCATAGTAGCCAGCTAGCACCCCAACAAGCACCCCCAGCACTACATCGACAATCTCAACAAGCAAAGCCACCGTAAATGAGATCAGCATACCCTGCATCAGACGAGCCATCAGATCACGTCCCAGCGAGTCGGTACCGAGCCAGTATTGCCCAGATGGCCCTTCGTCTAAACGCGTGAGTTCCTGGTGGGTAAAACTATGATACACTGTTGGACTCATTGGACCACCCAGCGGACTGTGATAGGTACCACCAACATGCTGGTAAATAAAGGGGCCGAAAATGGCAATCAAGATATACAGGATAATGATACCCAAACTGATCATAGCCCGTTTATCTCGTCGTAAGCGCCGCAACGACTCCTGTAACGGCGTGAGCGATTTTTTGCGCTCTGTCTGATCAGGCATAGCGGGCACTATTGTCTCACCCGGCACAAGTACTTCTGGAGGTGGTGGGACCATTGTATTGTCAGGAAGCATGATTTCTGGGCGGCTAATATCCGACCCCTGATCCCTTGTATCCATATTCTCTCACCTTCTAAACCCATAAGCATTCACAAACGCTGCTCTCGCAGCCTCTTGAAAGACCGCCAGAAACGCTGCTGACGCAGCTAGCGCTTCGCGCTCATGTGAATGCAAGGAAAGATTATTCAGATTTGATGCGCGGGTCAACAACAGTATAAAGGATATCCGATACTAAGTTTCCGAAGACAACGCCAACCGCCAGTAAAACGGTTGTCGCTTGAATGACAGGATAATCCAGATCAGAAATCGAGTTCACGGTAATGCCAGCAATGCCAGGAATAGCAAAGATCTTCTCGATGAAGAAAGCACCAGTAACGAGAAAGCCTATCGAGAGGCCAATCACCGTCACGAGCGGGATCATCGCGTTGCGCAGAGCATGGCGATAAATCACGACGCGCTCAAACATACCCTTGGCCCTGGCTGTACGTATAAAGTCCTGACGTAAGACCTCCATCATACTTGTACGGGCAAGGCGCGCAAAGTATGCCAGACCCGCCGCTGCATACGTCAGAATAGGCACAATCTTGTATTGTAAATCATTCCATGTATAGTGCCAGGGAACTCCCCAACGCGTGACAGGCCAGCTTAAGCCAGTACGTTGATCAATCCAGACCACAAATATTTGAAACAAAATCGCCAGAATGAAGGCAGGCAGGGCATAGATAACCAATGCAGTTCCCATATTGACGGTATCGACCCAGGTATTGGATTTAAGCGCGGATATAATACCTAGAGGAACACCGATGAGTACCTGCAGTAGCAATGCCCAGAACCCCAGCTCCAATGATATCGGCACACCATCCTTGAGGATATCCCAGACAGGACGATTTTCATATTTGAAAGAGGTGCCCAGATCAAACTTTGCCAGATGCACCAGAAAGTTGTAGTATTGTTGATACCAGGGAAGATCAAGCCCGTAAGCGTGCCTCAGTTGTGCTTCCAGCACTGCATTAGGATGATCACCCAACAGAAGACGAATAGGATTGCCAGGAGCAAAATATCCCATAATGAACGTGATAAAAGTAACTCCTAGAATGATAAATAGCAGCCCTATCAGTCTCTTCACTAAGAACTGAACCATACCTTGCTCCTCGCTCTCAACCTTATACCGCTATGCAATCACAAATCCCCAAGGGGGCACGGCGCTGCTCTCGCGCTCATGTGAATGAAAGGAATTACATAGAAACGCCAGAGGTCTTAGCAGCAAGACCTCTGGCATAGTACAGTTTACTGAGAGATGTAGATCTTTGCCCAATCATCGGGCGCAATGAGCAGTTGAGCGTTGAGTACCAGATTCTGTACGGTTGGTCTGGTTAACGACTGCACTTTTTCCTGCCACAATGGGAGCCAGCCAACATCATTGATGATCTTCTGCTCGGCATCGTTATACAGCTTCATGCGCTGCGTCTGATCCTGGGTAACATCGGCCTTGCTCAAATCCTGCTGCACAGCCTGTTGCTCAGTTGCCGCGGAAGAGTTGTTCTGCCCATAGTTGCTCTGATTGTAATCCACACCTTTAGCGAAGAATGTGGAGAGCCAGTCCTGCGGATCAGGATAGTCGGCGTTCCAGCCTGCCACCCACATTTGCAGGCTAGCATTGCCTTTGGTGGCCGTCGTCAATGTAAGCTCCTGAGCACGCGAAACGATGACGACCTTTACGTTCACCCCCAGGTTGGTCTGCCACATCTGCTGAGCCGCAGTAATGGCATTCTTGAAGTCCTGGTTTCTAGGATAGTAGGTTAGAGTAACCTGAGGGAGGGTCGTATAACCTGCTTCCTGCATACCCTGTTGGAGCAACTGTTTTGCCATTGTCGCATCGCCAGCCGTGCCCTTGACACCTGCCGGGCCAGTCAGAGCATCATAATAGCCAGGCATACCACTGGGAACAATATGGTTGGTAGGTGTAAAGACGTTTCTTAACGCGCTCTGAACAATCAGATCTTTGTTGAGAGCAAGCGCGAACGCCTGGCGAATCTTGATGTTATCAAAAGGCTTCGTCAGGTAGTTCATCATAGCGTACCTGATGGTCAGGCGCGGCGTTTCTTTGAAGCCCTGTACATTCTTATCGGTGGCAACGTGAGCAGGCGGCACATAGGCGAAATCGAGCTGATTGGCTTGATAGGCCTTATACATGCCGTCCTGGTCTGAATAGAAGGGAATGGAGAGATGTTTGAGTAGGGGCTTGGCATCATAATAATTGTCGTTGGGTACCAGATCGAAACCCGTTGTATGCGAATAGCTGGCAACCTTAAACGGACCAGAGCTACCACCTTCGTTGAGATGATCGGTGAACTTCTTGCCATACTTGTCAATCAGCGACTTCTCAACGACATAAGAGGTTGGATACGACAGCGCATCCAGGAAGTAGGCAGCAGGCGAGCTGATCTTAATCACAACGGTATTAGGATCGGGTGCCAGCAAGCTATCACCGATAAGGGTCGGGATCTTACCTGTGTTGGCTTTATCGTAGTCCTTGACCAACGAGAGGTAGCTTGAGACAGGTGAATTCGTGGCTGGCAGTATAGCACGATTGATGCTGTAGACCACATCCTGTGAGGTCAAGGGACTACCATCACTAAACTTCAAGTTCGGCTTGAGCTTGAAGGTATAGGTGAGGCCATCCGATGATACATCATAGGAAGCCGCGAGCTGCATTACGACTTTGAGATTGTCATCCAACGTTACCAAGCCAGTGTAAATGTTCTGGATAACAAAGTTGGAATCGGTATCCTCCACAAGAGCAGGATCTACCGTCGAGATATCCCCTACCACCGGATAGCGCAGAATCTGTTTGTCGTCAGATGCCTTTGCAGGCTGGCCCGATGAAGTAGAAGACCCTGGGGATGTTGAGCCACTGCTACCACAGGCAGCGAGGACTACCACCATGAGACTTAGAAAAATGGCGATAGTCAATTTTTTGCCAGATCTCATACTGAGCACTCCTTGGAATACTAGGAAAATAGTTCATTAGCCACAGTACATACACCACGATTATATTTATGGGGAGTCCTCCATCGCCCATAAATATATCACCCAAAGCATATGCAATAAGAGTAGTTCGGCACATAATTAACTACGTTCAAAAATCCTAAAATCTCTCATGTATTTGCATTTGTTCAGATTTTCTCACTTGAGTACTCTTTCGAGCGTCTCAGGAAATCGGGTTGCACTTTTCACCCACAAGGGGGAGTGCTACGCGGATTGGCTCGGTGGGCCAATCCGCGTAGCACTCCCCCTTGTGGGTGAAAAGTGCAACCAATCAAAAAACGTCCAGCACATCTTGTGGCTGCTTTCTCCCCTCTTTAAAGGAATTGAAGGAAGGAACCAACTGTTATTATAAGTAGGGCAGAGAAAAGCTTACTATGCCGTTGACGGAACGGAAAAAAAGTATACAATAGTATAACGCCAAGCAATGAGCAATTTCGATACCGTTTTTCACTAATCAGCAGAGCAACATACTTGTCTATGACTATGCAAATTAAAAAAAGCATTTGAAAAGGTTTGCGGTCACATCTGCTGTCTTATGGAGGGTTATACCATTATTATGCAGGCTAAACTGGTTTTACAAGAAGATTCAGGAGTGATTGAAAGAGCAGATATTCGCAATGTGGCTATTATTGCTCATGTTGATCATGGAAAAACAACACTGGTCGATGGACTACTCAAGCAAAGTCATATCTTTCGTGAAAATCAACAGGTCGGCGAACTGATTATGGATTCTAATGATCAGGAGCGCGAGCGCGGCATTACAATCCTGGCAAAAAATACGGCGATTACCTATCGCGGCGTTAAGATCAATATCATCGATACGCCGGGACATGCCGACTTCGGAGGTGAAGTTGAGCGCGTGTTGAATATGGCTGATGGCTGTATTCTGCTGGTTGATGCGGTTGAGGGACCTATGCCCCAGACGCGTTTTGTGCTCCAGAAGGCGTTGGAACTCAATCTGCAACCTATCGTTGTGATCAATAAAATTGACCGCCGCGATGCACGCATCGATCAGGTGCTTGAGTGGACACAGGACCTGTTCCTGGAACTGGCAACCGAGGATGCACACCTCGATTTCCCAGTACTGTATGCCATCGGGCGCGACGGTGTTGCCATGTATCATCCAGATGATGAGCGCAAAGATTTGCAGCCACTGTTTGAGACGATCATCAATACTGTGCCCGCTCCCAGGGTCGATGTCGAAGGTCCCTTGCAGATGCTCATCGCGGCTCTCGACTACGATGATTACAAAGGAAAGTATGCAATAGGCCGGATTGTACGCGGACGCGTTATGCCCAATATATATGTTGCGCGTATTAACCGCGATGGGGAAATATCACGCCAAAAGATCAGCCTGGTACTGACTTACAAAGGGCTCCAGCGGATTGAAGTGCCGGAAGCAGCAGCAGGAGATATCGTTGCTCTGACGGGCATTCCCGATGCCAACATAGGCGAGACTATTGCAGACCTCGATACGCCCGAAGCACTCCCCACTATTGCTATCACGGAGCCAACGCTAAAGATGACCTTTGGCGTCAATACCAGCCCATTCGCGGGACGTGAGGGTAGGTTCTCGACATCGCGCCAACTACGTGCACGCCTCTACCGTGAGTTGGAGACAAATGTCAGTTTGCGCGTTGAGGATGGCAATACGCCCGATGAGTTCGTCGTTTCGGGCCGTGGCGAACTACACCTCTCGGTCCTGATCGAGGATATGCGGCGCGAGGGTTATGAGTTCCAGGTATCGCGCCCTGAGGTCATCACGCGAAAAGACGAGAATGGTCATATTCTTGAGCCTATCGAGCACCTGGTCATTGATACACGTGATCCGTATATCGGTGTGCTTACAGAGGTACTGGCAACACGCAAAGCACAACTCACCAATATGAGCAGCGACGGTCAGGGGAATGTGCGGCTGGAGTATAATATTCCTACACGCGGCCTGATCGGCTTCCGTGGCGCATTCTTGACGCTAACAAAGGGCAACGGAGCCATGAGCAGCCTGCTTATCGACTTTGAACCCTGGTCGGGCAAGATCAGTACGACACGTATGGGTGCCTTGATTGCCTCCGAGCAAGGAAATGCCATTACTTATGGGCTCACCAATGCACAACTGCGCGGCGACACTTTCATCGAGCCTGGCACTCCCGTTTACCAGGGTATGATCGTCGGATTGAACTCGCGCCCGGCGGATCTGGTGGTAAATGTCTGCAAAGAGAAGCAGAAGACAAGCATCCACACAGCTACGGCGGAAATCGCGGTACGCCTATCGCCACCTATAATCATGAGCCTGGAACAGTCGCTCGACTTCATCAATAATGATGAACTGGTCGAGGTCACACCGAAAAATATTCGCCTACGCAAGCGCTACCTGACACAGCACGAGCGAGCACGTATGCGTGAGCGGGATTAAACAGAGCATCATCCTTTATTCATAGCAAACAGAAATCTACAAAAACTAGCGTTCTGCTAGTTTTTATAGATTTCTGTTTGCTTCTTTGTAAGTGATCGGTGCCTCATCCGTTCCGATTTCCACAATGCTCACATGCACCATACCCTTACAAGACACATATCACAAAAGTCATTATGTCAACTTTTAACCTTGACAAAAGAGTAGGGTCTCCCTTATTATTTTGCGTGATTGCATATACAGTGGGAACTACAGAATGCATTATCCATATACATAAAAAACAGGGCATATCACATCGAGACACAGTGACACACGTTGGTTTTATCTCAGGTACTACGAAGGTACAGATTCAGAGAGGCATCCTATGATAGAACGAGACCAACCAGGCAGGGTAGATCGACTGGAAACCATCTTGGAGGCTATCGCAGCTTCACAACAGACGGGGATATGCCACGTAGAGCGCGGCAAGGGAGGGGTGCGTGAAACGGCCAATATTGTATTTCTCTTTGGAGAGGTTGTTGAGGTAACGTTAGGGGAACGCGGAGGCGTCGATGCTTTAAACAGGCTAAAAACCTGGGGTAGTTGTCTATATATGTTTACTCCTAAATCCCCCTCGGAGATTGTCGTGTCACCCCCACCTGCACCTGCACCATCCACAACCAGTGTTTCCACTACGCCTCTTTCCTTTATAAGCCAGATCATTCCAAATATCAATCAGGCTCTACCAAAAATTATTTCCTCCGGCGAGGAAGCAACAAAACCTGATGAGAGTGCTCGCCAGGACAATCCAGCTCGACCGGCCACTACAGAGAATTTGCAATTTTCTCCTCCTCCACTCACACCTGTCGAGGGGGTTGTCTTTCAATCTTCTCCATATATGTATGCTCCTTCTGTGCCTGACCCACGTACGCCTGAACCTCGCACACCACAACCTAACATGTCTGAGCCCCGCACACCACAACCACATATGCTCGAAACTCGCACATCACAACCCCGCATGCCCGAAACTCGCACACCACAACCCCGCATGCCTGAGCCTCCCATCAACAACCCAACGTCACCCATCCCATATCGTCTAGTGGAAGGTTCTCAGGCGCTCGCATTCATGGAAAGAGCAAGATTATCACGCCTGCATCGTCATATTTTTCTCCTGCTGGACGGGAAGCGCAGCGTCAGGGATCTTTCCAGAATAACCCGCCACTCTTTAGCAGATATTCAGCGCCTGCTCGCAGATCTGGAATATTACGGATTAATCAAACAGGGAAACGCTATCAACGCGTTTAATAACCAGTGAGGGAAGCTCCTACGGGACCTCAGTAAGGGTTTTATCCCTGCGCCAAAAGTGCTACTGTCAGATGGGCAATATGCAAACTACAGCCACGAGAAAGCGGATATGCTATAATAGCCGTGTAGTACAACTACGATGTATAGACATGGAGTGACTGCTTTGGGCGAAACTCAAGAAACATCATCTTTACCACAGGTAACGTTCTATACAAAAGCTGGCTGTCATTTGTGTGAAGAGGCACGAGATATGCTTGACGATATCGCTGCTTCGACACCTTATGAGTTAACAGAGATAGATATTCGGAGTAATCCGGCGATCTTTGAACAATATCGTTACCGTATCCCGGTGATCATCGTCAATACAACTCGGGTGGTCGAAGGACGTATAAACTATAGTGATCTCGCCAGTGCCTTTCAGGCATAGCCATTATTAAGCAGCAGACGAGGAAGATTACGATGGCAACACAACACATTAACCAATTTACCGGGTATGTACAATCTTTACCGCAGCAACAATCTAAGCAAGTTTTGGGTCGCTTCTCAGATCGTATTGGGAGCTTCCTCATGGATTATTGGGCACATTTCATTACTGCTGCGCTTGGCTTGCTGGTATTGACAGCTATCTCTATTCCATTTCTTTCATACTTTGGATTAGACGCCCTCTCCAAACAACTCTTCTTTGCATTGCACTACGTTTGCGCGCAAATTCCTTCGCATTCTTTTTATGCCTTTGGACACCAGCTCGGCCTGTGTGCACGTAACTTTTCCATCTACACTGCAATGTTTGTGGGCAGCCTGATCTTCGTAATGAGCAAAAAACGCTTACCCGGTATTCCCTGGTGGGTCTGGGTGCTGATGATCCTGCCAATGGCCGTGGATGGTACCACACAGATGTTCGGATTGCGCGAAAGCGACTGGATACTACGCACAATCACAGGGACGCTCTTTGGGCTGGGTAACATCTGGTTTGCACTGCCGTTGATGCAGAAGAACCTGAATGAAACGGCTCCCGTTCCACCTACATATGTTCAAGGATCGATGCCCATAACAGCACAAAGCGATGCAACGGCTCATTAGTCGTTTTTAAATATTCCACTCATTCAAGAACACAGGCGTTGAAACGCAAGGAAGGTTGCGCTCTTTTACATGCATATTCGCGTTGCCGTTGGACAATTTCCCGTTACGCTGGATATTACGCGCAATTTCAACAACATCAAATCGTTTTTTCATCAAGTAGACAGCGACGAATTATTGATATTGCCCGAAGGCGCATTATCGGGCTATGAGGATGATATCTCTTTTCTTGATCGTATTGACCTGCACCAACTCGATGATGCATTGAGAGCGCTAGAAGCGTTGGTCAAGCAAAAAGACGTTCATTTGATCTTTGGATCGTGTCTGCACGAAGACGAAAGATGGTTTAATGCTGGCCTCTATTTCTCCCCAGAGGGAAAACGCTTTGTGTATCGCAAAGTCAATCTCGCGACTCATGAGCGCGGGCACTTTGCGGCGGGTTCGCAATTACCTGTATTCTCGCTGCACTTTGAGAACGTGAGCATTAAGGTTGGCATGCAGCTCTGTCGCGAAATCCGCTATCCAGAACAATGGCGCTATCTCGCTCAGCAGGGAGCGGAAATATTTGTTTATCTGACTAATGCTGTCAGTCCCCAGCAACATTTGTCTGTCTGGAGAAGCCATTTGATCAGCCGGGCCGCAGAAAATCAGCGTTTTGTGATCAGCGCGAATACAGCTCATCCGCAACAACATTGCCCCACGATGATTATTTCCCCAGTTGGTGAGGTCCTGCAAGAAATTATCTCCGACAAAACCGAGTTGATCAGGTCTACGCTGCATTTGCCGGATGTGACGAACTGGTATCTGAGCCAGTGCCGAGACGATATTGTTGGCCTTTACTAAGGCTGCACTCAGACCTATGTGTGAAGCGGCTCTTCAGCTACCTCCCTTTGAGAATGGAAGCCTGATCATGATTGATATGGACCCGACTCAGTTTTTGACGGATGGAGGGCGTTTGACTGCACTGGTGGATACAGAAGCTTATGCAGTTGGACCGTGTGAACTCGACTTCATTGCTCTGGAATATGTTCTTGATCAAAGGGGTGCAGCAGCACTGACAAAAGGGTACAACACTATAAGACCGCTGCCTGACTTATCTCGTGTCCGGTCTGTTTACCGATATTTCTGTCGTCTCATAGGCATCCAGAAGAAAACTGATTTGGAAACCTGGATGGCACAACCTGTCCTGTTTTAAGAGGCAAGCTGTTCCTGCACCTGTTAAATTTAGCTTATGGATAGCTTTGGAGAAAGGCTAGATTGTTCCTCTGCTCCCAATATCAAGGCTATATGAAACATATTTTACATCTACACAATAGAGAGCTAATGCGCTATAATCAGCAGGTAGAAAATAGCAAGATATCATTTGTCCAGTAAGGCAGAGAAAGCTAACAGAGAGTATGTCCGAGCAATCAACACGGGGAACAACATTCGCAGTCACGACATTGGGCTGCAAGGTGAATCAGGCTGATAGTGAGGCCATTAGCGAGCAGATGAATGCTGCTGGCTTTGTACAGTGCGATTTTGACGAGGTGGCTGATGTCTATATCGTGAATACGTGTACGGTTACGCATCTTGGCGACCGCAGTTCGCGCCAGATGATTACGCAGGCTCATCGGCGTCATCCCCACGCGCTGCTGGTCGTTACCGGCTGCTATGCGGAGTTGAACCCTAAAGCGGTTGCTGCCCTCCCCGGTGTCGATCTCGTGGTAGGCAATCGTGAGAAAGATACTCTGGTTGAGACGATCAAGCAAAAGGTAAACGCGACAGATCAGACACAAGCTGTGATGACACCATCGCTACCTGCACGCGGGCGCGCCTTGCCTGTGCTGCCACTCGATACGCAGCATATCGGTAGCGATGGAGCATTGAGCTTTCTTCCCACTGAGGATGAACCCCAACCGGATAATCCTTCGCAGCTCTCGCCCTTCATAAGCAGTTCCCAGACCGCTGAGCAGCCCGGTAGTGATACACGGATGTTCTCGCGTACTCGCGTACAGATGAAGGTGCAGGATGGCTGCGATAATCGCTGCACCTATTGTATTGTTCCGACAGTGCGTGGTAAGTCGCGCAGCCGTAGCATCGCGTCTGTTGTTGAGCATGTACAGCGTAAGGCACGTGCAGGCTTCCAAGAGATTGTGCTGACAGGTATTCACCTGGGAGACTATCACCCGGACGATGACGGGCAACTCGACCTCGGAGATTTGATTGCTGCGCTGCTACGCGAGACGGAGATACCACGCATCCGCGTCTCTTCCCTGGAACCGGAAGATTTTCGCCTGGAATGGCTTGAGTCGTGGAAAGATCCGCGCATGTGTCGCCATCTACATTTGCCGATGCAGAGCGGCTCGGACGCCATTTTGCGGCGCATGGCACGCCGCTATACTAGCACGCGTTATCGCGATATCGTTTTGACTGCTAAGCGTCTCGTGCCCGGTATCGCTATCAGTACCGATATCATTACGGGCTTCCCCGGCGAGAGCGACGACGACTTTGAGCAGACCTACCAGCTTGCCACGGAACTAGAATTCGCCAAGGCTCATGTCTTCCGCTTCTCACCCAGGCAGGGTACGGCAGCAGCACGCATGCGCGGACATATCAAGGAAGAGATAAAGAAGGCTCGCAGCCAGCGACTCCTTACCCTGAATGATGAGCACAACCGTCTCTTCCGCCAGCAGTTCTTAGGAGAAACCGTACAGGTGCTTATTGAGCAATATAAGCATGGCTACTGGGAGGGCTTGACCGATAACTATATTCGTGTTGAGATTGAGGATCTTCCCACAGAAAAACCCGATTGGCAACATACTCTGGTCAAGGCCAATCTTTCCCATCTGGTAGACGATGGAGTGCGCGGTACCTATTGCAAAATCAATTGACCTTTTCGGCTTTCGCGTATAGAGTATCGCGGGCGGCAAGGCGCAAGCTGGATTACGATCCGCTTTGAGGATGCTACAAATTGAAAAAGCTCTTTCTACTCACTATTTGCATGATAGGAACATTCTTGTTTCTTACCGCCTGTAATAATAGCAATCCAGCTACCACAAACAGCCTTTCCGCCGCAACACCTATAGCGAGTCAGTCAGCAAACCTATCGCCCTCTAAGGCTATAGGAAATTTTCGGGAGTATGATCTACCACAGGCAAAAAGTGGTTTGATGCGTCCAGCTATCGATCACGAAGGCCGTATCTGGTTTGGCGAGATGAATCAGAATTATCTGGCCTCTTTCGATCCAAGCACACAGATGTTCCAGCAGATCAGGCCACCACGCGCGGCCTTTGGTATTATGACAGTTGCAATAGCTCCTGATGATACGGTCTGGTTCAGCGAACAGTATGCCAACTATATCGGACACTATTTTCCCGACACACATCAGTTCCAGACCTACGATCTTCCCATACTCAAGACACCCGACCCCAGCGATAATAAGAACACGCTCACGCTGCCCAGCGCGCCGAACGATATTGCCTTTGATGCACATGGCAACGTCTGGTTTGCTGAGATGAACGCTGATGCGTTGGGCATGCTCGATATCAAGACGGGTCAAGTCAAGCACTATCAACTCTCTCCCCAAAAAAGCATCCAGGCTCTCGCCCCCTACGGTATCACTATCGATCCACAGGGGATGGTCTGGTTTACAGAAGCCAATACGAACAAGTTGGGACGCCTCGATCCCAGGACAGGGGCAATTCGCCTTTATACATTGTCAGGTCCCAACGATCCACTGATGGAGGTTGCCAGCGATACACATAGTATGATCTGGGCAACCACGTTTAACCAGACCATCCTGTTGCGCTTCGATCCAGTCAAGGAAACATTCACGCCTTATCATGCTCCCAGTTCAGGACATGGCGAGGGTGGTATGTATGGTCTGGTTATTGCTCCAGATGGCAACATATGGCTGGCGGCCACCTCCGAAAATAGCATTGCACGCTTTGACGTTGCTACGCAGCGCTTTACCTCTTATCAGATCCCTACACAGGGCAGCGTACCGTTTGGCATAGTCATGGCGAAGGATCATACACTCTGGTTTACTGAATCTAGCGGCAATAAAATTGGCATGTTACAGCCTTGAGAATCTGCTCTCCTCGTGATAAAAAGTCAGCAAAGCCTGATTTTTTGATTTCCTCCTGATATTTCGTCGAAAATGCGTTATATTTCGTACCAGAAATGCGACATGCCTGATAGTTACCGTTATCGACAGCGAGGACAAATCATGGAAGAGCAAATCATAGCTATTACTGACACACCTTTTATATCGGTAGAGGAGCGAGCGCGCCTGGTAGGACTTTGCGCGAAGATTACGGGGAACAGCGATGTCGCAGAAGACCTGGCACAGGAGACGCTGTTGGAAGCATGGCGCAGCGAATATGCCTTACGCGATATTAGCAAACGCAAGCAGTGGCTTTCAGGCATTGCACGCAATGTGTGCTTGCGCTGGCTGAGAAAATATAGTCGCGATGCGGCACATCTGATTAAGCCGAGCGGTGAAGAGAACGCAACGGTTGATCTTGAGGATACGCTTGCCAGCGAGCAGGATATAGAAGTTGAACTCGAACGCAAAGAACTGATCGAATTGTTGGACCGCGCACTCACGCTGCTGCCAGAGGAGACGCGAACCGTACTCGTCCAGCGGTATGTGGAGGAGTCGCCGTTGGCGGAGATCGCGGCTCTGCTGGGGACGAATGCAAGCGTGGTGGCGATGCGGCTGCAACGGGGCAAACTCGTCTTGCGCCGTGTGCTGACAAACGAAATGCACAATGAGATAGATCCCTACCATCAACGCTCACTGACTCAGATGTGGGAAGAGACGCCATTGTGGTGCAGCCTCTGTGGACAGCACCATTTACTTGGCATAAGCATTCCAGCTGAAGGAAAATTTCATCTCAAATGTCCCGGTTGCTCGCCTGGAGCAAACGAAGCGATCAGCACGAACGAGATCGACGATTTGAAAGGGGTAAAAGGCTATAAGCGCATCTCTACACGATTGGCTACCGTTTGTGATAGCTACTATCGAAAGGCGCTGCGCAAAGGTTCTATCGGATGCTACAACTGTGGGCATAAGGTCTCGGCTCGCATTGTGCTACGAGATGCAATACCACAATGGGTGTGGGATAAACAGGAGTTCCAATGGAAACGGCGTGAGGATGATGAACTGTTAAGTATCCTCTGTGAGCACTGTTTCACTTCGTGGATGAACACGCTTGAAGGACTCGTATTAGCATTGCCAGAAGCCAGGAACTTTTTACGAGTTCATCCCAGGATACGCACGTTACCCAGGCAAGAACTGGAAGTTGATGGACGAGCGGCTCTACTGACAAGCTTCGAGAGCCTGACCGATCAGGAGCGGCTCGATATCATCTCGGACAGCGAAACCTACGAGGTCCTGCACATCTATGGAGGGAATCAGTGAGCAGCATCCAGGAAGAACAAACTGTCGAGCCGCAGAGAACACAACGCTATCGATCTTCTCGTGCGCTGCCAATCTATGCATTTTTTACCGGCTGCGCTATCTCGTATGTTGGTGATATGTTGACCTACCTCGCCATCCCCTGGTTCGTGCTGCAAACGACGGGCAGCGTGACGCAGACGGGGATCACGGCATTCTTCTCGACGTTGCCAACGGTCCTTTCGGCATTCTTAGGCAGCGTGCTG
>Ga0070741_10009518_pt1 | contig 18811 bp, 18 predicted proteins | sample Coa_R1_4_FD_66440 | JGI IMG/M metagenome (GOLD analysis project Ga0070741, IMG submission 66440) | Surface soil microbial communities from Centralia Pennsylvania, which are recovering from an underground coalmine fire - Coalmine... | ecosystem: Environmental > Terrestrial > Soil > Unclassified ...
CGCTTGGGGGAACACGGCGCCGAGGCGCACGGCCGGCTCGCTCCTCTTCCCTGCCGACCTCAGGGTGTCCGGTACCCGTCGCGTGTGAGGATCCGGACGGGGTCGGTGCCGTCCCATGCCGCGCACGTCTTCGAGATCCCGTCGAGCAGCGCGAGGTAGCCCGGCACGTCCTCGACGATCTCGGTGAAGAACCCGAAGTCGTCGACGGTGTCGAAGTACGCGACCCGCTGGTTCTGCGGGACGACCTCCGTGACGAGCTCGTAGCCGAGGCCCCGGTAGTGCGCGACCTTCGCGTCGTAGTCGCGTGTGACCGTGCAGAGCTGGTGGAAGCCGGCCGAGCCCCGGCCGACGCGTTCGCGGTAGACGCTCGGGCGGTCGCAGTGCTGCTCGATCAGCTCGATCTGGACCGGCCCGGCCTGCGTCACGGCGACCTGCACGTCGAAGCCCGACTCGGCGCCCCGGTAGGTGCAGGGCATCTCGAGGCTCGGGAGCACGTGGAACGGACCGACGCCGAACACCGCCGCCCACCTCGCCGCCGTGGCGAAGAGGTCGTCGACGACGAAGCCGAGCTGGAACAGCCGGTACTCGCCCTCGGGCCACGGCTGCTCGAACAGCCGCGGGGGCAACGGCGGGACGGTCGTCACGACGCGCCGCCGCGCGCCGGGCGGACGAGGACGTCCTGCACGACGCTCGCGACGAGACGGCCGTCGGGATCGTGGATCGCACCCCTGACCAGGCAGCAGTGGCCGGACAGGGCGACGGTCTCCTGCGTGTGGAGGTGCCAGCCGTCGAGGCGGACGGGGCGGTGGAGCCAGACGGCGTGGTCGAGGCTGAAGCTGGCGAACTTCTGCGGCGTGTAGCGCTCGGGATGCGAGCGGTAGGCCATGTCGAGCAGGAGGTAGTCGCTGGCGTACACGAGCAGCGCGGTGTGGAGCAACGGGTCGTCGCCGACGGCACGGGGCAGGCGCATCCAGTGGGAGCGCGGGCCGTCGGCGGGTTCGCCGCCGAGGAAGTTCGGCGCCTCGCCGATGCGCAGCTCGAGTGGCGGCGGTTGCTCGACCCAGTTGCGCGACGCGGCGCGCAGGTCGGGCGGCAACCCGTCGACCCAGTCCTGGAGGCGAGGCAGCTCGTCGGGCGGCGCGACCGTGGGCGCTGGCGCCGCGACCTCGGGGTCGGGAGGGTTCGTGTGGAACGAGACCATCGCGATCAGCAGGGGCCGCCCACCCTGCGCGACCGTGACGCGCCGGGTCGCGACGGAACGGCCGTCGCGCACACGTTCGACCGCGAGGTCGAGCCCCTGCTCGGGCGTCCCCGCCTCCACGAAGTACGCGTGCAGGGAGTGCGGCTCCTTGTCGGTGACGGTCGCGCTCGCGGCCAGCAACGCCTGCGCGACCGCCTGGCCGCCGAAGACACGGTCGAAGCGCCCCGGTTCGCCGAGCACCCGGAAGCGGTCACCGCCGGCGGGTTCGAGCTCGAGTGCCCGCAGCAGCTCGTCGAGCGCGCGCCCGATGGCCGCTTCGAGGGATCCCTCGGTCGACGGCACGGTCGTGCGGGCGGACTCGCTCACGCGTCATGGCTACCACGTGGACGACGTCGGTACGCTCCGGGCCGCGTCGGTACCAGTCGAGGGAGATCAACGGGTGCTGAGCGACGAGAAGATCCTGATCACCGGGCCGGCCGGGCGCATCGCGTTCGGTCTCGCCCGATCGCTCGTGGCCGACAACGAGGTCTGGGGGATCGCGCGCTTCGGCGACCCGGCGACACGCGACAAGGTGGACGCGCTCGGCGTCACGACACGCAGGCTCGACATCGCCGACGGCGACTTCGGCGACCTCCCCGACGACTTCACCTACCTCCTGCACATCGCGGCCGACTTCAGCCCCGACGACTACGACCGGGCGCTGCGGGTCAACGCCGAGGGCACCGGCTTCGTGCTGGAGCACTGCCGCCGGGCGAAGGCGGCGCTGGTGATGTCGACCGTCACCACGTACAAGCCGCACCCCGACCCGTGGCACGCCTTCCGCGAGGGCGACCCGCTCGGCGACGCCATGGCGCCACCGTCGGCGCCGTATTCGGTCTCGAAGATCGCCGGCGAGGGCGTCGCGCGCTACTGCGCACGCTCGTTCGACCTGCCGGTCGTGATCGCCCGCATGTGCGCGGCCTACGGCGACCAGGGCGGTCTGCCGATGTGGCACCTCGACGCGGTGGCCGCCGGTGAACCCGTCGTGACCCGCTGGGACCCGATGCCCTACAGCCCGATCCACGACGACGACATCTGCGCGCAGCTCGAAGCCCTGCTCGACGCGGCGAGCGTGCCGGCCACGATCGTCAACTGGGGCGGCGACGAACCCGCGAGTGTCCAGGAGTGGACGGCCTACTTCGGCGAGCTCCTCGGCGTCGAGGCGACGGTGATCGTGGAGGAGATCCCCGGCGCGTCGCACGGTTCCGTCGCCGACGCGACGTTGCGCCGCTCGATCACGGGCCCGTGCCGGGTCGGCTGGCGCGAGGGCTTCCGCCGCGTCGCCGAGCAGCTGCACCCCGATCGCGTCCCGGCGGGTACGTGACTCGGGTGCGGAGGTACCCGACTTCCGACCAGCTCCTCGCGGAGGCGACGGAGGAAGCGGCGCTGAGTGACTTCGGGCCCGGCGACTTCCGCGAGGGTCTCGACGTCCTGCTCGACAGCCTCGAGCGCGACGGCGACCTGAGCCCGGCGGCCGACGCCGGCGTGATCGGCGCCCTCCGGCGCCGGCTCGTGAACCGGCTCGAGGTCGAGGCGTGGTACCGCGCGCATCCCGAGATCGAGACGCTCGCCGTCCGCGGGCCCGTCGACATCAACGGTCTGCCGCGTACGGGGACGACGGCGCTCGCCAACATGATGTCGCTCGACCCGCAGTTCCGTTCCCTCCGGGGATGGGAGCAGGCCGAGCCGTGCCCGCCGCCGACGACCGCGACCGAGGCCACCGACGCGCGCCGTCTCCGCGCCGCCGAGGAGAACGAGCAGCTCCCGCCCGAGCTCAAGGCCATGCATCTCTACGACCTCGACGCGACGATGGAGGACACCGAGCTGCTCGGGATGGCCTTCCACGGGCAGCAGTTCACGCTCCCCGCGTACGGGTACCACGCCTGGTGGCGCGACTGCGACATGACCTCGGCGTACGAGTACCACCGGCGCGTCGTGAAGCTGCTCGAATCGCGCCGGCCGCCCGACCTGTGGTTGTTCAAGGCACCGCACCACAACTTCCATCTGGAGGCGTTCCTGGCCGCCTACCCCGACGCGCGCTTCGTCATGACGCACCGCGACCCGGCGAAGGCGATCCCGTCGTGGTCGAGCCTGGTCTCGACGGTCTTCCCGCCGGCCGACGGCGAACGCGACCTGCACCGCCTCGGCCGCGCAGTGTCGGAGCACCTGCGCGTCGGCGTCGAGCACGCGATCGCAGCCCGCGGCCGGATCGGCGAGGAACGCTTCCTCGACGTCCACCATCGCGCCCTCGTCGCCGACCCCATCGGCACGATCCGGCGCGTCTACGAGTTCCTCGGGCTCGAGCTGCGGCCCGAGGTCGTACAGGCGATCGTCGCCTGGCAGGACGCGAACCGCGCGGGGACGCACGGGACCCACCACTACACGCCGGAGCAGTTCGGCCTGACCGCGGCCGAGCTGCGCTCCGACTACGACTTCTACATCCGCCACTTCGACGTCGAGATCGAGGAGACCAGACGATGAGCGACACCGGCGCATCCCAGGGGCTGCCGAGCTGGGCCGACCAGATGAGGGCGCTCGAGCGCGTCGGCGACAACCTGATCGCGAAGTGGCGGCCCGACGGGGCGACCCCGGCCGAGGTCCAGGACATGAACAAGCTCGCGCTGTCGATCCTGGCGTGCGGCTACCTGTGCCGCGTGTACACGGACTCGCGCCGGCCCGTGTTCATGCCGCTCTGGAACTACGCGTTCAACCAGGGCGGCCCCGATCCCGACTACGTGTACTCGACCACCGAGATCGACGCCGGCGGCGTGTACCGGATCTCGGGCTACCGGGGCACGACCCGATTCGTCGAGATCACGCAGCAGACCTTTGACATGATGAGCCCGACGGACATGGGCGCGGGTGGGCCCGTCCCTGAAACGCACGATCTCGACGACCTCGCGCTCGGCGCCGACGGCTCCTTCAGCGTCGTGCTCAGCGCCGAACGGCCTGCCGGCCACGACGGCGACTGGTGGCAGCTCGACCCCCGGACCCGCCGGCTGCTCATGCGCAAGTGCTCGTGTGACTGGAACCACGAGCTCGACGCCCGTGTGGCCATCGAACGCCTCGACGACGGCGGCGCCGACATGACACCCGAGGAGACGGCACGCCGGTTCGCGGACCTGGCCGCGTGGATCGAGGGGATGATCGGCTTCGACATGCAGCTCGTCCGCTACTACCGCGAGCACCACGGGGTGAACACCTTCCTGCGTTCGACGAAGATCGACTCGATGGGCGGGCTACCGAAACAGGCGTACTACGACGGCATCCACGAGATCGACGACGACGAGGCGTTGATCATCGAGACCGAGCTCCCGAAGGAGTGCCGCTACTGGCAGGCCCTCGTCGCCGACGACCGCTTCTGCACGATCGACTGGGTGAACCGGCAGTCGAGCCTGAACGACGTGCAGGCCCACATCGACAGCGACGGCCGGTTCCGTGCGGTCATCTCGCGACTCGACCCCGGCGTCCCCAACTGGCTCGACAAGGCCGACTACCCCTGGGGCGTCATCCAGATGCGCTGGAACCGGGCGAGCGACTACCCCGATCCGACGATCGTGAAGGTGCCGTTCGCGGACGTGCGCGCGCACCTGCCGGCAGATACGCCGGTCGTCACTCCCGAGCAGCGCCGGGAGCAGCTCCGCATCCGACGCGAGGGGGCGCAGCTCCGCCGCATCTGGTGACCGCGGACCGGCGCGCTGCCGCGCCCGGACGAGCAGCCGAGCCACTGCAGCGCGGTGGCGCGGCCGGTCGGCGTCAGACGATGACGGTGCGGATCTCCTCGCCGGCGTCCATCGCGCGGAAGGCGTCGTTCACGTCGTCGAGGCGGATCCGGCGCGTGATCATCGACGCGATGTCGAGCCGCCCCGACTCGGCCAGCGCCACGAGACGCGGGAAGTCCCGCCGGATCTGTGCCGAGCCCATGTTCGACACGCGGATCTCCTTCGCGTCGAGGAACAGCTCGAGCGCCGGGAACGTGATCGACGAGTCGGCCGGCGGCATCCCGACCATGGTCACCACGCCGCCCCGCCGCGCGCACCGGTACGCGGTGAGCATCGTGTCGGTCCGGCCGACGGCCTCGATCGCGTGGTCGGTGCCGCGCCCCGCGGTCGCGGCCCGGACCTGCTCGACGGGGTCGCCCACCGCGGGGTCGACGAGGTCGGTCGCGCCCTGCGCGGCGGCGGCGGCACGCTTGTGCGCGACCGGATCGACGGCGAAGATCCGCGACGCCCCGGCGATGCGCGCGCCCTGCACGACCGACAACCCGATCCCGCCCAACCCGACGACGGTCACGGTCGCGCCCGGAGGCAGCCGGGCCGTGTTGAAGACCGACCCGACACCGGTCGTGAGCGCGCAGCCGATCAGCGCGAGCTGCTCGGCGGGGAGGTCGGTCTCGACCGGCACCACCGACACCTCGGGGACGGTCATCGTCTCGGCGAACCCGCCGAGGGAGGCGAAGGTGGTCACGGCGCTGCCGTCGGCCCGCTTGGCGCGCGGGCTCGCCGAGAGGACGAACGTCTGCTCGCAGAGGTGGGGCTCGCCGCGGACGCACATGAAGCAGTTCCCGCACGCGGGCAGACCCGAGCTGATGACCCGGTCGCCGGACGCGACCCGGGTGACACCGTCCCCGACCTCGACGACCGTCCCGCACACCTCGTGACCGAGGATCGCCGGCGGGGTCCACGGCAGCTGCCCGTGCAGGACGGCGTGATCGCTGTGGCAGACACCGCTGCCGTCGATGCGCACCACCACGTCGCCGCGGCCCGGCGGCAGCGGTTCGACCTCCTCCACCGAGAGCGGCTCGTCGACTCCGGTCCACACCGCGGCTCGCATCCCGATCCTCCCGGTCCGGCGCTCGGCCACCCGCGCCACGGGCAGCATCGCGACGACCGTCGGCGACCGCAAGCTGCGCAAGGTGCGATGTACGCCCGGCGGCGCGGTTCCCGGGCGCTTCGGCAGGCCCGGGCGCGGCACGGCTGGTGCTCGACTTCCTCGCCGAGGCATTCGCGGCGCGCGCGTCTACCCTCCGGGACGTGCCGGACCTCGACGCCGACTCGCTCGTGCTGTGCAGCGGCACCCTTCGGCGCGCGCCGCTGGTCGAGACGGTCCGCGCCGCGTCGGCCGCCGGCTTCGACGGCGTGTCGCTCTACCACCGCGAGTACGTAGCCGCACGCGACGCCGGCTGGTCGGACTCGCAGCTGCGATCGCTGCTCGACGGCGAGGGGGTCGCCGTCGCGGAGCTCGACGGGGTGATGCGCTGGCTGCCCGGCGACGCGCACGGGCCGTCGCTCGCCGAGTTCGTCGCCGCCGCGTCGGAGCTCGGAGCCCGCTCCGTCACGGCACTCGAGACCCGGGGTCGGACGATCGGGGCGGAGCTCGCCCTCGAAGCGGCGAGCGACGCGTTCGCCGCGCTGTGCGACCACGCCGCCGAGGCCGGCCTGCTCGTGCACATCGAGTACTTCCCGACCTCCGGCATCGCCGACCTCGGCACGGCCGTGGCCGTGAGCCGCGGCGCCGGCCGCGCCAACGGCGGGGTGATGTGCGACCTGTGGCACCACGTCCGCGGGCCGGACGGGGGCGCGGCCGCCTTCGACGGCGCCGCGGTCGTCGCCGTGCAGGTCGGCGACGTCGCGCCGGTCGCGTCGTGCGACGTCGTCCACGAGATGATGCACGGCCGCCGCCTCCCGGGCGAGGGTGCGGCGGATCTCGTCGGGCTGCTCCGCGCGCTCCGCGCGTCGGGATGCGTCGCTCCGATCGAGGTCGAGGTCTACTCCGACGAGCTGGCCGCGCTCGAACCGGTCGACGCGGCGCGCCGGGCCCACGCGGCGCTCACCCGTCAACTCGAACGAGCCGGGCTCCGGTGACACGCGCACACGTGGACCGGCTGCGCGACCTCATGTTCACGGAGCGCACCCGTGGATGGCTTCCATTGGTCCTCCGGGTCGTGAGCGGCGTGGTCTTCGTGTCGGTGTCGATGGGGAAGTTCTTCGACCATGCGAGCGAGGCCCACGACTTCGACCGTTACGGCGTGCCCATCCCGGCGACCGCCGTCATCGTCGTCGGCATCGTCGAGCTCGTGGGCGGCGTCTCGCTCGTCGCCGGTCTCGGGACGCGTGTCGCCTCGGCCCTGCTCGCCGGGAACATGGTCGGCGCGATCGCGACCGCGGGCCGCGTCGAAGGCGGCGCGTTCAACCTGGTGCTGGCGCCGTTGCTGCTCGTGTCCATGCTCGTGCTCCTGTGGGCCGGGCCGGGCGCGTGGTCGGTCGACCGCGTCGTCGCGCGCCGTCTGCTCGAGAGGCGACCGTCTTCCGCGTGACGCTCAGGTCGGCAGCGTGAAGCTGACCAAGGCGGCGTCCGGCGTGGCCGACGGGCTCGCCTCCACGGCCCGGGTGATCACGGCAGCCGACCTCATCATGGTGACCGTGTTCGGCAGCTTCATCCTCGGCGACCGCAACTGGTGGTTCCCCGCCTGGCTCGACCGTCTGATCCCGCGCCTGCACGTCGAGGCCGGTCCCGACCTGCAGCCCGTGCCGGCGACCGTGGTCGGCGGGTCACACGAGGCCAGCTACGCCGAGCCCGACGACTCGAACCGGCTGGTGCCGATGTCGAGGTCGGCGAGCACGCCGAAGTGATCGCTGGGCCACACGCCGTCCGTCGGTCGGTCGAACGCGAGACGGGCCGACTCGACGCGGCAGTGTGCGTCCGGATGCGCGTGCCACGACCCGACGAAGACGTAGTCGATGCGCCGGCGATGACCCGGTTGGCGCACGATCTGGTCGATGGTCTGGTTCGCGACCGGGTTGTCGGCCAACCACGTCCAGCCGGGTCCGTCGCCGGCGATCGACCAGGCGTCGTGGTACAGCACGCTCCGTCGCCGCGGCGCGCGACGCGCGCCGCGCGGGCGGCGGAGTACCTCACGATGAGTGCGGCAGACTCCCGGCGAGCGGGCGGTAAGCGCCGTCGGCGGCGTGCGGTGTCGATCTACGACGACGGGCAGAACCCTCAGCTCGACCTCGACAACCAGCTGACCAACGAGGTCGGCAAGTCGGGCGCCGGGACGCTCACTCCCACTCGGGTGGGACCACCAAGTCGCTCGAGGTCGACTCGGAGTGCGGCTACTGGACGACCATCAGGACGTTGCCTTCCGGGTCGCGCAGCCAGAACATCGGCGGGACCGGGTCGCCCATCCGGCTGACCTCGGGATCGACGTCCACGCCCGCGGCCCGGAGCTCGGCGTGGAACGCGTCGACGTCGTCGGTCTGCAGGCTGATGCCCGTCTCACGATTGCCGGCCGGCACACCTTCGGGCGGGGGCGGGAGCGCGATCGTGGTCGACTCGTCTCCGAGCCCGACCTCCACCCACCGCAGGCCGTTGCCAAAGGGCACGTCGACCCGCTTCGCGAACCCGAGCTTCTCGACGTAGAAGTCGATCGCCCGGTCCTGGTCGGCGACCGGGACGACGACGGTGGCGATCTTGTTGGCGTGGGTCTTCGTGGTGGTCATGGCATCCTCCGTACGGTCGAGGTCCGACGCCAGGTCAGACCGGTGCCGGCGGCGGAACTCATCGCGCTCCGAGGAGCGTCCTCGCGTAGTCCGCGACCGGCGTGCCTTCGAAGAACGACGGGTTCATCTCGCCGTGGAGCCGGATGACGTTGTCGCAGGCGAACGCCCGGAACTGCCCGGCGTCGAGCCGGCCGTCCTCGACCAGCTCGTAGGCCTCGGGGACGACGTCGTCGACGTTGGCGACGTCCCAGTGGCCGATGTCGGATCCGAGCATCGGCTGCAGGGTCTTGCCCAGCGGGGTGACGTCGGCGGCGTACGCCCACGAGATGGTCGCGTCGTCGGCCTCACACCCGAAGAAGAACCGGTCGAAGTGCGCGGCGATCGCCTCCGGCCCGTCGACACCGGCGTCCCGGAAGTCGTCGATCGACGCGGGCGGGTTGTCGCTCTGCCTCCGCATCGCGTGCCGCAGGTCGGGGTCGGCGAACATCGGGCCGCCGTACTTCTCGACGAGCGCATCCCATTCCCCCACGTCGACGAGGTCGGGATCGAGCCGCTCGATGTTGTGCCCGCCCCGCTTCTTCCAGCGGTCGACGAGGTCGCACAGGAGCTGCACGCCCCAGGACACTCCGCACTCGAGAAAGGCGAAGTTGAGGCCCGGGAAGCGGTTCGTGACGCCGCCGAAGAACAGCGCCTTGGCGAAGGCTTCGGCGCTCGACGAGAAGTTCCCGATGTGGTTGTACATGTAGCGCGACGCCGAGGTCCGGAGGCCGAGCCCCTGCGAACCGGAGTGCGCGGTCACCGCGACCCCGAGATCCGTGCAGCGCTGCCACACCGGGTCGTAGTCGTAGGGGCTGTCGAGGGCCAGCACGTCGAGCCAGCGGGCTCCCTCCCCCTGCCCCGGGAGCGGGCGCGGCACCAGGCTGCTGAACATCGCCGCCTTGAAGCCGAGCTCCTGCACCGCGTGCTCGAGCTCCGCGATCGCCTCGTCGGGCGTGTTCATCGGGATCACGGCCGCCGCGGTGAGGCGATCGGCGAGCCCGTCGAGCACGTCCGCCAGGTACGTGTTCAGCGCGCGGCAGGCTCCGACGCGCACGTCGTCGTCGGGATGGGCGAGACAGGCCAACCCGACGCTCGAGTAGAGGATCGCGTAGTCGATGCCGATCTCGTCGAGGCGCTCGTGGAACAGGCGCGGGAAGAAGCCGGTGGCGCGGTCGCGTGCGTTCGTGGGGAGCGCCCACCATGCCGCGATCGCGTTGCCGGGCACGATCTCGGGCTGCGCCTCGGCACGTTCGAGCAGGGGCGCCGACCGCGACAGGTAGGTCGGCGAGGAACCGGCGAAGCGGTCGGCGACCTCGCGTCCGGCGATCCGGCGGAGGTAGTCGACGACCACGGGGAAGGACTCCACGACGTGCCCGTCGGCGTCGACGACGGGGTGGTCGATCGCGGTGCGCACCTGTGCTGCATCGGTCATGGCACCAGGATGCCCGCGCCCCACGGCCGGGGCGAACGGCCCGGGCCGCGGGCAGGGAGCGGGATGCGGCTACCGCTCCCAGACCAGGACGAGGTTCTCGACCGAGCGCAGGCCCAGCGGGTACTCGAGCTCGAGGCCCGGTTCGAGCTCGTACTCGGGGATGCGGCGGTGCCACTCACGCATCGTGACCCGCAGCTCGCGGCGGGCGAGGTGCGAACCGAGGCAGCGGTGCACCCCTGCGCCGAAGGCGAGGTGGCGGTTCACCTCACGATCGAAGCGCACGTCGAACGCGTCGGGGTACTCCGCCGGGTCGATGTTGGCGGCGCCGAGGTTGACGGTCACGACCGATCCGTTCCCGACCAGGCAGCCCGCGAGCTCCGTGTCGAGGGTCGCGACGCGGAAGACGTTCGGCACCGGTGTCTCCCAACGGAGCAGCTCCTCGACCGCGCTCGGGATGACCGCCGGGTTCGACGCGATCTCGTGCCGGTGCTCAGGGTGCTGCGCCAGGAACGCGAACGAGCACGTCAACGTGTCGGTGACCGTGTCGAGGCCGGCAATCAGGAACAGGAAGCAGATGTCGAGGATCTCTTCGCGCGTCAGCCTCTCGCCGTCGATCTCGGCCGTGAGGAAGTGCGTCAGGATGTCGTCGCGGGGCCGCGCCGTCCGTTCGTCGAGGACCGCGTCGAAGTACGCGTAGATCTCCTGGGCGGTCTCGCTCTGGATCCGCGCGCGTTCCTCCGCGTCGACCCGCCCGCCACCGGGCCGGAGGATGCCGTCCTTCAGGCGCAGGAAGGTGTCGAGCTCCTCCCACGGCAGCCCCATGAGCCCGAGGAACACCGCCGACGGGAAGGGCACGGCGAGCTCGTCGGTGAAGTGACAGCGACCGCGGTCTGCGAACGCGTCGATGAACCGGTTCACGCGCGTCGTGATGTCGTCCTCGAGCGCGTCCATGCGCTTGGGGGCAAAGAGCGGGTCGAGGATCTTGCGGTACTTCACGTGACGGGGCGGATCGACGCTCAGCGGGATGAGCGGCCGGACGTTGCCGAGATCGACCAGACCCTCCGCCGAGAAGCGCGCGGGGTCCTGGAGCGCGGCTTCGGCCGCGGCGCGGCTCGCGACGAGCACCATGCCCTCGCTCGGGTACACGACGCCGCCCGCGTCGAGCAGCGCCCGGTACTTCGGCTGGGGTGCGGCGAGATCGAAGAGGTCCTGCGCGACGTCCGACGTGGCCCGGTACCCCTCCCTCAGCTCGGCCATGTCGTCCCCTCTCCCCCGGCGCCCCGGGTCTCCCGTCACCCCCGGCGCGAATACCGTACACTCTTTTCCCGCCGGCCGGCGGAGGAGGGGAGCATGTCCAAACCGCTCGAAGGCGTGCGCGTCCTGGAGGTCGCGGCGTGGACGTTCGTCCCCGCCGCGGGCGCCGTGATGGCCGACCTGGGCGCCGACGTCATCAAGGTCGAGCCGCCGACCGGCGACGCGCAGCGCGGCCTGCGCAACATGCTGAACCTCACCACGAGCGGACCGAACCCGTTCAACGAGATCCCCAACCGGGGCAAGCGCAGCATCACGCTCGACCTGCAACGGCCCGGCGGCCGCGAGCTGCTCCTCCGGATCGCCGCGACGTCCGACGTGTTCCTCACGAGCTACCTGCCGTCGTCACGGATCAAGCTCGGGATCGACGTCGACGACGTTCGCGCCGTCAAGCCCGACATCGTCTACGCCAAGGGTTCGGGCTGGGGCCCCCGGGGCGACATGGCCGACACCGGCGGCTTCGATCTCGCCTCCGCGTGGGCGACCTCGAGCCTCGCGTACCGGCTCACCGACGGCCCCGACGGCCCCAAGATGCAGCCGGCCGCGTTCTACGACCTGCAGGGAGGCAACACGATCGCGGGCGCGATCGGAACCGCGCTGTTCCGCCGCGAGCGGACGGGCCAGGGATCGGTCGTGGACGTCTCGCTGATGCACGTCGGCATGTGGTCGATGTCGGTGGACATCGTCGCCGCGCCGTTCGTCGACCAACCGAGCGGGATCGACCGGCGGAGCGCCGCGAACCCGATCACGAACTGGTACCGCACGGCCGACGACCGATGGGTGTACCTCGTGTGCCTCCAGGCCGACCGGTACTGGAGGGAGCTGTGCGACGTCGTCGGCCGGCCCGACCTCGCCGACGACCCGCGGTTCGTCGACGCCCCCACGCGTTTCGAGCACCGCGAGGAGTGCATCCGCGAGCTCGACGCCGTCTTCGCGGGCGCGACGCTCGAGGAGTGGACGAAGCGGCTCGACGGGTTCAGCGGCGTATGGGCGCCCGCGATCACACCCCGCGAGCTCCACCGCCACCGCCAGGTCGGCCCGAACGGGTACCTGCCCGAGCTGACCGACAACGAGGGCGTCGACTTCCGCATCGTCCCGGCGCCGATGCAGTTCGACGGCGCGGCGACCACGCCGGCGGGCCCGTCGCCCGTGCTCGGCCAGCACACCGAGGAGATCCTCCTCGAGGTGGGCCTCGATTGGGACGAGATCACCGCCGCCCGGGAGGCCGGCCACCTCGGCTGACCGACCGCAGCCGCCGGTTGTTTCAGGATACTCTTTTCGCTAGGCTACGGCGCCGGGCGCAGCAAAGGCCACGTCACGACTGGTCGCGCCGTTGCCACGAACGACATTGAGGGGACTGTTTCCTCGTGGGCCCACGGGCCCTCGACCAAGGGGGGAGGCGTCCATGGGGCGCAGGATGTTGACGGCGGTGGTGTGTTCGGCGCTCCTCGTGTCCGCCGCGTTGGTGAGTGCCGGCGCGGCGAACGCCGGGACCGCCGCGAAGGACCCGCTCGGCACGAAGAAGAAGGCCACGGGCTCCGTCGTGACGCTCGGGCTCGTCTCCGACGGCAAGTCGGACGCGATCGACAACACACCCGAGATCAAGGGCGCCCAGGCCGCGGTGAAGTACGCCAACGACTATCTCGGTGGGCTGGCGGGCCACAAGATCGCCCTGAACGTCTGCGAGACGAAGCAGACACCGGCGGGGGCGACCGACTGCGCGACCAACATGGTGCAGGCCAAGGTCCCGATCGTGATCACGCCGGTCTCCGGCCAGTCGGGCACCATCTACACAGGCGTGAAGGCGGCCGGCATCCCGTTCCTGCAGTACGGCTCCATCGACCAGACCGTGCTCGCCGGCCCGGCGGAGAGCGTCTACGTGCTCACGAACGGCATCGGGAGCGCGCTCGCCGGCCCCGCAGGGGTCGCGCGCGACGCCGGCGTGAAGAAGGTCGGGATCCTCGTGACCGACGTCCCGGCGGCATCAGGCCCGGTCAAGGCCGCCGCACCGCTCTTCTACAAGAACGCGAACGTCACGCCCGACGTCATCGTCGTCCCACCGGGTGAAGCGGACATGACACCACAGGTGCAGGCCGGTGTGAGCAACGGTGACGGCGCGTTCGCCATGGTGGGGAACGCGGCCTTCTGCACGAGTGCGGTCAAGGCGATCCGGACCGTCGGCTTCAAGGGCCCGGTCATCGCCATCCCGCAGTGCGTCGACTCCAGCAGCGCGTCGGCGACCAACGGCGGCTACAAGGGCGTGAAGGTCCTCACCGCGACCAACACCGACCCGAAGAACAAGGAGTACCAGCAGTACCTCGCGGTCATGAAGAAGTACGCCAAGGGCGTCGAGACCGGCGGCGTCGCGCAGGGCGGTTTCATCTCGATCATCGCGCTCGTCAAGGCGCTCCCGAACCTCACCGGCGACGTCACCGCCCAGACCATCGAGCAGGGCATGGCCTCGATGCCGGCGACGCCGTTGCCGCTCGGCGGGGGCGTCACCTTCCAGTGCAACGGACAGCAGGTCAGCATCGCGAAGTCGATCTGCTCCACCGAGGTGCTCGAGGCCACCTACGACGCCAAGGCGATCCCCGGGAAGTTCAAGGTGTTCGACACCGCCGACCTGTTGAAGATCGGCTGACCACGACGAACGGGTGACCCGGGCAGCAGGAGGACGGCGATGGATCAGCACCTGATCTTCCTGCTGCTCGGGCTCGCCAACGGGGCCGTCTTCGCGGCGCTGGCACTCGCGCTCGTCGTCACCTACCGCAGCAGCGGCGTGCTCAACTTCGCCACGGGGACCATCGCCCTCTACGGCGCGTACACGTACGCGTTCCTGCGGCACGGCGAGCTGCTGATCCTGGTCCCCGGCCTGCCCAAGACGGTCGACGTCGGTGGCGACCTCTCGTTCTGGCCGGCGACGCTGATCACGCTCGCCATCTCGGCCCTGTTCGGGCTCCTGCTCTACGTCCTCGTGTTCCGCCCGTTGCGGGCGGCACCCGCCGTGGCGCGCGCCGTCGCGTCGATCGGTGTCATGGTCGTCCTCACCGGGCTCATGTCGCAGCGGCTCGGCACCACCCCCGTGTCGGTCGACGCGATCCTGCCGACCAAGATCTGGCAGCTCGGCTCGGTGCGCATCTCGAGCGATCGAGCGTGGTTCGCGGTCACGATCCTCGGCATCACGTTCGCGATCGCAGCGGCCTTCCGCTTCACGCGCTTCGGCCTGCACACACGCGCGGCGGCCGCCACGGAGAAGGGGGCGCTCGTCAGCGGCATCGCCCCCGACCGCGTCGCCGCGCTGAACTGGATGATCAGCGCCGCCGTCGCGGCCATCTCGGGGATCCTCATCGCGCCGATCGTCCCCCTCGTGCCGATCTCGTACACGCTGTTCATCGTCCCCGCGCTCGCGGCCGCGGTCATCGGACGCTTCCAGTACCTGGTCCCGGCCGTCGTCGGCGGTCTCGCGATCGGGATGCTCCAGTCCGAGATGACCTACCTCCGGAGCCGGAACGACTGGCTCCCCAGCTCCGGGCTGCCGGAGCTGGTCCCACTCGTGCTGATCCTCGTCGTGCTCGTCGTGCGGGCGAAGCCGCTGCCGAGCCGCGGCGTCATCCTGCAACGCACGCTCGGGCGCGCGCCGCGGCCGCAGCGCATCCTCTTCCCCACCGTGCTGGGGACGGCCGCGGGCGCTCTCACGCTCGTGCTGCTGCACGACAACTGGCGCGCCGCGATGGTGACCAGCCTCATCTTCGGGGTCATCTGCCTGTCGCTCGTCGTCGTCACCGGCTACGCCGGGCAGGTGTCCCTCGCGCAGCTGACGCTGGCGGGCGTCGCCGGCTTCCTGCTCGGGACGTTCACGACCCAGTGGTCGATCCCCTTCCCGATCGCCCCGGTTCTCGCCGCGCTCGGCGCGGCCGCGGTCGGCGTCGTCGTCGGGCTCCCGGCGATCCGGGTGCGAGGCCTCTTCGTGGCAGTGGTGACCCTCGCGATGGCGTACGCGGTCCAGGCGGTCTGGTTCCACAACTCCGACTACGTGCCCGCGGAGGGGAAGAACATCACGGGGCCGACGTTCCTCGGTCTCGATCTCCGCTCCCGGATCGGCACCGACTACCCGCGCCTGCCGTTCTGCCTCCTCGTGCTCACGGTCCTCGTCATCGTGGCCGTCGGGGTCGCCAAGTTGCGGACGAGCCGGCTCGGCTCCGCGATGCTCGCGGTGCGGGCCAACGAGCGCTCCGCCGCGGGCGCCGGCATCGACGTCGTACGCGTGAAGATCACCGCGTTCGCGATCGGCGCGTTCATCGCCGGTCTCGGCGGCGCGCTGCTCGGGTACAAGCAGGGCAACCTGACGTTCGACCCGTTCGAGATCCTGGTCGGCGTCGGCGTCTTCGCGACCGCGTACCTCGCCGGGATCACGTCCGTCTCGGGCGGCATCCTGGCCGGCGTGCTCGCGGCCAACGGCATCGTCTTCTACGCGACCCAGCAGTGGCTCGACCTGGGCGACTGGTACGGCACCATCACGGGCGTCGGTCTCGTGTTCACGGTCGTCAGCAACCCGGAGGGCATCGTCGGGCCGATCCACGTCCTGATGGAGCGGCTGCGGTCGCGGCGGCTCGTTCCCGCCGAGGCTCCGCCCGCAGGCGTGCACGCGGTCGAAGCACCCGCACCGGCCCCGGCGGACGCCGAGCTGCTGTCGCTCCGCGACGTGCGCGTCGCGTACGGCGGCGTCGTCGCGGTCGAGAACGTCGGCTTCGACGTCGCCGAGGGAACGATCGTCGGTCTCATCGGCCCCAACGGGGCCGGGAAGACGACGCTGCTCGACGCGATCAGCGGGTTCGCGACCGCATCGGGCACGATCCGGCTCGGCGGGCGCGAGCTCGGCGGTCTGGCACCCCACCGCCGCATCCGGGCCGGCCTCGGCCGCACGTTCCAGCAGATCGAGCTCTACGACGACCTCTCCGTGCGCGAGAACGTCGTCGCCGGCCTCGCGGCGCGGGCCCGGCGGCGCGCCTCGGCGGCGGACCTCGACCGCGTCCTGCACCTGCTCGAGCTGACCGACGTCGCGGAACGGCCGGCCGGCGAGCTCTCGCAGGGACGGCGCCAACTGGTGTCGATCGCGCGGGCCCTGATCGGCGACCCGCGGGTGCTCCTCCTCGACGAGCCCGCGAGCGGCCTCGACACCACCGAGAGCCAGTGGCTCGGCGAGCGCCTCCGGCGCATCCGCGACAGCGGCGTCACGATCCTCATGGTCGACCACGACATGCACCTCGTGCTCAACCTGTGCGAGCACATCCACGTCCTCGACTTCGGCCGGCTCATCGCGAGCGGGACCCCCGCGACGGTCAAGGCCGACCGCCGGGTGACCGAGGCCTACCTCGGCTCCACCCACGCCGAACCCGCGACGGTGACCGCGTGAGCGAGCGTCGCGGAGCAGCGAGCGGTGCGGCGCGCAGCGCCGAGAGCGGGCAAAGCGTGAGCGAGGTTCCGTTGTTCGAGTGCCGGGGGGTGGAGGCGGGGTACGGGCGCGTCAACGTCGTCCGGCCCTTCGACCTCGCCGCCGACGCCGGGACCGTGGTCGCGGTCCTCGGCCCCAACGGCGCGGGCAAGACGACGCTCCTGTCGACGATGGCCGGCCTCCTCCCCCGCCAGGGCGGGTCGGTCCTGGTTGCCGGTCACGAGCTCAGGAGCGGGCGGGCCGCGGCGGCGTCGCGTGCCGGGCTGGTGCTCGTGCCCGACGACCGCTCGCTGTTCGCACCGCTCAGCGTGCGCGACAACCTGCGTGCCGCCGCCGGGCGCCGGCGCCGCGCGATGGACGACGTGCTCGACCTCTTTCCCGCCTTGCGTGAGCGGTGGCGGCTCCAGGCCGCCGCGTTGTCGGGCGGCGAGCAGCAGATGCTCGCCGTCGCGCGGGCGCTCGTACAGCAGCCGAAGGTGCTCCTCGTCGACGAGATGAGCATGGGGCTCGCGCCGATGATCGTCGAGCACCTGCTGCCCATCATGCGCCGCATCGCCGACGAGAACCGGGCCGTCGTGGTGCTCGTCGAACAGCACGTCGGCCTGGCGCTCGAAGTCGCCGACGAAGCGCTCGTCATGGTCCACGGCGAGGTCGCGCTGCGCGGAACGGCCGCCGACCTGCTCCGCGACCAGGCCGCGCTCGAGGGCGCGTACCTCGGTGGCGAGCCGAGCGAGCCCGCGCCCGCGGACGCGTAGGCGCTCCGGCCCCGTGCGACTCGGCGTCAACCTCGGCGGCCGCGACGCGGCGGCGCTGCTCGGCGTCGCCCGCCGGGCCGAGTCGCTCGGTTTCGACTCGCTCTGGCGGGGTGAGGCCTACGGCGGCGACGCGGTCGTGCCGCTCGCGATGGCGGCGGCCGTGACGGAGCGCGTCACGCTCGGGAGCGCCATCCTGCAGATGCCGGCGCGCACGCCGACGATGACCGCGATGACGGCGATGCACCTCGACGAGCTCACCGGGGGGCGGTTCGTGCTCGGGCTCGGGATGTCGGGGCCGCAGGTCGTCGAGGGCTGGCACGGAGTGCCGTACGGGCGTCCGCTGCGTACGACGGAGGAGTACGTCGCGATCGTGCGCCGCATCTTCGCGGGCGACGAGCGCGTCGAGTTCTCGGGCGACCGCTACCGCATCCCGTACGACGGCGACGATGCGACGGGGCTCGGGAAGGCGATGCGCCCCGGTCTCCACACGCGCGCCGACATCCCCGTCTACCTCGCCGCCATCGGCCCGAAGAACGTCGCCCTCGCGACCCGCATCGCCGACGGCCTGCTCCCGATCCTCTGGAGCCCGACGGGCTGGCGTGACGCGCTCGACGGCGCGCTCGACGGCGTCGATCTCGACCGGTTCCGGATCGTCGCCACCGTCCCGGTCGCCGTCGGCGACGACGTGCAGGAGTGCCGCGACGCCGTCAAGCCGTTCCTCGCGCTGTACGTCGGCGGCATGGGCGCGAAGGAGAAGAACTTCTACAACCGGCTCGTCCGCCGCTACGGATACGAGTCGGCGGCGATCGAGATCCAGGACCGTTACCTGTCGGGCGACCGGAAGGGCGCGATCGCGGCCGTCCCCGACGCGCTCGTCGACGACCTCGCGCTCGTCGGCCCGAAGGAACGGATCGCGGAGCACCTCGAACCGTGGTTGACGTGCGGCATCCACACGCTCACCATCGCGACGCCACGAAGCGCCGCGATGACGACGCTCGCCGAGCTCGTCCTCTAGACCGCGAGCCGAGCGAGATCGTCGTCGGGTGTCGGGCATACTCCCCTGGTGGGCCGCTTCCTCCG
>Ga0070741_10009519_pt1 | contig 18810 bp, 12 predicted proteins | sample Coa_R1_4_FD_66440 | JGI IMG/M metagenome (GOLD analysis project Ga0070741, IMG submission 66440) | Surface soil microbial communities from Centralia Pennsylvania, which are recovering from an underground coalmine fire - Coalmine... | ecosystem: Environmental > Terrestrial > Soil > Unclassified ...
GACTGCTGCTGGGAGGTCAAGCCGATATTGAAGCGCTGGTTGTAGAAAGTCACCACAGTTGCCAGATCCTTCGCAGAGCCGTTGTGGAAGTACGGCGCACGTGCAGCAACGCCACGAAGTATCGGCCCCTTGGTCTTGCCGATGTCCTTCCAATTGCCGGTGATCATCGCCCGGCCTGGATCAGTCACCTGGACAGTAGCACCTGTGCTCGAGTTGGTGAGCGTATAGACCGGGAGATTGGCCAAATCCAGTGCCTGATTGGCGCTGCCATTGTTGTTGGTCGGATGGGCCATGGTGAGGCCGATGTTGATCGGCAGGGATGTCGAATGGTTGCCGACGTTCGGATTGTTGTGACATAGACCGCACCCGGCCACCACGTCCTGACCCGCCAGGGGATCGGCGGCATTGTAGAGCGGATCGGACGGAATGCTGTTGATTCCCGGCACGTCATGGACGACGAACGTGGTGTTGTTGAAGATCGCCTCGCCGCGACCGATGGCCTGCTGGACCGGCGAGAGGTGGCGATATTCGGGACTGCCGGGCTCCCAAGCGGAGTAGATCGTGAACACCGTGTTGGTGAACGGTGGATTCAGCGGGTCATTGACGCCAATGGAGAAGGCCGGCGTGACGGTGTTCTGCAGGTAGTAGGCACCCCCATTGGCGCCCACACTCAGCAGCGCGACCCCGGTTTCGGGCACGAGAACGACCTGCGCCGTTGACAGTCCTTTCTCGAACGAGACGATATCCTGCTGCGCCGGCATACCCGCAATTGGAGCGCCCTGCGCGTGACCGATCGTTGCCGAGTTCGCCTGATCATCCAGATCGAACAGCAGCGCAGCCGAACTACCATTGTCACCTGTCTGGGTCGTGATCTTCTGCAGTGTTTCGCGCCCATCCCACATCATCGATGACAGCAGCAGGAGGTTGGTGGAGGGCAGCGGACGCCTGAAAAGAAACAGATTTCCCGAGATGGCCGCTGACCCCGGCGCTATGGCACAACCCGCGGGGTTCGTGGCTGCAACCAGGGAGAAATCCGCGGTAGCGGGAATCGGCAGTTGGACGCGGATCACCGCGTATCTGAGGAGCATCGATGAGTTCGCGCGATTCGGGGCTTGATTACCGGAGGTTGCTGGACAGTCCGAGCCATCGACGGGAGCGAACAATGAATCATTGTGGGCCAGTTGCTGCGCATGGCGCGGTGTCAGCGCCCATGCATCGGCCTCGACGTGGCACGTGGCACAAGTGCGGCCATTGGTTCCGAGCCGAGTAAAGAACCCATTGGTAACCCCGGTATGGAAGCCGTTCGTCGAGGTGCTCTCCAGCACACCGGCTGGGTCCAGGGTCAGCGGAAACCCCGGGCCTGAGTCCTGCGCGGAGGCGTTGACACTCGCCGCGGCAAAGCCTGCGAGCGATGCGACCCGAAGAATCCTGCGAGCGAGAGGCGCCGCTAGCTCTGAAAATCGATTCAACAATAATTCCATCTGTGCAACTTCTCTTCGCTGGCCCCTTACTGAGATATGCGTAAAGGGAGGCGGAAAGACGACAAAGAGAGGCCGGTCTCTTCCAAGGGAGGCCGGGCGGGGACTCACGGGGGCGCCTTGACGGTCCATCGCTCTTGGGGAACGCATCGGCTTGGCTCGCGAGCGGTGAGGCGGCAGACTGTGCGCCGCGCCGCGGCTCGCCGGTGCCCTCAAGGGGGAATTCCATGCTCGTCTTCGCCACGTTCCTGCGCTCGTGCATTGCAGCGCCGGCCGCCGTCATCATGAGCCTCGTCCTGCTTTGCAGCGCCGCGCCGGCGATGGGGGCAGAGCAGGCCGCGCCGATCCGCCTCTATACCCTCGACGGCGGCACGATCGAATTCAAAGATCTCGCCTCCTTCTCGGATACCGGAGACTACGACGGCAAGCCCGGCACGGTGGCCGTGCCCTGCTTCCTGATCCGCCACCCCAAAGGCACCCTCATGTGGGATACGGGGCTGTCTGCTGCGTTTGCAAAGGACGATCCCTGGAAGAAGTACGGAGTGCATGCGACGGTCGGCGCCTCGATCGAGCAGCAGCTCAAGCAGATCGGGCTCACTCCGGCGGACATCACCTATGTCGCCTTCTCGCACCTGCACATGGATCACATCGGCAATGCCAACCTGTTCGCCGGCTCGACCTGGATCCTGAACAAGAACGAGGTGGCCTGGGCGAGCCGCGCGGATGCTCCGGCGGGCGACCTGAGCACCTTCAGCGCCTATAAGGGCGCCAAGACGAAGATGATAGAGGGAGACTACGATGTCTTCGGCGACGGGACCGTCGAGATTCTGAAAACCCCGGGGCATACCCCCGGACACCAGGTCCTCCTCCTCCGGTTGAAATCAGGCAACGTGCTGCTGTCGGGCGATCTGTGGCACCTGCGCAGCGACATAGCGGGCCATATCGTCTACAGCGGAAATTTCGATCGCGCGCAAACCCTTGCATCCTTCGATCGCGTCGAGAAGATTCTCAAGAACAGGAATGCCCGGCTGATCGTGCAGCACGATCCGCAGGACTATCAGGGGTTGCCCAAGATCCCCGCCTTTCTCGAGTAGAGTCGCCGCGAGTAGAGGCGCTTGGAGTAGCGCCGTCCCGGACGCAACTCGGTCGCTGTCACAAACCTGGACCCCCCTCCTTCGGGTACGCCGGCAGCGCCGGCGGTGGCGGCGGCAGTGTGGCCGGATGCTTCTGCATCTCCCCGAGGATGTAATGGATGGCCGCTTCGAGCTGCACGTCGTGTCCCTGCATCCAGTCGGCCGGTGAGTCCTCGACCGTCATGTCCGGATCAACCCCGTGATTCTCGATCGCCCACTGTGAGTTGAGCAGGTACTGCGCGCTCTCCGGCACCGTGATGTATCCGCCGTCGAGCAAAGTCCACTCGCCGCGGATCCCACGCACGCCGCCCCAGGAACGGGTGCCGATGAGCGGCCCAAGTCCGTACTGGCGGAAGAAGAACGGGAAGATGTCCCCGTCCGAAGCCGAATAATGATTGAGCAGACAGACCTTCGGACCGATGATGAGTTGGTTCGGGATCGGGATGGCGGCGTGCTCCCGATTGGTGTCCATCCCGATGAGGATGCGCCGCAGCCGCTCGAGCACGATCTGATCGATGAATCCGCCGCCGTTCCAGCGGTCATCGAAGATCAGGGCCTGCTTGTCGAGCTGCGCATAGAACTGGCGGATGAACTGATCCATGCCGCGCCCGCCCATGTCCGATAAGTAGATGTAGGCGATGCGGCCTCCCGAGGCCTGGTCCACCACTTCGCGGTTGTGATCGACCCAGGCCTGCTCGCGCAGGTCCACTTCGTTCTTGACCGGCTGCACCACGATGTCGCGCCGCTTGCCGCCGGGGGAGTCGGCGACGGTCAGCTTCACGGTCGAATCCTGCTTGCCTACCAGCAGGCTGAAGGGATCCATCGGGGCTTTCAGCTCGGTGCCGTCGATGGCCAACAAATAATCCCCGGCGTGCACATCGAGACCCGGCGCCGTGAGGGGTGAGCGATAAGCATCGTGCGTATTGTCACCGGGCAGGATCGTGGCCAGACGATAGCGCCCGGATGAGTCCTCCAGCGCAAAGTCCGCCCCCAGAAAAGCGGTCGGAACACGCCGCTCTTCCGGCATGTCATCTCCGCCACCCACATAGGTGTGCGAGTTGCTGAGCTCGCCGATCACCTCGCCGATCAGATAATTCAGGTCGCTCCGTGAGCCGACGAGCGGCAGCAGCTTGCCGTAGGATTCGTGCACGGCCGGCCAGTTCACCCCGTTCATCTGCGGGCTGTAGAACAAGTCGCGTTCCAGGCGCCAGGCCGAGTTGAACATCTCGGCCCACTCCCGCGTCGGCTCGACCCGCACCTTCATGTGCGACAAATCGAGTTTCTTCTTGGCGTCCTCGTCCTTGTCCTTGCCCGGGGCCGCATCGGCGATGTAGTAATCCTTGTCGAGCTTGTACAACACCTTCTTGCCATCATCCGAGAGCGCGTACGCGCTCAGTCCGTCCACGATGTTTTCATCCTTGCGCTTCTTGAGATCGTAGACGTGCAGGACCGGCTTCTCGCCGGGAAGCGGCCCCTCGATCATGGGGCTGGGTGTGGTGAGATAGAAAACCTTGTCATCCCGCACATCGAAGCTGGCGATGTCCGCGGGCGTGATCGGCATGGGGACCGCCCGGGTCATCAACCCGTCCAACTCGATCTCCACGGATGCAGCTGACGGTCGCTTCTTGCCCGAGGATTTCTTGTCCTTTTGATCCTCCGAAGATTCCTTCTGACCCTCGGCAGACTCCTTGTGCTCGTCCGAGGACGCCTCGTGATCCTCCTTGGGCACGCCTTCGTCGGACCGCGGCGCAAACAGTGACGCTGTCCCGCGCTTGAGTGTGGCCACATAGATGCCGGTCATCTTCAGGGTCGCGATGTTGAATTCCGTGCGGCTGAACGTCGGATTCTCGTGACGCGTGGAGATGAAGTACAGGTACTTGCCGTCCGGGGCGAATGCCGGCTGGAAGTCGTTGAAGCGCGGGTCGCTGATCAATGTGGCTTTGCGCTTCTCGAGGTTATACAGCCAGATCCCCGATTGTTGATTCTCACCGGTGATGCTGTATGCGAGCCAGCGACCATCGGGTGACCAGGTGTAGTCATGTATCTCGTTGAACTTGTCCTGCGCGACCTGTACGGGAGCCCCGCCGTCGCTGCCGACGAACCACAGACGATGCTCGTGATCGGAGAATGCCAGATGATCGCCCTTCGGCGACCAGCGCGGCCGGTAGAAATAGCCGCGCTCGAAATGGGTGAGGACCCGCTCGGCGCCGCCCTCGGCGGGACGAACGGCAATCTGCTGCTCACCGGTGACATCGGTGGTGTAGGCAATGCTCTTACCGTCAGGAGACCAGGCGGGGTGATCCTCGTCCGCCCCTGAGGTCTGAGTGAGATTTCGTGTGTTACCGTGCTCTGCCGGAAGCGTGTAGAGATCGCCGCGCGCGGAGAACACCGCCCGGCCGCCATTCGGAGCCAGATCGAAGTCCGTCTGCTGCGCCGTGTCCTGGTCGCGGATGGTGCTCTTCGCATCCACCCAGTGTGGCCCGGTGCGCGTGCCGTCATCCGGCACCGTGATCTCCAGATCGTGAAGCTGCTCGGAAGGCAGGTCGATCACATGGAGCCTGCCTCCCTGCTGGAACACGATGCCGGCTTCGCCCTGCGGGCCCGTACCCAGGCTGGGAAAATCGATGTCGTAATCGGTGAAATGCGTGATCTGCCGGAACTGACCATTGGAAGTGTCGTACGCCCAGATGTTGCGTCGCTCGGCCTGGTCGTGGTCGGCAAGGAAATAGATGATCTTGCCGAACCACATCGGCGAGGTCTCGGTGCCGGACCAGTCGGTCACATGCTTGAGCTCATGAGTGCGGAAATCGTAGATGTCGATATTCTGGTTGAGGCCGCCGTGGTAGCGCTTCCAGGTTCGGAAGTCGCTCAAGATGCGCACATAGGCGATCTGCGTGCCACCCGGTCCATAGCTCATGAAACCGCCGCGATCGAGCGGCAGGGCCGTCGGCAGTCCGCCGCTCAGGGGGACCGAGTAGAGCTTGCCGAACCAGGTGTTCCAGGATTGGCGCCGCGACAGGAAGACGATGCCGCTCGAGTCGGGCTTCCAGGTGACCACCATGTTGTTGGGGCCCCAGCGCAGCGGTGCTTCTTCGGTCACGTCCGATGTGAAAGTCAGGCGGCGAGCGGGGCCGCCGGCTGAGGGCATCACGTAAACGTCCCGGTTGCCCTGATACTCGCCGGTGAACGCCAGCCAGCGCCCGTCCGGGGAAAAGCGTGGCATGAGATCCCGCCCCTCGTCAGCGGTCAGCCGCGATGCGACCCCCCCGGTGCGCGGTGCTGCCCAGAGGTTATCGTGCGCAACGAAAACGATCGTCTGGCCATACAACGTCGGATAGCGCATCAGCGTGTGGCCGCTGGACTGCGCATCGGCCAGGCCCGCGAGGCCGGCCATGACCAGGCCCAGCACGAGCCGCTCGAAAAGTAGCGTGGTGAAAGGAAGTCTCATCTGGCACCCCTGACGGACAGGAAAGGCGCGGCGCACCGTGGGGTGCGCGCCTGCGCTCCGGGGCGCGCATCTTAACAACTGCGCAGGGGGCTCCCCGCACGTTTGGGCGCAGCAGAGCATCGTTTCGTCCGTGATATGCTCGAGCCAAACCATGAACTTCTGCAATCAGTGCGGCGCGAAGGTCGAGTTTCGCGTTCCGCCCGGCGATCACCTGCCCCGCTACGTCTGCCCAGCCTGCGGGGTCATCCACTACCTGAATCCCCGCCTGGTGGTCGGCTGCGTTCCGGACCACGAGGGCAAAATCCTGCTGTGTCGCCGCGCCATCGAGCCGCGCCGGGGGTTCTGGACCGTACCGGCCGGATTCATGGAGAACGGCGAGACGCTGCAGGAGGCGGCTGCCCGCGAGTCCTATGAGGAAGCTCTTGCCCGGGTGGAGATAGGCTCCCTGCTGTCCGTCGTGCATGTGCTGCATGCGCACCAGGTCCACGTTTTCTTTCGGGCGAGACTGACCGAGCCAACCTTCGGCGTGGGCGCGGAGAGTCTGGAAACGCTCCTGCTCGAGCCAGAAGCGATCCCGTGGAGCGAAATCGCCTTCCCGAGCACCGATTTCACGCTACGGCACTACCTGGAAGACCGGGCTGCGGGCCGGGAAGGCCACTATTTCACGCAGTTCGACCGCCGGCTGCCGCGCCAGGGCTAGCCCGTGCGTGCGGCGCCCGTTTGCGTCAGGACCGCCAAACCGGCGAAAATCCGCGTGAGGGCCGCTGCGGATGAGTGAGGATACCGAATGACCTTTGTTGTGACCGAGAACTGCATCAAGTGCAAATACATGGACTGTGTCGAGGTCTGCCCGGTGGACTGTTTCCACGAGGGGCCGAATTTCCTCACGATCGATCCGGACGAGTGCATCGACTGCACCCTGTGTGAGCCCGAGTGCCCGATCGAGGCGATCTTCTCCGAGGAGGAGCTGCCGCAGGGTCAGGAGCACTTCAAGCAACTCAATGCCGAGCTGGCCAAGGTCTGGCCGGTGATCACGGAGAAGAAGGAGCCGCCGGCCGATGCCAAGTCCTGGGAAGGCAAGCCGGACAAGCTGAAGCTGCTCGAGAAGTAGCCGCCCGGGCGGCCGTCAGCGCTTTGGGCGCGATCAGCCGGCGCCCGCACTGCAGGGCGGTCGACGCTTGTGGATGCTCAGCGCTTCGGGGCTTCCCGCAGATGCGCCGCGAGAGTGTCCGGCGGGACGTACCCATCGAACATTTCGCCATCCGCGGTGACGATCGCAGGAGTTCCCTTCAGATCGAACGTTCGCCCGAGCGCGTATTCCCGGGCCACCGGATTAATCGCGCACGGTGGTGTAGTGAGCGCCATTCCACGCTTGGCGGCAGTGAGGGCGTCGTTGCGGTTGCGCGAGCACCAGACTTCTTCGGCCTTCGTCCAGGATTCAGTGTTGGGCCCGGTGCGCGGATAAGAGAGATAGCGTACGCGGATCCCCAACCGGTTGTAGTCGGCGATGTGCAGATGCAACTCGCGGCAATAGGCGCAATCGACATCGGTGAAGACGGTGACGGTGTACTTCGGATCGCGCGGCCCGAAGACGATCATGTCGCTCTCCGGAATGGCTTCGATGAGCTTTTGCCGGGCGGTACGCCGGCGCTCCTCGGTGAGATTGTCGTTTGCATTGAGATCGATCAGATCCCCGCTGAAGGCGTACTTGCCGTCCGCCGTCACGTAGGCGAATTCCATGCCGCGGGAGACTTCGTAGATCCCGGTGACGGCTGAAGGGTGCACATCGTCCGGATGCGTCCCGGGAATCTTGCTGGCGATCTGTGCGCGCGGATCCTCTTGGGCTGCCGGTTGCGCATGCAGCGCAGGAGCCAACAGGGTGAGGATCAGCAGAAGGCTGGGTCTGGCCGGCATGGCGCCGCAGTCTACATCAGCCCCGGGGGTGATGCTGGGAGTGCAACTCTTTGAGGCGCTCGCGAGCCACGTGCGTGTAGATCTGGGTCGTGGACAGATCGCTATGACCCAGCAACATCTGCACGACGCGCAGATCTGCGCCATGGTTGAGCAGATGGGTGGCAAAAGCATGGCGCAGCGTGTGCGGCGACAGCTCCTTGGAGATGCCGGACTTGCGCGCGTAACGCTTGATGATGTGCCAGAAGGCCTGACGGGTCATGCGATCGCCGCGACGCGTCGGGAACAGATAATCGGTCTGCCGCTCGAGCAGGATCTCGCTGCGCGCACTGCTTGCGAACTCGGTGAGCCAGCGCATCGCCTCCTCTCCCAGCGGGATGAGGCGCTCGCGGTTGCCTTTGCCAAGGATGCGGATGACACCCTGGTTGGTGTTGACCTGGCCATGGCGCAGGTTGACGAGCTCGGAGACGCGCAGTCCGGTGGCGTACAGAACCTCGAGCATCGCCCGATCACGGTGTCCGAGGGGATCGCTCACCACCGGCGCATTCAAAAGCGATTCGACCTCCTCCTCGGTCAGGGACTTCGGAAGCGAGCGGCCGATCTTCGGCATTGCGATCTGCGCCGTGGGATCTTCGCGAATGACGCCTTCGCGCACCAGATAGCGGAAGAAGCGTCGGAAGCTGGAGAGCTGCCGCGCAGTCGAGCGCGGCCGGGCGCCGGCGTTGACACGCCAGGCAATGAAGTCCTGCAGGTCTGCGCGCGTGGTGCGCATCATCGGCACATCGCGCTCGGCGAGCCAGCGGGACAGGGCCGTCAGATCGGCGCGGTACGCCGCCAAGGTATTCGGCGACAGTCCTCGTTCCATCCAGACGGCATCGAGAAACCGGGACACTGCCGGGTCGGCAGAGTCGGCATGGGCAGTCATGGCGATCGCGGCAGCAGGGTTCGACAAGATTCCCTCTCGCTGTAAGCCTGCGCGCGCCGCCCGGCGCGCCTTGAGGACAGGCCTCGGTGTATGAGCTTCGACAATCCAGTGTCGCTGCCGCAGTATGGTGAGGCCCCGCGGCAACCTGCGTGATTGCCTTCACATCTACTGCCAAGCATTAACATAAAGAGAACCAGGTCACATCTCGATCACCCGGGCAACGCTATACGCACCATGCCATTCCAAGGCTCTCACGGACTTGTGACCGCAGCACTTCGGATCCTGCTCGCCCCGGTGCGAATCGCTTACGGCCTGTACGTCCTCGCCGTGTTCTTCGTCACCGGCTCCTGCGCTTTCGCTCTGACGGTGATCCTTCCGGGGCTCGAGCGGCGTCGCGCCGTCGCCCGGTTCTCCTCACTCGCATTCCTGTGGCTCGCCGGCATGCCCCTGACGGTGAGATCTGCCAGCCATCTGCCCCGGGGTCAATGTGTCGTCGTTTCCAACCACGCCAGCTATCTCGACGGGGTGGTCTTCACGGCGGCACTCCCGCCGCGATTCGGATTCGTCATCAAGCGCGAGATGGCTGGCGTGCCGCTCGCGGGGCTGCTGTTGCGGCGATTGGGGTCGGAGTTCGTCGAGCGCTTCAATCGCCATCAGGGCGCGGCGGACGCCCGACGAATGCTACGACGCGCCGTGGAAGGGAATTCGCTGGTGTTCTTTCCCGAAGGGACGTTTACCCGTACGCCGGGTCTGCTCAAATTCCATACCGGCGCGTTCGTCACAGCGGCTCGAGCGGGCTGTCCGGTCGTGCCTGCCATCGTGCGCGGTTCCCGGCGAGCACTCTCGCCTCAGGGCAAGTTGCCCCGCCCCGGTCGGATCATCGTGGAGATCCTGCCTGCGGTCGCGCTGACGACGAAAGACCCCGCGACGCTGCCTATGGATCTGCGTGAGCGCTCGCGGGAGGCGATTTTGCGGGCGCTGGGGGAGCCCGATCTCGCAGGCTCGCATCCCCACGATCCCGCTCCTGAACGCCCCGCTCAGTCGCTAGAACAGGACGCCTGAGGCGTAACCGCGCGAGCCGACAAGGACTCGCGCGTTACATGTTACGACGGTACTGGCCGCCTACGTCATAGAGCGCGTGCGAAATCTGCCCCAGCGAACAGCTCTTCACCGACTGCATCAGCTCGGTGAACACATTGCCGCCGCGCGAGGCGCTCTCCTGAAGCTTTCGCAGCGCCTCCGGCGCCGCGCTCGCGTTGCGCGCCTGGAAAGCCCGCACCGCGCTGACCTGATCCTGCTTCTCTTCCTCGGTGGAGCGGATCAGTTCCGCATGCGCGCCTTCTTCATCCGCGGAACGTGAAAGATAGGTGTTCACGCCGATGATGGGCAGCGTCCCATCGTGCTTGCGGGTCTCGTAGTACAGCGACTCTTCCTGGATCTTGCCTCGCTGGTACATCGTCTCCATGGCCCCGAGAACCCCGCCTCGCTCGGAGATGGCTTCGAACTCCTTATAGACCGCCTCTTCCACGAGGTCGGTCAGATACTCGATGGCGAAGGAGCCCTGCCAGGGATTCTGGTTTTTGTTCAAGCCGAGCTCGCGATTGATGATGAGCTGAATCGCAACCGCCCTGCGCACGCTCTCCTCGGTTGGCGTGGTGAGCGCCTCGTCGTAGGCGTTGGTATGCAGACTGTTGCAGTTGTCGAACAGCGCATACAGCGCCTGCAGCGTCGTGCGGATATCGTTGAAGGAGATTTCCCGCGCATGCAGACTACGGCCCGAAGTCTGAATATGGTACTTGAGCATCTGGCTGCGCGGACCGGCCCGGTACAGATCGCGCAGCGCTCGCGCCCAGATGCGCCGCGCCACCCTGCCGATGACCGCGTATTCCGGATCCATGCCGTTGGAGAAGAAAAACGACAGGTTGGGCGCGAAGTCATCGACCTTCATGCCGCGCGCCAGGTAATACTCGACGATGGTGAAGCCGTTCGCGAGCGTGAAGGCCAGCTGCGAGATGGGGTTCGCCCCGGCCTCGGCGATGTGATAGCCGGAGATGGACACGGAATAGAAATTGCGCACCCGCTCATCGATGAAGTACTGCTGCACGTCGCCCATCATGCGCAGGGCGAACTCGGTGGAGAAGATGCAGGTGTTCTGCGCCTGATCCTCCTTGAGAATGTCAGCCTGCACCGTGCCGCGCACCGCCTGCAGGGCATCCGCCTTGATCCGCTCGTAAGTCTCGCGCTCGAGGAGTTGATCGCCCGTCACCCCGAGCAGTGCCAGGCCACTGCCATCGTGGCCCTTGGGCAGCTCGCCCTTGTAGGCGGGCGGCGCGATGCCGCCAGCCGTGTGCGCGCCGATGAGCGCAGTGATCCGCGCCTGTGCCGCCTCCCAGCGCCCGTCGGCTCTCAGGTAGCGCTCGACCTGCTGATCGATGGCCGTGTTCATGAACATGGCGAGAATCATCGGCGCCGGACCATTGATGGTCATCGACACGGAAGTGTTCGAGCGGCACAGATCGAAGCCCGAATAGAGCTTCTTCATGTCATCGAGCGTCGCGATCGAGACACCCGAATTACCCGTACGGCCATAGATGTCGGGCCGGGTGTCCGGATCCTCGCCGTACAGCGTGGTCGAGTCGAAAGCGGTGGAGAGCCGCGCCGCGTTATGACCGCCGGCGAGATAGTGGAAACGGCGGTTGGTACGTTCCGGCGGGCCTTCGCCGGCAAACATCCGGGTCGGATCCTCCTGCTCGCGCCGATACGGATACACCCCACCAGTGTAGGGGAACGAGCCCGGCAGGTTCTCGGTCGCGACAAATCGCAGGATCTCGCCCCAGTCGCGAAACTTTGGCACCGCTATCTTGGGGATGCGCTGGTGAGAGAGGCTCTCGGTGTAGTTCTCGCCGCTGACCGTCGCATTGCGGACCTTGTAGGCATATGTCGCGTCGGTTGCGGCGCGGACGCGTTCCGGCCATGCCTTGAGCTCGCCGATCCCCTCCGCTCCGATCTCATCCAGGGAACGGTTGTAGGTGCGGCGCAGCTGCTGCCGGGTCGCATCCGCGTGCTCCAGCAACGCCGAGTCGGCAAACCGCTCGAGCGGTGCAGGCAGCGCTGGATCCTGCAGCGCCTGCAGGGCCTCGTAGATTCCGCTTGCGCGACGAGCCGCCTCGGCCTGCTCCTCGGCGCGCTGGCGCGAAGTGCGACCGTGTTGTGCAATCTCCGCCAGGTAGCGGATGCGCTGGCCCGGGATCAGGGGCTCGCGCTTCGTGAGCTCGGTCGGTCCGACATCAGTCACCTGCCAGGACTCGGCACCGACTTTCTTTTCATCCAGTGCCCGGCACAGTGCCGCGAACAGCCGGTTCACCCCAGGATCGTTGAAGCGGCTGGCGATGGTCGAATACACCGGCACTTCGGCATCGGCGATCCGCGCCTGCTCGGGATGGTTGCGCCGCCACTGCTTGCGTACATCGCGCAGGCTGTCCTCCGCGCCGCGCTTCTCACTCTTGTTCAGGACGATGAAGTTCGCAAAGTCGATCATGTCGATCTTTTCGAGCTGACTCGCCGCCCCGTACTCGCTGGTCATGACATAGAGCGACAGATCGACGAGATCCACGATCTCGGTGTCCGACTGACCGATGCCGGCTGTCTCGACCACGATGAGATCGAAGCCTGCGGCCTTGTAGAGCTCGATGACCTCCCGCAGGACTGCGGCGGTCGCCAGATGCTGCCGTCGGGTTGCGAGCGAGCGCATGAAGATCGACTCGCTGGCAAGGCTGTTCATGCGGATCCGATCCCCCAGGAGCGCCCCGCCACTGCGCCGCCGTGTCGGATCCATGGCGACCATGGCGATCTGCCGGCCGGGGAACTGGCGTACGAAGCGCGTCAGCAGCTCATCGCTCAGGCTCGACTTGCCGGCGCCCCCCGTACCGGTGATGCCGATGACCGGCACCTGGTGGCGCGAGCGGGCAAGCGCGCGCCTGATCTGGGCGGCCTGAGGATCCGCCTCCCCGGCGCGCTCGAGTATGGAGATCGTCCGGGCGATGTGGCGCTGATCGCGCGCGTTCAGCGGCCCGAACTCGTACGGGGGCTTGGTCACGCTCTTCAGGCGACGGTAGACGTCATCAATCATGCCGTTGAGCCCGAGCCTGCGGCCGTCTTCGGGGGTGTAGATCTTTTCCACCCCGTGCCGCTCCAGCACTTCGATCTCGTGCGGCGCGATCGTGCCCCCACCGCCGACGATGACGCGAATGTGCTCGCAGTCACGCTCGCGCAGCATGTTCACCATGTACTCGAAGTACTCGTTGTGGCCGCCCTGGTAGGAGCTCACCGCGACGGCATCGGCATCCTCCTGTATCGCCGCCCGCACGATGTCAGCGACGCTGCGGTTGTGTCCCAGGTGGACCACTTCCGCGCCGTGTGCCTGCAGCAGGCGGCGTATCATATTGATGGCCGCATCGTGGCCGTCGAACAGGGAAGCGGCGGAGACGAACCGCAAAGGCGGCTGCGCGGCCGATTGCTCGGGCCGCAGCAGCGCCGTACCGCCTTCGGTACTGGCATTCATGGGGTTTACGCACCGGTAGGATGACTACCGGCCAGTATGATCCTATAATGAGCCGTCCTTCAAGCACCCGCTGAGCCGTCCTCGAGCACCGCTCCACCCGCATGAGAACTCGTCGAACACGCCCGCCGCAGACCGGCAAGCGCCGGCCGGCGCCGGCCCTCAACGGGCACCCGGCCTCACCCTGGCGCGCGAGTCGGGAGCGGCTGCTGGATCGCAAGGTGAAACGCGAGGCGGTGATCCGCGCGGCCGCCCACGCCTTCAACCGCAAGGGTTATCACAACACCTCGCTGGACGATATCGCGGCCGCTCTCGATGTCACCAAGCCGACGGTGTACTACTACGTCAGCAACAAGGAGCAGCTGCTCTTCGAGTGCTTCGTCGCCGGCGTCGAGCAGATCCGCGCGGCGTTTCGCGAGGTGCGTAGCCTGCGGGTCCCGGCCCGCGAGCGCCTCAGCGCCGTGCTGCGCAACTATGCCCGGGCCGTAGCCTCCGAGTTCGGCTGGTGCATGGTCCGTGTGGAGGATCAGGACCTGTCGGCTGCGATGAGCGCGCACATCAAGGCGATGAAATCCGAGATCGACCATGGCATCCGCCGCCTGGTCCGCGAAGGCGTGCAGGACGGCTCGATTCATCCCTGCGATCCGAAGATGACCGCCTTTGCGCTCGCTGGCTCGCTCAACTGGATCGCCCACTGGTACCGCGAGAACCAGTCGATGACCGCTGCGCAGATAGCCGATGCGTTCATGGCCGTTTTCGACAACGGACTGCGGCCACGCAACGGCGCAGGCGCCGGCAATGGTGCGCGCCGAAGCGCAAGTGCCGGCCGCACGGCCCGGGCGAGAAGCGCCAGGTCGCGCCTGCCCCAAGCGCCGTTGGCGCGCTGAGAATTCCCTGGAGGGCTCCCAACATGTCAGAGCATGAAGTCGTCATCGTCTCGGCCCGGCGCACCCCGATCGGCGCCTTTCTGGGAGCGCTCGCGCCGCTGAGCGCGCCGCAGCTCGGCGCCGCGGCTGCCCGTGCAGCCATCGAGTCGGCCGGAATCCAGCCGAAGGACGTCCAGGAAGTGATCATGGGGTGCGTGCTGTCGGCCGGGCTGGGTCAGGCGCCGGCCCGCCAGGCGGCGCTCGCTGCCGGGGTGCCCGCTGGCACGCCGGCCACCACCATCAACAAGATGTGCGGCTCGGGGCTGAAGGCGGTGATGATGGCCGCGGATCAGATCCGCGCCGGCGAGGCCGAGATCGTGCTGGCCGGCGGGCTCGAGTCCATGAGCAATGCCCCGTACCTGCTGCCCAAGGCGCGCAGCGGCTATCGCATGGGTCACGGCGAGGTCCTCGATCACATGTTCTACGACGGCCTGCAGAGCCCGTTCGACGGCAAGGCCATGGGATGTTTCGCGGATGCGACGGCCACCCGATACAACTTCACGCGAGCAGCCCAGGATGCCTTCGCGGCCGAGTCCGTGCGGCGCGCGATGAAGTCGCTCGAGTCCGGGGAATTCGACGCCGAGGTGACTCCGGTGACCGTCAAGACCCGCAAGGGCGAGGTGGTCGTCGGACGCGATGAGACGCCGGGCACCTGTGACATCAGCCGGATCTCCGCGCTCAAGCCGGCCTTTGGCAAGGAGGGCACCGTGACCGCCGCGAGCTCCTCCTCCATCTCCGACGGCGCGGCCGCCCTGATTGTCATGAGCGCCGCCGCAGCCCGCGCCCGCGCTCTGAAGCCGCTGGCGCGCGTGCTCGCCTATGCGAGCCACGCGCATGAGCCTGAGTGGTTCACGACGGCGCCCGTGGGCGCGATCCGTAAGGTGCTCTCCAGACTCGGCTGGCGGCCGCACGATGCGGATCTGTACGAGATCAACGAGGCATTCGCCGCGGTCACCATGGCGGCGATGCACGAAGTGGACATCGAGCATGCGCGGGTGAATATCAACGGCGGAGCTTGCGCGCTGGGACATCCAATCGGCGCCACCGGCGCTCGCATCCTGACCACACTGATTCATTCCCTGCACCGGCGCGGCCTCAAGCGTGGAATCGCCTCCCTGTGCATCGGCGGTGGTGAGGCGGTAGCCATGGCCGTTGAAGTGATGCCCTGAGCCTGAGCCTGCGGGTGCCGGTTCCGGGCCTGCTCGCCGGGTGCGCAGCGCCGCCCGCGGGGTGAGGTTTGGGCAAGCCGGTGTCGCCTCTGGGCGGGCGCCCCGGCGGACCGATTCCCAGGATGCAGGGGGTATGCTCTACTGGCGCGCCCATTCTCCAACCCGAATCAACCTCGACCAGGAAGCTCCATGAAGATCCGAGACGCGCGCGCCGTGGTGACAGGGGGCGCCTCCGGCCTGGGCGCCGCGGTGGCCCGACATGTGATTGCACAAGGCGGCCAGGTCGTCATGCTGGATGTTCAGGAGGGGCCGGGACAGAGCATGGCGTCGGGATTAGGGTCGCGGGCTGCGTTCCTGCGCTGCGATGTCACCTCCGAAGCCGAAGTCAACTCCACCATGGAAGCGGCCCGGAGCCGGATGGGGGGTATCAACCTGCTCGTGAACTGTGCCGGCGTGGTCGGCGCGGGACGAGTGCTCGGCAAGAACGGCCCGATGGCCGGCGATTTTTTCGCGAAGGTCGTGCACATCAACCTGATTGGCGCCTTCCTGTGTGACAAAGCCGCCGCGGCCATCATGCAAGCCAACACACCGGCTGCGGACGGTGAGCGCGGTGTGCTGATTCACACGGCCTCCGTGGCGGCCTTCGAAGGTCAGATCGGCCAGGCCGCCTACTCGGCGACGAAAGCGGGGCTGGTCGGCATGACCCTGCCGATCGCGCGCGAACTGGCGAAATTCGGCATCCGCTGCGTCTCCATCGCGCCGGGCATCTTTCATACGCCGATGGTGGATTCGATGACCCCGGAGCTGCAGGCCTCGCTCGCCAGCCAGATCCCCTTTCCGAGCCGCCTCGGCCAGCCGGAGGAGTTCGCGCAGCTCGTGGCCTCGATCTTCGAGATTCCCATGCTGAACGGCAGCACGATCCGCCTCGATGGCGCGATCCGGATGCAACCCAAGTAGTTCGTCATGAGCCGCGGCGCACACCCTGAAGTACGGCGCGCTCCCGAGCAATTAAGGGCATTGCCTTGAACACCGCGGCCGTTGAACGGGATGTGATGGAGTATGACGTGGCGATCGTTGGCGGCGGACCCGCAGGCCTGTCGTGCGCCATTCGCCTGAAGCAGCTCAAGTCTGACATCAACATCTGTGTCCTGGAGAAGGCTTCGGCCGTGGGCGCGCACGCGCTCTCGGGCGCGGTGATGGAGCCGGGTCCTCTGGATTCGCTGCTGCCCCAGTGGCGCGAGTCCCCTCCCGGAATCTGCGTGCCGGCGAAGCGCGATGAGTTCAGGCTCCTGACACCCAAGCGAGCCTTTGCGCTGCCCCTGCCGCCGCAGCTTCATAACCACGGCAACTTCATCATCTCGCTTGGACTGCTGACACCCTGGCTCGCGCAGCAGGCCGAGGCGCTGGGTGTGGATGTGTTTGCAGGGTTCGCCGCTGCGGACGTGCTGTTCAACACTGACCAGTCGGTAGCGGGTGTACGCCTGGGTGACATGGGAGTCGAGAAGAACGGCAGCCCCGGACCCAACTACACGCCCGGCGCCGAGATCCGCGCCCGCACGACGGTCATCGCCGAGGGTGCACGCGGTAGCCTCGCCAAGCAGCTCATCCGTCGCTTCGAGCTCGACGCGCACAGCTGCCCCCAGAGCTTCGGCCTGGGCATGAAGGAGCTGTGGCAGGTGCCGGCGGGCCGCGTCGAGCCCGGCTTGATCCAGCACTCGCTCGGCTGGCCCCTCGACTCCGCAACCTATGGCGGTAGCTTCATCTACCATCTCGACAAGGATCGCCTGTATGTCGGCTTCGTCGTCGGGCTCGACTACGAGGATCCGCGCTTCGCACCGTTCGAGGCATTCCAGCAATTCAAGCATCATCCGACGGTGAAGCCGCTGCTCGAAGGGGGGGAGATCCTTGCCGCGGGAGCCCGCACCATCGCCGCCGGCGGCTGGCAGTCGATCCCGCGCCTGGAGATGCCCGGTGCGATGCTGATCGGCGATTCGGGTGGCGGGGTCAATCTGCCCAAGATCAAGGGAATCCATCAGGCGATCCGCTCCGGCATGCTCGCCGCGCAGCATCTGGTCGAGACCGGCTCGCCCGCCGGGTTCGATGCCCGCTGGCGCGCCTCCCCCGGAGGGCAGGAGCTGCGCGCGGTGCGCAATTTCAAGCCGGGATTCAAGCGGGGCATGTGGGTCGGCATGGCAAACTCGGCGCTCGAAGTCCTCACGCGCGGCCGCACGCCCTGGACGCTGAAAAATCACCTGCAGGACTATCAGCGGCTCAAGCAGCTCTCCACTTATGAATCACCCGATCGGCACTGGGTGGAACGGACGCTGCCGCCGCGCGACCGGCTGGCATCGGTATTCTTTGCCTCGACCACCCACGATGAGAACCAGCCCGCGCATCTGAAGGTTGCGGACACGAGCATCTGCTCTGAGCGCTGCACTCGCGAGTTCGGCAATCCATGCGAGCGTTTCTGCCCGGCCAACGTGTATGAGATGGTGTCCGACGGGAAAGGCGGCAAGCGCTTGCAGATCAATGCCGCCAACTGCGTACATTGCAAGGCATGTGACATCAAGGACCCGTACGCGATCATCACGTGGACGACTCCCGAAGGAGGCTCGGGACCCAACTACCAGTCTTTATAGCCTGAGCGCATGTCCGAGATCTGGCGCCCAACCCCCTCACGTGTGGCGGACGCGAATCTGACGCACTTCATGCGCTGCGTCAGTGCGCGCAGGGCGCTCGCGATTGGCTCTCACGATGAGCTGTATCGCTGGTCAATCGAGGAACCGGCCGACTTCTGGGAGGAGCTCGCACGCTTCACCGCCGTACAGGCCGACTGGGGCTCAGGCCCCACCCTCGAGTACCCCGACCGCATGCCGGGAGCGCGCTTCTTCCCGCAAGCACGCCTGAACTTCGCGCAGAATCTGCTGCGCTTCCGCGACGAGCAGCCTGCCCTCATATTCCGCAACGAAGCGGGCGCGCGGCGCCGGCTTTCGTATCGCGAGCTGCAGGCCGAGGTGGCGAGAATTGCCGACGGATTGAAGGGCGCGGGCATCCTCAGGGGCGATCGCATCGCCGGCTTCCTGCCGAACCTTCCCGAAGCCGTGATCGCCATGCTCGCGACCGCGAGCCTGGGCGCGGTCTGGTCCTCGTGCTCCGCGGAGTTCGGCGTACCCGGCGTGCTCGATCGCTTCGGACAGATCGCGCCAAAGGTGATCTTCGCTGCCGACGGCTATCTCTACGCAGGCAAGAGAATCGACTGCCT
>Ga0070741_10009520_pt1 | contig 18805 bp, 19 predicted proteins | sample Coa_R1_4_FD_66440 | JGI IMG/M metagenome (GOLD analysis project Ga0070741, IMG submission 66440) | Surface soil microbial communities from Centralia Pennsylvania, which are recovering from an underground coalmine fire - Coalmine... | ecosystem: Environmental > Terrestrial > Soil > Unclassified ...
GCAATGGAAGAAGCTGGAAAATCCGGTATAGCCTTCGGCGGACTGGTCTTGCTCGGGGGCAGAAAATTATTGAGGGTGACTGCGTTGTAATAATTCGATTGGAGAATATTGTTAATGGCGGCATCGTTGTAGATCACACCCGCCACCATAATGTCTCCATTGCTCTCCATGTGAGTGCCATCCATGAGTTGATACCAGCCGGGATGGTCGGGCATGGGCTGAGTACAACCAGGGTATTTCCGGGCGACCAAAGGATTGATCGGGTATTTAGGCGGAGGATTATTGATGGGGTTCGCGCCACCGAGCTTTGCATTGGCAACGTTGCGAGCATTCAGCGGGGCAGGCCGGTTCGGCAGTTTTGCGCCGCCAAGGCCTTTCCATGGATTGTATTGATAAGGAAAAGCCTGCGTTGAAGTCTTCCATCCCTGCCAGAGAAGTGACCCGTCAGACCTAGTCTGGTTCAGACCGGCAAAAAGACACCATCCATGCAAACGCATACGGTCGCCATTCCCTGGCTGCACCCAAGGTTGGACTTGCTGCGGATAGTCGAACCCTTTGGGGAAGTTGGAAGCCGGAGGAGGTGTGGTTGTTGTGTCGCAGCCAGCCCCGGCAGCAAGTGCGTGCGGCACTGATTTTGGGGGTCTAGGTTTCCGAACAGGTTGTTGAGCGGAGCAGATAGAAAGACAGAATAAGACCAGGAGGGCAACTCGTACTTGGAACATTTTCCGACACCTCGCATTGCGAACTAATTATTACCTTGAATAGTAGGTCTTACAAGAAACAAGGCATATCTTATGCATGAGGTTGTTCCAAAATGGAACTGGCTCTTAAAGGATGGCGAATCTCCTCGCTGGGCACCGTTTTTTCACCGCCCAAGCAAAGCGCCTGTCGCCGCGATAAATATTTCCCGCACGCCTTGACCTTCTACATATTCACGCGTCTAATGTGTAGAAGACGGAGGTATCAGCAGAAATGCCGCCAAAATCAGATCTCCCCCAAGGCACACTAGATCTGCTGATCCTGAAAGTTGTGGCCCTTGATCCCATTCACGGATATGCGATTGCCCAGCGTCTGCAGCAGGTTTCACGCGACGTCGTTCAAGTTCCGCAAGGCTCGCTTTATCCCGCGCTGCACCGATTGGAAAACCGCGGCCTGCTGGCTGCCGACTGGAAAGCGACTGAGACGGGTCGCGAAGCCAAGTTCTATCGCCTTACGCGCAAGGGACGCTCACAGCTTGAAGCCGAAACCAAAAGCTGGCAGCGGCTGACCGAGTCGGTTGCGCTTGTCCTCAGGATGTCAGAAGGAGGCGCGGAATGAACTGGTGGAATCGTTTATTGCGCGGCAGGCGGATGGATGAGCAACTCGACAAAGAGCTGCGCTTCCATCTGGATCAACAGATCGCTGACCTCATTGGGCGTGGTGTTGCTCCCGACGAAGCGCGCCGTCAGGCGCAGTTGGCTTTCGGCGGCCCAACGCAGGTGGCAGAAGATTGCCGCGAAGCGCGAGGCACTCGCTGGCTGCTGGATATGGTCCAGGATTTGCGTTTTGGCCTGCGCTCTTTATTGAACAAGCCAGGATTTGCCATCGCAAGCGTTGCCACGCTTGCGCTCGGCATTGGAGCAAACATCACGGTGTTCAGCATCGTCTATGGCGTCGTTTTTCGTCCGTTGCCGTACCCGCATCCGCATGAAATTGTCCAGCTCATCGAATCATCTCCTTCCGGCAGCGATGAAAAGGACGTTACATATAAGGAGCTTCAGTTTCTAAAGCAACAGGGTTCCCCGCTCGAATTCCTCGCCGGTTACACGGTTGTTGGATCCAACCTGAGCGTGAGCAATAGGACGGAACGGGTCAAGGTCGTTCCGGTTTCAGTAGATTATTTTCATGTGCTTGGGATAAAGCCACTACTTGGCCGTGATTTCCTCCCCGAAGAAGATCAGGGTAATGGCGCTCACGTCCTCATCCTCAGTTATGAGAGGTGGCAGCGTCAGGCTGGGGCCGATCCTGGAATCATTGGGCGAACCATCACACTCGACGCTGAGCCCTATACCGTTATTGGTGTAATGCCGCCGCATTTGGAAGCCACGATTGATCCCATTTTGCCTGGCGATACGGATGTGTGGACGCCATTAGCTCTGGTTGGCCGAACTGTTGGGGAAGGCGAAAATATTGCTGTCCTGGGACGCCTTCGGCCCGGGATCTCGTTCGCGCAAGCTCGTGCGAAAATGACTGAAATCACCCCTGAATTCCGCAAGGTATTTCCTCTCGGTCTTGTTCCCTCCACAACTCTGACAATCCAGTCTTACCAATCGATGCTGTCGAATGATGTCCGGACAATCCTACTGGTACTTTTCGGAGCGGTGGGTTTCGTCTTGCTGATTGCCTGCGCTAATGTTGCCAATCTTCTTTTTGGCCGGGCAATCACGCGCGCCCGTGAATTCGCGGTTCGCGCTGCACTTGGCGCATCACGCACACGGTTAATTCGCCAACAGCTCACGGAAAGCGTTTTGCTCTCGATATTGGCGGCTTTGTTTGCCCTGCTCTTGGCTCGCATAGGAATGCAATCGCTCGGGGCCCTCAGTTCTTCAGATTTGCCGCGGGTTTCTGATATTCGCCTGGATGGCTGGGCTTTCGCTTTCACTCTGGCCGTGGCTGTCGTGACAGGAATTCTCTTCGGTTTGGTTCCCGCCTTCCGGGCCACCTCTGGCGGAGTTTATGAAAAGTTAAGTGAAGCCACTGCTCGCGTAAGCGGTGGAAGACAGCACGGCCGATTTCGGGCTGCCCTTGCAGTCAGCGAAGTGGCTCTATGCCTGATTCTGCTTACCGGCGCCGCGCTGATGATCGAGACTTTCCGTCACGTGCTCAATACAGACTCTGGATTCAATCCCAGCCATGTGCTCTCCATGCAAGTGTGGCTAGCAGGCCCTCGTTATGATTCCACTTCCAGCGCTTCCCGCTACTATGACCGGGTCCTGGAACGAATCCAAACTGTGCCGGGAGTACAGTCTACCTCGGTCATAGCGGCAGGGCTTCCATTGCAACGCGGTGGAAACAGCGGTGTTGCCTTTAATGGCAAAAATATTCAGCAATCATTTGAGACGCGAATGATTTTACCCGGCTATTTTCAAACAATGGTTATCCCGGTATTGCTCGGCAGGTCGTTTTCTGCTGCCGACAATGAGCATTCACCGGCAGTTGTTGTCATTAGCCAGACGGGCGCGCGCCTGCTGTTCCCTAGTAAAACCCCAATTGGTTCGCGGCTGAACGTGTTCGGATCTGAACGTGAAATCGTAGGCGTTGTGGGCGACGTCAAGTCTTACCTCGATCAGCCTTCTCAACCGATGGTTTACATACCGCTGGCGCAGGCGCCATACGAGGCTCTCAAACTGTTCTCAAGCTTCTTTCCTACAACCATCGTGATGCGGACATCGGCAGAGCCGATGGCGCTCAGTCACTCGATTGAGCAGCAAGTTCAGGAAGTCGATCCTTCGGTCGGGATAGGCCATATCCGTACCATGGACCAAGTACGCTCTGCCGCAGTTGCGATGCGCCAGTTCAACATGACCTTATTAAGCGTGTTCGCGGCTCTTGCTCTTGTATTGGCGGCCATAGGCATTTACGGCGTTATTGCTTATGGGGTGAACCAACGCAGACATGAATTTGGAGTACGGCTGGCGTTAGGAGCGAAGCCAGGCAATATCCTCCGCCTTGTATTGCGTCAGGGAATATTTCTCGTGGGCTTAGGAATCCTTTTTGGTGCTACTGGATCTCTAGGATTAACCAGGTTGTTACAAAGCTATCTTTTCGGCGTGGCGCCCTCTGACCCAATAGCACTGGCGGGCACAACGCTGGTGCTGGCCGCAGTGGCAACCCTGGCGTGCAGCATACCCGCACGCAGAGCAAGCAAACTGGATCCGATGGCGGCACTCAGAGATGAGTAGCGCCTTCTTGGTCCTGCCAGCCAACCGATGGCAAGCCTGTTTTAGATCGTTGATGCTGCGTAAAGTGGAGGGCAGCACCCACAAACATCCGTCAGCTTGCGTCGTAAAATCAACTTGCGAAGTCTGGGAACTGAGTAACTACGCCACGGTCCGCTTTAACTGTCCGCACGCGGCATAAATATCTCGTCCGCGCGGCCTGCGGATGAATGCTGGAATCCCGGCCTTCGTCAGGATGTTCTGGAAGACCGTGACGCGCTGCTCCGCCGGGGTGCCAAATTCAATTCCCGGTCCAGGATTCAGCGCGATCAAATTTACCTTGCAACGAATGCCGCGCACCAGCTCCACCACTTCGCGAGCATGTTTAGGATCGTCATTCACGCCGCTAAGCAGCACGTATTCAAAGGTGATGCGTTCGCGATTGCGAAGAGGAAAGTCACGCGTCGCTTGCATCAGCACTTCCAGGTTCCACTTGCGATTGATGGGCATGATGCGGCTGCGCAATTCATCGTTTGACGCGTTGAGTGAGATGGCCAGTTTGGGCCGCACTGGCTCAGCGCCGAAATCATGGATCCGGGGAATAATTCCTGAGGTAGAAACCGTCATGCGTGAAGCGGGAATGCCTACACCCTCAACCAGCAGGCGCGCGGCTTTCATGAACTGTGGATAGTTCAGAAAAGGCTCGCCCATGCCCATAAAAACAATGTTCACGCGTTGCCGTTCCAGATCGACCTGCCGGTCATTCAGCACGGCGATCACCTGGCCCACAATTTCTCCCGCGCTCAGATTGCGCTTCACCCCCAGAAGAGCTGTGAGACAGAACTGGCAATTCACCGCGCAGCCAACCTGGCTGGAAACGCAGATAGTGGCGCGGTCCCAGTCAGAATCGCCTGCGTCGCTGCCGTCACCTGCCTCACCGCCATCGCCTTCAGGCATCCAGACGGTTTCGACCGACTCGCCGTCAGCCATCGCAATTAGGTAGCGGATCGTCCCATCGCTCGATTGGAAGCTCTTCTCTACTCGCGGATGGCATATCTCCATTCCTTGCTCTCTCAGCAATGCGCGAAATTGTTTGGGGAGAGTAGAGATGGAATCCAGCGCGGCCAGCCGTTGCGGATAGAGCGCTTCAAAAAGCTGGCGCGCCCGATACTCCGGTTGACCATTTTGTTGTGCAATCCTGCTAAGTTCTTGATAATCAAGCCCAAGCAAGCCGGTTTGTGGCTCATCTGCCATTGGAATCAGTTTCACTTAAATTTTACAACGCGCCTGAAAGAGCAGTGCCGGATTAGTCTTGATTATGTAAGTATATGATTTTAAAGGCTATATATTTGCCCGTGCGACCAATTCTGCTGTGTGAGAATCATATATGTGCCAATGGAAACCGCTGTGCTAAAACGTGCCGCTTTAGATGAACCCAGAAACATCCACCGTGAGGTGTTGCCGAACGGTCTGATTGTGCTGAGTGAAGAGATGTCGCACATCCGCTCCGTGGCCATCGGTATCTGGATGAAAACCGGCTCGCGTGATGAAGCGCTTGAGATCAACGGCATCTCTCATTTCACCGAACACATGGTTTTTAAAGGCACCAAGAGCCGATCTGCGCGCGATATCGCGCGCCAGGTGGACTCCATCGGCGGCAACATGGACGCTTTTACCGGCAAAGAGACCATTTGCTTCAATATCAAGGTGCTGGATGAGCATATTCCCACCGCCATCGATATCCTGAGCGATCTGGTTTTGAACCCGGTTTTTGCTCCCAATGACATTAACCGCGAAAAGGGCGTGATCCTGGAAGAAATTAAAATGGACGAAGATAACCCTGACTATCTTGTCCATGAGATCTTTACGCAGAGCTTTTGGAAAGACCATCCTCTGGGCAAGCCGATTCTGGGGACCAAGGACACGGTACGGTCGTTTGAGCAGCAAAAGGTATTTGATTTTTACCGTCAGCGCTTTGCTCCCAATAACATGATCATCTCTGCGGCCGGCAATCTGAACCACAGTGAGTTTGTGGGGCTGATCAAGGAGCGCTTTGCTGGGCTTGACCGCGTGCCTAACGGCTTCCATCTTCCAGCGCCTGCGGTCACGCCGCGAATTGTCACGCGCAACAAAAAATCTCTTGAGCAGGTGCAGCTTTGCCTTGGTGTGCAGTCTCATCCCATATCAGACGAGAAACGCTATGTTTCTTACGTGCTGAATACCATGCTCGGAGGAGGAATGAGTTCGCGGCTTTTTCAGAAGATTCGCGAAGACCAGGGTCTGGTTTATTCCATCTATAGCGACCTCAATCCTTATCGCGATACCGGCTGCCTGGCTGTGTACGCCGGTACTTCTCTTGAATCCACGCGGAAGGTCGTAGATTCAGTCTTGGCAGAGTTTCGCGAACTGAAGTCTGAGGCCATTCCTGCCGACGAACTCCGCCGCGCTAAAGACCAACTAAAAGGCAGCCTGATGCTCAGCCTGGAGTCAAGCACCTCACGCATGTCAAATTTGGCTCGCCAGGAAATGTATTTTGAACGCTTCTTCAGCCTGGATGAAACCATCGAGCAGATCGAATCGGTGACCGGAGATGAAGTCTGTGAAATGGCCAACACCCTTTTCCATCCGGACAAAGTTGCTATCACGGTACTGGGGAATTTGGATGGGCTGAAGCTGTCGCGTGAGAATTTGGTCTGTTGAGAAGCCATCAGCCGTAAGCAATCAGCATTCAGCTTTTTCTGAAATCCCGAAGCGTAGCGAGGGGTCCATACTCTCACGAGATTCTCCAACGATAGATATAGATCCTTTGTTCTAAGCCGACTTCATATCAAATTTTTTCGCCCAAAGATATTTGTGAGCTATATTGACCTCTCGCTTCGCTCGAGGTTTCAGAAAAAGCTCCGCTCGGGACAAGGCGCTGCTATCTTTCCACCACACTCTCCAACATCTGAAAAAATTCTGGAAACGAGATCTTTGCTGACTCTGCTCCGTGAATCACCGTCTCTCCTTCAGCTCGCAGCGCAGCAACGGCAAATGCCATAGCGATGCGATGATCATGGCCTGAGTCAATCTCAGCACCGTGCAATTTCTGGCTGCCGGGGACACGCAATCCATCTTCATGCTCTTCGCATTGGGCACCCATCGCCCGCAGGTTGTGCGCGACCAGCGCAATCCGGTCAGACTCTTTTACGCGAAGCTCTTTGGCATCACGAATCTCAATGCCATCTCGCGTATAAGGCGCAATGGCGGCGAGCACCGGGAGTTCATCAATCAGCGCCACTGATTGCGCTCCTTCAATGGTTGTTCCCTTTAATTTGCCGTGCTCGACTTTAACCGTGCCCACTAGCTCGCCGTGGTGCTCTTCCAAGTTGATCACTGAGACTCCGGCGCCCATGATCTTTAAAACGTCCAGCAATGAAGCGCGAGTGGGATTAAGCAGGAGATTATCAATGACCAGGTTGGAATCAGGAAAGAGCGCTGCGGCGCAAAGAAAAAATGCTGCAGAAGAAATGTCTCCGGGAATTGCGGCGTTGATCGCGCTGAGCCGCTGCCCTCCGGCTATGGTGATGCGATTGCGGCTGCGTGAAAGCTCCACGCCAAAAGCTCTTAGCGCCTGTTCGGTATGGTCGCGCGTACGGTGCGGCTCTTCCACTGTGGTTTCACCATCCGCAAATAGCCCGGCAAAGAGCACTGCGGACTTCACTTGCGCGCTGGCGATCGGCGTCTTGTATTCAATGCCGCGGAGCTTGCCTCCATGAATATGCAGAGGTGGCAGGTCATTGGTTGATGCGTTAATCTCTGCACCCATCAGGCGCAATGGAGTCATGATGCGCGCCATAGGACGGCGCGAGAGTGATTCATCGCCATGCAGATCGCAGGAAAAATCTTGCCCGGCCAGGATTCCTGAAAGCATGCGCATGGTTGAGCCGGAATTACCGCAGTCGAGGCTTGCGTTTGGCTGTTGCAGCCGCTCTCGCCCGTCAATTTCCACCATGCCATCAGTCTTGCGTACTGCACATCCAAGTTGCTGCACACATCCCAGAGTGCTGGCGCAATCAGCGCCGCTGGAAAAGTTGCCCAGCTTTGTTGTGCCGGATGCAATTGCCGCCAGCATGGCGTAACGATGTGAAATGGATTTATCTCCCGGCAGCCGCAGAGAGCCAAGAATATTTTTCGCAGATCGAATGATCACCAGTATTTGCTCCATGCGTGAGCAAACGACAGCTTTAGTTGCCCGCACGCAAAAAAATTTTCCAAACGCCAATCGCTGTCAGTAATACAACCTACAATCTCGTAGAACATCTCACTTTCAGCACGAATAAAAAACGTGCCGGTAGAAAGCAGCATCCAGGTTAGGTTTTCCTGGCCGACCATGCCCGGATTTGCTCTTTCCTAATTCAAGATTAGCAGGTTGGCCAATGAAAACCCGTCCCATCGCTCTCCTGGCTCTCGCGCTATTTTTCTGCAACGTATATTCCATCGCCCAAATGCCTGCTACAGGCGGAGCTTCCAGATTTCCGCATTCTTCTTTTGACTCGCCTGCGCAGGAAAGCTCCATCACTGGAACAGTTCAGGATATGCACAATACGCCCATGAATAATGTGCACGTAGAACTTACTGACGGTAGTGGAGTGGTAATCAACTCGGCTTATACCAATTCTGCCGGAAAATTTGAGTTCTCCAGCGTTGAGTATGGAACTTATAGCATTGTGGCCACTGCCGGGCTGGCACAGAGCAGTGAGCGCGTGGAAGCGAACTCCTTTTCCAAAATAGTGGTTCTTCACCTGATAACGAATAACAAGCCGCAGGATGGAATAGAGGGAAATTCCATCTCTGTTGCCCAATACAAAATCCCCAGCAAAGCCCGTGATGAATTTCACAAAGCCCGCGCCGCCATGGAAAAAAGTAAGCTGGACCAGGCACATGAACACCTGGAAAAGGCACTGGCTATCTGCCCGAATTATGCTGACGCTCTAACGTTCCGCGGTGTCCTGGAACTGAACCAGAAAAACTCTCAGGCTGCCATTGCGGACCTGGATAAGGCAATTAAAGCCGATCCAAACTTTGCCACGGCTTATCTGGTGATGGGTTCAGCTTTGAATATGCAATCTAAATTTGACGATGCCATCAGGACATTAGAGCGCGGTGAATCGCTTGCGCCTGATTCCTGGCAGGCGCATTTTGAACTGGCCAAGTCCTATATTGGTAAAGAAGATTATCCGAGCGCGCTTAAACATCTACAGCAAGCGCAAAACATGGGATCGTCAAAATACCCGCTCATCTATCTGCTGCAGGCAGATGCGCTGCTGGCCATGAAGCAATATCCTGAAGCCATGACGGCTTTGCAATCGTATCTGCAAAAAGAGCCACAAGGCCCCAACAGCGCTGAAGCCCATAAGATGATGGAAAAGGCGCAGGCATTTATGGCCCAGAGCAAAGGGCAATAAAACTAGCGCACTTACGCATGAAGTCCGGATCTTCTGATGATTCATCAGCATCACGCCAATCGTTCCGGGTAGAATGTGCGGAGATCGTAGAGAAGGTCTGAATCCTGAACGCTGATTGCTATATGTTTGTCGCCTTATCTGGTGTAGGGGCCGGAACTGGCGAAGAGAGCAACAGCGGCTCTTCCGGCATCACGATCCATGCCGCGAAGTAGGCAACCACTCCAAATAAGCCAAAAATTGAGCACACTGCCCAGACAATGCGGACCAGGGTGACGTCAAGATCGAAATACTCTGAGAAGCCAAGGCATACGCCGCCAATCTTGCGTCCGCTGCGAGGACGCACCAAACGTTTACGGGCGACCACGCCAGCTACACGCTTGCCGCAATAAGAGCAGAGATTGGCATCATCAGGAATGACCTTGCCGCAATAATTGCAATACATGAAATTTCTCCTTATAAAAGCTACTTTCAGCCCACCAACGGGCCAAAAGCAACTGGCCTCTTTACTGATACGCATCGAACCAGGCAAAAGTTCAAGCAATCGATTTAAGCCTATAAACGGCGCAGAAAACGCCTATTTACCGGGAAGTTATTAACTGTAATAGGCACCAAAACCGTAGTTACCTGCGTAATCGGGACAATGGCGGCATAAGGTGTCAAGCTGACGGCTATCGGGCAGTTTACCTGATTTCTAAGCCGGGCCATAAACGGTACAACAGCCTTGCTCCCCCGCATCCTTCAAGGGATACGGACAAAAAATGACTATGACTCGACCGCTCAAACCAGTAAAAGAGTTCTATACAGAACCCGAAGCCGCTGGATATCTAAACCTCTCATTGCCAGAGCTGTATTCGCTATTAGATGAGTACATCTTTAACGATGGCAGCCCTCGCCCTCAGGACCTTACGTTTTGTGAGGCCGACCTTGTATTGCTTGGCTTTTGGAGTAAAACCAGAGAAAACCCTAAGGTCCTTCGCATGCCGCGCCGGCGCGAAGCCTGAAGCTTTTACAGCGTAAGAATTTCCAGGTACACTGTCCAACTGGACATGGCCACCATGCAAGTAATTGCATGGTATGAACTTAGCATTATTCGTACTTTGGCAGCCAATGTGCCCTTGTATTGGGAAACCAATAGGGGTCTCCCAAATGGCACACTTGGCACCAAATTACGAGGAGCGTCAGGAGTTCTGGAAACCAGCCGTTTCTCCGCGCACTTTGCCGGAGATGGAAACGACTGAGCAGGTGTGCCAGGAATGCGGCACGGATTTCATTGTTGGCTCGCGCTTTTGCTATGTCTGCGGGGCCGACCGTAATACCAATCTCTCTGATACAACCGTAACCGGCCTGCAGTCCTGGATTGACTTTGCTTCACTGCGCGACGCCCTGGGACAAAGCAATGCTTCTCTGGTAGCGCTGATTCTAGGTTGCGCTTGCGTGATTGCTGCGGTGGTAACCGGCTTTGTGTTCACAGCCACCACGCTGCTGGATTGGCAGGCAGTGCAACTCTGGCGCATTGAGTGGCTGCTGGGGGCTGTGGCTATGTTCGCTGCCGGATTTCTACTCAAGAAGAAATAATTTTTCCTCAACAACGTACAGGGCGGCGAGCGCATTCGCCGCTTTTATTTTTTTACGTGAATCCCATTATCAAAGCTCTTGAGGACTGCGGGATGAATTATGTCCTGCACGCACTGGCTGCTTCCTCTATCCTAATGGCAGGCTAAGGCTGAATCTTTTACCACTTTAGACCTATCCAATGGGCCTATGAGCAGTAAGCCAAATTTAATTTCTTTTCCCGGTGCTGAGACGCATTCGGCTGCGGAACGGCCAAGTGAAGCCGAGGCGCTGGATGCCTATTCACGGGTTGTAACCAGCGTGGCAGAAGCAGTAAGCCCGGCGGTGGTGCGGATACAGGTTGAAAATGAGCGCGGTCGCGGCGGCAGCGGTTCCGGCTTTATCTTTACTCCAGACGGATTCATTCTCACCAACAGCCACGTGGTCCACGGCGGAAACAAGATCACGGTTTGGACGCCGAATTCCGGCGACTTCAAGGCGCAGCTCATCGGCGAAGATCCAGATACCGATCTCGCGCTTTTGAGGATCGACGCGCCGGAGTTGCACAGCGTAAAGCTGGGCGACTCGCGCAGAATTCGCGTGGGACAACTGGTGGTGGCCATAGGCAATCCTTATGGCTTCCAGTACACGGTGACGGCGGGCGTGGTCAGCGCACTGGGACGGAGCTTGCGCTCACAGTCAGGCCGGCTGATTGAAGATGTGATTCAGACAGATGCGGCGCTCAATCCAGGAAACTCCGGCGGCCCGCTGGTGAATTCCGCAGGCGAAGTTGTGGGCGTGAACACAGCGACCATTCTTCCCGCTCAGGGGATATGTTTTGCCATCTCCATTAATACGGCGCAGTTCATCGCGAGCAAGCTGATTCGCCACGGGCAGGTGAGGCGCAGCTATATCGGCGTGCAGGCACAGACTGCAGGATTGAATCGGACGATTGCACGGCATTACGAGTTGAAAGCTACGACCGGCGCGCTGATTCTGGCGGCAGAACCTGGGAGTCCAGCGCAGAAGACCGGCTTGCAGGAAGGGGACGTGATCGTGAGTCTTGACGGAGAGCCGGTGGAAGGCGTGGATGTGCTGCATCGGCTGCTGGGTGAAGAGCGAATTGGCTTAACGACCAGACTAACAGTGCTGCGCGGCTCAAAGCGGCTGGAGTTCAGGGTGACGCCAGAGGTGCGGCACAGCTAGCATTTCAGGGCGAAATGCCGGGAGAATCTTTACTTTAGCCAGATCAAAGAAATAATCGAAAGAACTGCAACCACCACCCCGCAAATCAATACCACCTTGCGGTTGCGCTTATCCAGTTCTTCAATGTTCCGTGCTGGCGGAGGAAACTTAAACATTGGACGAAACTATAGCCCGAAGAGTTCCCTCAATCGCCTGGTCTGTGCGCGGCTGACCGGAACTTCAGTCTGCTTGCGATCGTCCATGCGGAGTTGGTAAGAGCTTTTGAACCAAGGGACGACTTCCTTAATGCGATTGATATTCACCACAAAAGAGCGGTGTGCGCGCCAAAATATCTCGGGGTCGAGGGATTCAAGTAATTCTTCAAGGGTACGGCAGTTGGACTGGCCTTCAAGGTTTGTGGTGACAACGCTGATGATGCCGTCTTCAATGGAGGCGAAACAAACGTCCTTCTGATCGATCAGCAAAAGCCGCCCGGTGGAACGCAGCAGGACTTTGGAATTCTGCGGGCGCTGGGATTCCAGCAGCTTCATCAGCGTATCAAGCTTTTCAGAGCCGGGGGCACTACCTTGGATTTTGCGGCGCGCCTTTTCTACGGCCTGGGTGACACGTTTCCTGTCAAAGGGTTTAAGAAGGTAATCTATTGCATTGACTTCAAATGCCTTAACTGCATATTGATCATAGGCTGTAGCAAAGACAATTTGCGGCAGAGGGATCTTCTTATCCAGCAGCTTTTTAAGGACTGCAAAACCGTTCAGCCCCGGCATGTGCACATCGAGAAAGAGAAGGTCCGGGGAGAACTCCTTTACCAAATTCACCGCTTCAAGCCCATTGTTGCCCTGCGCCACCACGCTAACGTCATCAACCGACTTAAGCAGGTAGCTCAGTTCGTCGCGGGCGAGCTGCTCATCGTCAACTATGACGGCGGAAAGAGGCAAGTGATTTTCTCCGCATACAAGTATAAATCAGAGAACTACCGCTGACTCAACCGCCCTATCCCGCAGAGAAGTGGAAACCGTTGTCGATTCAGGTCCGGCCGCGCGTCGTACAAGCGAGCAGGACGAATCTTGAGGACGAAAATCTTAAGGAGGCAGCAATGAGCAACTCTCGATCCATTTCCATTTGGGGCCTGGGCGCACTGGCAGCAGCGGTGCTGTGGCTTGGACTGGCCAGCACCACGGCCAATGCAGTGGGTAAAGAATCGAACGCCGCTGAGGCGTTTGCCAGGCTTAAAACGCTGGCGGGCAATTGGGAAGCAACCAGCTCTCGCGGCAAGGCAACGAGCTCGTATAAAGTGATCTCCAATGGCAGCGCGGTAGTGGAGCATGTGCGCGTTCCCAATGAAGGCGAGATGCTGACGGTTTATCATCTCGACGGCAACAAGCTGGTGCTGACTCACTATTGCACCGCGGGCAATCAACCGCACATGCAGGCCGAACCTTACGACGCAGCCAGCAACCAGCTTGTATTTGACTTTGACAGTAGCGGCAATTTGAGCGATTTGAATGTGGGACACATGCACAATGTGACGTTTAAGTTCGCCAGCGCGGACGAATTCGCCACCAAGTGGACTTTCCAGGAGAACGGCAGGCCCAAGTTTGTGGAGAACATTGAATATCACCGCGTAAAATGACCTTGCCGCCCTGCTATTCGGGAGGCGAACTGTTTTTTCGGCAGTGCGCTTCCCTTCACCGATAATTTAAACGGGAGATTTTATGCGTTACATGCTGTTGATTTACACGCGTGAAGACATGTTGGCGAGAAGCTCACAGGAAGATATGCAGCGGTTGACGAATGAACATTGGGCGGTGATGCGGGAAGCACGCGCCAAAGGTGCATTGGAAGCCGCCGAACCGCTGGCCAACACCAGCACGGCAACTACGATCCGGTTGCAGAACGGAGCTCCGGTCATCACCGACGGCCCGTTCGCCGAGACCAAGGAACAGCTTGCCGGCTACTACATTCTGGACTGCAAAAATCTGGATGAAGCGATTGAGTGGGCAAAAAAGATTCCTACTGGCTGCGGCGGTTTGCAGGGTTGTGTGGAAGTACGCCCGCTGCGGGAGATCCCTGTAAGCAGCAAAGTGGAGGAAGGTGTGAACTCCAGCAGAGCCCATGGATGAGATCCGCAGCACGATTGAGCAAGTGTTCCACCAGGAATCAGGGCGGATTATTGCCACGCTAATCCGCATTGCGGGAAGTTTTGACCGCGCGGAAGAAGCGATGCAGGAAGCATTCACGGCGGCCGTCACTAACTGGCCGATGAAGGGCGTTCCGGAAAATCCAGGCGCGTGGATTACATCTGTGGCGCACCGCAAGCTGGTGGATTATAGCCGTCGCGAACGCACGCGGCGCGAGAAGCAGGAGCCGCTGCTTTATGAAACACCCACCACATACCTGCCGGAAGTCGATATGGTTGAAGCCGAGGCAATAACGTTTCCTGATGATCGCTTGCGGCTGATCTTCACCTGCTGTCATCCGGCGCTGCATCAGGAGGCGCAGATAGCGCTCACGTTGCGAACGTTGGGCGGGTTGACAACGCCGGAGATCGCGCGAGCGTTTCTTCTGCCGGAGCCGACACTGGCGCAACGGTTGGTGCGAGCCAAACGCAAGATCAGTGAAGCCAAAATTCCCTATGAAATTCCGCCACGGGCCAAATTGCCGGAGCGACTGGGGCCGGTGCAGTCGGTCATCTATTTGATCTTCAATGAAGGTTATTCGGCGACAGTGGGCGAGTCGCTGGTGCGCCGCGAACTTTGCGCAGAAGCCATCCGGCTAGGCCGAACGTTGTGCGAGTTATTGCCGAATGAACCGGAAAATCTCGGCCTGCTGGCACTGATGCTGTTGCACGATTCCCGCCGCGCCGCGCGCATGGACAAGCAAGGCAGGCTGGTTACGCTGGAAGATCAAGACCGCTCACTGTGGGACCGTGAGCGGATCCACGAAGGAGTGGCGCTGCTGAATAAAGCGCTGCGCATGAGACAAGCCGGTGTCTATCAATTGCAGGCGGCGATTTCTGCAATCCATGCGGAAGCAGCTTCACCCGCGGAGACTGACTGGCATGAAATTTCGGGGATTTATCAGGAATTGATGCGGCTCGCGCCTTCTCCGATTGTCGCGCTGAACCATGCGGTGGCTGTTGCGATGAGTGATGGCATGGAAACCGGGCTGGCGCAGATAGAGAAGATTGGAGCATCCGGCGAGCTTGAGAAATACCATTTATTTCACGCGGCACGGGCGGATATTTTGCGACGGCTGGGGCGCAGGACGGAATCAGCGGAGGCGTATGCGGCGGCGCTGCGGCTGGTGACTAACCAGGTGGAAAAGAATTACCTGAGTGCGAGATTGAAGGAAATCGCCCAATAGAAGCTATGCCGACGAATGAGATGTGACGTTGTTATAGACTCAAAAATGAAACTTTTAAAAAATGGATTTTAGAATTTGTAGAATCTTTATAGTTGCAGCAGTAAAATACAACTTGTCAGATGATCGAACAGGAGAGCGTCAAAGATCAGATAAGCTTCGCAGAATGGCTGAAAATCAAGTTAAATGAACACAACCGTAGGGCAAACCTGTACATAAGGAATATCAAGAATGCTCTATAAATTATCTTTGCTAGTTTTTATTTTTAGCACCCTTGGATTGAGTAATGATTCTATTCCTTCCAGGGTGCTAGTTTCGTCTTCATCCCATTTGTTGGAAGTTCCCTCTTTTGGATTTTACGGCCATGCCCAATGTGACAAGGAAAGTAATCTATTTTTTCATAGCGATACCACTCCGTTTAACCATGGGACCGTACTTAAATTAAAGTCCGGTAGCTGGGACCCAACGCTTTTTGAAATACCACAGAATGCCTCTGAGAAGATAATCTTTGAAGCATTCAGCGTAACTCCTTCTGGGCAAGTATGGGAGATTGGAGAAACTACTAAGAGCCAATTCTTGTTCACTTTTACATCTGATGGCGAAATGTCCAGCCAAACAAAACTAGAAATGCCGGACAATTTGTTCGTGCAGGACTTTGCTGTTTCTGACCGCGGGACGTCACTTGTCGCCGGCTATTTTGATTCCACGGCCGAGGCTGAATTGCAAGGTAAGCCATACATTGCTCTGTTTGATCACTCAGGACATTTGATCAAGCGATTCATAGAGCCGTTCGAACAAATTGATATCGCTTCTGAAGCCCGCAAAATTCATCCTGGCAGCGCGGTGTTTGCGGATGATGGCTCTTTTTACCTTCTTCACGAGCAAACTATTGTGGTTCTTTCTGAGTCAGGATCGCTTATTCATCGAATTAAGTTTGATAAGCCGGACAAAGCCGCGAACCCCACAAACATCGCTATTTCAGGAGGCATGGCGGCTATATGGTTGAGCTATGTCGACAGCAGGAAAAAGATCACACAACGATTTCTGGTTCTTGATCTGCAAACGCAAGAGCCATGGGCGCTCTACACTCCAGCCCCCGAGTTAGGCGATAGCGGCGCTCTCTGTTTTTCCAGAAAAGATGGATTCGAGTTCTATGGAGTCGACGCAGGCAGAGTTATATTGACTCAGGCTGCTTTGCGTTAATTCTGCACACAACCTAAGAAAATTCGAGTGGGTAGCAATTGCGCCCCTAGCTGTTCCGCTCCACAACGAAATCCGGAATGGAGAGCAGAGCGCGCTTGATTTCTGAATCCGGAAAGGTGCAGATAGCTTTGCGGGCGGCTTCAGCGTGTTTGGCGGCGGCATCGTGCGCGTATGCAATGGAGCCGTAGCGATTGAGCATGGCGAGAATCTGCTCATGCTTCACGCTTACAAAAGCGCGCTCTTCCAGAACGGTCTCCACCAGCTTGCGCTCGGCTGCTGTGCAGTGCTCCAGAGCGTGGATCACCGACATTGTGACCTTGCCTTCTCTCAAATCGCTGGCCACGGGCTTGCCCAGAACTTCTTCGGATGCGGTGAGATCAAGCACGTCATCGACGATTTGAAAGGCGAGGCCGAGATTGCGGCCATACTCGCCCAGGCGCGATTCCTGCTCTTCTGTGCCGTTGCCGATAATTGCGCCGAGCCGAGTGGAGGCAGAAAAGAGGCAGGCGGTCTTGCGGAAGATGAGATCAAAATGCTCTTCCAACCGGATGCACTTGCCCAGCTTTTCCATCTGGAGCAGTTCGCCTTCCACCATTTGCTGGGTGAGTTCGATGAGCACGTCAAGAACGCGGAAGTTGCGCTCCTGCACCGCGATTTTAAAGGCCTGCATGTAGAGCCAGTCACCGGCGAGGACGCATTTGGAGTTGCCCCACTGCGTGTTGGCAGCGGGACGGCCCCGGCGGGTCTTGGCCTCATCGATGATGTCGTCATGGACGAGCGTAGCGGTATGGATAATTTCAACTACGGCGCCGAGGCGGACGCCGCTTTTTTCGTCGTGAGGAAAGAGCTTAGCCGCCAGCAGAAGCAGCGCCGGACGGATGCGTTTGCCGCCGCCTGCGCGCAGGTGCTCGCCGATATCGGTGATGGCGCGTACTGTGGAGACGGTGTCACGCCCGAACTCGCGCTCAATGGCGGCAAGGTCATCGCGCAGCAGCTCAAAAACTTCTTTCGCGGATATGGCAGGTGAACTCAAAATGTCCCTATCGTCTCGTAATACTTGCAGGTCTTACAGCTCTTTGTTTGTCCGCGCGCTCTGTTTCAGTTGCGATAATTGGTGAACTGCATGTCAATGCCAAAGTCATGCCCGCGCAGCAGCGCAATGATTTCCTGCAAGGTATCGCGGTCTTTGCCGCTCACGCGCACGGTATCGCCCTGGATTGAGGCTTGCACTTTTTTCTTTGAGTCTTTAATTACCTTTACGATCTCGCGGGCTTTCTCAATCGGAATTCCCTGCTGCAAAGTAATCTTCTGGCGAACGGTAGAGCCGGCCGCCGGCTCGACAACGCCGTAGGTCAGGGCCTTGATAGGCACGCCGCGCTTCACCAGCTTGCCCTGCAGAATGTCATTCACCGCTTTGAGCTTGTATTCATCCGCCGAAGCCAGCACCAGGGCGTCTTTGCCCTCCAGTTGAATGTCAGAATGTGTGTTCTTCAGGTCAAAGCGGGTGTGGATTTCTTTGATCGCATTCTGGATCGCGTTGGAGACTTCCTGCAGATCCACTTTGCTTACGATGTCAAATGTGTTTTCTTGTGGCATGCATTAATAGGATAGCATTCAGCGGTGGGCAATCAGTGATTAGCAAGACCTAAGCCCTTACAACCGGGAAGAAGAGCGGCGGGTGAATGCGGCAAACGAATGAGCAACCTGCCGCATTTATTTGAAGTTTCGCTTTTTTATTGCCAGCGAAGATATTTTCGCCTATGATAACGAACGATACCAGTTTTACCGAGAGCGGCATCGGGGAAGCCATGCTTTCAGCTTTTGAGCTAAAGAGTGGAGAATCCAAAAGGCCAGCAACCTGAAGAGCATCCGCCAGGGCGATTCGTCCGCCGGTTGGCCTGTGCCTTAGAGACCAGCAGTAAGCCTGTGTAGCCGGCTTGTTGTCACTGACTGCCATCTTGCGTACTTGAAGTGTGTCCATATAAAGCAGCTCTTGGCTTTTAGCTATTAGAGCGTGTTTCAAAAATAGGTTCGGCCTCACCCGAGGTACTTACGAGTGAGGGGTGTAAGTTGTTGAGCTTCTGTCATGAAGAAGCGACAGAAGCTGTTGAACGACGAACA
>Ga0070741_10009521_pt1 | contig 18805 bp, 14 predicted proteins | sample Coa_R1_4_FD_66440 | JGI IMG/M metagenome (GOLD analysis project Ga0070741, IMG submission 66440) | Surface soil microbial communities from Centralia Pennsylvania, which are recovering from an underground coalmine fire - Coalmine... | ecosystem: Environmental > Terrestrial > Soil > Unclassified ...
GTACGACATCAGCTTGCCGAGAATTTGCATTTCTTTGAAGAGATCGTACGAATTGTTATTCGCTACATTGTCCGTGCCGAGCGCGGTATTGATGCCCGCCTTACGCATCGCGCGTAGCGGCGCGGCGGGAGCTCCTGCGCGCATACAGGCAGAGGGTGCCATGACGGCGGTGAAGGGTGCGCCGGCGAGCATCGAAAAATCGTCTTCTGGCACGGTCAAACAATGTGCGGCAATCATTCGCCGTTCTAGCACGCCAAGCGTTTGCATTTGTTGGACAGCGCTCCGCCCGAAATGCGTCTGGCAGTATTTATCTTCTTCGCCAGAGGTCGCCAGATGAATGTGCAACCCCGTTTGAAAACGATCTGCCAGGGCGAGTTCCGCCTGAATCGTATCGGGCGCGTTGTCCACAAAAAACGCGTGCGGTCCAATCCAAGCGTCGAGGCGCGGGTGATTTTGCAATCGTTCCAAAAAGGTTTCGGTCTCGGCGAGGGCGCGCCTGCTTGCCGCCGTATCGCCGAGTTCCACGATTCCAAATGCGAGCGCGGCGCGCATTCCGCTTTGCTCAACTATGGGAACAATTTCATCCATAAAGAAGTAATGGTCAGCAAAGCAGGTTGTGCCAGTACGAATCATCTCGGCGCACGAAACCGCAACGGCGGGCGCAATCATATCAGCTGTCAGAAATTGTTCCCAAAGGCGAATGGCGTTGTACCAGCCATCCAGCGTGAGGAGGGAATATCCTTCGGCGAGTCCACGAAACAAGACCATCGGGGTGTGCGTGTGCGCGTTGACGAGACCGGGCATGACCACCCGATCCCGCCAATCGAGAATCTCCGCATCCGAACTATCGAAATTGGTTTCCGATCCAATGGCGGCAATGCGACCCTCTTGAAGCAACAGCGTGCCGGGATGATAAACGTGATTTTGTTTGTCGAGTGTGAGCAGGTATCCCGCGCGGATGAATCGAGGAGGCATGATCGTCGTTCCAAAAAGAAAGGTTGCCTTTCCGCTCCAGCAACTAGCATTCCAAGCGACGATCTTGAACAATCAAACCCAATACAGCGTTCCGAGTGGTGCGTGCATGTGAAGAAAGGTGGAGAAGAAATTCGGCAAGTTGGTGCAAATTATATTCCTACTGGCAATTCCGTGTCAACGAGCAATCTATACCCGTTGAATAATCAGAAGGGACTTATGGAGGTTGGCGGCGACCCCGACCGCGACCTGAATCGGATTGGCGAAAGTGGTGCGAGCGTGGCCCATTCGCCACTGACCTTTGCGCGCGTGGGCGCGGCGCTTTATACTTTGCCGCGTTATCCTGATCACGGCGTTCAGGTCGGCATCGTTGCGATTTTGGGTCCGCTGACATCATCGCCAGTACTGATCGCAATTGCTCTTGCTGACGATTCCGGGAGGAAAGAATGGGCGGGCGGAGGAGAGTGCCATGCCCAAGAACTATGCGCCAGTGGCTTTAATCTTTAGTCGTTCCGTTGTCACCAAGTTCAACGCATAGGCGCTCACTTTGACATGCAAGCGCATTCGGTCTCCCACCCAAAAGGTGCGTAAGTATGCAACGGGCGTGCTATCGGCAAGGTAGGCGACTGTGGTCAAGAGGAAAAGTGGCGCACTGGGTTCCGTGTCAAGCTGCTTGCTTTCCTCTTGCGACGCGTGTAGCACTTCCGCCAATCTTCCGTAAAATACTTTTCAAAAGTTGGACGGTTATCTATTGACAATTGACAACTGTGCCTTTATAATTGAGTTTGTTCTTGGTCCCTCCAATCACTTTTGTAAGTGATTTTCAAAAGTATGGTAGTCCCTCGCCTTAAAACAATTCATTAAAATGCACGCTACTCATGGTCCGGGCTTGAGCACGATGCACCTCCGAAACCATATAGAAGTTTGGAAGGCTTTGCGCTCCAAAGCTCCGATTTCCCTAAGCGAACTCACGAATCTGGTTCCTCTTAGTCGGGTGACTATTTCAACCATCATCAAAGAGATGCTGCAGCAGGGTCTGGTGCAGAGTATGGGTTTTGCGGATTCGACGGGCGGGCGTCCCTCTGCGCTCTTGAGCTATGTGCCTACAGCCAGACTCGCCGTCGGCGTCACGATGTTCGACAATGAAATCATCTCCGTACTGGCTGACCTGGATGGACAAGCCGTCAAGTTCCATCGCCGCGCATGGCAGGGCACGAGTCCCGAAAGTCTTCTGACCGCGATGGCGGCCGCAGTCCAGGACTTGATTATTGATGTAGATCGCCGACGGCTGCTGGGGGTCGGCGTTGGGCTGCCCGGCTTGATTGATGTGCCTTCGGGACGGCTACTCTTGTGCATCAGCATGGGCTGGCTCGGCAAACCCGTCGAAGCGAGGCACATCCTTGAGCAAGCTCTGGACTTGCCAGTCTTTATCGCCAATCGCAGTCGAATGGCAGCTTTGGGCGAACTCCAAACGGGCGTGGGGCGCGGCTTGGACAGCCTGCTCTATATGTATCTTGGTAAAGGGGTGGTCGCGGGCATTGCGTTGGCGGACGGCATCTATTTTGGTGCCTCTTCGAGCGCGGGGGAGATTGGTCACACGACCGTCGTGCCAGATGGACCTCTTTGCAGCTGCGGCAATCGCGGTTGCCTTGAACTGTACACATCGGAAAGTTCTATTGTCGCACGCGCGATTGCCAAGGCGCGCGAGGAACCGCAGAGCACTCTGCGGAAAGAAACTCACGGGAATCTCCAAGCGCTGACGCTGGACACGGTAATCCGTTGTGCCGAACAAGGCGACCCCGCCGCTATCGCTACCTTTGCCGATGTTAGCTCCTACTTGGGCATTGCGCTGTCAATGGCGCTGAATCTGCTGAATCCGCAAATGCTGGTGCTCGGCGGACCGGTTGGGTCGCGCGCGGGAGCATTGTTGCTTGAGCCGACCATCCGCGAGATTGAAAAAAGGACTCTTCCTCTGACTCTAGCAGGAACGCAGATTGTCACCGGCTCGCCGGATCAGGAATTCGCCGCGCTCGGCGCCGCCTCGCTCGTGCTTACCTCTGTACCCGTTGAACAATTCCTTATGGTAGGGGATGAATGGTCATTGTCCGAGGCAGACACTACCTCTTGGGACAAGTCTGCGACTTTTTCTGCCAAGACGGTGTAATCCGCGAAATTCGCCCCCCCGACGGCGCAGTTCAGGTCATCGGGAGTTCAGACCATTGGGTGATTCCCGGGCTGATTGACCTTCAAGTGAATGGCTACAAGGGGATTGATTTCTGTTCCGAGTCGCTCACGCCGGAACAGGTCGAAGCCGCGAGTCTTGCGCTCGCGGAGGCGGGGGTAGTTGCATTCTGCCCGACGATCATCACGAACAGCGTAGAGGCAATTGAGGCGAGTCTGTGCGCGATTGCGGAGGCATGCGCGCGAGGCGGCGCGGCGCAGGAACGAATTCTCGGAGTCCATCTGGAAGGCCCCTATATCTCGCCGCTCGATGGTCCACGTGGAACTCACCCCCGCGCCCATGTACGGCATCCAGATTGGGATGAGTTTAGCCGCTGGCAGGAAGTTTCGGGAGGATGTATTCGCATCGTGACCTTGGCTCCCGAGCTGCCGGGTGCCCTGGAGTTTATCGCGCGGGCGCGACGCACAGGAGTTGTCGTCGCCATTGGACATCACGCCGCGAGCCGCGAGCAGATTAATGCAGCGGTCGCGGCGGGCGCGGTGATGAGCACCCACCTCGGCAACGGCGCACACAGTCAGTTGCCCCGTCATCCCAATTATATTTGGGAACAATTGGCCAACGACGGCTTGATGGCGGGCATCATCGTAGATGGGCATCACCTTCCCCCTTCAGTCGTCAAGACATTTTTTCGCGCCAAGGGCGTGGACCGCCTGATCCTCGTCAGCGATGTAGTTTGGTTGGCCGGATTGACGCCGGGCAAATATCGCTTTGTGGAACAGGAGGTTGAGCTGCGTGACGACAACAGTGTTCGTTTAACGAGTACGCCCTTTCTCGCCGGGTCTGCGCTCAAACTGATTGATGCGGTGAGCAATATCCAATTGTATGCGGACGCATCACTGGCGGACGCAGTTCGTATGAGCGTGACTAATCCGGCGCAATTGCTGAATGCAACGGGTCGTGGTCACCTTACGCTGAATGGGCGCGCGGACTTGCTCCTCCTACGTCCTCGACTCAATGGCGGCTTTGTCTTGGATGCGACAGTCATCGGGGGACAAATCGCCTATCAAAACGGACAGGAAATGTGAACGCAAACATAGCGGCGCGACCCCTGCCGGAACAATCCTTTCGGGTGGACTCGTTACACGTTCAAGTTTACTCGACACGCGCGCTGATGGGGCGCGCCGCCGCACGGGATGTCGCGGCCAAGATCCGCGAACTAATTGCTGGGCGCTCGGAACTCGCCATGATTTTTGCGGCTGCGCCTTCCCAGAATGAGTTCTTGGCGGAGCTCTCTACGTTGGACGGAATTCCTTGGCAGAGGATTACCGCGTTTCACATGGACGAATATGTGGGTCTCTCTTCCGAGCATCCCCAGTCATTTGGTTCTTTTTTGCGCGAACGAATCTTTGGACGGGTGCCGTTCGGCACAGTTCACTACCTGAATGGTGATGCGCCCGACCCAGCTGCCGAGTGTGAACGCTATGCGTCACTCTTGCGCGCCATGCCGCCCGATATTGTTTGTCTTGGCATTGGGGAGAATGGGCATATTGCGTTCAATGACCCTGATGTGGCGGATTTTGATGATCCACTGCTCGTCAAGCTAGTTGACCTTGATGAGCGCAGTCGCGTCCAGCAAGTCCATGATGGGTGCTTCCCCACGTTGGAGCAGGTCCCGAAACAAGCTCTCACGTTGACCATACCGGCATTGACGATGGCTCCCTGGATGTTTTGTGTGGTGCCGGGGCCGACCAAGACCGCCGCAGTCAAGGCAACGCTGTTGGGCCCGATAACGGAAGAATGTCCCGCGACAGTTCTGCGAATGCATCCCGGAGCAACCCTGTATCTCGACCGCGCGGCAGCTGAAGCGAAATAACGAATCACCGAGTCCATCAAGCTGGAGGGCCTGTGGCAACCTATGTAAAACGCTTCGAGGAAATCCTGACCTACTCGGATCCGTCTTGGCGCGATTTGCGGACGAAGGATATTTTGCCGGACGGTCTCATGCCGGGAATATCTATTGGATATAACTATATGGATGGGCCCGGGCACGTCGGACGCAACGCGCATACATGGGATCAGATTTTTGTCATTGTAAAGGGGCAGGGACGACTGGAATTGGGGAATGAGGTATTTGCGCTGGAGGCGAACATGATCGCGCTGATTCCGGCGGGCACGGAGCATGATACCTTTGTCGAGGATGGAAAGCATTTGGAATACTTTTATATCAATCATGCCAAGCATACCTGAACCCCATGATCGCTACAGCGATGGGTTGTGAGACACGGAACGAGATTGGCTTGTCTAGGACTGTGAATGCGACGAAAGGAGGTGGCAGGTACGGCGAGTACAAGACGAAACGAGACAAACCCCAGTTCAGAGATTGATCCTGTAGGGAGGAGAATTCAAATGCTTTACCAAATGTCCCGCAATACGTTTCTGCAGAGGTTCGCGCTATTGATTCTCGCGCTTGGCTTGGGCATGGTGATTTTAGCCTGCGCGGGTCAACCTTTAGCTCCCCAAGCGCCGACCGCGCCGACTGCCCAGCCGCCTGCTGCTCAAGCCACCAGCGCACCGGCGGCGACCAGCGCAACTTCATCCAATCAGCCTGTCAAGCTGACGATTTGGAGCGGCTATCCCGAAATGGAGCCGTGGTACAAAGAGGTGACGGATGCCTACACCAAAGAGCATCCGAATGTAACGTTCGAGATTCTGACCTTTCCCCTCCGCGATTATGAGCAAAAGTTATCGGCCACCATCCCCTCTGACACCGCCGCCGACATTATCGAGGTCAGCAGCTTTGTAGCGAAATTCGTTGATGCGGGACTGATTCCCCCCGCGCCCGACAAGATCGCCGAGTGGAATAATGCCCCAGGACGCTACGACGCAGCCATTGTGAAGGACCTGACATATAACGGCAAGCAATACGCGGTTCCGCTTTTTTACGGCAGCACCGCGCTCTACTATAACAAAAAGGATTTCGCCGACGCAGGCCTGACCAAGCCGCCCGAGACTTTTGACGAATTGATGGACGACGCGCAAAAGCTCACGCAGCGCGATGCGAGCGGAAATATCACGGTGGCGGGACACGGCTTTCGCCTGTTCGGGGCGGGCTCTGGAGTGGCGGAAAAATTCCTCTTTTATCTCTGGCCCGCAGGCGGTGACATTATCGTGCCCGTGGGCGACAAATGGAAAGAGGGTTACAACAATGACGCAGGACGTTGGGCGCTCAAATATTACATAGACGCCCTGTACAAATATAAAGTGGACGACCCTAAGCTCAAGCGCGATGCAGAGGGCTTTGAGCTCGGTCAATCCGCGACCTTCTTCCGCGAATCATGGGTCATCGGCGACATCAAGAAGAACGCGCCAACCCTCGACTATAGCACTGCTCCTGTGCCCAAGGGTCCGAAACGCTGGGGACACATCATCGCCGGGGAAGACCTTTTCGTGACCCGTACCGCCAAGAATCCCGATGTCGCGTGGGACTTTATCCTATTCGCCGTCCAACCCCAGTACATGCAGGACCTGCTGCGGAATGTCGGCTGGCTTCCTTCGCGGCATGACGTGGATTATGGGCCCGTGTTGAAAGACAATCCGCAGTTCGCCGGGTTCGTCTTTAGCGATCCGAATTATCAGGCGTACATGACGCCCGCCATTCCCGTCTTTGATGAAGTCGAAACCAAGATGGCGGAACGACTCATCCAGCTCTACACCGACGCGTCGCTGTTGGACAATCCGGATGGCATCGCCAAGGCGGTCGCGGACATGGCGGCAGAGACGAACAGCATTCTCGACAAAGCGGGCGTTCTCGCCAAGTAAACACGCGCAACGCCACGCGGTTACAAGTTCATATCCGTAAAACCTTCGAGGTCTCCAAGACCTCGAAGGTTTTAGCAGATTCACCAGAGGAGAGGTCAGGATGGATGTATTGAAACCGCAGGCCTCCATACAGGAAAGGTGGAGCGACGCGCTCGCGCACCGCTTTCACATTAATCGCTTCCAGTTATCCAAACTATTATTTGTCTATCTTTCCCTCCTCCCTATCCTTGCACTCTTTGCGTTCCTTCGGCTCGTCCCTATCACGAGCAGCTTTCAACTTAGCTTTTTCCAATCGAACCTCATCAATCCCGCGAACAAGTTCATCGGGCTGGATAATTTCCAAGAGCTGCTCCAAGACAAGTTGTTTATTCTGGCCATTCGCAACACCACGCTCTTTGCCATCGCGGGCGTCCTGTTTAGCATTCTGATTGCGCTGGGTCTCGCGGTCCTGCTGGCGAAACGCTCGCGGCTGGGCGGATTGTACGAGACAATCTATTTTCTGCCGGTCATTACCCCTTGGGTTGCTGTCTCGGTGATTTGGAAATGGATTTATGACCCGTCGTATGGACTTTTGAATTACATTCTCTCCTGGTTCGGCATCAAGCCCATCGGCTGGTTGATTGATCCGAACATTGCGCTGATCGCCGTCATCATCTTGGCAGTCTGGAAAAGTATTGGCTATAACATGATTATCCTGCTCGTCGGCATCAGGGATATTCCCGAAGTCTACTATGAAGCCGCACAGCTAGATGGAGCCAATGGCTGGGGATTGTTCCGCTATATCACGCTGCCGCTGCTGCGCCCAATCCTGCTGTTCGTCGCCATTGTTTCGACCATCAACGCCTACAATGTGTTCACGCCGGTCTATATTATGACGACCGGCTCGCAGGGCGCGCAGGGCAACGCAGTGCGAACATTGGTCTTTGACATTTATGAGAACGCGTTTCGCTATTTCAAATGGGGCTATGCGTCCGCCGAAGCCGTCAGTCTCTTTCTCATTGTTCTGCTGCTGACCATCATCCAGTTCCGCCTCGGGCGTAGTTCGGAAAGTGTGTAAAGAGGAGTTGTGATGAAACAAGCTGCTACGCTAGCAAGACCGACATCGTCCAATGTACCCGTGCTCCGCATCGGCGCGCACCTGATTCTGTTATTTGGCGCAATCATCATGGTTCTGCCCTTTTTGTGGATCATCGCCACTTCGCTCAAGCCGCCGCCGGAAGTGATTGCCTTTCCGCCAACGTTTATTCCCAAAGAGCCAACCTTCAACAACTTTGTTGAAGTATTCCAGCGCGCGCCGTTTCCGCGTTTTTTCCTCAATAGCTTGATTGTCAGCACTATCGCCACCGTAAGCGTGGTTTTCACATCCACTCTCGCGGGGTATGTCTTTGCTAAATACCAGTTTCCCGGACGCAACTTGTTGTTTCTGCTGGTACTGGCGACCGCGATGGTTCCGTTCGAGACCTATATGATTCCGCTGTATTTGGAGATGAAGCAGGTTTCGCTGATTAACACCTATCCCGCACTGGTCGCGCCGGAGCTGATTATGAGCTTTGGGATTTTCTTGATGCGTCAGACCATCATCGCCTCCTTGCCTGACGAATTACTCGATGCCGCGCGGATTGACGGCGCATCCGAGTGGCGCATCTTCCGACAGATTGTGATTCCCCTGATGAGCTCGGCGATGGGCGCGCTGGCGATCTTTGCGTTCTTGAGCAGCTGGGGCGCGTTTATTTGGCCGCTTCTGATTACCAGCAGCCGAGATTTGTGGACGATGGAGTTGGGGTTGGGCATGTTCCAATTCCGCTTTACGGTGGATTACGGGCCCATTGCGGCTGGCTCTTTGATTAGTCTATTGCCGATTCTGCTCGTCTTTTTGGTTCTGCGCCGCAATATCATTCGCGGGATCACCTTGACCGGACTGAAAGGGTAGAGTGTCTTTAACTCCGCGCTTTCATCATGGAGAACTCGTCGCTGCTGTGCGCGATGCTCTTATAGCGGCAGGCGCGGCATTGGCGATTTCGAGCCGCGAGGCGGAGGTGATGGTCGAAGCGGACTTGCTCGGCGTCCCTTCGCACGGCGTGATTATGCTGCCCGGCGTTCTGCGAGGAATTCGAATCGGCGCGATCCGCGCCACTCCGAAACTTCAACTGGTATCCGAGCACGCGGCGGTCTGCGTGCTTGATGGAGACTTGGGGCCTGGGCGCTATGTCGCGGCGGAGGCAATGATGCACGCGGTAGAACGCGCCAAGACCTACGGCATTGGCGCGTGCCTCGCGGTCAATACGCTTCATTGGGGTCGGGCGCACGCGTATGCCTATCGCGCGGCCAAAGCAGGGATGATCGGCATCTGTACGACCAATGCCAGTGTGCACATGCTTGCCTTTGGCTCGCGCACACCACTGCTTGGAAACAACCCTCTGGCGATTGGTGTGCCCCGAAAAGTTGGCGAGCATCCAATCGTGCTGGATATGGCAATGAGTCAGGCGGCGATTGGGAAAATTCAGACCTACCTGCGCGAAGGACACGAGGTGCCAGCGGGCTGGGGATTGGATGCAGCGGACCAGCCCACGCAGGATACGGAGGCGGTGCTAGCAGCGCACAAATTCTTGCCAATGGGTGAACACAAGGGTGCGGCACTGTCCATCATGTTCGAGTTGCTTACTGGAGCGTTGGCGGGCGGACTCTTGTGTTATGAAATCGGGCCTGCTGACTGGGGCGGACAAGATGCCAACTGCTCGAAACTTTTTCTAGCTATAGACGTGGACGCATTTGTGGAACGAGGGCGGTTCGAGGAACGGGTCGAAGCTCTGTTGGCTTATCTTGAGCAAGCAGGTGCCGATAATGAGCAGGTATCGGTCAACCGCACGCCGTATCCTGGGCAGCGCGGTTGGCAAGCGATGGAAAAGAATTTGAAACAGGGTGTACCCATACATCCCGAGATTGTGGCGCAGCTTGAACGAGCCGGTGTGAGACTGCCCACTCCAGTTTTCGAATAAAGCAGCAGGGAAGAAGCGGAACGCATCGGCGTCAGCAAATTCTATTTACAAAGGAGAGAGATGAAACCCAGCGCGCAATATGTTGATGCTATTACAAATATCATTCGAACCATCCACGACGGCGAAGAGGCGAATGTGCTCGCCGCCGCACGCGTGCTTGCCGACCAAATCGCGCAAGGAAACTTGATTCATGTCATCGGGACGGGCGGACACAGCATGATTGGCGCGGAGGAAATGTTTTTTCGCGCGGGCGGGCTAGTTCCCATCAATCCCATTTTCGAACCCGGGCTGACTTTGGCGATGGGCGCTTTTCATTCGACTGCTGTGGAACGCACGCCCAATTTGATGCCGGGGGTCCTCAAACTCTATGGCTTGAAACCCGGCGGCGCGATTATTATTGTCAACGCGTATGGCATCAATTCGGCGACGATTGATACGGCACTCGAAGCGAAGCGTCTGGGTTTGACAGTGATTGGCGTGACAGGGCAAGAAACGGCGGATACGCTTGCGCCCAATCATCCTTCCCGCCATCCCTCCGGAAAGAATCTGTATCAGATTGCGGATATTTTCATCAATACGCACGTCCCCGTAGGGGATGCCGTCCTCGAACTTGCCGGTGTGCCGCAAAAAGTCGCCTCTATCTCGACGTTTGCGAATGCCTTTGTGGTGGAATGGTTAGTGATTGAAACGGTGAATCTCCTGGTGGAACGCGGAATCGAGCCTCCGATTTGGAAGAGCGCCAATTCGCCGGGCGGCGATGAGTACAATAAAAAGTACATGGAAAAATATCTCGGCGTCATCAAGCATCTCTAATCCGCGTTTCACCAAGTCGCTAATTAGGAACCGCGAATCTTTGTGACGCAATGCGTCACAAAGATTCGCGGTTAAGCAACTTTAGACGCACGGCATAGGAGGCACGGATGATCCATGTTGGTTTTGGACGGACTGATATTACTCCCCCACTTGGTACAATTTGCTCGTTGGGCGTAGATGATAACGCTCTGGCGATTTTTGACCCGGTGTATGCCCGCGCCACAGTCTTGGGTCAAGGCGCGGAGGCGATTGCGATTCTTTCGCTTGATGTGATTGGCTTGTACAGACCGGAAATGAATGATTTGAGGAACTGCATTTCCGAGCGGACGGGGGTGAATCGTGAGCGCATTGTTCTGCACACGACGCACACGCACGAAAGTCCCAGTACGGAACGGAGCTTTACGGAAATCGTCAAACCGTTCGGACTGGAATGGCACACGGAAGCGTTCTTTCAATTATTGCTCGACCAGTCCGCGCGGGCTGTTCAACTCGCGTTAGAAGATTCGCATCCCGCCGAATTATCCTTCGGTTTTTATCCCGTCGCGGAAATTGCGAGTTATCGGCGCATCCGCCCCCTCGGTGGCGCGACCGTGTTGCGGAACAGCCGAAGTACAGCGGAGTATCGGCTATATCCAGAAGGATGGATTGATCCGTACGTGCGAGTCGCTATCTTTACGGACCCGGCGACCCAACGTGAGCATTGGCTGCTCAATTATTCATGCCATCCCACAGTGGCAGGCGGGGATGAGGGCCCCTATATCACGGGGGACTTTCCCGGCAACGCGATGGCGCGCATCGAATACCGCCGTCCCAACGTCACATGCAATTACTTTACGGGCTGCTGCGGCAATATCAATCCCGGCAAGTACACGGGGTCAAGCAATGAGCCTGCTGACCGCGTGGCGGATGTGCTGCGCCTGGGCGGACAATTGGCAGATGCGGTTCTTGCGGCGCGGGATCAAAATACGCGCCCGCTGGGGACAAGCGGCTTGGCATGGACACGGCATTCCATCAAACTGGATGTCCTACCCAAAATTCGAGACCGCGCTACCTTGGAACACCAATTGGAGCAGTATGCAACTGCGTATGCACAGCGCCGCGCCAAGGGCGAACGCGTTGCGGGCGGCGGTACCGATCTCTTCTGGACTGTCTATAATCTCTTCGCGGCGCGCTCCGCCGACGAGATGGGAAAACTGGAAACGGACGTGATGGCGGCGCGTGTGGGAGAGTTGGGCATTCTCTTTCTGCCCGCCGAATGCTTTTTGGAAATTGACGACGCCATACGCGACCATTTCCCTGACAAGCCGCTGCTCATTGTCGAATTGTGCGATTCGGGGCCGGGATATATTGTGACGCCAGACGACTATGCTGCCGGTGGCTACGAGGCGGATGTCGCGCTCTGTGAACCCAAGGCGTTGGACCAGCTGATCCAAGTTGGCACCGACATGCTGAATGAGGTGTTTGGCGCGACGTGAGTGATTCCGGGTTGTTCGACCTGCGGGAACGCACCGCCGTCGTGACGGGTGGCAGCGGCGTACTGGGGCGTGCTATGGCGAAGGGGCTGGTAGATGCCGGCGCGCAAGTCTGCATCATCGGTCGGGATCAGAACAAAGCCGAGCAGGTCGCGCGTGAATTCGCCTCGGCTCACGACCGAGTACTTGCCCTTAGCGCCGATGTGACGCAGCGCGCTGCGCTGGAACGCGCGGCGGAACAAATCTTGGCGCGATGGGAGCGCATTGATATTCTCGTCAACGCTGCGGGCGGGAATCGTCCCGATGCAACTGTCACCGCCAACCAGACGTTTTTCGATTTGCCGCGCGAGGCACTTGGGGCGGCGGTGGACAGCAATCTTCTCGGAACGATCCTGCCCTGCCAAGTTTTGGGCAAAGCGCTGGCAGACGCGCGAGCGGGCAGCATTATTAATATCTCCTCGATGTCCGCTTCCCGTCCGCTCACACGGGTGGTCGCCTATGCCGCGTCCAAAGCGGCGGTCGAAAATTTTACGCGTTGGCTCGCGGTGTATATGGCGCGCGAGGTCTCGCCCCAGATTCGCGTCAATGCCATTGCGCCCGGTTTCTTTTTGGGGGAGCAGAATCGCGCCATGTTAGTAGATGCCACCACGGGCGAGCTCACGCCGCGCGGTCGTGCCATTATTGAACATACGCCCGCAGGGCGCTTTGGAGAACCCACCGACCTTGTCGGCACATTGCTTTGGCTGGCATCGCCCGCGTCGGCTTTTGTGACAGGAATTGTCGTCCCTGTGGACGGTGGCTTTAGCGCGTTTAGTGGAGTTTGAAGAATGCTCTTGAGAGCAACTGTTCCGGAGTAACGTTGGCGGCGTGGGACATACCTGAAATTTTTATTTTGTGACAATCCCCAATTTTCTATGCACAATCTCGTCGGTTTTTCCAATCTCGCGTATAAATTCTTGATAGGCTTGCAAGGAACCATCATAGCGCGCATCGTTTAATGAACAATCATCCACAACCATCACACCGCCGATACTCAAGACCTCGTACAATTCACCCAATGCCTTTTTCATGGGAAGATACAAGTCAATATCAAGCAAGCAAAAGGAAATCGCGCCGAGTGAGCGCAAATCGAATTGATTCACGTCCGCTCGCAATGAGCGCACACGCGTCACACGGTTCAGCCGCATCGTCAGGTCATACCACGCCTGCTTGTTAATTTGAAATCCCTCCACGCCGATGTAGCGCGCCCGATCTTTGCCGCGCTGCGTCACTTCATATTGAATGTCCGCAGGAATAAAGCCCGCGAAGGTATCCACCGCGAGATATTCCTTATCAATCCCTTCTGCGGTTAAATAATTATTCAGGAAGAGCGTAGTCTCGCCGCCCGCGACACCGACTTCGACAATTTTTCCCGGAACTGCGCGCGTCCGGTCAAGACACGCGCACATATAGCATAGCTGCGCGGCAGTAAAATTGTAGAGGTAACGCGGCAAGACATATTTGCGTAGCGGCGTATGTACCATGAACTCTTTTGTCCAGAGTCTTACGGTTGTGCGCCAGTTGGACATTCTTGTTTCTGTCCTCCGTTTGCCAAGTTTCGGGAACTTTCCTACGCGGTCCGCGGCTCACGTTCGCGGGGATGCCATCGGCTGAATTCGACGGCTACCGAGGTGCCAACTCGATTCACTTTAAGACAGGCTCTTATGGTTCACTGTGTGCCAGAGTCTAGCATACCTCTGGAAGGAATGCGCGATCGTTCGAGTTGCTCTTGTAAAAAATTCAAGAATACAAGTAGCACGAGCCGTAAACGTACGCTCTGCCATTTTTGCAGAACAATGGCGGCTTCGTTCTTGTTGAGCGCGTATGCGCCATATGTAGTTTTCTCGTATTGCGAAATGATCAAGTCGGTAACTGGCGAAACCGCTTGCCACAACCGCGCCGTACGTGACCCCGCGAGCATCGCAAAATACTCGTCCAAGCGGGCGCGCATTTGATACGGCGTCTGGCTGGGAGTAATAGAGAGTCCGAGGAGTACGGCAACGTGGAGAATCCGCTGATAAAGAATGTCAATCAATTTTGCTTGGGTCAACCGCCGCAAGTAAAGAGTATCTATGAAAAGACTGGCAAATGCCAGCACACCGAATCCTAAAATCGCGCCGGGCAAGACAAACCAAAAGTTCTCAACGACCTGTTGTTCAATGTTACCGAACGAATTTGTATTGTCTGTGTAGAGCGCAGGCGTGATGTGTCCAGCCGTGCCTGGCGTATCGTGCTCGATAGGTGCGCGCCCGTTGGTTGGTTCAAAATTTACCCAGCCGTAATTTGGAAAATAGATCTGTGTCCAGGAATGCGCGTCTGCTTCCGTCACCGTGTAGGTGTGTGTCACCGGGTTAAATTGACCGGAGGCATATCCCACCGCCACCCGCGCGGGCAAGCCTGCCGCGCGTGCCAGCATTGCCATCGCCGTCGCATAATAATCGCAGTAGCCGCGCCGCAGATCGAACAGAAAATAATCCACTACGTCACGACCCCCGGGCGGCAGCGGCACGTCAAGCGAATAGGGAATCGTTCGCAAATAGCGTTCAATGGCGCGCGCGCGGTCATAGGGCGTCGGCTCTGGCGCGGTCAGGTCGCGCGCCAGCGCCAAGACGCGCGGCGGCAGATTCTCTGGCACACGCAAGTACTGGGTACGAATCCAATTGGGATACGCTTCGCCTGCCGCGCGCAGGGTATCGGCGCTAAACGAGGGAACGAACGATTCGGCGCGATACAAGCTGGAATTCACTTGCGCGCCAAGCATATCGCCCGGTTGCCGCCACGCCACTTGATAATCGTGATCTACGCTCTCCAAAATCCCTGCCGCATAGACAATGCCAGTATCATTTGCCACACGCACCGTCTGATGAAAAAGGCGGTCGGAGGGTAAGGCGTCATGCGACAGGCGTTCCCCCGCGCGATAGGTTTGCTCCCGAAAACCGCTGCTGAACCACCCGTGTCCGGTATATTCATCATAGGTTGTGCCAAGCCAGTACAACGCAGGCAAGCCTTTCGCCGTGTCATCCGTCTGGACAGTCAGCGCCACTTTTTTCAAAAGCTCGGGACTGGCACCTAACAGATGACTGCGCGGCAGACCGGGCGAACTTACGCGGTCTAATGCCGTGCTCGGTCGCGGGGCCGCTTCGATGCCGAACGAGTTGGAAATCACATCGGGGGAGGGCGCAGGGGTGGACTCGCTCCACTGTTGGAACCAGTGCGCGATCGCGCTGGGGGTTAAGGCGGAAAAGGTAACTGCGGCAGTCACGAGCAGGAGAATGACCGGCCCCACAATGACCACGTGATCGAACACCAAATCTTCGGCAAAGGGTACCCCCTCCTGTTCCCAACGCCGTTGGCGAGTGATGAATGGCACCGCGCCCAGCAAACCCAACCAGACCGCGAGCACTACCGGTATTACCCACAGGTCGCGTCCCGAATACGCGATAACCAACGCAAGAAAGAGCGCAAGCGGCAGCAGTGAAACAAATGCGCGGTCGGCGCGCCGCAAATGCCACGCGGCCCATCCTGTAAGTAAACACACTATGAAACTCCAAACCAGCGCCGAAGCAACCGGCTCGTACGTAGATTGACCTGCGCCCAACGCGCGGCTCCATCCTTCCAAACGCGTTAAAAGCGTGACGATTCCCGCGATGAGGGACTCGGTTGTTTCTAATATGGGCTGCCATTGGAATTTTCCGAACTGGGTGTCCCACAGCGCATTGACAATGGCGGTGAACACAGCAAACAATCTGTCCCCCAATTGACCGACGCGCAAAAATCCTGTCACCAGCGCGATGAGAACGATGAGCAGTCCGGCAACCAAGGGCGGAACGCGCGAGCGTGCCAGCAGCCAGCCGCTGACCGCGCCCACTAGCGTGATGGTAAGTAATAGATCGAGATCGAGTCCCCGCACAATGGCGCTCAAGGTCCAATCCATACCGGACAGGGCGACGGCGAGCAGCCCAAGAATGAGCAGGGTTCTTGCCCCGACACGCCGCACGAACCATTCCAATAGGCCTATCATTGGAGCACCCTCCAACCTTCCTCTTTCGGTGTCCTGCGCGCAACGGCGCGGCCCGTTGCGTTCACGCGCCATTCCCAAGTGCCTTGCTGCCCCGGATGCGTTTCGGGTCGGTCCATCAAATCGCAGGTAATCACAAAATGCGGAATGCCCCATTGCGCGAGCAACGGGGTAATCTCTGCTGCGCTTGTTGTGCCGCCATAGCTGGCGCGGTCCAGCAGAATCACCGTCGGCAGGGTGGTGCGCGCAGGAAAGGAGAGCAAGGGCGTTAGCCATTCGCCTTCCAGCGCGGAGGTAATGAAGATGACACTCGCATTGTGATTCATTGCCGGTGAAAGACTCGCGAGCTGTGTCGCAAGCGACTGTGAACTCGCTTCCACTGTCGCTAACGCACCCAAGATATGGAGACGTTGAAATTCGCCAACATGCGGCGCAAGCCAGACCAATTCACGCGCATTCACAATGAGACCCACTGCCTTGCCACTGCTTAACCCGCGTTCGGCGAGCGAGGCGGCGAGAATAACCGAATGTTCGAGGGTTGAGTTTTCGCCTTGACCCGCTTGCGCGTTCGCATCGAGGTCGAGCCAAATCCACCAGTCGCCCGCCGGCGTGTTCTCAAAGGTTCTCACCATCAATTCATCAGCATGGGCGACAGTGCGCCAATGGATCGCTTTGAATGGATCGCCATGCTGGTACTCGCGCACGGCGACCGCGCTGACCGTCCGTTCAAAAGTGCTCGCGCGCCGCCGCCCTTCGTACGCTCTGCCGCCCGGGGCAAGTGGAATTTCGGGCAGCGGCACAATCGGGGGCATCACGATCACACTCTCGGCGCTCATGTATTCCAAGTTAATGGAGTACATGCCAAATGGCGTGCCGCTCGAAATAGTGGTGGGGCCGAGGTGGAATGCGCCGCGCCGCGTACAAACATGCCGGTTCAGCCAAACATTTTCCGAGTCAACCGAGACGCCCGTTGCCAGCGCTGCTTCATAACCACCCAGATTCGAATGGTCAGTCACTTGTACCCATAGCGCAGGCACACGACTGGAATTCGACAATGTAAAGCGTTCTTCCAGTTGATCGCCCACCTGCGCCCAACCGTAGCGCAGCTCGCGCTTGAAGCGCAGCCCGCGTGCGAGGGAACGCGCCCATACAAATTCAAAAAGCCAAATTCCACCGAGCGCGACAATGAGCATCATCCAAACGCGTTCCGACCAGACGAGTTCAACGCCAATGAGCAGCAAGAGCAATGGCAGCATGACAGAAATGTTGTGTTTGAGAATGATCTTGGTTGGTTCGGGCATTCTACTTACTCTTTCTTGCCATTATACGGCGTGCTATGCTCGAACGGTATGCGGAAACAGCACTGTCCAAACTTGCGGTCAGAATAATTCAACAAAAAGAGCTTGACAAAACATTGTGCCGCGCATAAAATGGGAACGTTCCCAAAAACAGAGCAAAAAATTTAGCCCTCTTTTGCCCCTCCATGCGCGTATTCGGTGCCCGGACAATTATACCTCAAAAAATAGTTAATTTCTGCGTTTTTTCTGTTTCGGTTGAGCGTGACGCCCAATCATTAGACGTTTTTCCGTTGAATTTATGGGAAAGCTCCCAAAAAATCCGAACGCCGCTGACCATCTTACCATTATTGACATCGCCAAGCACGCGGGCGTATCTCGCTCCACCGTGTCGCGGGTCATCAACAACGACCCGAAGGTAAATGCCAAGACACGCAAGCGCGTTCAGTCGGTATTGCTAGACCTCAATTTTCAGCCCAATGCCGCTGCGCGCGTGCTTGCGGCAGGCCGAACCCACGTTCTCGGATTGGTGATTCCGATGGGCGTGTCCGCTCTCTTTAGCGATCCCTATTTTCCGCTGCTCATTCAGGGCATTTCCGCCGCCTGCAACAAATATGAATACTCGACCATGCTCTGGCTCGCCGAACCCGAGTACGAACGGCGCATGATTCAGCAGATTGTCTCGGCGAGCTTGATTGACGGCGTGATTGTCGCCTCTGCCTTGACCGACGATCCGGTGGTCGAAGCAGTCCGCGCCCGTCGGATTCCTTTTGTGCTCGTAGGACGGCATCCCGTCTACGACGATATTAGCTATGTGGATGTAGATAACCGAATCAGCGCGCGCGATGCGACCATGCACCTATTGCGGCTTGGGTACAAACGGGTGGCTACTATCGCCGGACCCCACACCATGATTGCGGGCATGGACCGGCTCGATGGGTATCGGGACGCGTTTCGGATGCGTGGGCTGGCGGTTGACCCGAATCTGATTGTCGAGGGCGATTTTAGCGAAGAGAGCGGCTATCGGGCGATTCAACAGCTGCTGCGTCGAGAACCGGATGCGGTCTTTGTGGCGAGCGATTCTATGGCACTGGGCGCGCTGCGAGCGTTGCGTGAGGTTGGCAAGCGCGCGCCGCAGGATATTGCTATCGTGGGCTTTGACGATATGCCCTTTGCGGCACACACCGACCCGCCTCTGA